>Ga0209401_1000006_pt1 | contig 204177 bp, 206 predicted proteins | sample M_140807_MF_Meta_FD_187318 | JGI IMG/M metagenome (GOLD analysis project Ga0209401, IMG submission 187318) | Freshwater microbial communities from Lake Montjoie, Canada to study carbon cycling - M_140807_MF_MetaG (SPAdes) (version 2) | ecosystem: Environmental > Aquatic > Freshwater > Lake...
AAACCTCGCGCCAAAAAGGTTCTCGATCCTAATGCACCTACCAAAACTCGCAAACCTCGCACCAAGAAAAACCAAGATAACGACCTCATCAACGAACTTCAAATCCTCTCTTCTATTCTTGGCTAAATTCCACAAAAACCCATAAAAATGAATAAACTATATGTAAATAGTTTTTTCTTTTGGTGCATAAAACAATATAAATATTAATTTGGTAATCAAAGAATGAAGATATTTTTCTTTACTTTTTTCCCGCTAATATACGGATTCATAAACAACGCAAGGATAGCAATAAAACCAAGAGGCATATTTGCCATTAGCAAAAACGATATAGAAGAGGTATATAAATTAAAAAACTTTATACAAGAAACATCATACGGAGAATTAATGGACGAAATAGACCAACATAAAATATCAAAACTTTATCTTAGTAAAAATTCAGACACGGTTATAAGTCAAAATTCTGAATCATTGGGTAGCGTTCTCATGGATTATTCAATAACAAAAATAAACCCTTTTGCTACGCCTGCATTAATCGAAAAAACCACAAAAGAACACGTAAATATGATTTTTTTGCAAGAGCCGGCTATGTCATTTCAAGAGGGAGCAATAAGATCAGTTTTTCAATTTGGAGAATCTTATATTTTCCCCTTTTTATTTTTATCGTTTATTATATCTTTATTCAGAAACGCAGGTGAAATATCAGGCGGATTGCCGGGAATGCCCAGCATGCCTGGTTCAAAAAATATAAACGCCGATAAATTAACTGTGGAGAAATCTAATATTACATTAAATAGTTTTGCTGGTAGCGAAGAGATATTCGAAGAATGCATCGAAATAGTATCTTATTTAAAAAACGACACTCTATATAAGGCAGCTGGTGCCGAAATACCAAAAGGCATATTGTTAGAAGGTCCGCCAGGAACAGGAAAAACATTATTAGCAAAGGCCATAGCAAGCGAAGCGGACGCCAATTTTATTTCAGTCGCTGCCAGCGAATTCGTAGAATTATTTGTAGGAATGGGCGCAGCAAAAATACGCGGACTTTTTAAAAAGGCCAGAGAAAACAAACCGTGTATTATTTTTATTGACGAAATCGACGCTGTAGGACGACAACGTGGCGCAGGAATAAATCTCAGTAACGACGAACGAGAACAAACATTGAATCAGCTCTTGGCAGAAATGGATGGATTCGCAGATAATGAAGGAATATTAATCATGGCTGCAACGAACAGAAAAGATGTTCTCGATAGTGCCCTATTGAGACCAGGTAGATTCGACAGATTATTAACGGTTTCACTACCAGACCGCAATTCAAGAAAGGCAATATTTGGTGTTCATTCTAAAAACAAACAATTAAGTCCAGATATAGATTTTGATACTATAGCTGAACTTACCGGCGGGTTTTCAGGAGCACAAATAAAGAATTTATTAAACGAGGCCGCAATATTCGCAGCAAGAAAAGGAAACACGGTTATAGAAAAGTCTGATTTATTTAATGCTTTGGATAAAGCTATTGTCGGTTTAGTAAAACGTAACGATACTCGGTCTGATGAATCAAAGTTAAGAGTAGCAATACACGAAATAGGTCATGCTTTTTTGGCATCATATTTTAATGAGACATTTGAACTTAAAAAGGTCACCATTCAGAGTACATATAATGGAGCAGGCGGTTATACTATTTTCAATGAATATCAAAACATTAGCGAGAGCGGACTATACACAAAACGTATATTAAATCAACGACTTATTATTGGAATGGGAGGAAAGGCAGCAGAAAGTGTATTTTATGGAGATGAAAATATTTCTTTGGGTGCCACGCAGGATTTAAAACAGGCCAATTCTCTTGCGCAACAAATGATTGGCAATTACGGAATGGGAAATAAATTAGAAAGCTTTTATAATGAGAACATAGGAAGCGACAGAAATCCATTCCTGGGTAGAAGTCTTAGCGGCGGATATAAGTATTCGGAAAAAATAAAGGAAATATCGGATAAAGAGGGGCTAGAATTAGTCAACGATGCTTATCAAACAGCAAAAGAAATACTGTCTGACAATAAACATTATGTGGATAAATTAGTTGATGAATTATTAGTAAAAAAAACATTATATGCAAGTGATGTTTATAATTTGATGAGAAACGAAACGGCGCTAAGGACGCTGGATGGGCCGAAGGTATGAAATAAGCCATGCGCCTAAAATAAACCAGGCGGACATAATGCTAGTTCCGCCATTATAAATGACCCATCGAAGTGCCTGACAATGAGGAGCAGGCACAAGAAAGGGGGTCATGAAGAATCCGAAAATGGTCGCGGGAACGCAAAGATATGTATGGAGATGCGATGAGACGTAAAATACGGTTACCCAGAGAAGATAGATTCCAAGAACACGAATAATTGGTTCGACATATTGTGACAACATGTCGAATAAATGTCTAATTTTCGACATAAAAGGGGAAGAATTAAAAAAGGTTATTACAAACAAAAGGAATCAATTTTTACTTTTCTCTGAGTTCATTTGAGAACTCCAATCGTTTTGAAGAGTAAACTTTACTGATGTCAGCCAGGCAATTATTTGCGTAATCAACAATAGGGTCGATTTCCTCGAGAATTTCAATAGTAAAATGTACATTTCCTGGTGCCAATGAATATAAATAAGCATCAAAACGCAAAATAATATCAGTGACTGTGGTTTTCAGTACGTCCAAAACGTTACGGATTTCTCGGTTCTTTTCAAACTTTTTCTCATTGCGCTGAAGAGTGGTCTTAAATTTATCCTGGTCTATTAAATTTCGCATATATTGAATACGAAGATGTTCATTTCTGCGTTCGCGATTTAGGACTTCATATCTAGGGAGAATAACATAACGCATATGAACAATATTACGGACCAATTTTTCCATATACATAGTGCATGGTTTTGAAAAGAAATCATAAGGAAATTTATTTTGCAGTATATTATTAATGCGCGTATAATTTTGATGAGTAATATCACGTTGGCATGGGTTATCAAGAGGATTTCGAGGAACAGCATTGCCGTTTCTGCGTAACCATTCAAAATAATGGGGATTATGTACTTGAGCTTCTATACGTCCAGTTCGCCAATTAAATGCAGTATGACATTGGGTGCACCACATCTGATCGCAACCATCAATTTTAAATATACCAGTTCTGCAGTTGGGACAAGGCTTAGTATCATTCGACAAAAGTCTGGCCGTTGCCAAAACATCTGGATTACACTCATGTGGTTCATCACGATGATGTCCTTTTACCTCATGACAATCGGGACAAGACCATTTCTCACAAAGTCCGCATTTCCATTGCGTGCTAAGAAATCCACGGCAATCAGCATCAGGACAAGCACGAACAAACTCTGCGCGTTCAGTTGGCCCAGTAGTGGTATTGAGTCGATAGAGTTGAGTTTGCAGGTTATATTTTTCAAGATTAAGTGCACTGATTTTATCACGGATTTCTTTCATTTGGTTCGTAACGTATTCGGTTTTAATGATTCTCTCAACCAGTGGCTGTGTTACTGGTAACAATGATCGCTCAATATCAAATAGGATTTCTTCGCGGCGTTTCTTTAACTTTTTTGTCACAAATACATTCGTAAACTTAGAATTAATAAATTGGCGCGTCCACTCTTTATTACAGGGTGGATTCATACATTTGCTTGACGTTTCGCCGAGCACGTATGTTTCGCAGCATGTACGGCACGCTGTAAAATCGCAATATGGACAAGCAACCGGAATTCTAGTGCTATTATTAAGGGAATAGTCGCATATAGTGCAAACAGTGGACATGATAAAGTTTTTGTTTTATTATTGAGATAAAACAAAAATCAGTTTTTAGCGAACAGCAATGGACATAGCAAATTGGGTATCCCATTGTTCCAATAGTGAAATTGGTACATTAGGCAGAATGGGGTGGGCTTCCCAAAAATAACGACAAAATGCCCATTGAAATTCATATTGATCGGGATACAACTCGCTATAATTTGTTCTCAAAAACGCCGAAATTTTTTCGGGCAATAAATCCAATTTATCTCTAGGCAACACATAAGACAATTGCGCAAACGGAGATAAATGATTCGACTGTTTAAATGGTACAAACTCAGTATCAAAATGAGGAACAGCAGAAGCCAAATCTCTAAAAAGAGGAGGATAATGGTAATTGTATTTCCATTTCCAATCAGGGCATCCAATAGAATAATATTTGAACGTCCATTCAAGTCCTTCTAAATAGTTGTTACAGAGGTCCTGTTTATCTGAGCTATGTAAAAGCGACTTATAATAACGCGCTTCCCAACCAGCATCAGAAGGAGATATATACTTTTCTTCAGAACGATAAATTACGGGACAATTCTGTAACATTTCATCTTGTTCCTTTGGGGTTTTTGGTTCATTGTAACGATATTTATCAAATTTATCACGCACAAAATACTCGTTTTTGATAAGCTCGTGTTCACGTTTTGCAATTTCTTTAAATAAAAGACTAACGTTTTTCCATTGTATTACGCCGTCTCTAGATATAAAAAATCTGTCTTTAACATTACCAATATTCATTCTATAAATATCCATCAATACTTGTATCCCTTGCGTGCGTATGTTCATAGCAGGAAAATGTGGCAAAAAATCATTACCTAAAATGAAACACATGAACACGTAGTCGTAAATTCGCTGTTTGTCATAACAATCACAATCCATTTCTCCAAGAAGACAATTTGAAAACATATCTATATCCAAAAAATAAAGATTATTTGTACTGGCGCCGGCTTCAATTTGAATGGAATTCTTAATAAACTCAGGTGCCTCACGAAATACGTATATATTTTTATAATATTTCAAATGGAACATTGAAAGCATGATTAAATCAGCATCTAATCCATATAGCGCAACTGTTTCATCGACGTTACCAAAAGACCGCATAAATTCCATTATTTTATGTTCCCCTTCCCCTGGAAAATTTGAACCAGATACAACAATCTTTTTTACTCTATATCTCAATTCTTGGTAAACAAAAGCCATTTCAATACGTTTTGTCAATTTTTCCATGAATAATGTTCCTGGTGTAATAGAAGAAGTATTCCACTTTTTAACAGGTTGGTTCAATGAATTAAATTTGTTCATATAATTTGACTTATATCTTCGAGTTCGCTGCTGTTCCATTTTCGCAAAGGGGGCGACTCCATCAAACGCAATATATATAACATTATCGGGAGAAATAAGGTGGATTAAATTTTGCAATTTATCAACAACATTATCAATAACAATAGATTCAAATTCAAAATCCGAGAGATTATTGTTGTCATCATGTTTTTGCAAATCATATACAGCATCATAAATAAGCGAGTTACAGTCTAAAAATAAATTATTTAATGAGATTCCGTTTATAAAATAAGAAAGACTCCTGACAATTTTACTATAATTACGTATAATATGCGAAAAATAACTTGGTATGCCCATTACATATTTTGTTATTATTATTTTAAATCATTTGGTCAGATCAATTATGCAAATACTGTGATTACAAAAACAGTTTATCTACGGTAACACACATATAATAAAACAAATATAAGAGGACTATATATATGAAAAAACAAATAAGATCAGATACATTATTATTAAAAAACATATTATTAGAAAAAAAAACTAATGATTTGGCTGAATTTTTAAAGGATAAAACGTGTTATATTCAGGAAATAATCAGAGAAACGATTATATCTATTCTACATAAAAAGAAAAGCGACATATTTAGCAATAATGATATTTCGCTAAGTATAAATATATTAAATGAATTGTACGAAAAGACAAAAATTATTCAAATAAACGAAACATCAAACGAAAAAAACATTGAATCATTACAAAAAATAATAGACAAATTATCAATGGTTATATGCGGGTTTGGAACAAAGAGCGTAGACGATTTATTATTTATAACATTTGGTCTAGATTTTTCGCCAATTAACGTAAAGAACGAAACAATAAAGGATAAATACAATCTTATTCGAAAATATTTACATCCAATTGGATATAAAATAATACATTGGAAATCGAATAGGTCGATTAAATCAAATGATTGTCTTTGTACTAATAAAATAACAGACGAGACGTTATTTATAGAAAACGCCAATATGTTTGAGTGTTTTGATGCAGAAAAAACAACTCGCGCCTTTTCTCAAAAAACATACGGCATTCGAGTTATTGTTCAAAATGAAAAAGCAAAGAAAACACTAATCATTAATGGAATAATAGATGACATACAAATAGATTGTTTGAATAATTTATATATTAAAAAAAGATTAGAAAATATATCAGACCGAGGTAATAATTTGATTGGCACAGAAGCGGAAGTATATAAAAAAATTATAGAAACATTGTCGTTTAAAGAAATTTTAACATTAGGAGACGAAGACGTTTATAAAAAAATGATTGCCGTATTTACAGAGACAAATATAATAAAAAACAATAAATTAGATGCTTCCATAAAGAGATTTTTGGAAATGGATATGTACAATCAGAGAAACCTATTAGTAAATTTATTATTAAACAATAACGATTTTGAAATTCAATATATATGTTATCTACTGTATGATTTAATTTCAATACATTCTATAGACAATGGAGACACAAAAGAACAAATAATAATTTATGAAAGTCTACCGTGGAAGATAAGAAGTTATTTCAAAGACGTAATAAATTTTACTTTAAAAAACACAAACGACATGATACAAAAATATGATATAAATAAAATATCGTTAGAACAACAGATATATTTATTAAAAGCAGATGATTCAATAAAAGAAAGGGCAATGGTAAAATTAAAAGAGGTAAAAACTAAATCAGACGAAATGGGAATGAAGGCAAAACAGTATCTCGAAGGGCTAATAAAAATACCATTTGGTGTTTATAAAGAGGAACCAGTCTTAAAACTAATAAAAGAGATGAATATAATGTTCTCAAAATTAATAAACAACTATTGTGAATTGACCAACGAAACTGTATTAAAAAAATCAAACTACACAAATTTTGAAATGCGCAAGAATATCAAAAGATACAAATCAATTCTACAAGAAAAAATATCATTACGAATAAAGGAGGGATTAAAGAATATTAATACAAAAAACTTAAACAGGCTTTTTAATTACGCAAATAATGTTCTCAAATCTGAGAAAAAAGAAAGATTAAAGGTGCAATCAAAGGAAAAGAAACTAGAAGCAGTTAATGATTTCATAGAAAGTGCAAAAGAAGAAGATAAAACGGCAATATATAAAGTATTAAATAGTGAAAATTCCGTATCAATAAAACAAACAACAGAAGACATAGAAATTATTTACGAAAAGTCACAGAATTTAGAATTTGAGACAAGTAAAATAGAACAAACGTTAGAAGAGTCCGTACATGGCCACGCGCATGCAAAAAATCAGATATTTAAAATAATAGCACAATGGATGAACGGAGAACAAACAGGATATAGTTTTGGATTTGAAGGTTCTCCCGGAATAGGAAAAACATCATTAGCAAAAAAGGGATTAGCAAATTGTTTAAAAGACGAAAACGGTATTACGCGTCCATATTCATTTATAGCATTGGGAGGGTCATCGAGCGGAAAAACGTTAGAAGGACATGGTTACACATACGTAAATTCTAGCTGGGGTAAAATTGCCGATATATTAATGGAATCTAAATGCATGAATCCTATAATATATATTGACGAATTGGATAAAGTAAGTAAAACCGAAGAAGGAAAAGAGATTATAGGCATATTAATACATTTAATAGACCAAACACAAAACGATTTGTTTCAGGACAAATATTTTAGTGGCATTAATTTGGATTTATCAAAAGCTCTTTTTATTTTTTCATATAATGACCCGGACCAAATAGACAAAATTTTATTAGATAGAATTCATAGAATTAAATTTGATAATTTTACGATAAAAGATAAGGTAATTATTGCAAAAAAATACATTATTCCTGAAATAAATAATAAAATGGGGTTTGTAAATATAGTAAATATGGTTGACGAAATAATAGTACATATTATTGAAACATATACACTGGAACCAGGAGTGCGCAAATTAAAAGAAATTATTTTTGATTTGTATGGCGAAATCAATATAGATTTATTAAAAGGAAATTTAATAAACACGGAAACTCCTATAAACATATCAGTAGACCAAATACGGAAAAAGTATTTGAAAAAATACAAAGAAATACAAAGGGTAAAAATACACGAAGAGCCTTTAGTGGGTGTAATAAACGGACTATGGGCAAATAATTTGGGAATGGGGGGAATTTTGCCAATTGAAGCAATGTTTTTTCCTTGCGAAACGTTTTTGGAATTAAAACTTACGGGTATGCAAGGCGACGTTATGAAAGAAAGTATGAATGTTGCAAAATCATTGGCATGGAATTTAACAGATAATGAAACTAAGAAGAATTTGATAAAAGTATTTGAAGAAACACGATGTAAAGGATTGCACGTACATTGCCCAGAAGGAGCCGTATCTAAAGACGGACCTTCTGCTGGCGCGGCAATAACAACAGTAATTTATAGCTTGTTGAACAAAAAAAAAATAAAGAACGACGTAGCAATGACAGGCGAAATAACACTTCAGGGTAAAATAACGGCAATAGGAGGACTAAAAGAAAAAATAATGGGTGCTATTAAAAATGGAGTAAAAACTATCTTATATCCAAAGGACAATCACAGAGAGTTCACGGAATTTTACGAAAATCATAGTGATTCTTGTTCAGAAGAAATAGTATTTAAAGAGGTAGACAGAATAAGCGAAGTTTTAAATTTTGTTTTTGTATAGCAAATATATATTCTTGACATATTGTATATATGATTGAATTAAATCTTCTTGCTATATTATATTTATTTTTAAGGTTATCCCCATTCATAATAGTATGTTTCTTTGTTTTAAATTCCTTATTTAATCAAGATTTTAGAGGTATTGTTTACTCACATGGTTTAATCGCTGCTTGCGTGTTAAGTAGCTTAATCTATACAGCAATCCCTTGGAACCGTTGGTTTACAAAAACAGAAAACGAAATATGTAGTTTAACATCTTTTAGCAAACAACCAAACAGTGACGTATTGCCTATTGGTCAAAACATCTTAGGTTTCACATTTTTCTATTTACTATTTACCATACTTAAAAACTCATTGGAAAATTCTAATATAATCACACTAGTGTTTTTTCCTTTATTGATAGCATTCGATTTGTTTTGGAATTTTTCAAATGGTTGTTATAATATAGCACAGTTGCTAACATCATTGATATTGGGTGCAGGTTTTGGAACATTTTGCTCTTATATTATTTACGAAAGTGGTGTAACAAGTTTTCAATATTTTTACATGGGAGACGCAAGTAGCGAAATATGTAGCATACCCGCAAAACAAACATTCCAATGCAACGTTTATAAAAACGGCGCATTAATAGGAAGTACAACGCATTAATTAAGAAAATGTTCTCATTTTTCTTAATTATCAAAACAATTTATATTCATGTTCAGCCATTTTTTTAGCTGAACAATATAGTTTTTTTTATGAAATTCATTTGATATCATTCTATTGCTTTTACTCGACTTTTCAAATGTATGCATAAAATTTTTTAATATATTTATAGTTATTGCGGCCGAATATTTTTTTTCCACTTCAAGAAAATCAAACGGGGGTACATTTTTGCGTTGGTTAACTTCATTATGAAATACATATATCATATTTATTAAATCGTCTTTAGTTTGAATGGTATTAAAATTTATTTTGTTTAAATACTCAACAGCATGGTTTGCACATGCGGGACAAGGCAAAAAAGAACAAATAGAATAAATGTTTTTTAATAGGCCATCACGTATAACAGGAAAACTATCTTTCTTTACTTTTTGTGCCAAAGTATGAAACAAAAACCATATTGGTTCTCCCCAGGTCATTTTGTTTTCCGGTTTCTTTTCTTCTGGAAGAGACTTGTTAATGGGTAATGGTTGTTGTTTTGTCATTTGGCTTAAGGTTTGGCGCTGCGTTTTACCAAAATTCGTATTATATTGTTGATTATTTTGATTGGATTGATTTCTTAATGTAAATTGCATCATGGTTCTTAATATATAAATAACTGCTAAATAATATTAAAACCATAAACATAAATAATTTACCAGAGAATAGTATAATGGATTCAAAAGAACAATTATTAACAATAGTTCGCGAATGGGTTAAAATAGATAACGAATTGAGAACATTGCAATCAGAACAAACAAAACGCAAAAACGAGAAGAAAAAAATATCTGCAGCGCTTATGGAAATAATGAAAAAAAATACCATTGATGTGTTTGATATAAACGGAGGACAGCTTTGTTATACAAAGCGCAATATCAAGAAACCTATAACAAAAAAAGTATTATTTGATATACTTTCAAATTATTATAAGGGCGATTTAGTAAAAGCCGACGCGCTAAATGAATTCATTTTAGAAAATCGTGAAGAAGTAGTAAAGGAAACAATTGAGCGTAAAATAAATAAATAGATTATACCAAACCAAATGCGGGTATAGTATAGCGCCCATTGTCCAATACGTACTTAGCTATTATTTGTGGATCGGGTTTCTCTTCCAACACATCCTCTGTTTTGTAGACATTATTCATGTTGTCAATGTAATACACAATGCCCCCGATTTCCTCAGCAATGACCTGTACCTTTTGCAGAGCGGCCACGCCCGACTCCGATGAATTCACAAGACCATTCGGTGTGCCTTTTGCGTGTGTTCCGCAAAACTCACAGTTATCTTTGCGTCTTCTTGTGCATTGTTCTCCGTTTGCGCGTTTTGCTGCACAACGATTCGAGCAAGGAATAGAATTCTTTACACGCTTTCTTTTATTTAGATCATCCTTTATCAAAGCAAATCGTTCATAATCATAAACAAATTCGATCAGCTCATTAACCCTGGTCTTATCATCAAAATTTAGTTCAGTGATCTTTTTACGCAATTCGTCTTTGAATGATGTAATATAAGTCTCAATCTTCTTGTTCAATCTCTTCTCCATGTCTGTCTTTAAATCAAATAGGCAAGAAACATCTAAATCAATTTTTAGAACAAATAAAAAACGGATATAAAGACGCAATCACGGCTACCATTCTTCGGGTCTATGTTTTGTCCCACCGTCGTATTTTACTGCATATTTGTTGTCGATCATCCATTCGCATAAATTTAAGTTATCTAAGTAAAGATCAGCTAGAATACGCCCGTATTTTTCCGTAGAAACGTTCTTAAGGTCAACAATTTTTCCCATAATAAGATGCGATAGAGCATCTCTTGATTTTTTGGCCAGTTCTTTTTCATGTTCTGTTGACCCCTTTATTTCAGGACTATCAATACCATTCAATCGCACATTAAATCTATAAATAGGACCGTTTAAGCCAGGAAATCTCGACGCAATTGTTATCGTATCTCCATCGTAGACTTTTATAACCTTTCCTGAACTAATAGGAACAACAAAATTTTTGGTATCTTTGTATTCAATGTTTGCCAAATACCCATGCTTATTATAAAACCAAAATTTAACAAACCCTAAACACATATTGATTTGTTTACGACAATAAAAAATAAAACAAATCAATTTTATTTACAAGCATAATCTAAGCAAACATCTTATGTATCTGCGAGAATACTCGTGATGCTTCCTGTGCTGCATTTCTCAAATTCTGTTGGACAACGTGTTTATCTCCCTTGGCTAAATATGCCAGACGAATAATACTATCTTGATTATGGGGATGAAATTTCTTAAACCCACAGAACGTAAGCGTCTTATCTCCAACGAAATATTTCTCGTATAGAATATATTCTAAAACCTTACCTATAGTATAATCCTCATTTTCAAGAACAATATCAAAACAATTATCCATAGTTGTTTCACTAGGATGAATAGGTACCGTATCAGAATCCAGACCGTTCATAAACTCAACTAGCTTCATAATCAAAACCTTACATGCCTTTTTAACAATGTCCTTGTTCTCATAAACACCTAGGGTTTCAACTACAAAATCAAAACTATCCGGAACAAAAGTTCTCTGGGCATCCAACAAATAATAATTCTTCTTCTCAAATTCAATGTCCTTATCCGTGTTTGCTGGGTCAGACCTTAGCTTGGCCTCATGTTGTTCCCAAAATTCGGAAATCTTCAGCGCATCAAGCGTATTTCCATAAGAACACTTAGACACAACGTTATACATACCGTTATCTTTTGCAGTACGCGTAGTAAAATCAGCAGTTAGCTTCAAATGTTCTCCCTGGATAGAATCTCCTACCTTGGGCCGAAGACGAGCAAAATCAATATAATAATTCGTCCTGGAATTCGGCGGAAAGATTCTACGCTGCTCATTTTCCGTAACGTATTTTCCGTTTGTCTTATTCTTTATCTTAAAATGCTCGGTGGTAACAAACATGATACTATCGGTTTCGTTTTTTACGTCTACTTCCAAAATATAATTTCCTGGCAACACAGTAACATCTGGCTCATGAATCGGAATACAACTTAGCCTGTGCTTCAAAATCTCATTATGAAGTCTTGATGTATTTACAGAAATATTACACTGATTGTCCTTATTTGTCTCTGTATAAATAACAGTGGTTTGAATATCAGATATTATCGTACGACGAAGAGCGTTTGCTAAACTTACATTGAGACCGTTTAACGTAAAGCGATACTGATTATTTTCTTCTGAAATCTGAGTTAGTTCTGGGTTCATAATGTTTCAATGTTATATAAAATAACGTTTATATAATTTCACAAATCAATTTTTATCGGTCTAAATTAAACAAGACACGATTAATGAAACTAGTGCGTTCATTCGGCTTTAATAAACACCAAATAAATTTTATCTTTGTCACTACATTGTGTGTTATTGATGTTACAAAACTAGATAATATATAACTTACAATGAATGTAGTCGATTTGATTGATAAAACAGGGTTCCTTCTAAGTATTGTTTCAAAACTAGGATTTATGCCGTTCGACGTCAATCCACTATTACAAAATCGTACTAAGTCGTAAAGTAAAATTGTATCGTTGAATTCTGTGTAATATAAGTTCTCCAAAAATCGCAAGTCAGTATAAAAATTCCGAACGTCTTCTAATAAGACTCTATTCTGTGGTCTATATGTAAAGGGCGCAATATGATTAATTATTACGTCCTCTGGTAGTTTGTTCATTAATTTGATCAAAGACATTTTTATATATTATTATATATATTAATAGGATGAATAATAGAGATAAAACAATTATTATTGGTGCCGGAATATCAGGTTTATATGCAGCTTATAAATTAAAAGATAAAAATCCAAATGAACAAGTATTAGTTTTAGAAAAACAATCAAAGAAATATGCTGGCGGCAGAACAGGAAACGATATGTTCCGCGGAACAAAGATTGTAACCGGCGCCGGAGTAGGTAGGAAAAAAAAAGATATATTCTTGAGAAAGCTTTTAAAAGAATTAGATATTGATACGGATGAATTCAAAGCATCTCATCATTATGCTGAAACTATTCAGCAAAAATGTTTGGTTAAGGAAACTTTTTTAGAATTAAAGGCAGCACATCGTAGCGAAACGATTCATAGAACATTCAAAGAATTCGCAACATCAATATTGGGAGAACAAAAATATAAACAGTTTGTGGAATGTTCTGGTTATTCAGACTATGAAAATGAGGATGCGTACAGTACTATTCATCAATATGGATTCGATGATAATTTTGCAGAATGGACGGGATTATCTATACCATGGGATAAAATGATAAAAACGCTAATGCATAAAATAGGGTTCTCAAACATACTTTTTGGTCATGCCGTTGAAAAAATAAAAATAGTTGAAGGAGGATTTGAAGTAATAACAAAAACTGATGTGTTTGGTGCTACTAAAGTAATAATTGCGAGCACAATTGATACTGTTTTGAAAATTTTACCTAGTCAAATTGATAAAGCGCTATACAAACAAATTCACGGACAGCCGTTTTTGAGAACATACGGACAATTCAGTAAAAGTTCTCAAGAAGTATTAAAAAAATATGTTCCTGGTCTTACAATAGTTCCTGGACCTATTCAAAAAACAATTCCAATGGATATCGATGACGGCATTTATATGATATGCTATAACGACAACAAATCCGCAAAACTATTAAATAACTTTTCACACGATACTAAAGAAAATCGCGAGTTTTTTGCACGATTATTAGAAAAATCGATTGGTGCGCCAGAAAATTCTTTGCGATTATTATCGATCAAAGGATATTATTGGCCAGTCGGTACTCATTATTACGAACCACTCGGAACAGAATTTAAAACGCGTAAGGAGTTTATTAAAAAGGCTCAACATCCTCATAAAAACTTGTTCGTCGTAGGAGAAATGATTAGTAATAACCAGGGCTGGGTCGAAGGAACGTTAGATAGTGTAGAACGTATTTTATGAGTAAATATAATACTTTAATTATATTTACACTACTTCATTAATAAAGAAAAAACAGCGAAATAAAGACAAAGAATAAAATAAAAGGAAGGAGAACTAAGAACCACGCAATATTGGGAGAACCAGCGCGACATATTAAATTCAAAATCCACGTCCAGAAGAGAACATAAAGCACTTTAATTAAAAAAACCAAAAATGTACTTGTTACACTACAACTGTATGACCCAACGCAGTAAGTATTTACATTTCCATAATTCTGAAATATCATAATAATGATAGCTAAAACAGATACAACTAAATAAACATATGCGGGAGTACATAAATTTTTAAGGCCGACAATCGACATAATATATATTTTACGCAGAAAAAATATTTTTTAATTATTTACCCATAATAGCGTTCGCTATTTTCATTGATCCTGTCGATGTACCCATGCCCAAAAATGTATTTGTATTTGCCGAATCTCCTAAAAGTGCGTCATAAGACATTCCTCCCTTCCTCTTTTTCGATTTACGTTTTCCGCCAAACATTTTTGGGAACGTGGAAAACCGTTCTTGAGCAATATTCGACGAATCGGACGGGTCGCCCGCCGAACTTAATGCTCCGTTTAGAGGCAACATTTTGTCATTCAATCCACCTTGGTAACTTGCCGGTCCGTAGCCACCCTTAAATTCAGGAATAGAAAACGGTTTTTTGTTACAACCACAATCTCCTCCACGCTTTTTACGAATCGTTTTTCTTTTCTTTAAATGATGGCGTTTTTTATACTGTGTTTTTCTCATATATAGAATCATTACAAAAAAAGTTATTGTGAGTTTTTAATTACATGGCTTATTCGACATCAACGTGGGTCAACATATGTCGACGGCAACAAACGTTTTTTAGGCCTAAATCATCAAGAACATGGCCCTCCGGGGTTTTCTCTATATTTTCTTTAGTAAGATAAACGACTTTATCTACATTAAGACCTCGCGAAATCTTGATACGACGAACTTCGCCCTGATAAAATCTGTATTTATCAGCCAGAACAGTTCCGCAACTAAAACACTTTACTGGAATAATCATTGTTTATTTATTGTATCGATACATATTTTTAAATTCAATTTTTCGGTAAAAATGTATTCTGGTATTATAAATGGAATTCTATTTATTAATAATAATTATAATTAGCATAATAGTCATTGTGGGTGGACTGTTTTATTTAGCTCAGCAAAATATTATTAATACAAATTATAATATGTTTAATGGGTTAATTAATAGAGGAATTGAGAGATTTAATGGGAAAAACGTTATTGAGGGGGTAACTGATCTAGACCTTGCAATGACAGCAGCAGCAGGAGCGTCTATAAATTGGAAACAAGCAGCCAAATATGCAGAAGATGCAGCCAAATATGCAGAAGATGCAGCTACGTATGCATCGTATACGTCGGATGCAGCAAAATATGCATCCGCTGCTTCAGACGCAGCCACAAACGCATCTGAATCAGCGGATTCGGCATATTTGGCTTCTGCAAATACAAGTAGTGATTCTGGACTGCAACCATATGAAATATTAAATGCAGCCAACAATGTAAAAACTGCGATGGAAGCAGCAAAAACTGCTATGGAATTAGCAAAAACTGCGATGGAATCAGCAAAACTTTCAGCAGAAGCAGCCGTAAATATAAAAAAAACAATGACATACACAGGAACACCAACTATGACATACACAGGAACACCAACTATGACAAAAACAATGACACAAACTGGAACGCCCACAATGACATACACAGGAACACCAACTATGACATACACAGGAACACCAACTATGACAAAAACAATGACATATACTAGAACACCTACTATGACAAAAACAATGACATATACTAGAACACCTACTATGACAAAAACAATGACATATACTGGAACACCAACAATTTCAAATTCTACAACGTCGACTACGACTAGCAAAGCTGGTACAGTTTTGGTCGATTTAAAAAATCCAATTAATAATAAATTACAAGTAGACGATATTCAAATATATTATATTGGAGAAACGTTAGAATTCTCCGACGGGTCAACCTATTTAATTTCTGATATTCAAGAAATTGAGACAACAAAAATGACTGATATTGCTCCTTCGTCAGACAGATTAACAGTAGACAATGTACAAGATTATTATATTGGTCAAATCATAGAATTTCCTGACGGAAGCATATATGAGATTACAGAGATTGTTTTAGTTAATGCTTCTGCTTTTACGAATTATTTTGAGAGCGCATCCGGAACTTTAATTTTAAGGAAGATTAATGGCGCAAAACCTTTTGTTACAACGACTCCAACAATGACACAGACATGGACTCCAACAATGACACAGACATGGACTCCAACAATGACACAGACATGGACTCCAACAATGACACAGACAGGAACACCAACAATGACACAGACGTGGACGCCAACAATTACCAAAACAATGACAAAGACAATAACACCAACAATGACACAGACAGGAACACCGACAATGACACAGACAGGAACACCGACAATGACACAGACGTGGACTCCAACAATGACACAAACAGGAACACCGACAATGACACAGACGTGGACTCCAACAATGACACAAACAGGAACACCAACAATGACACAAACAGGAACACCAACAATGACACAGACGGGAACACCAACAATGACACAGACGGGAACACCAACAATGACACAGACATGGACGCCAACAATGACACAGACATGGACGCCAACAATGACAGCTACACCCACTTCTACTACTAGAGCACCTGTTCCTGTTCCTGTTCCTGTTCCTGTTCCTGTTCCTGTTCCTGTTCCTGTTCCTGTTCCTGCTCCTGTTTGTAATTATACAGTTTCAAGCAGAGGGAGTTGTTTGGGCATCGGAAAAGCAGGAAATCAACCGTGCAATAAAGCAGCGGGCATGACTTGTCGAAAAACTGATTCATACACTTTAAATACAGCATCATCTACAGGAAGTTGCCCCGCGACAAAAACAGAAACCGTGGCGTGTTAATAGTTAGAACCCAGGAACTATTCCTACAACTATTACAAAATAATTATAATAAAAAGTAAATAAAAATTATTATAAACCACATAACAAATTTATACAACAATATTAATTAAACATTTTTCCTAGACAAAAATGTTTAATTAATATAAAATAGATGTCATACAAATTAAAAATACCAGGCATTTTAACATTAATACCAATAAACGTAGTTAGCTCTAGTGTTACAGAAAAGGACACTGCATCGTCCAATGATAATGCTGACGCACCGATTTTGGAAGATGATATAAAATCTGGACTTAAATCATTAAACAAAGGTTTAGATACTCTTTTCCACGATACCATTGAGGATATTAAAGAACAATCGAACGCTTATTTTCCTCAGAGCAAATCAGTAACAGTAACTGACGCTAACGGAAAAAAAATAAAAATAGAAATACCAAAAAACGGTGCAGGGTTTACCTATTACGAGCCCGGCACATATAAATATTCGGGAAATTCTTACGTGCCAGACTACCAAGATAGTGTTGTTTTAAGTCGAAGTATTGGTCTCGTACCAAGATTAAAAGGAGAATTTTTTATGCCATCAGAAAATAAATATTTAAAATCTCAAGACGCCGATTATGGATCCCCTAATTCATCACTTACTTCGTCGGTGTCTAATCAACAAACAGATAACATTAGAAACGGACAGTTACAAAAAGATAATAACAAAAAAAATCAATTACAAACTGAGTATTCTCTTCCCAAAACTGATGAACAATTAGAATACGAGGATCGAGTGGCTGAATTGTTAGCAGTTCAAACTAGAATACAAAATTATGCTATTCCAGCACCAATGAACGTTCAAGCTAAGATACCAAAAACCATAAAGCCCAAAGAAACAACAACAGTGACCACAAAAGAATCAAAACCCACCTTAGGGCCATCAATATTACAAAAAAGCAAGAAAACCGTTTTCAAAATTGGTGCCGGTTCTCCTATATCAAAAGATTATTTACTCATGACATCAGACCAATAATATTCCTTTCGTAGTTTTTGTTTTTTTTAAGACAGCACCCTGTTCATGCAATGCATCATGGCATTTTTCACATACATTTAGCAAATTTGCTGGATGATTTTTATGAAACGACCCTATAAAACCATTATCGTCAGCATGCGCCTGTGGCTCTAAATGATGTACCTCTTCACTAATTGACTCATTACAATGTTCGCATCGTCCCCTAATCTTTTTTGCATTAAAATGAGAGGCCGATTGGCTCAATTCCCCTCTCATTTCAGGAAAATATTTGTTACGAATAACATATGCTTTATTTAAAAAATCATCTGTTAAATACAAAGACTTACATACTTCGAGTCCATACGTGCTCGTGCCCGGACCATCCTTTAGCTTTCTATCATATACCAAACAATCCCGTTCCCTATCATAATAAACCGCCATATGTTTCAGAACCATTTTTCCAAGCGCCTTGATTTCATCATAATGCACTATTTCATGAAAATGTGTCGCAAAAATAAAGGTCGCGTCTTTTTCGTGTAGCTCTTGTAATCCAGCTACAAATATACTCAGTGCCGATTCGCTCTCCGTACCAGAGCATAGTTCATCACCAAGAATCAAGCTATTTTCATCAGCCATCTTCAAAATAATACGAAGTTCAGACATCTCTACAGCAAATGTACTAAGCCCCTTAAAAATATTATCGTTGCCTAGAATACGAGTAAAAATAGAATGATAAGGCACAAATTCAAAGTGGGAACAAGGAACAAACATACCCGATTGAGCCATAATAATAGCTATTCCTAGCGCACGAATAAAACTAGTCTTTCCGACTGCATTTGTGCCATAAAGCAAAAGCCCATTTACATCAATCCCCATTTCTATATCATTTGTTACATAAAGTTCGTTTTGTTGCAAATGTTCAATAAGACAATGACGCAAATGTTTTACAGACACAGAGGATTTGGTTGAACCGTTGTTTACGATAGCTGGTCTACAATAATTATTCGTTTTGGCTGTATGTGCTTTACATTGCAAAACATCCAATTTAGCTACGTAGTTTGCAATATTTTCAAGATCGAAAAACCATGTCTTCTCAAAATCATCCAGGAATTTTAAATAAATAGACGCAATAAGTTGATTCAACTTTTCTTTATATTGCAAAATATCTTTTGCTGCACGCGCCAATTGACTAATATAAATTTCGTCAGTATTTGTTGACGCGCTCGATAATTCGCAATCCGCATAATTAAAATTTTCTAGCACTTTACTAACAAGTCTGGGTTTTTTATTGGGGTCGTTTATTATCGTTTTCAATAACTTAGACCTAGTTTTCGTAATTTGTAGTGATAATCCAGACTTATCAGTTTCGTGAATTTTAATATAATCTACATCATCGTTTTTGCCGGTCGTATTCATTATGCCGTTCAATTCCGCCTTTATATCATGAAATAGTTGTATCTTGTCATTATACGATTTCAATAAAATATCCAATTCTTCTGAAACACCCGGCTTTATAATGTTCTCGTCAAAACTATTCATTGAATTAGTAACCTTACATTTATCCAAATAAAATGTTCCGTCAATAAGCGCCAAAATAGAATTAAAAGATTGCTCCATATAAATATTTGATTTTTGTTTAACTGTAAAACTGCTACATAAATAATCACAAAGTAGCTCATCATCAATAATACAAGTATGTATTTGCTGAACGGATTGTAGACTTTCGTATAAATAATAAATTGACGACGGATTTAGTTTTCTTACGACAATTTGTCGGCATACTTTTTCAAAATCCCGTATTTTCACTAACTTTTTACGAAACATGTCCACCAACTCTTGGTTCTCAAAAAGATGGTTAATCATTTCATATTCTTTATTAAGCCAGTCACGATCAATAGTGGGATTCAAAAGTTGATATTGAAATAATCTTTTACCCATCGCACTGAAACATTTATTCAAAAACGCCAAAACCGAAGATAAATGTCCCGTTTTCTTACCATCAAGACTAATATCATCAATAATATTAAGTTGCTTTAATGTATGATTTGCCAATAGCATATTATTCGTAGTATTATCGAAAATCGGCAGAGAAACCTTTTTAATCAAATTGGGGTTATGTTCCTTAATAAAATTCATCAAAAAACAAAAGGCCTGGGTTGACATAATATTGTTCTCAAATTCTTTACAAAGCTCAAGTGTTTCGTCACCAAAAAACTGTGTCAAAATATGTTTTATATATTTCTGTTTCATACAATTTTGTACCTCGATCTGACTTTCGTTCTTAGTACTAAATCTATGAATACTATTTGTGCGAATTCCTACGTATTGCAAAATAGTATTATTCTCATTATCACTAAGAGACGAGATTAATACTACCTCACTTGGACATAAAGTCGAGACATATCGTTCCAGCTCATCAAACGTCGTTGGGTTCATCAAAAATTGCGTTTGATATTCAAACATGGATGATTTCCCCGTAAAAATATTAACGCATGACACGCCATAAATTATATTATCTTTCGTGTTAATCACGTTAGGTCCACGCAAAAGAGGTTTACAAGTATCTATCCAAATACACATTATATTGTTCGTTATTTGGGGAGAACTATCCGTGTCATAAGAAATAAAGGTTCCAGCACTAAAAACACCATGGAACACGCGTTTCGTTACCTTTCCCGTTTTCTCTTGCACAAAAACAACCGCATTATAATCATTTTCAGTTATGCGTTGCAAATATTTATCGAGTGTATAATCACGAAACCCCGCCATTACAACCTGACTTCCCTTATAAATAATTTTTTTTTCTGAAATATTCAACTGGCAAAATGCTGCGAATTCTTCTATGTTTGAACCAATTATACTATTATTATTGTCGGCTTGTTTCAGTCCATAGACTTCAAAAAAGGCGCCCACTTGCAGCAAAACTATTGTTCGTCTTCCGTATTTTAATTCGTATTCGCGAGTTAACTGCAAATACTCATCTATAATATTCGGTTCTTGACTCATGGTAACAATATATAAATAGATTTATTTATATGTGTTTAATAAATAGAAAAAATTGATTTTGCTATATTATGCAAAAAACGATTAAAAACAAAAAAGACATTTACGTCATTATGGAGGAAGGAGAAGAGGACTATGGGCAATTCTGTGTTTTAGACGAAGATACTATCAATGTCGAATGGAATAAACCAATTTCGCATTATGACCACCAAAAACCAGTATACGGATTATTTGAAAAAACTCTATATACTGTATCTATTATTGCAATATTTATAGTAGTTTTTCGAAACATTTAAGCTTCGTCATTGTTTAAAAAATTATATAGCAAATTATCCGGATTATGATTCTGCACTTCTCCGCACATCATTACCGAACATTCATACATTTTTCTTATTACATCATTTGGAGCAGTTGTGCCCACGCGTATTAGCCCGCGTTTAATTAAATATCGTTTTATTTCCTCAATCGGCTTTTGTTTTAACAATTGGCTTTCTGTAGACACTTTGTTTCTAATAGTACGATTCGAAACAAGAACCGAAATTCTTGGAATAACAGTAGATTTTCCTATTTTAAAAGTGCGCCTAACAATTCGTTTCTGTTTTTGTCTACGTTTTACTGGTTGGCGTGCGTTTATTTTTTCCATACGCTGTTTTAATTCGCTTGCTCTCAACAAATTATCGTTTCTTGGAGGCTGTGTCGGCGTTTCGGTAGACGGTCGATTCTTTTGTGTTGCATTGACCCAATTTTTATAAGTTGGTAAAGCACCGTTCTTTAAACAGCCATATTTTGGTTGATTCAATGTCAATGCCGAAGTTGCACTATTATGTTCGAATGACTCATTTAATAACAAAACTTCATCTAGAGGCAATGTTTGTAAAAGTGATGTGGGGCTCGTTGAATGATGACGAATTGTCGAATTATGTAAGCTTTTCTTTAAATTCGTATCCTCTGTCAATTTGTCCATAAACTGTTTTGATTCTTCAAAATCATTATTGAATTTCTGTGGTTCTGTTGGGCTGCGCCGTTCTTTTGGTTTTTCAAATGATTCGAGCATTTTATCGTATTTTTCTTGTTGATGTTTACGAATCATTTTTAATATGGAATGCTTCTTAAACGTTTCATCTCGCTTACGTGGCTGCTTTAAACGTATTGCACTACTAGAACTTTGTCCATCTGGTCGTGCCTTCCTCGTTTTTCCGCCATTTGCAAATTTTAATAATTCAGGATTAAATTGTATAGTTTTTTTTTCGCTCATATATTTAGACTCAACGAAAAGAAAACTATATTGAGAACTAATTAAGCAGGGAACCCAGGGACTTGATGCGCATACCACTGCGACCCCTCCTGCCCTTCGGCTATTACCGTTTTAATTAAAAATTTTCTAATTCTTGTAGATAGTGCTAAATTAATTTACTAAATGTATACGCCATATGGAACCGCGCTCTTCTTTTCCTTTTTCTGGTTCTGTTGAAATAAAAGATAACCATTATTTAAATCATCCGTTGTAATTTTCTTTTTCATATCTGCTGATTTGCCGTAAATTCTTCGGCCGTGTTTTATCTTTACGCAGCTCAATAATTGTTCCATATCTCTACCGAAATTTTTGAAACTATCCTTTTTTTCACGAAACCACTGTTCATTCAGAGTATTTTCTTCTAAAAATTCCCATCCTTCTTCGGATACCTTTTTTTTAAATATGGCCATCATCTCTTTATGTGTATATTCGTCCATTACAAATCTCCACATAAACCTCGAATCTAAACCCCGATTTGCCTTAAAAAACGTATTCTGTAATTCGGTTTCGTAACCGGCTATAATTACCATCAAATTATCTTTTTGGTCACTTAGTGCCTCGCAAAGTGTATCTATGCACTCCTTTGAAAAAATATCGCTATCTGTTTCATTTGCTAGCGAATATGCTTCGTCAATAAATAACACTCCGCCTATGCACTCGTCAATAACTTTTCGTGTTTTAATAGCCGTTTGTCCCAAATAACCGGCAATTAAGTCGCTACGCGTGACCTTTTTAAAATGATTCTTTTTCAGGATGCCTACTTTTGAGTACATGGCGCCAATAATTTTGGCCACCTCGGTTTTCCCTGTTCCCGGAGGTCCAGCGATAACCGTATGTTTATATTCGCTGGTTTTTTTATTTACGTGGAGGTCCTGCATAAAATAAATCAACTGGTCGAGAACCGATTTTTTCATATTATCCATGCCTATCATGTTATTGAGTTGCTGTAATTCACATTTAATATTGTGTAATAATTTGACGTCGATGTTATATTCTATATCGGGCTTACATTCATATTTTTCGATAATGTCTAGTAAATCAGATAGTGTATTTATTTCTACGTCGATTTGTATCTTCGTTTTAATTATGGGTTCGACCGGCTTAGTTAATAATTCGTTCAAGCTGATATCAAATTCGTGCGTGCTTTTCCAGATATTATAAGAGGTTTTTAATAGAGCTATGTTTTCGAAAGGGCTTGAATCATGGAGTGCGTTTTTACCTAAAAAAGATTCTTTGAAAAGACCACACTCCCCATAATCGTATCCAATGACATTTAATAAAGTGGAAAATTCTTTATATTTAAGGTTTTGTTTATCGCGATATTTGTCTAAGATGTCTATTAATTTTGTTGTCATTTTATTTAATTATACATGGTGTTTATTTTATCTTGTTTTTCGATGAAATAAACTTTTTCTCTTATTTAAGTTCGTATTTTTGTGCTGTTTTTTCTCTGCAAATGTGTTGAGTTCCGCCTGTATTGCAATAACCTTTTAGGCTTTCGACACATGGAGAATTTGTCTTCCCCCTTGGACATGTTGCTTCTTGTGCGGTTATATTATTAAATTGCCATTCATATACAGCAGGAATTTTTGTACATCTTTTTGATTTACCGGAGTTACATGCACCAGTTGTTGTTGTGCTGATTGCACCATTAACAATGGGGTCTGATGAATTTCCTGCATTACAATTAGCATTGGCATTTGCGGTTGGTACGTTCGGTCTACATTGCGATGGAGTAAGCCCTTCCCTCAAAACTCCAAACAATTTTACAACAATAAAACAAATGACACCAAATAAAACTGCATGAATTGCTGCTATCTTATAAATACCGCCCTTTATCGGCAAGCGAACAAAAATACCAGGTGTCAATATAAAGAAAACTAAAACTAGTGCTAAAGTCTTTACGATATTTTTCATAACTATACATTTAAATGACAAATAAATATATTTCTCAAACCATCTAAAAAATTGATTTCATGTTTATATTAGTATTAATATCACAACCTGAAATGAGCGCGCCTCCGACTAAAAAACTACGCATTAAAAAGCCTAAGATGAATAATGCCGAACCCATCACTAGTGAAAATATTGAAGATTTCATTAAAGAAGCGATTCAGCAAGAGCTTCTTACTGATGAACTCAAGAAGGAAGGATTTTCATTTGCAGAATCTGAAATTCTGTCTCATTTGGGAGATTATGTGGAAGAGCCGTATCATATCATTGAATCGTATTTCCAAGGTCAGCATCTTGAACGTTTGGTAAGACATCAAATTGAGTCCTATAATCATTTCGTAGGATATCAATTGCCCAGAACGATTCAAATGTTCAATCCGGTTACCATTCGTTCCGAAAACGACTACGTCGCGGATAAAAACAAATATTTGCTAGAGATTTTCCTTTCGTTTTCCAATTTCAAACTTTATCCTCCTCAAATCCACGAGAACAATGGTGCTACAAAGCTAATGTTACCTCATGAAGCTAAGCTACGCAATTTCACGTATGCGGCCAACATGACACTAGACATTAATGTTCAGTATGTTATTCGCAACTCAGAGACGATGGATAATCCCAGAATTATAGAGAAGTCTTTCCCGAAAATAAATATTGGTAAGCTTCCGATTATGCTGAAGTCGTCTATTTGCGTTCTTTCGCAGAATCGCCATATTCATCCCAAGCATACGAATGAGTGTTTCATGGATAGCGGTGGTTATTTTGTAATCAAAGGTTCAGAGAAAACGGTTCTCGGACAGGAGCGAGCAGCAGAAAACCGTATTTACTGTTTCGATGGGCGTAATACCACAAAATGGACATATTATGCCGAAATTAAATCCGTACCAGATTTCAAATGTATTTCGCCGAAGCAGGTTGAGATGATGATTGCGTCAAAAAACAACGGTTTTGGGAACGGTATTTTCGTATCTATTCCACGCATAAAGCAACCCATTGAGCTCTTTGTCCTTTTCCGTGCACTCGGAATTATAGAAGATAAGAAAATCTGTGAGTATATTTTACTAGATATTGATGATAAGAACAATGCTGTTCTCAGTAAATTCCTACAAGCATCGGTTATCGACGCAAACAAATACATGACACAAGAGGATTCTATTAAACACATAGTAACCTACGTTGCGTACACACCGCTCAACATGGACAAGGAGACTGGTCTTAAGAAAAAGCGCGAATTTACAATGGAAGTCTTGGATAGCGACCTGTTTCCTCATTGTTCGACGCTTCAACAAAAGCTTTATTTACTCGGTTATATGGCAAAAAAACTCATGCAAACTAGTATGGGATGGACGCCTCAGGACGACAGAGATTCGTATTTGAATAAACGTATTGAACTTACCGGAACATTATTGAACAACCTGTTTCGTAATTACTTCAATAAGCTCGTCAAGGAAATGCAAAAGCAGGTTGTTCGTGAAATAAACACAGGTTCCTGGCGATCCACGGAGGATTATGAAAATATTATTAACATGACCAATATTTATAAGTTAATCAAATCTACTACGATTGAAAACGGTATTAATCGTGCACTTGCCACTGGGGATTTTAGTATTAAGCAATCAAATAGTAGTAAGGTCGGCGTCGCTCAAGTTCTCAATCGTCTGACATATGTCGCGTCGTTGAGCCATTTGCGTCGAATCAATACTCCTCTAGAAAAGAGTGGAGAACTTATTGCGCCAAGAAAACTACATAACACGACATGGGGTTTCCTATGCCCAGCAGAAACTCCTGAGGGGCAGTCCATTGGTGTCGTTAAAAACATCAGTTATTTGTCACACATAACTATTCCTACGAATAGTTCATCTTTATACGATTACGTGAAACCCTATGTGCTCCCCGTAGATTCAACGCCGCCAAAACTAATGTTTGGTAAAGTAAAAGTATTTATTAACGGAACATGGCTAGGAGTTGCCGTGAATCCTCTTCAACTTTATGAAGACATGAAAGATAAGAAGTACAAGGGCATCATTAACATTTATACATCTATTATATTTGATATCAAAAATCTGGAAATCCGCGTCTGTAACGACGGAGGGAGACTTACGCGTCCGGTTCTTCGCGTTAAAAACAACAGGGCCGTCATTGATCGGTCAGTTATTGATATGTTAAATTCAAAGGAAATTAGCTGGAACGACTTGCTTACAAACTGCAAAATCAAAGAGTCGGTCATTGAGTATATCGACCCCGAGGAGCAAAACTTGGCAATGATTGCCATGAAGTGTAAGCACGGATATTTGCAAAACGAAACAGCCAGGTTCAATTATACCCACTGTGAGATTCACCCGAGTACTATTTTCGGTGTTCTAGCGTCGTGTATTCCTTATCCTGAGCATAATCAGGCCCCAAGAAACACATATCAATCAGCAATGGCAAAACAAGCTATGGGGATTTACGCAACCAATTTTGACCAGCGCATGGATAAAACCGCGTATGTTCTGAATTATCCTACCAGGCCACTTGTGGATACGCGTCTCATGAATTTCATTCAACTCAATAAGATTCCGTCTGGAACGCAAATTCACGTAGCAATTATGTCGCATACTGGTTATAATCAGGAGGATAGTGTTCTTATTAATAAGGGAGCTCTTGATCGTGGGCTATTCGTTGCGACCATTTATCATACCGAAAAGGATGAGGATAAGAATATTATTCGCGACGAGATTATTCGTTGTAAGCCCGATCCAGCAAAGACCAAGGGAATAAAATTCGGCAACTACAGTAAATTGAATAGTCAGGGTTTTATGCCAGAGAATACATTGATAGAGAATCGCGATGTTATTATTGCAAAAACAATTCCTATTAAAGAAAATCGCAACGACCCGACCAAGACCATTAAATACGAAGACCAGAGCAAAACATATCGTACTACAGAGGAAACTTATGTAGATAAGAACTACACTGGCAGAAACGGAGACGGATATAATTTTGCAAAGGTACGCACGCGTATTCTGAGAAAGCCGGTGCTGGGCGACAAGTTTTCAAGTCGTCATGGGCAAAAAGGTACTTGCGGAAATATTATTCCAGAAGAGGATATGCCATTTACCAAAGACGGGATCAGACCAGATATTATTATTAATCCTCATGCTATTCCATCTCGTATGACTATTGGGCAATTGAAGGAGACGTTGCTAGGAAAAGTTCTTATTGAGCTCGGGCTCTTCGGAGACGGAACTAGTTTTGGTAATCTTGATATTAAGACTATTGCACAAAAGTTACAAAAACTAGGTTATGAAAGTTACGGTAATGAACTATTATATAACGGACTTACTGGCGAGCAATTGGAAACAAATATATTTATTGGTCCAGTGTTTTATCAGAGATTGAAGCACATGGTTAATGACAAACAACACAGTAGATCTATTGGTCCCATGGTTAATCTTACGCGCCAACCAGCAGAAGGTAGATCGCGCGATGGTGGTTTCCGTATTGGAGAGATGGAGCGCGATGTTATGATAGCACACGGCATGTCGAAGTTTTGCCGCGAACGTTTGTATGATGTTTCAGATAAATATTCGGTTCATGTTTGTAAGAAATGCGGTATTATAGCTTCATATAATGACGGAAACAAAAATAAAACCTACGCCGGTGCGGATTTTACTATTCATCTTTGTAAAAACTGTAATAATACTACTAGTTTCGCAAAAGTAGAAATACCGTATGCATATAAATTGATGGCGCAGGAGCTACAGACCATTAACGTGGTTCCCAGATTAATTACGGCGGATTAATACGTAGGGTTTAAAAACAAAAAATATATTAATATATATATTTTTTTTATGAGCAGCGACAATGAAATTAATGATATTAGAGAACCGTCGCAATTCAAGGGTGTATCTTTTTCAAAATATAAAAAAACCGAAGTACGTAATCAAATGTTTGAGAACATAGAAAAGGGTAAAATCGAGCCCGCGTGTTATTGGTGCGCTGAGCTAGTTTGCGCAGGACATTACATGGATATTTGGGAAACGGTGTTATATTATGCAGGAAAACATATTCATTTAGGAAACCCAAAAATTGTCATTTATTTACAGAATCGTTTTACGATATTCAGGAACATTATTTCGCAGGGACATTTTTTAAACGAACTACAGCTACGTAACAATCATACCATTCGAAAGCTTTTCGCGGAAATTGTTTGTACTGTGACACTATCAAATAAAAAGAATAGTTTCGAGGCTATCAAAATTGACCGAGAAGAAGAATTCGATATGACACAGATGACCGAACGATTGAAAGCACCCAACGTGACGTATATTGAAACCATATTTAAAAAGGATGACCCTAAAGAGCTCTTTATACCAGTAAATGAATTTATATATAATATTTCACCAGAACGCAGAAATATGTTAACTGCATGTTATTGGATTGAATGGCTGGTGGAATTTGATAATATATGTAAAAAACGAAAGGAACCCTGTTATTGTCATCGGCGTGATTTTGTAAATGTTGAGAACAAATTTTCCAGAGATATTATTTGGATTTTATGGGATGCATTGCTTCATTATAGTTGTCAAATGAATAATACTTTTGTTGATAAATTAATGAACGGACTTTTTGATATTTTCTCAATTCGTTATACTACAGCCTCTTGTAAAAAACGCCGATATTTATTATATTTTGCTGTAGCACTATTAACAGAACCAGTGCCGACCAATATTGAATTGATTCACAAAAAGGATGTAATTGATAATGTTCTCACTAAAATAGATCAGATTTATAAACAAATAAAAAAGAACGAAGAGAGTCCAAATACGGATTATCTATTCGCGAATATGGAAAAACAGAATACCTTCGAACAGTCTATGAAACGAATGGAATTGGTAAACTCAATGACGTTCTCAAAACCGTCCGTATAAAATATATTGCGTTTACAAATATATTTTATTTTGTTAAAAAAGAGAACCAAACGAGCCTCCTAACATAGAGTTGGCAGCCATAGGTCCGCTCATCATGCTGGGACCTTCATAGTGGTTGTTTGACGAACCGCCCATCATGTTTTCCATCAAAGAATTCTGTTTTGTGGTAGCGACAGGAGCTGGCGGAAAAACATTAGACTGTGTCGAAGAATCATCATAATAATCGGCACGACTAATCATGTGCGTGTTTGCTATGGGCTGACTAAATCGCACATTTTTTTTAGATGAAGCGGCGGAACGCTTGCTATCCGAAGAAGGACCTTCCCATAGTTCAACCAAACGGTCAAATAATATATTTACTTTAAGGCCCAATTTCGTTTGAATACTGAGAACAAGAATCAAAAATGCTAAGATTACGTTTGTTAATGTTAAATTATCATATTTAAATCCGCTATATGTAGGAAAATAAGTAATGGTACGATGAATTACGATTACCCCACAAAACATAATTACGATTTGAATCAAAATCTCAGCTAAAATCTCTAAACTACTACTCTCTGGGTCGGCGTCGGGAATAAAACGCTGAATAGTTTTATTTAAAGCAACAATTGGCGCAACTCCCATAACAGCATATTGAACAGTATTTAAAATCTCAGCTTTACCTTCTTCTGTTGTTGAAAAAACATGGGATAAAAAGCCTTTTTTATTTGTGTCTTTAGATTCTTGTAAAATTTCCATTTAATATAAAATTGCATTAGAAAAGAATATTTCTAAATAAGGCTTCATGTATAAGGAATGTTTTATTAAATTTATACCGGAAATAAACGGACGGTTCGTCAATTCCCTTCTATAGTGATTAATTATTGAAAGAAATAACAATTTAGAGAAATCCTTCTAGTAATCATTATATTTCAATGAGTGCAGCTAATGCCGCCGCCAGAAAACGAAGAACTACTCCCGACCCCGTTCCTTCTGTGGTTAATCGTCCCGGTCAATTTGGAGCTCAAGCAGCAGCCCTAAATTCCGCACCTACACAAAACGGTCTAACATTACCGCAAGTAATTGCGCTTATAGATACTCGTCTTGTTAAATTAGAGGGGTTTATGAAAGATGCGAATCAGTCGTCTGGACCGTCGACTGTCCGCAATAATGAGCTTGAGATAACGAACAATGATATTATGTTACAAGAGTTTGATAAGCGTTTTGAAATTTTGGCTGAGGAGATTAATAATTTAAAGGACACGCTTCTTAAATTACAGTCATATACCATGGATGTTAATAGAACTCTTTTAGAAGAACGCGTCCGTGTCTTTTCCGATTTGGGAAACCAAGAGCAGACAACTTTCCCTGCCAATATTTTCGATAGCCGTATTTCTTTAGATGATGAGGCATCTGCGCTCGACCTGAGAAATCTCGCTGAAGAGGAATTGAATCAATAATTTGAATTCATTATAAATATATATAAAAAGTTATATTTATAAGGTATAAAATGCAAAACAACGAACTATTGGCAAAAATAGAGAAACTAAAGACTGATTATTATTCCAAACAAACAAAAAACACATTTTTTACATCAAAACAAAAATTGGCCGTAGCTGAAACAGTATCAAATTCTATGAATTTGCAAGACTTGGTGGCACGATCGGTTTTTGTAATTAAGGACACGTATAAAATATACGTAGACTACACAGTTTTTAAACATTTTGCCAATCCTTCAAATTATCAATACATAATTGATTATATATTAACTTTATTGACGTATTGTATTGAACAAAACGGCACTTTTGAAGTTCATGTAAATTTAGATACTTTTACCATTTCGGCTTGTCATAGATATAAAGAAGTAATTGAATTATATTTGACGGAATGCATGAAAAAGGACACAGAATTATCGGAAAAATTAAACAAAATGCATATATATAATATACCGTCTGTTTTTGAAACAATTCAAAAATTGTTATTACCGTTAATACACGAGGCAGTCAAAGAAAAAATTGAATTACATAATAAAACGGAAAGTAATTTAACTCTTCCGCTCTTATTCAATTAGCACTGAATTTATATAGAAAAAAGGCTGTATATCAAAGATGAACATTTCTCTATCAAACTCAGATAAGGCTGACAAATTTGCCTATATTTTCCAGCACATAAAGCTTTTCACTGAACAAATCAATATTATGTTCGAAGAGGAGCGTGTTTATATTCAGGCAATGGATAGTGCAAGAGTGTCTATTTTTGAAATTGATATTAAATCCAGTTGGTTTGATAAATATGAACGCAGTGAAGACGCCAATCTATGTCTCGGTGTTAATGCCAGTATACTATATAAAATCTTAAATACAAGAGATAAATCCCAGGAGCTCTCTATAACATATGATACAGAGGAATCAGATAAATTAGCTATTCGGTTTTCAAGTCAAAATAAAGCGGTTTTTGATAAAAATTTTGTTATTCCGCTAATTGATATTGACGAGCAGCTTATGCAAATTCCCGAATCAGATAGCCATGCCGAGATATTGATAAACGCCACAAATTTTGCAAATATTATATCTCAATTACGACTTTTTGGAGATACAATTGATATTTCTTGCAGCGAAGAACAGATTTTGCTATGTTCAAACAGCGTGGATTGTGGTAAGATGACCGTTGAAATTAGCATGGACGATTTGGATGAATTTTCGATTAATGACGGAGCATCTTTGAAACTGTCATTTAGTCTTACACAGCTACATAACATTTGTATGTATCATAAAATTGGTAAGGATGTTCAGATTAAATGGATTAATGAGTTTCCGATGCAAATTTCGTATGCTATCGATAACAACCTTGTTAATCTAAGGTTTTATTTGGCGCCCAAGATATCGGACGATTAAGAACAAAAATAATATTTGTAAACTATAATATTATTTTTATGAACCGCATAGAAAAAACAGACGTTCGATATGAACTATTATCGAAAATACCCCAGAAACATTTATTATTTGCAAATAATAAACATTATGCGACATATACATGTGTTATTTTTTCAACAGGACTATTTAGTCTATACATGACTGAACATCCGTATATTAATATTTACATGTTTTATAAACGCGGTTCGCCTTTGAAGGAAACTAGATATGTTCTCGAATATGATTAAAATAATATTTTTATAGGATAGAACACCCGTGCATATGTTGTTGTCTATTACTAGGACTTTTGAAATAATCTATCGTTTTTCGAATACCCTCTTCTAATGTAATTTTCGGGTTCCAGCCCAATAATTCGACAGCTTTACTAATATCCGGTTTTCTCTGTTTTGGGTCATTCTCGGTTGAATCAATATAAACGACATCCAATTTTTTACCATAGCAAGCCTCGAATTTGCTGACCAAATCGTTCAATGTAAATTCGCAGAAAGGATTACCGATATTAATGGGACCAAGCTGGTTACTATTCATCATTTTGTGCAGACCGTCGATCATATCATCCACATAGCAAAAACTACGTGTTTGTGTTCCATCGCCGTAGATGGTCAATGGCTGGCTAGATTCCGCCTGTTTAATAAAATTCGTAATGACGCGACCATCATTAATATCCATGAACGGCCCATATGTATTAAAAATTCTTACTATTTTTGCATCAATGGAATAAAGACGTCGGTATTCATAAATAAACGTTTCTGCAACACGCTTTCCTTCGTCATAACAACTCCTTTCCCCAACGGTATTAACATTACCATAATACTCTTCGGACTGTGGATGAACCAGCGGGTCTCCGTATACTTCTGACGTGGAAGTAAACAACAATTTAGCACCAGTTAAACGCGCTACTTCGAGCATATTTTTTGTGCCTTGAATACTAGTGTTCAGAGTTTCTAAAGAATGCGCCTTATATTTGGGAGGACTAGCTATACACGCAAGGTGGTAAATTTCATTCAACCAAACAAAACGCAAATCATCGGCTGCTGTTTGGTTAGTTATATCATACTCAAAAAAAAGGAACCGCGGATGATTTATTATCTCGTCTAAATTATTTTTATTGCCAGTGATTAAATTATCTACACAATAAACTTGTGTTTGTTCATCGTTCAGTAAACGTTTACATAAATTACTTCCCAAAAAACCGGCCCCACCAGTGACTAAAATTCGTTTTGTAATCCGCATATATATTCATTAATATTCCAAATACATTATATTTCACGAATTCTGTATATTTTTACATTTTTTGTCATTTATGGTTCTAACTGCATTTATGCATTCCTATTATGAATTATAATATTAGTGAAATTTATCGTAACAAATCCCCAAAAAGAAATAGGCCAACTTTTCAAAAATGGACATTTATAAAATGTCCAAAATGAAAAAGTACGAGATTAAATATTTGAGAAAAGTGAATTTACTCGATAATGCAGCAAAAACCAAAAAAATACGTCAAATGTTGTTAGCATAAGAAAAACGCGGAAAACGGGCTCGGCTATTTTCTGTCAGTATTTTATACTTACATTTTTACTGACGAAATGCTTAAGGCTTTAGACGAAAACGACAATAAATTGTTTAAATGTGAATGTTGTGACTATAGTACAAGCAAAAAAAATAATCTAACAAAACATTTCGATTCACAAAAACATAAAATTATAAAGCGATACTTCGATTTTCAGAACGAAGTAGCCAAAGCAAATCCGCAGTGTGTCTGTGGTAAAACATACAAACATCGACAGAGCTTACATACCCATCGAAAAACTTGTTTGATGGTACTAAAAAAAGACACTGCAGATTTCGAGCCAAAACAACAAGAATTGAATTTATCGAGCGGCATTTTGGTCGAATTAATACGCCAAAATAAAGACCTACAAAATGTTCTCATTGAACAAAATAATAAAATGATGGAAATGTCCAAGCCCCAACAAGTGGTTATTAATAATACAACCAATAACCAATTTAATTTACAAGTGTTTTTAAACGAACAGTGTAAAGACGCATTGAATATCATGGATTTTGTCAATTCACTACAGCTACAAGTAAAAGATTTCGAGACTACGGGTCGTGTTGGCTTTGTGGAAGGTATTTCTAGAATAATAGTGAATGGCTTAAAACAAATCGATGTGCATAAACGCCCAATACATTGTACCGACGTAAAACGCGAGACGCTTTATATAAAAGACCAAGACTTATGGGAAAAGGCAAATCCCGACAAAAACAAACTGAAACGAGCAGTAAATATGGTGGCACAAAAGAATTTAAGACAGCTACCTAAATGGCAACAAGAGAATCCAGATTGTACGAATATTAATGCCAAAGAGAATGAAACATATTTACAACTGTCATTAGCTGCGCTAGGTGGAAGAACACCCGAAGAAGACGCAAAATATATGGATAAAATTGTACGAAATGTTCTCAAAGAAGTTGTTATTGATAAAAGTTCTCTGATTACAACAAATTCATAAAAAAAATTGATTCCTTTTTATGAATGAATGATTAATAAAAACAACATGTCCAAGGACGTTATTAATTTCTTCTCATCAAAAAAAGAATATAGGTCGTTAAGTAACTTTTGGACAGCAGATGTTACGATAGATGGAAGAATATATGAAAGTGGAGAACATTGTTTTCATGGAGAAAAATACATTTGTATCGGAGAAAAAACTATGGACCCTGGTCGAAAACGAACACTTATAGAATACGGTAAAACGTTCTCAAAACCGTCAATTTATACTAGTTCGGCATCTGCAAAACAAAGGGGTGGCAAAAAGGGGCTATTGTTGACAGTCGAAGAACTAGATATTTGGTCAGGCGAATCAATCAATGTTCAGTACGAAATATGTAAATGGAAGATGAATCATTATGAAGAAGTGCGCAATGATTTGATTAAAAGTGAGAACAAAATATTAGTGCATCCGGCTATGCGTTGCAGTGAAGACAAAATAAGAGGTCGATTATGGGAAGGAAGAGCTACTATTAAAAACGGAGTACTAGTTATATTAGGTAATAATAAATTAGGTAATATATGGATGGAGTTACGATAGAGGCAGAGACTCATCTTTCTGTATCATAGATCTAGGTATTTTGAGAACATTGACTATATTCGATTGTTGTAAATAATACATAGAATAATTCGGCACATTGACTACAAAACTCGTCACAGTGTCATAGTTGAATTGACAAACCAAATTTTCTGACGAATCTGAGAACTTTATGCTATAGAACCAATAAGGTGGTATATAAAGCACGTATCCAGCGTGAACATCAAACTCCAAAAATCGGAGTTTTGCCATGTTCTCGTTATCTGAAATCCACGGATTCAAATTCGAACGAAAATCATAATGTTCATAATCCTTAATAGGATTCAAATACTTACGGCTTTTCCAGGGCGTCATTTTTACATGTATTTTTCCTGAATTTACGCATAAAAACTGTCGGGCATTTGTATGATATCGTAGTGGTAAAATAACGTTTTTTGAACCAATTATAAAATCATATTTGCTATTCACGGTAAACGATGGCTTTAAAAATGCGTTATTTTCCTCGAACATAGTGCTTAAAGCAGTTTCGTCGATAAAATCACTATTTTTTTCGCTGAAATATTTGCCCTTGCTATCTGAAATAAAAAGGGAATTTGCGCTTTCATATGACAAATACAAATAGTCCGGGTTCTCGTTTTCGTCCATATATTCGGCGGAATCTTTTACTTTTATTTCTTGTGAGCCATGTTTGAACAAATTATCCAGCGTAATTGCCGCAAAAAACTCGTTGTTCACGGGTTTATAATGAAACAAAATAGGTTGTTTTAGTTCACATATTTCTTGTAAGTTCTCGTTATCATAATAATCCATTTCTGATATTTCTAAATCTTCGCTACGTTTTAATTGATTGTTTATGTGTAGATAAAGAAAAAGTAGCAAAATAAAAATCAAAATGTTTATGAGAATCTCCATATATAATATATATTCTTGAAAAATATAAATTTGAACGCTTATATGGTTAAAATTTATACAACTAGACGATAGTATCCAGAATTTATTTGTCTAGTGTCACTGGAATCTAATTGAAGTATTAAAGTACTGTTTTTGAATTTTACGCTATAAATAGGATAAAACAAACAGTCCGTGATATATAAAAGACTAGTATTCGAATAATCAATTTTAGACGGGCTTCCGGTAGGTGTTATATTTTTATCCGATGCGCATTTGTTAGGTAATCCGGAGCCCTCTCCTGTGCCGTATGAACCAAGCCCTTCCCGAACGGTAAATATTTCTGGAGAAATAGATATTATTTGAGAAATGTTCTCTAAATCATCACTACTTACATCAGAATAAGGAACGAAAAATAATGGATTATCTAATGTTGTTGTGGTTGATAAATGAAGTACATAATTTGGTCTTGGCGGAGTAGTAGGTGTTAAAGTAGGAGTAGGCGTCATTACTGGAGTAGGAGTTTTTGTTATCATCGGTGTCTGAGTAGGAGTTTTTGTTACCATCGGTGTCGGAGTAGGAGTTTTCGTCATCGTTGGTGTCCGAGTAGGAGTAGGTGTCATTATTGGAGTTGGTGTTACGTATTTGAGTTCATTAATATAAATATTGTAGTTTTTCATGACGGTATTATAATCTACAATATAAACTGTTCCTGTAGAAATATTATCATTAAATAAGACTTTAGTTCCTTTACTTAATTTCTTAGCTAATGATTCTGGTACTCCTTGAATAAATCCTCCATATGCCGGAGGATAAGGAATTGAAATTGGCGCAGAGGGAGTACTACTTGGCGGGGGCGTTAGATAATTTAATTGATCTATGTAGAGTACGTAATTATTTAAAACATTATTATAATTTATTTTATAAATGACACCTGTAGATAAATTATCATCAAACATAATAGTTTGTCCTACGTATAAATTCGCAGCATCATCGCTAGAAACATTTTCAAGAAGTCCGTCAGATTGATAAGGATAGTTTATTTTAATAGCTGGCTTAATAGTTAGAGTGGGAGTAGGTGACATAGTCGGAGTAAAGGTTGGCGTCATCATTGGTGTTTGAGTAGGGGTTGGTCCTGGTGTAAGAGTCGGAGTGGCAGTTGGTCCCGGAGTGGGAGTTGGAGTAGCGATTTTTGAATAACTAAACGTGGGAGTGGAAGACGGTGTAGTACTAGGTCCATAAGATATTCCCCCAGTGGTTGTATATAAATCTAAAGAAGAACCGGATGTTATTTTTAATGGAATATTTTTATCAAACGTAACGGTCGATGTGTTTACGCCATCAAAAATGCTCCATGTCGGCACCGTAATATCTGTTAATTCATAATATAGCCCACCTATTTTAATAAACATACCAGTAGTTAACGGTACAGTTGAGTTGTCTAATGTTGCCGTATTACTGTTCGCGTTTATATTACTTAAAAGCGCCACTCTACCTAAATAAATATAGTTACTCAACGAAGAGGACAAAGATGAATTAGAGGAAGTAGGAGTAGGCGTAACGGAAGAAAAATTAGTCATTGATGTGGTTGTATTATTGACGTTATATGATACTGGTGCTTTGCTTGTTGGTGTAACTGTCACGGAACTAGACCAAATTGGTGCGGGGGTAGTCAAAAAATAGGGATTAAATATACTACCAGCAGAAGAGGGAGTATCAGGAGACGTAGCTATGGCCATTAACTGTGATGCCAAATTTTGAATATAAATTTGAACAGTTTGCCCTTGGTTAGATCCTGATCCTGTGGCTGGTCCTGTGGCTGGTCCTGTGGCTGGTCCTGTGGATGGTCCTGTGGCTGGTCCTGTGGATGGTCCTGTGGCTGGTCCTGATCTTAATCTAGAGCCAGAGCCAGTGCTAATGCCTGATCCAGTTCCGCTACTAATTTGATTGCCGTTTTGGTCATAAGTAATTCCGTTCTCATTAAATATACCGCTTCCATCATCAGCAGGAGTAGAAATCCCTAAATTTGTTTTATCATTTATCACAGCAGGTTGAATATCGGTTATTATATCTAATTCATTTTTTATTTTCTTTTCAAGTGACGGTACTTTAAATAAATGATGTGACAGCACAAAGATAATCATCATAAAGATTATCAATAGCGAAAATATTAAAAATTTATTTGGGTCAGATTCCATTATATATATTATCTTATATATAATAGAAAGAACAATTATATAGTCAATTTATAATAACCGGGTTTTAATATTGTGCCGTCGTCATCTGCATCCAACTTCAAAATTAAACTATTGGTTTTAAAGAATGAATTTGTAATATAATATCCTAAGCAATCGCGTGCATAAAAAATACTTTTTCTATGATCTTTTATGGATTTATTTGATGATAACGGTCCGCAAGAAACGGCTTTATTAATAGAAAAAAATGGTTTTTTTTCGTCTGGTGGAGGAAGAGTTGTGGTTGGCGATGACGTAGAAGTAGAAGGGGAACTTACTAATACTAATGTCAAAGTTCCAAAAAAATTACCTTCTATAACAATATCAGATACGTATGTTTCTGAGTAATCTATAGAAACTATCTTATAAATTGATCCGTCTGCGAATTTCAATAAGTCTCCTACGTAATAATTTTGGGGATCAGAAACTTTTAAAACCTTACTATTGGGTGGAGATATGTTCATCATAATAGTAATAGGAGATCTTGTTGTAGTAGGAGTAGTGGTCATGCTGTTTGTTGGAGTTGGATAAATAGTATAAGTAGGAGTCATGGTTTTGATTGGAGTATAAGTAGGAGTCATGGTTTGACTAGGAGTATAAGTAGGAGTTATGGTTTGACTAGGAGTATAAGAAGGAGTTATTGTTTGTGTAGGAGTATAAGAAGGAGTTATGGTATGACTAGGAGTATAAGAAGGAGTTATAGTATGACTGGGAGTATAAGATGGAGTTATAGTTTGTGATGGAGTATAAGAAGGAGTTATAGTTAATGACGGAGTTGGGGTCGGCACTGGAGTCGAAATAAGATAATTATAAATAGAATCATTACTAGCACAAGCAACGATTTTTGATCCGTTCGCGGATAAACAAATAGATATCCAATTTTTCGTTGGTGCATTTATTTTTTGGTCAGACCACGTTACTCCAAAATCAGTACTTAACCAAATTCCTCCACCATATACAGCAGCAACAATAGTTTGGCCGTTAGATGAAGATGCAATGCACGACCAAGCGCGAGATCCTGATCCAGTTTGTTGTGTCCAAATTGTGCCAGAATTAGAACTTGTATAAATATAACTAGATGCATAAGTCGACGCGGTACCTGCTGCTGCTAATGAAGCTGCAGGAACGCCTCCTGAAACAACTGCTGCTAAATTGGTCAATGTTGTATCACCAGCTATATATGACCAATTAGCGATAGTTCCCGTTTGAGAAACAAATGACCAACTAGTAGTGTACGTACCCAAATAAGTAGTCCCTCCTTTATTACCAATAATAACTTTACTTAAAGCAGAATCAGAAACAATATATGACCAATTAGAACTTACGTTATATACTTGCGAAAACGTCCATGTTGTTCCTGTGTATGTGCCGTAGTAAATTCCGCATGCAGTTCCGGTTCCTCCGTAAGCAATTGCCATTAATTTAGTACCGTCAGATGACATAGTAATTCCGGACCAGTTAGTAGCAGCTGGAGGAGTTGACTGCATTGTCCAAGTTGCTCCAGAATTATTACTAGTATAAATCATCCCAAATGTATTAGCGGTATTATCTTTTTTACGATGACATGCGGCTATTTTGGTTCCGTCACTAGATATTGCAACTGACGACCAAGTTTGTGTGTTTGATGAGGGTTTTGATAACCAGACTCCGTCTTCGGTGCTAGACGTATGTGGATTTCCTCCATCAACTACTGCGACAAAATTAGTAAATGAAGTTAGATTTCCGCATGTAAGATAACTCCAATATTGAGAGGGTCCGATTGCATTCCATGAACCACTAATACCTTCAATGATTCTTTCTTTATGTAAATTAGAAAACGGCTCGTCGATTAGATTTATTTCTGTGGCTATATTTTTAATATCATTGCTGGTTAAATTTAAAGAAGGAGAAAAAATTAAAAAATCAGTTAGTTTGGCTGGTTTTGTTAAATAAAGAGTATGCGTAACAGATTTTTCAGAAGAATTTGCCAAAGTAGTTGTTGTTGTCGTAAATAGCTCGTATGAATTGCTAAAATGATTAAAACATAATAGCAATATTAATATTAAAATTAATATAATAAATTTATATAATGTGTATCTCATTATATTAATCAAATAAATTTATATGACCAATTTATAATAACCAGCCGCAAGCAAACCGTCATCGCTTGTATCTAGTTTTAATACTAAGGTTTTACCGTTTTCGAAATAAGCATTTAAAACACGGTATCCAAAACAATCGTATATATAAAAAACACTATTATCAGTAGAAGTAGATTGTTTTGGACCACATGTTACTGCTTTTCCAATAGTAACAGTTGGTGTGATTGTTGGTGTCATAGTTTGGCTTAATGTTGGTGTCATAGTTAGGCTCATTGTTGGTGTCATAGTATTAATAAAAGACGGCGTTGCAGTTTGAGTAATAGAAGGAGTTGCTGTTTGAGTAATATAAGGAGTTGCCGTTTGTGTAATGGTAGGAGTAATAGTAGGAGTCACAGTTTGAGTAATAGCAGGAGTTAAAGTTTGAGTAATATAAGGAGTTGCAGTTTGAGTAATAGTAGGAGTAATAGTAGGAGTAATAGTAGGAGTAATAGTAGGAGTAATAGTAGGAGTAATAGTAGGAGTAATAGTAGGAGTTGCAGTTTGAGTAATAATAGGAGTAATAGTAGGAGTATTGGTTGGTGTTATAGTTTGGGTAAGAGTAGGAGTCATAGTTTTAGTCATAGTTGGTGTCAATGTTGGTGTCAATGTTGGTGTTGGAGACGGCGGTAATTTAATAATTAAATCCACAAAACCATATGTAGTAGATGCAGACATTCTAGAAATTGTTCCAGTAGATCTATCATTAAAAAATATAGTTTGTCCTACTGATATATTTGGATAATCATCGTATTTAATTAAAAGAGAAGTAGTTGGCGCATAGGGTAATTGAACCGCAGAAATTATATCTGTAAAATCTAACGAATATACTGGACCGTTTGGACTTAAAGTAATTTTATTTATTTTTCCCGAAGAAACTTTATCTTTAAAAACAACATAAGGGGACGAGTTTAATAAATTTAAAGATGTATCGACATTGATTGATGCAGTTACAAATTCTGCTTTATTAATTAAAAGGTTAAATGGAAAAGAGGGACAATCGTAATTTAAAAAAACTGGGCTTAAAATTATACCACTCGCGAGTGTTGTGGGTGTTACTGTATCGTTATTAAATGCCAAACTGGGCGTTTGTCCTGTGTACACTACTCCTGTAAAACCATTTGGTTGAAGTGGTAAGTTGGTGTATATTCCTGAAACATTTAAAGTGAAATTCTTTGTAACATTATTAGAAAAAGTTGGTATATTAAATACGGACATAGAAACGTCGGTTGTTGTTGTTGTGTTCATTGTTGTTGATTCAGCAACAATATTTTTGTTATTAAATGAACAAGTAATATATGGCATAAATTTAAGATTATTATACGACCAAGTAGGAAGAGCTGTGCCGTTTTGAGTAGGAGTTTTTGGTTCGCTTTTGTAAAAAACAGTTATTGTTGCCGTGTCATTTAACAAATTAGTTTGATAGTTGTAATTATAACAATCTACAAAAGATATAGTTGTACGACAGCCCTTTACACCAGCAAAATTAAAAAGATCAATTGAATTTGAATTTATAATATAGCTAGGGGTGCCCGAAAAAGGAGTTAACAAACCTTCTATAAACCCTTCTTTGTTTACAAACCCTTCATTATTTTGTATAATCTGACCATAAGCCGTCTTTAATGTATCGACCGTGTCGTTAGCAGACGGCGAAAATCTCAAATAATCATTTAACTTTGTTGGCACGTCTAAATGTAAAATATAAGATTTACCTTTATTTGGCCGAAGCGTTGTCGTTAACAACATGTTATTTAATCCTTCGACCAAACCATAATCAGATAAAGGAAATGATTGAAACATACCATCAAAAAAATTATACCTTTGTAAATTTAAACTAGGTAATGGTGCAGTTTGACAAGACGGCACGGGCACTAATGAATGAGAAGCAACGGATTTTACTGAGTGTTCAATAATATATAGGGCATTTTCAATACTATAAATACTATAATACCATATCGTTGGCAAAAATATTATTAATAGTAATAACAAAATAAATAAAATTTGTACCCACATATAAAGTTATTTTAACTAAAATAGCTTTATAAAATAAATAGAATCAAATAGCCAATTTGTAATAACCGGAATATAACATAGATGTGTCAGGCGTATCCAATTTAATAATTAATGTGTCTAATTTATAAGTTATCCACTGAACGTTATAACCAACACAATCTGAAACATAAAAAACACTAAGACGGTCGTTTGGAATAGAAACGCCGCTAGGCCGAGGGCCACATGTAACTAGTTTGTTATAGTTTTTAGAGGATGAGCTATCTAATGATTTGGTCGATGGACTAGCAGACAAAGTGGTTGTTGGTGTTGGTGTAATTGTATTAGTCATGGTAGGAGTATTAGTCATGGTTGGAGTCATAGTCATTGTTTGTGTTGGTGTTGGTGTTGGGTCATTTAGACCCTCAATAACATTCGTATTCGTGAAAGAATCATCAACAAATTCAGGCTCATTCGTTGTAGTTACTTGAAAGGCAATCAATTTTAATGTTTCTGAACTTATATTCAATGACGGAGTAATAATTAATATATTATTTGTATTTGTTGCAGTTGGTAAATGCAAAACATAAGAAGTACCTGGATCAGCTGCCTTTAAATTAATGTTAAGACCAGAAGGAATATTTGTCGTATCATAAACAGAATAATCACTGGATGATGATTTTGGAGTAGCCGTAACAGAAGAACTGGGAGATAATACATCTAAATAGGAACCAGCTCGAACAAAAACAGGACTAGGTCTATTTATCGTTACGTTATACTGATTCGAAAACCAATAATTTTCCATATTAACACTAGTAATTGTAATATTAATCCCTCCTATTACTAATTGCATGCCTACAGTCAAAGAAATTTGAACTGGATCTAATTTTATATTATCCTCGTCCCCAATATTAATATCACGTAAAACTCTTACGTTTCCTAAATAGACAGAAGTGGGTAATGTCGTAGAAAATGATGTTTTTGTCTCCTGTTTAGAATAATCAGAAGCAGATAATGCGCTTTGAGAACCGTTTCCTACATAATTACCGTTTTTGTCTTGTACCGCATTAGTTGCTGGTTGATTTTGACTTCCAGGCGCTTGTTGATTTTGACTAGAACCGGCGTTTTTCGAATCGTTAGAATATTTTGAACCGTCTGTTATGCCGGCAGGGTTACCATATTGAACGGTATCTGGTCCTAGACCCGGAGGAGCGGCAACCACATTATCAGAAGTTACAAGTTTCCCCCTTTTTTTGCATTTTTTTTTCTTTTTGGTAGGACCAGAATCAGAAGCATAAGCAGAACCAGAACCAGAAGCAGAACCAGAACCAGAAGCATAATCAGAAGAAGCAGAAGCACCTTTATTTGACTTTTTTTCATAACGACCCTTTTCATTAGCGTCCAATCTACCAGAATAAATTATCTCATTATCGACTCGTTCATCTCCTAAATTAACGGGTCTATATTCGATAGAATCATCAGGGTTTGTCTTAAATATGGTAAACAAATGATGCGCAAAAAACGAAATAAGAATAAGAATAATTATAGATGTTGCAAATATAGTAAATTGATTTGAATTGGAATCCATTATATATTATTATGAATAAAAATTTATAGTAGATTTTAATATCATTAAAAAATATAGAATGTGGAATTTGAAAAAACTTATCGTTTCAACCATTTTATTTATAGCTATCGATGCCATGTATTTATATTCGTCAAAAAAGATGTTTGAAGACCAGATTGTTAAGGTGCAGCGCGTTATTATGCAGATGCGCTGGGAAGGAGCACTGTTATGTTATTTAGTATTAGTTTTCGGTATCAATTATTTTATTATTCAACCCAAGAAATCGGTCTTTGATGCGTTCATTTTAGGCGTTGTTATTTATGCTGTTTACGAGACCACAAACTATGCAACATTGAAAAAATGGTCAGAATCTATGGTTATCATGGACTCATTATGGGGTGGTATTTTATTTGCGCTAACGACATATCTTACTTATGAGATAGTGTAACCCGGAATTTTTATTGAATTACAGGAGGGGTCGCAGGGGAACCTTGGTTCCCTGCTACTTTGAAAGCCGTATAGTTTTCTTTACCATAGTTCCGCCATATCTTTCTGCAAACTCTTTAATTGTCATTTGTACTTCTTGTCCTTTACCAATACTCTTTTGTTGAACTTCTGTCAACTGTTCGTCTGGTTCATAACCATAATAGTCATAGAAATGGTCTTGTGCGTCTTCATAGAAATCGACAGTGCGTTTTTCGTGATTGATACGTCCAAAATATTTGTCCTCCATAATAGCACGCCAATATGGGCAGTCCCAACAATAATATGTCCAATGCATGCGATACTGTTCTTTAATATCTATATTCGAGCACTGAAATAGAGTTGAAACATTATGCCGAATCGCGTATTTATAGACTTGTGGTAAAACAAATCGCGATTTTTGAAATTCGGGCACAACAGTTTCATAAACCATAGCATCCTCTGCTTTAAAGTTCATTCGCAGAAATTTGCCTTCTTTTACCAATGTATTATAAGGTTCGCATTTTACCCCAACATATGTTTCCAAAAATAGGTTCACATTATAAGGTCTACAAATAAGATTTTTAATCATGGCGCCAAATATATGATGTTGCGCCTGGTCGTTAGACCATTTATTATAAAGGTCTTTCAGGCATTTGCCAAGAGCAGCACTATTTGACGATTTATAAAACATTTCATAGACTGAATAAATATATTCATAGAGCTCGAGTTCAAATCCTGAGTAATATAGTTCATAGGTCCAAAATAACGCTTCATCGACCTGCTTTTCTAGAAGTGCGATTAAAAGAGAATGTTTCACTTGTTCTTTTGGATATAAATAACGCGTGAACACGAGCGGATTTATTTGTCTTTTGGGTAGCGGCTCGATTTCCTCCAGAGCACTCTTGATTTCATCGAAGGAATCCATTTGTTGTTTTATTTACCGATTAAAAATAAAACAGCATTCAATCAATTTTTTTACCCCCTTACATCTGGTGATAAGTTTTCTGGCCTTATACCCCATCTGTTAGTTAACAAATCGTCTAATTCGCTCAGTCTCTGTCCTGTTTGACGCAAATAATTTGTTATTAATCTTTTTTTTAATGGGCCTAGTGCTGTGGTTGGAACGTCTTGCATTCTAACAGACATTTGTAAAGCTTTAATAAAAGCATTTACTTCTGGTCTTGCCATTAAAATGGCGTTTTGTCGCGTTGCCACGGTATCAAATGATAAAAAAAAAACATTTCCATCAAAATTACAACTCCATCTAAAACCAATAACACTTGCTTCTGCGGAAACCTGTTGAACACTTGGATCTCTTAAATGAGAATGACCTTCTATACTAGCAGAACTGGCATTCAAAGGCCAGCGATTCATTCCGTCTCCTTGCCTATATTCCCAAAGAGTTATGTGAAGGACCTCACTACCAGCATCATCAAATCGTAAAATTGTTCTGTTTCTGCCGTCAGATAGTCTTGAACGCGTTACAATTTGAACAGTCGCATTTTCGTATCCAGGAATTTCTCTAATTTTATTTGTTATTATAGTAGTAAAAGTTGATATTACAAATGGGTCGCGTAATATATTTCTTATAAATTCATAAGATTCAGGTTCGTTTCCTGATATATTTTCTGTTATGGCGTGCGCACCACCGAATTGACTTTCATCAAATATTTTTTTTAATATTTCACTATTTGTCTTAAAAGAAAGTATTATTTTTTGCGTACCGTTTGTTATTATAATATCATATTCGTTTAATTTATTAGTTTTAGACCGCGACCGCGACCGTGACCGCGACCGTGACCGCGACCGTGACGCTGTTTTTTTTGTATAACTCTTATTTTTTGACATATAAATATCTTCATATATTATTTATCTAAATCTCCTATCAAGTGCACAAACCTTTTATAAAACGATACATACGTATTCTGTAACTTATCAAACTTCATATTAAATTTACCATCCATAAAACGACTATCAATTGATTCTACGACGGCTTTATCTTGTAACATAGTCGATAACATCGAATTTGAAGTAAATATGTCACCTAACTGATTCTGCCAAAAATTACGATACGTCTTCACATATAGACGGCTTTTATTCGACCCAATCGGTAGCGCAAACGTCATCACTGTGCTAACATAATCTCCAAATATTACACGAGCAATCGTAGTATGGGGCAAAATAAATTCGTTTTCAATAATCAGCTCTTTTGTGCCAAAGACTTTGCGCGCCACAGAGTCTTCGCCGGCCTCATAAAAATAGGTACTGCGATAATGATTAGGCCCAACAAGTGCCGGTGGTATTTCACGTATTGGTTCGGGTCGCTTTGCGTTTCCAAATGTATGAACGAATGCAATATGCATAATATCGAGTGAATTTTCACTAAGTACGCGTGAATAACAATTATATTCCATATCTAAATGGACCACAGAACAACCTTTCTCGATTTCCGGTTCTACGTAAATATTTGCTTCACTGGAAAACGACGCATTTTCTTCTTTAAGTTTTAGTTGCTCCACGTGGTTCATGGTATTCATATAAATCCATCCATTTTTCTCAACAATATTGTAGTTATTTAAATTATATACAGGCGATGGTCTAAAACAAATACCCGGCACTTTGATCAACGTCCCATTATTGTCAAATTCATAACCATGATAAGGACAAACGATGTTACCATTACATACCTTCCCAGACGATAGCGCGGCGCCTTTATGGGTACAAGCATCATCAAGAGCAGTAAATTCGCCAGTTCGATTTTTCCAAACTACGTATTTGCTGTTCCATATTTGTATAGGATACGGTTTACTGGATAAAAAATTATTGGCGCGTCCGACAACATACCACTGTAAATCATATTTTTCTTGACCTGTAAGTTCTTGGTAATCCAATTTTGGATATTGTAGCAAATTTACTGAAGGCAAATTATCCTTCGCGCTAAACATCCGCATAAAAACATTCGAATAACAGTAACCAAAACTTGTAATATTTGCAACACAAAATGTAATTGCTATCCAAACTTTCATTATTTAGTTATATGAATAAAATAATCTTTAAATACTATATACGAATGACTAAATCAAAAAAAAGAATAAACAAAAAGCGCAAGACCGCTAAAAAACGTCCAATGACGAGTCGTATTGTACACATGTTTTTACAATTTTTGAATATGATTAAACTCTATCATTGGAAAACCAGGTCGTATTCCCAACATAAAGCCACGGATGAACTCTATGGTAGATTAAACGAGAACATCGACAAATTCGTTGAGGTGCTTTTAGGTAAAGACCAAAGCCGAATTGAGAGCATGGAACATCAATTGAAATTAATAAACACAGCTAACATGACCGATGTAAAAGAGTGTGTGTTTGAATATCGCGCGTTCCTAACGGAATTCAACAGCTATTTTGACGAGAAAAAAGATAGTGATTTATTAAGCATCAGAGACGACCTTTTAGTAGATGTAAATCAATTCTTATATTTATTGTCTTTTGATAAAATATAATATGGCTTGGACGATGAAATACAAAAAAAGTATTAATTGTCGGCGACCTAAAGGGTTTTCTCAGCGGCAGCACTGTAAATATGGTCGTAGACGCACTAGGCGTAATTTCGTAAAAGTCCATTCAGTCCGGGAAGTACGTTGAGCCCGGCCGGGTAACGTCCTTTCATTTCGAATTGTCTTTGCGCTATAATTGAACACCTGCGCCTTAGTATAAATTGACGTTCTCTTAATACTGAACGCCAATGACGTTGTATTAAACTGATCCAGTACGTTTTGATTAAAACTGTATATGATCCACCATCCTGAATTTGAAGTTTTAGAATATCTACCGACGGCCGATTTACGTAAACAATACTGGCAGATTCCAAATATCTCCGAACAACTGATAATGGATACTGTAGAAATAATGTAGGCGAAACCGTAGATAATAGATAATAGTAATTATCTGGCCGGATTAATTTACAAGCCCCAATATAATATTGTCCATTTTGTTTTGGTCCGTCTAACTGTTCGTTTTCCTCGTCATCATCAAAAAGCGGATCAAGGTCTTCATTGTCTGAGTCGCTATCATAATTCATTGTTGTATAGTATGAATTAAGAAATAAACAACATGACCAAATCAATTTTTTTCGGTCCAAATAGTATATTTGCAATAAAATGTCTACTACATCAAACGACATCTTACCACCAATTTCAGATAAACAAAAAGAGGAAAAAGCCAAAAATCCGGTTCAATATTATGTCAAATTTTCATTTATGATTACTTATATTTTGTTATTGACAACGGGTACCATTACTGTTATAGAAGCGCTTCGAACAAAACATTTTCATGTACGACATGTGCTCAATTTAGAAACTTGCATATCCGTCGTCGCCGGATACTTTTATTCAGTTATTGTTGGTAAAATAGAAGAACATGGTAAAACAGATACAAAGATTGATTGGGCAGAGATAACAAAAACGCGTTATATTGATTGGGCTATTACAACCCCTATGATGTTACTCGTATTAAGCACAATTTTAGCGTTCAATATCGGGAAAACGATTCCACTTAGTGTTTTGATAACAGTTATATTATTAAATTATGCAATGTTATACATTGGCTATTTAGGAGAAATCGGCACGCTAACTAAAATGACTGCTATGTTAGGTGGGTTTATTCCGTTTATAGCCATGTTTGGAATCATCGCTTATAAATTTTTATTACCAAAATATGATAGAGCAAATTATTTGTTTTTTGTAGCGTTTGTTTCTGTTTGGGCATGTTATGGACTCGTATATTTGTTTGAAGAAGAATATAAAAATATTTTTATGAACATATTAGATTTAATAGCCAAATGTTTTGTGGGGTTATCAATATGGCTTTATTATAGTCATTTAGTTGTGCTGTAGTTTGCTTTTTTCATATTATATTTGTATATACTATATGAAAATACCATTGCGGTACATACCTTTTGGCTTAACACAAAAAGACCGTAAAAAACAGGCCACATCATTAAGGCGCTCTCGAAAATTATATAAACAGGGCAAATATTTTACGCGACCCAAGGTAAAATCTTTTAAAAACAAACCTTCGGGTCATATCGAGCATGCACGTACCCTTTACAAAGTCGAGAACATTAGTCCAAATCCAGCTTTAGCAAAAGCTACAGGTTGTTCCATCGGCGCGCTACGTAAAATTGTAAAGAAAGGAGAAGGGGCATATTTTTCATCGGGTTCTAGGCCAAATCAAACCGCTCATTCTTGGGGTTATGCGCGTTTAGCTAGCTCCATTACTGGAGGCAAAGCGGCAGCCGTTGATTTTTCAATTATAGAACAAGGTTGTGACCATAGTAAGCGCGCTTACCGTTTAGCCACTAAATCGAGAAGGGAAAATGGCCACGGACAACGAGCCACCAAAAAAATCGTGGCTTAAATACTTTTAACACGCCGACTTTTGCGCAAAGACTTTGACCTCCTAAGTGTCATGCTTTTAGTTCGACTGCTCATAGGCGCCTCGTCCAATGTTTGTATTAGCTTACGACGTAAACCGTCCATCAAAACGGCCTTCATATCATCGAGTTTTCTAAACCCTTCGCCCATTGTTTCAAATTCTTCCGTTAGTTCGTCCCTTGTCTGTACGTCTGTTACCGAAGTATATTGTATATTTTCAATTTGCTGAAGTAAATTTTGTCCCATGGTTGCTGCGGCATCCATTTCTTCATTTAATCTATGAACCAATAATAAAAAAGTTTTTAATGAAGTTTTTGGTGGCATTTATATTATAAGTTAATAAAATAAAACTTAAAGGTACAAACTCTGAGCCGTCGTAACGTATTTAAATACTAAGCCATTGATTTTGCTCAACTTATGTAGGAGCTCAATCTGGCCAAATTCCTCGGCCACCTTTGCTAATTCTTTCGAAATCGTAGCAATCTTCATCATAGCTTTATTAAAATCTCCTATTGAAATCCCCTTATCTGCAACATCGCATTGAATAAATTCCTTACACTGTACTTCATCGACTTTTTCGGTCCATTTCATAGATAATTCAACCATATCAAAATTGACCGCATTATCGTATTTAATACCAGTAACTACTTCTTCGTCCAGTTCATCGTCATCGTACCGATGAAGTAGTTTTACGAGGTCATTCAATGGTCCCTTCAGAATATCAGGAGCATTATATCTGCGCTGATCGTCGGGTAATTTTATATCCGTAAACGACGAAAAGATTCCTACGATTTGATATTCGTTGAAATCTTTAAAATATTCACTGGATACCATAAACTGTGCCATAACGAGCGAATGTACTTCGTTTATTGAGCTGGCGATTTTACCAAGGTCGGTCAAACAATAATTTGCATACGCGCCATTTTCTTCATATGCAACATCAATAAATCCACGTCTCGTCAAGATTTGGCAGATAGACATTGTATTTCTTTGAATAAACGAATTCATGAATTCGAGCGACGCACTCTGGTCATCCAAGTCTCTGGATAAGTTCATATAGTCTTCCACATAGTCAATGTCTTTATGTAAATCTAAATACAGATTTTCCAGATTCCGTAGTTCTCTGTCGCATTCCTTACGCTTCTTATTGACCAACGTTTTTATTTCGTTTTTAAGAGACAAATATCGCGTGCAAATTTCATAAGGAGTCTTCATGAACAGTAAAGACTCTTTCTTTTTATCGACGCGCGTCTTTAGTTCATGAATCGCTGAACTAAGTGAATCCTTTGAATTCGCCAATTCCTTCTGAATCATACTACGCTCTGCGAATTTATGAAAGTCAAACGTCTGGCCGTTCTTTAATAAATTCAAAATCAGGGAATAATTAATATGGAATTTTGAGACTAATTGTTGGGGTTTACCACACAAAATTGACCGATAATCATTTAGCGTAGGTAACTTGAACAAATTATTACAATGCACCACGTGACCAACTGTATCAAGACCACGCCGACCCGCACGACCAGCCATCTGAGTATATTCATGGGGCATGAGGTACCGTTCGAACTGTCCGTCGAACTTTGTGAGACTTGTGAAAATAGCTGTTTTAATGGGACAATCAAGGCCAATAGCAAAAGATTCGGTTGCAAATAATAGTTTAATATACTTTTTGGATATCATGAGTTCGACAATCTCACGGAGCACAGGAATCATACCACTATGATGTATACCAATACCCTTTTCGAGTAAGCTGACAACCTGATTATATTCAGGTAGCGTCAAATATTCTTGATAATTCGGCAGTTTACGAATAATTTGTTCGCATTCTCGTCTAACAATATACCCAACCTTACTATCGTCCTCGAGTAGGGGTATCGTAATTTCTTTGGCACATAGTTCAACGTGTTTACGCGAGAAGACGAAGGCAATGGCTGGCAGCATTTCGCGGTCTCGCAAGAAAAGCGCAAGACTATTGAGAACCTGTTGGCGTTTCATGAACACTTGGCGACCTTCGAAAATATCCAACAACTTTTTCATTTTATGTACCGCTGGCTCTTTAAAATCTCCGGATTCTGACTGTAGTGGTATTAATACGTTAGTTTGTGAACGAATTTGCTGCTCAAGTTCCTTGTCTTTAATGTTCTTGAATATACCTTCGTTCACGGTTACGTAACCATAATGGGATAGGGGCACGACACGCTTATCAGTGGATGCTAGATAAACTTTTTTGTTTAAATTCGTTGATTGACGGCCAGATTCGACCCAGGTCGCAAAACCGAGAGGATTATCAATGGTTGCCGAAAGCATGACCATTTGAATATGTGGTGGTAACATTAATATGGTTTTTTCCCAGACTTGACCGCGCTCCTTATCATTGATATAATGTACTTCGTCGAAGACCACGCAACCAAGGTCGACCTGAACGTCAATATTAAAGTCAAGGCCGACAGACGGTTCGTCTTTATTTATTCTGAATAGTGTATTCATCAAAATTTCGGTGGTCATAATGAGAACCTGGGCATCGGGATTGGTTTTAATATCTCCTGTGAAAAGGCCGAAACTAATGGTCGGATATTTTTGTTGGAATTCATAATATTTTTGGTTACTAAGGGCTTTGATAGGACTGGTATAAATGACTTTTTTAGATTGACTTGTGAAATGTTGGATGGCGAATTCAGCGGGTAAGGTTTTACCAGAACCTGTATGGGCAGTTACTAAAACGTGGTCTCCCTGTACAATAGCTTCGATAGCATACTTTTGGAAATCACTTAGTGGATATGGGAAACGAGCGAAATGGGTTTCGTAAGCTTCATTATTGTAAGGTTGGTCGCAAAGGATGGGCATGGTTTATGTTATCTTTTATTCAGATAACATAATCAATTTTTATTTGGTTTTTTGTTATGGGGATTGGTTAATTAATAATTTTACACATAAGGAGGACCAAAGGGTAAGATAATTTCGAGGTTTAGAGGGAAACCTGAGACTCTACTTGAACTAAATTGCGGAGCTTGCCCTCTGATGCTAAATCATTAAATGCTGCCTTAAGTTTAAAAAATGCTTTAGCAAAAAATCCTGTAGTATCTGGAGGAACAATTACATCTGGAACCTCCTTACCATCTATAGTACATGATACTAAACTACCGTCGCCTTTTTTTTCTGTGAAAACAACTATACTGGTCTTGTTAAGATTATCTATTACTGCTACGGCTTCTGAGTAAATAGACTTTTTCTTCATATTATCATACCCGCATATTCCATATAGCTTTTCTGAGATAAGATTCTTTACTGGGGGTATAACCAATTTATCTCCAAGATTACCAATATTCGACCCCATACCATTAAAATTTATAGTTAATGTATTGCTTTCTGGTTCTGGATTAATTTTCCATTCCAGCGTATAAGCTTGAATGTCAACAGTAAACCCATACCCTTTGGGCTCAACTCTTTCTGCTGTAAATCCTTTTAACCAATCTATTGTGACAGGGGGCGCCCCGCCTCTCTTACGATTCGTCTTGCGTGCACCCTTCTTGCCCTTTTTACCCCCCATCTTACGCGATGCGCGCTTTCCAGCTTTCATCGTACGCTTTGCCATTTTATATATATTATAATTACAAAATATATTTATTAAATTCCTAAATTAGTCGTCCTCATTACGCCCATTAAAGTATTCCATAATATCCTTCTTACATTCTTCCGGAAATTCGGCCGTTGGTACAATAAGTCCATCTGAATCATACGTAATATGCCGATAAGGAGAATATTGATGACGCACTAAAATCTCATTACGGTCTTGATATCGACGATTTACTTTTTGTCCATGAAAATAATGCCGAATCAGCCCAGGAACATATCCAAAACGTAATTTACTAAACTTCGATTGAAACGCCAGAACACTATTTACAAAATCTTCATGATAACGAGAATTAATAAATTTGGTTCCCTGACCAATGAGACATAAAAGCATCACATAATCTCCCGATCCCAGAATACCATGGTCATAAAGTCCACCAACGCGTTCATATGCCCGGCGTGTCATTGCCCATCCATATCCGGGATGCGAATAGTTGGCGCCACGCGTCGGGCAATAGGTACCGTTTCTGACTAATTTATAACCAGCGCTATTAAAAACCGACAAAGTATTTTCGCTCTTATCCATATCCTGTGCATGACTGAAAACCTGAACAATGTCTTTGGAGCCATTTAATATTCTGAGTGTGTCGAGTGCCCAAGTTGGGCTTTCAAATTCAATGTCGCCATCGAGCCATGCAAAGGCTTTATAGTTGGCAGGCAGCAGTCTACGAACGCCTAAATTGACCAAATTCTCTTTGTGCCACAAAGGGCAAGTAGTGCGTAATTGTAAATGCCTTTTGTTATTACTATCCGTAATTAAAAAACGTTGGTCGCCATAGGTAAGTTCCACGACATATAAAATAACGTCAGGTTCGTCATTGACCATTCGCGCCATGAATTCCTTCATCAAAATATAGCGTTTTGCAAATAGCGATGGATTGGAAACTACGGCAATAACATGTAGTTTTTCTTCGATAGGGTCGTTATTTAAAATTGCTTCACGAACAGGATTTGGTTTGTAAGTAATAAAATCTATTTCTATGCCGTTAATCACTGTCATTTTATTATGGTTAGATATTTAAAGTGGTCGACTTTAAATAACTTTTATATATTACTTTTTTGTGCAAGTTCCTGCTTTTCCAGGAACAGCAGGTCTTCCAGGAACAGCGGGTTGTGCAGGAACAGCGGGTTGTGCAGGAACAGCAGGTCTTCCAGGAACAGCAGGTTGTGCACGAACAGCGGGTTGTGCAGGAACAGCGGGTTGTGCACGAACAGCGGGTTGTGCAGGAACAGCGGGTTTTTTGCCACTGGCTGGTTGTGCAGGAACAGCAGCTTTCGCAGGAACAGCAGCTTTTCCAGGAACAGCAGCTTTTCCAGGAACAGCAGCTTTTCCAGGAACAGCGGGTTGTGCAGGAACAGCAGCTTTCGCAGGAACAGCAGCTTTCGCAGGAACAGCAGGTTGTGCAGGAACAGCGGGTTCGCAATTTTGTGCACTATTATTAACAGTCCGCGCCGCGTTAAACCTTTGTTCAGCCTCTGAAGCAGCTTGAGCAGCCCGTCCAGCTTTTTGAGCAGCCTGTCCAGCGTTTTGAGCAGCCTGTGAAGCAGCTTTAACCTTACTATCATAATCGGGCGTGCCTCTAGCTTTTTCAGCAGCCGTTTTAGCAGTTTCAGCAATCTGATTTAATTTATTAGCCTCAGCAGCAGCATCTCCAGCAGCCTTTCTTGCTTCGTCAAGAGCCTTTTTAGCAGCTTCAACAGAAGCAGTATTACCTTCTTCAAATCCTTCGTAATGAACAAATTTATTCAATAAAAGTTGAGTAAAATAAATTACAAATCCAAAAATAAGAGCATGTGCGGCAGCAACTTTATATTTGCTACCATTTTTCGGTAAACGTACCAAAACAGAAGGAGTCAACGCAAAAAATATTATGGCCGATAAAAATGCAAAAACTACCTCCATTTATATATATATCTATACAGAAAAATCTTTTGCACAACCCTGAACTACTCCGTTCATCCACCAACAATTATTGTGTTTTTCACAAACGTCTTTTTTCAAACGATTACAATCAAAACCTTCTAAATTAAAAAGAGGAACAGTATATCTAAACAAAATAGTAAAAACGAGCGCATGTACAATAGCTACTACATATTTATTTCCTGATTTTACTATTTGAAGCGAACCATATAAGCTAATGACGAAAAACAAGATAGCAATATATAAAACTATTAATAATGACATCCTTACTAAATACGCATATTTTTCAATTTAAATAATCTTGTAAATAAAACCAAGTATCGGCGCATCCAGGGACCCAATTGACTAATTCGCACATCTGGCGATTCAATAAATAAACCGAGTTCATAATACTCTGGTCCTTACCAATGAATCTGTCAATTGAAATAAAGTACTCCAGCATCTCATAATATTTGTCATGCCATTCTAATAAAACCTCTTTTCCGCCGCCAAACATTGTTCCGCCAATACGATTAGCTGTTTTAAATGAGGGCAGTGCATTCAGCGTCTTAGTAGTCAATTCTTCATCCGTAAACGGTACCACAGATAATAATAATACTTTATCCTTAGGCACTGTGTCTATGCGTGAAGGATTTGGCCAATTTAAATATTCAGTATTTGGCCTACGAAAACATCCAATATCTGTCCATAAAAAATAGTCAGAGCCAAAAGGATCGAGCTCGATAGCCCGTTTCAAAAAATGAGATTTTTCAGACCAAATCATATATAAAAACATATTATGTCCTATGGCAACCTCGCTATCCATTTTGCTATGTTCTAAAAAATAATTCGCATAACGATACGTATAAAATTCGCTGAATTGGCAAGGTACAATACGCGTCTTTTCCATTTTATTTGCGCGAAACCCCTCAATATCACAAACCAATTTTGGGTCGCAAAAAATAATCATTTCATTATCTATTGCTAGCATGTTCTGCATCCACCCTAAATATATTTCATGGGACGCCTTTGACTTGGATAATTTAAAATAGGCAGTAACAATGGTACAAGACATTTATTTTATGTAAAGCTATTATAATTTTTATATGTTTTTATTAAAATATAAAAAGTATTTATTAGTCAATATAAATGAGGATTATATTAATTGGACCAGGACTCAGTCCTATTCCGCCGACGGGTTGGGGCGCAGTAGAATCCCTAATTTGGGATTATTATGAGAACTTGAAGAAGGTCGGAGTCGACGCGCATATTATTAATAATCCAGATTTAAATCAAGTTATAAGAGAGTGCAATAGTCAATATGCTGATGTTGTACATATTATGTATGATGACCACGCGCTAATATCGCGTTATTTGGCTTGCCCAAATATTATTTATACTTCGCATTATGCATTTATAACGAGCCCTGATTTTGAAAGAAAATACAAATATTATTATCAAAACATTTTTATGTCAGTTATTGAGAACCAGAAGTTTATTAAGGTTCATGCACTTTCTAATCAAATTGGACAAATATACAGAGACCACGGGTTTAAGAATCAAATACGTGTTTTGTCGAATGGCGCCAGAGAGGACAAATTCCGTTTTACAACGGAACCCCAGAAGTCGGACAAGAGTGTCTATGTTGCAAAGGTCGAGTTCCGAAAAGGTCAATATAAATATCAAAATATTGAGAACATAGTTTTTGTGGGTAATTATTTTGATAGCCCTTTTTTTACGAATGAGTCCAATTATTTGGGAGAATGGACGAAACCCACACTTTACGAGAACTTGACCGATTACGGTAATTTGATTCTGCTTAGTACTGGAGAGGCAGACCCGCTCGTAGTCAAGGAGGGTCTTATGGCTGGTCTAGGAGTAGTGGTTAGCGAATGTTCTAGTGCAAATTTGGATTTATCAAAACCATTTATTACTGTTATTCCAAATGACAGACTCGATGACTTAGAATATATAAGTGAAAAGATAAATGAAAATCGTGACGCGTCAGTCGCAATGCGTCCAGAAATTCGGCAATATGCGCTTGACAATTTCGCATGGTCCACCATAATAAAAAAATATTTATTAATGTTAGAAAATTGATATAATGATTTAATTAATAAATAAAGAAAACAAAAAATGTTCTGGTGTTGTTATAAAAATTTAGCAAAGATCAAGACCCAGTCAGAAATTCAAAAAATATGCGGATTATGTTCTAAAGAAAAAAGTATTATGACACTAGCGTGTAAACATATGATTTGCGTAAGTTGTTATTCGAGATATAAATATTGTTTTCAATGCGAAAAAGAAAATAAAGCTGGCGTACTATGTTAAATGAAACAAAACATATAAATATATCTTTTGTTTATAAATAATGAAAATTGCTCTTATCGGACCCGGTATTATGCCCATTCCTCCCAAGGCTTGGGGTGCAGTTGAAATACTTATTTGGGATTATCATAACGAACTTACGCGTCTTGGTCATAAAGTTACGATTATAAACACAAAAGACCGTAACGAAATAGTGAGACAATGTAATAGTGACACATTTGATTTTGTGCATTTACATTATGATGTTTATTATGATATACTGGATAAATTTACCTGTCCTAATATTGCGATAACAAGTCATTATCCTTATATTGATCAACCTGGTCAACATTGGAAGGACGGATATACTAATATTTTTACTTTTTTATGCGAACAAAACAAATATTATAATTTTGTTCTTGCTGATAAAGACCATGAAACTTTTATTAAGTATGGTGCAAATTTATTAAAGATAAAGAAGATTAAAAACGGTATTGACAGCGAAAAGTTCTCCTTTTTGCCGTTGCCTATTTATAATAAAACAATGTATCTGGGGCAAATTACACCACGTAAGAACCAGGCGAAGTATCAGAATATTCCGACTATTGAATTTGTGGGAGGATGCGCTGATACGAATTTTAATCAGCTTGGAGTTTCGTATTGGGGCGAATGGCCCAGGGAAAAGATACAACATGACCTAACTAAGTATGCGAATTTAATATTGATTAGCGAAGGGGAAGCGGACCCACTTGTAGTAAAGGAGGCTCTTATTGCTGGTCTAGGGGTGGTTATTAATAAGTCAAGCGCAGAAAATTTGGATACGTCAAAAGACTTTATTACGGTTGTCGATGATGATAAGAAAGACGACATCGAATATGTACGCGCACTGCTAGAAGAAAATAAGAAAATCGCGAAGTATAAACGCACTGAGATTCATCAATATGGCATTGAACAATTTGATATAAAAAAAGAATGCGAAAAATATATGGATATACTTTATAATATAGTGAATAAATGAGAACAGCAGTATTATTTTTTGGAGAAATACGTGGATTTCCTGACTTATGGAAACGTGTATATGAACAAATTGTTTTACCAAATAATGCTGACGTCTTTATGCATAACTATTACTACGAGCCAGATTTTATAGAACAACACGAAGACCCAGAAATAAGAAATACACTGATAGAATATTATAATAACAAGGGTTTAAATTTGTATCCAAATCAAGAATTATATGATATTTTTACACCAAAAACGCGCTCTTTAGAAAAACGAAAAGATTTTATAAAAGAGAATCAACAAACTATTAATAATTATATGACAATTACTGCCAATAATTACGATACGCGTAAGGGTAAAAAATATGTTGAATTGATGTTTAACGCTATAATAAGTCAACATTATTCCAGAAAGAAAGTAATTGAATTAAAACGTGATTATGAAAATCAAAACGGATTTGTTTACGATAATGTTATAATGACCAGACTGGATATAAATATTCTTGGGTCTATTCGCTTTTCATCAAAATTAACTTGTATAAATGCAAAAATATTAACACCAGGATTTTCAATATTTGAACAAATCATTTCTGGACCATCAGAACAAATGGACAGTATTATGACAATGTTTGATTGTGCATGTAATTATTACGAAACATATTGTGGTCCAACACTAAATTTTTTAACCAACGAGTTTTTTATGCATTTGCATTTATCCAAATGTAGTTTACAAATAAAAAACTATGATTATCCGCTCGACTACACAAATTCGAGAAACGGACTTAGTCGGTTTAATAAAACTTTTATAGTCGAAGGCAATACATTGACAACTCAACAAATTATAGTAAACGAAGAAGAGCCCAGAATACGCAAGTTCAGAAGTTGGAAATTATTTTAGATCGCGTATTTTCAATGCGAAAAGGCGTAAAAAAGAGTGCGTTATATATTTACAAACTGTAAATACAATATGTAACGCATAAAACTATAATATATACAAAACAAAATATATTAAGGAGTTTTAAATAAATTTGAAACAATATATAATAAACATTATATATTATATTACATGGACCAAAACGCAAAATCGCAATTAGGACAGGACGTTCATGTATTACACGAAATCTATAAGGGAAAAAAAAACGGATATTTTGTCGAAATAGGCGCATATGATGGTATAGAATATTCCAACACATATTTGATGGAAAAGGATTTCGGATGGAAGGGATTGTTGGTAGAATGTAATACAAGGTGGTTTCCCTCTATTTATGAACATCGCGATTGCGTTTTTATGCCTTATGCCGCATATAACAAAGATAATAAAATTTTAGAGTTCTACGATACTGGACATGGACTATCGGGACTTGTAGAAACGAATAAACATTTATATGAATCTAAATGTCCAAAGATAATTGTTCTTACTAAAAAACTAACTACTATGCTCGATAATGCTCGCGCCCCAAATTTCATTGAATTTTTATCAATAGATACCGAGGGCTCAGAGTACGAAATATTGATGCACCATGATTTTGATAAATATTTATTTGGTTACATATGTGTCGAACATAATTTTATTGAAGAAAATCGCGTAAAGATTCGATCATTATTGGAAAGCAAGGGTTATGTATTATTTCGCGAAAATAAGGTAGATGACGACTATATTCATAAAAGTATATGTCAATAAAACAGGAGCACAAAAATTGAAAACATTTTGTTTTGAACCGTTTAATAAAAAATAAACAATAAATGGAACTTGATGTAGAAAACCCTTTGCACGTTCCTGTTGCAAATTTAGTTGTAATAGAAGTTGAAGGACACCCCATGGTCGAGCCAAAGGTAAGAACCGTTTATGAAACATGCATCAAAATATGGGATTATATTCAAATAACAGCAGCATTATTGATGTTATTTGGATTATTAGGCGGATTTATAGCGTTTATGTTATGGTTAATCAATCCATTTATGTTTGGTACAGAAGGCGACGATTAAACAACAGAATTAATAACACTGCTCCATCGACGCAAACATTCTTTTTCATGATTTGCAGCAAAATCCAAAATGATTTGTGTTTTCGCAGTATAATTGGTAGTATTAATTTTACCGAGTAAATCGATCCAGCTATCAAAGAAAACAAAAAGGTCGGCATGTTCAGGACAGTACCACTCGGATAGCACCAAGGTTTCTGGATGTTGAATATTGAACGGGGGTTGAAACCACCAATTACCGGTTTTAAATAGTTCAATTAAAAATCGCGGAGTAGGTATAAAGGTAACAATACCTAATTGAATACGCTCAAAAAATACAATCGTTGACCAGGCATAAGGTATGCATATTGACGCTTTATATTCTAATAATTCAGAAATATGATCGGCAAAACGTTCGCAGCGACTCTCAATTCCGAGGGACATTAACTTTTCAGACAAGTTCATTAACTTAGTTTCATTATGATATGGGGGAATATAAAATATATTACGGTCGTCGGGTCCATACGTCTTAGTAAGGGCAGCAGATTGCATATTTTTACCAATTGGTTTAATAATAAAATCACCAACATTGACACCCTTAATTTGTGTCGAATAAATGTTCTCAATAATGGCGTTCCCGAAAATACGAACATTGGGACGATTTGGAATATCTCGTAAAAGCGCGTAAAATTCAGGGTCGTATTGTTCGGGCATAATAGCATAATCAAAACGATTACATATCCAAATTAGCAGAGGTTTTGACCACCCATGCTGTAAAAATGTTCTCGAAACCGGACAGGTATCTGATGTTATTACGGCATCAAATGATTCATAGTAATCTTTATATTTGGTCCACGATTTAGCAGCACGGTCATGAGTAATTTCATATATTTTACTTTGGACGTGTTCAGTACCAAAGGGGTCTGTTTCCCCATCGTCAAATCGCATTACAGTTATTTCGTGTCCAAGTTTTGTAAACGCATACTCGATTTCAAGTTCGCAACCTTTATGAAACGTTAAATGAAGGAATTTCATTGTATATAATTATATAATGAAATTTTAAGCCGTTTCGCCTGACTTATTTTCTATTATTTTCCATAAAATATCCGAATCCCAAAAATAAAAAAGTACAACGGCGAAGCAAAGTATGAACAAAAAAATATAAAAATATATTGTCTCTTCTCCGTGTTCTATAATAAATGTGTCAACGTCAGGATAACCATTTCTTTTCACTTTGTCGCCGAATGCATAACATGTATCTGGTCGCGCAGAAAACAAAAGAGATTTAAATAAATCCTCATTGATCGTACTAGTTATACGTTTATCTTTATTATTATCAATAAAATTCAATAAAGGTTCTCGTTTATTGTAAATATTATCTAATAAAAACAATTCATTATCAAAAAGACGAAGAGGTGGTTTTGGTCCATGCCAAAATTTTACAACTAGAACATAACGAGGCATAGTATATTCACTGTCTTTAAATACGCCATAGTGTCCATGAAAATAATCGCGCCCCAAAAAACTAATATGCTTACCTGCCCTAGGAAAAGATAGGGCTACCTTATTCATTTTGTCAAATTTACGTTCTTTATATTCGTCAATAGTAACGTCGCTAATTAAAGTGGGTATATCATTATCTTCTAGATAAGTTATAGTAGATAAAAAGGCGCGCGTTTCATCGGTTTTGTCATAATCTGTATACCAATCACGATGAAGTTCGCTTAATTTACAGTTTTTGCCAGATTTTACCCAGAATTGAATGTGTATATCATCCCGTAATGTAAATCCGAGACGTGTTAAATGAAACATGGCAATATCATAAACATATTTTTCTAAAAGACAATAATTAGTCTTTGTTTTATTAAGTAAATAAGACGATACGATAGAATTATAGAATGGTCCTGGTAATTTATCGTTTAAATGTGCGAATTTTTCATTTACGATTAATGAAATGTCATCATTATGTTTACAACAATCTTTTAAAATATCAATATCCTGATCACGTTCAGGATATTTGATGGTCCAAGAACGTAAATCACAATTCATTTATAGTTATTTAACCATTAGACATTTAAAACGACGATTTTATCTCATCAAATATTAAACTTCTATCATAATTTTGATATATTTTACAATTTGAACTCTTATATAACATTCTTTTAACTCCTCTATTTTCAAATATGCCGACAACACAAATGTTTTTATTACTAGAAAAAGTATTATAAAAATCTAGTAAATCATTAAAATACCTTGTATAACGATTGTAATAGATAAATACAATTTTATTATTATTATCAATCAAATCTAATAATCTATTACATCTTCTAACAAATGATGAGTAGGTATCAATATTAGATAAATTATGATGTACAAAAATCTCTCTGTTTGTTAAATTATAGGCAATCTTTGGTAGATTATGAGCAATATGATGACGTCTTAAAATTTCGCTATTTATGAAATTTGAATAAAATATATGTTGCGTAGAACTTTCCGAACAGTATTGGTAAAAACGTTGGTCTAAAAATATCTTGAATCTATCGTTAATACAATGTTTTACCATATCTAAACTTGAAAATATAGAATCAAACGGGTATGCACTTTTTCTTAGTTCGGCAGTTTTTATTATATCTACACAAGAGCAATATGGTCCTATGCTCACAAATTCCATTATACTATATTTTACTAAGAGATGTTTTTTTTGATTTCAGCGTTTATTACTATACATTCGTGACTAAATACTTCAGTTCTGGCGGCATTGGAAATCCGTACCAACATTTATACTGATGCTGTACAATTATTCTTGGGTCAATTTGATTATCGTGCCGTTCCCCGTGTCCTTCATATGGGCCGATCGTTCCTCCATTTAAAGTAACTAAAATAGAGAACAAATAATCCTGTCCTAATGTAGTTGGTAAATCATATTTTAACCAATTCGGAACCACTTCGTCTATGATATCTTCTCTTAAGAAAGCTAAAAGAGTGTTTGATTTATGAAACACGGTGCCTCCATGACCAGAAAATCGATATTGGCGTTCTGGTACTAACAATTTAAATGTACTACATAATCGTCTAGTAACTAGCGTGTTTGGGCAAAATCCATTTATATCATATCGAAATTCATCAATAATTCTACCGTTTATAATAACATCGTCTTCAAGCCACATTACATAATCCTCTTTTATTAGTTGGAACGCATCGTATATTCTACGAACTAGTTTCTTTGAATTTATTAATGCTCCGTCGCTATTTAAATCGCGATAAGTTAGCCAAAGATTTTCATCACTATGCAGATAAATACAATTAAAAAATTCGGCCATTTTCGCGTAGTTGTGCCCATTATCGGATAATAAAACAACGGTGCCGCTAGGATAAAATCGACGAAATTGCTCTAGACATTTATACGTAGCATAAGGGTTTTTATAACACTGTAGATATGCGCCTATTTCCATTAAGTTTATAAACAAATGACGTTCTATATAAGTTTTGTAAGATATATAAACATTTTTTAATATAAAATAAAATGAATCATAGAATTTGTTTTAGCTATGGAGATGACGAATATTTGCCTGTTTTTACAATTTTAGGTGCAAATTTAAAACAAAAGAATCTATTTTATTGTGAATCAACGAAGACCATAAAAAACGGCGATTATACGATTGTTAGCAGTAGGATTACAGAAGAAAATTTAAAACCGACCTATTCAACAACAAATATTAATTATGGAAGTCTTGTTCCGCAAATGTGCAGTGCTAAAAAAAACAAGAGGTTAAAAGACGACGAGACCATAAATATGTTAATTACTTATAACGAAACCGGTTTTTTACGAGGGTTTTTGTATATTAAAGGTAAAGAATATCCAATATTAAACTATAAAACATATGTATCTATGCAGATAGAAAATTTTGCATACGATAATATAGCTATTCTTCGGTTACCAAATAATTTTGCGGAGGGTAATTATTTTTGACCGTATCAACAGTTTTATTATGCCAAAAAAACGTACTCATTATTTCAAAAGAAAAATCTTGTTTTAAAAATTGTTCATACGTGTTATTTAAAAATTCTTCTGTCAAATCATCATATTTATCCTCGTTTTCTAAAAACAAGATGGGTAGTCCAACAAATTGTTCATGTCCATCATATTTATCAACAATAGGAATACTACCAAGACATATACAATCCCATAATCGGTATGTATCTATTCCACATCCTCGTGGGCAAATAGTAAATTTACTCCTAGAAATGTTATTATAAAACGCATCATTATCAACAACATTAATATATTTATATCCAACGAGCGTTTTTTTATATAATGTATTGGACAATTTTATAAAAGGCTTAGTTTTAATAAACTCTACTATTTTTTTGCGTGGATTACCAAACCAACGGTCGACAGGTATTCCGAAGTTGGCATAACAAAGATTAGTTTTTGGGTTTGTTTTTAAATGAAAATGACGAAAACCTTTAGATATACCAAGCGGTATCATTAAAATGTTTTTACTATAGACGGATAGTGAATTTGCAAAAACGGTCAAATTGTTTTTTTCAATGATGTCTTTCAGTTTGGTTTCGACTTTATCCAAATAAGGAATATCTAAATAATTAGGAGGAAACTTAGAAAAATCTGCATATTTATCGTAGTTATACGGTTTTTTGGGAGGAGGAAAGTCAATATCTACATTACTAATAAAAACAATTTTATTAGTGAGCTTAGAAAAATATTCAGTTGCGCTATGATGTTCTAAAAAATCTTGTGAGTAATCAAAAAATATACATTTTTCAGGATAGTTTGAAGTAAAATGCTGAATCAATTCGTTATACTTTTCTAATGTTAAAAGATTGTTTGGGTTTATTGCAAGAGGGCTATTTATATAATCAATAAGTAACATAATGTTTTTATTATAGCGTTATATTATTTATATTGAGAGAACACTAAATAAATCCTGAATACGATTTAAATACGTATGTTTTTCGCGAACGATAGCCATCTGCTTCTTTATTAATTGGTGGTCTCCTACATTTCGAATAGCATCAAAAAACAATAGACGTTCGTCGTCGTTATAAACGGTCGATTTTTCTAATAATTCGTGCGCATGACGCGAATTTGTAATACCTAAATGACCATAACTAATAGATTTTAATAGCCGGCATGGAATATACCCGTTTTGCTTATGACAAGTCCCGGTTTCTCCGAGTGCAATTTTATTTGGGTCGCCAGATGAGCGAAAATCGGGAGCTATAAATGATTTCATGGTATATTCTTGTACGACATCAAACGGCACAGGATTTTTCCATGGGTCGTTTGCTATAAATTCAATACCTGTTCTTTTGCATTCATTATAAAATATCGCGATTTCTTTAGTGTTATATTGATTCGAACTACCAAACCAATAAATTTTATTATCGCGTTCTCGATGAGCGTTCTCATCGTCAATCTCATGAGGAAGCAAATCCGTTGCCCAACAGGTGTAAATACATTCGTAGTCCATAGGCTCGGGCGCATCATGTGATTTTGCCAAACCTCTATTATCGGTCAACTTTTCATAATAGGTACAATTACTTATTTTGGTACAACGCTCTTTGTTGAGAACATAGTTATAATTACAGTCTTTTATAGAATCTACCAAATATCGTATTTCAATAAATCGCTTCACATGTCCAATATACTTTTTTGGGTCTACTGCAATATGTACAAAATAGGTAGATGTATCTACAATCGGTATTTTTTTATCTGCATAACCTTCTGTAATAAATAGGCAGTTTGAAAAATCAAAATCAGTCGGAACATTTTCGTCATCAAACCAATGTGTTTCATAACCTAAATGCGTAAACCCTTTGTGCCAGCCAGCATGAATATACGAATGCGTATGAGTATGAAGAGGAAACCCCCATATGACGACTTTACTAAAAGACATTATGTATTAGAATCGATAAAAAGTTTAAGTATTTTATCGATTAATTATTTTTATTATAATAATCCCACGAACACGCTCCATAAAACAAATCTGCCTCGGGTGATTCTTCTTTTGCATATTTGAAGTCATAGTGTCGAATGGCATATCTCGATAAAGGATATTGTTTTTCTTCTGATTTGTAAACCGAATCTTCTAATTGAGTAATATTTTCCGGTGTATCAAGACCTTTTTCGTAATCATATTCTAAATCTAACTGTTCACATATTAATGAAGTCAATTTATTAAATACAAACGAAGTGGGATGGTCTTGTGTTAAAAAAAGTTTATGATTCGACACGTTATTATAAATAAAATCAGCTATTTGTATGTCACAATCTGCCTCTTTATCTTTTGATATACGGTAATTATTGTTCATACGCGCTTCGAAATCATAATCAATGAGGTTGTTATTATATAAATACGCAAGTTCATGTAATGAATCGACCCTATTTTTTTATAGTGCCATAAAATAATTGTTTTCTATCATTCTTATGAAATATTAGAAAAAGGGCATTATTATGGATACGAGGAAATGACCCGGTTCGACAATCTTCTTTCAATAGACGAAAGAATGAATCTGGGTTTTGTTTGTTTGTAGAATAACAATCATAAACATCAGACAGAGGTTGATAAATAACCAAATCCGCGTCTTTAATTAAATGTACTGGAATAGCCATGTTTTTCTCATCTTTGATAAGTTCCCAATTTGCAAACTGCTGTACTTCATATTGTTCGAAAAATGTCGAATAATCCAAGAACATTTTTACGCCACTACAATGGCAATTGCCTAACAAAATACACTTTTTCATTATTAATTATATGATATTGTAATATTTAAATTATTTAACCACTTAATACGCCAAACAATAATAAATGCATCGCTGATATATTAGGAATAGTATAAAATAAGTCAGGGTGTTTAAACCAAAGCATAGCCAGAGCCAATTGTTCATTATTAACGTTATTTTTTGCCAACATTTGGTTCTCAAAAATGCCCACTAATTCACAATAAATGGTTTTAAGTACATATGCTCCTCCTCCAAATAGGGTGCCGCATAACAAATTATCGGATTTCCAAATAAATTCGTCATCAATAGGAAAGGTGGTCAAATCGTGGCGGCTTTGTATGATAAAAACATCAGGTTTTTGAACTAAAAATTCCAGACATTGTTCTCCAGGATAAGGTTTAGAGATATCCACGTCTTCAAAAAAACGCGATGCTCCCGCATCTATCCAGAAAAATGATGTACTATGAAAAACGTTTTCGTCGATAGCGCGGTTCAGGCAATCGAATTTGGAATACTGAATAATATTATATTCAGGCATAATACATTCAATACGACCAGGATGTTGAATACGACCCTTATATTCCGCATCATTTATAATGCTGAGCATTTGATCATAGTATTTATAAAAATATAGGTCTTTAAATTCAATAATAACAAGTTTCATAGGATATTGTGCGGGGCGATGTTGTCGAAAAAACGTCTCAAATTTTGCTTCCGTAAAAACATAAAGATTACAGTTTAATTGCAGTGTTTTTTTGATCCAGCCCAAATATTCATCGACCGTTCTTCCGTCCCCTTTTTGAGAACGTTGAATATCAAAAAAAGCGGTTACTAAAGTGGGTCGATTCATTCTATTTTTTAGAGTCTTGGGTTTAAATGTATTTACAATAAAAAATATATTCAGGGATTATATATTATGAATCAACAAGAAAAAATGTATGGCGTGGCAGATGGAATCACATATCAACAAATTGAAAGAGTAGAGGATCTGAATAAACGCATTATTGAGAGACAATTTACTGATTATCCTTTAGAACCAAATTATGAACCCAGACCCGTTCCTACCAAATATTCGATTTTCCCCATAATCGACCGCCGTACTCCAGCCAAAGAGCCAAGATTGGATTACCCGGTGCACAACTCGTACGTTAATTTTAATCCGGGCTCTGCGGTTGGGCCTATCAAAGGGTATTTTAAAAACGTAGATACAGAAACAGTACTAAGAAACCAGGTTTTTTCTTTACAAGACACAGCACAAAACCAATATGTGCCTTCGAGTAAGAGCGATTTATATAATGTAACGGTAGTTTCATCTCCGTCCGAGCAGCCGTATCCTCTATTGTTTGCAAAAACGGCTTTAGAAAAGAACTTACATCCTAATGTTCAAGATAGTAATATTGGTAAAAACATATTTTTTAATGCAACACGTGTTCAATTGAGAAACGGTTTTTAGATTTTTTTATCATTTATTAGTATAAATAAATGATAACAAATATTTTAAATTCGACTAAAAATTTAAATCACATATTATTGAGAACATTGATTTATCTAACATTGATATATCTAGGCTATTTACTATGGAAACGGTATAATAATTTTAAAAACAGCGCTGAAGGGTTTACGCAAAGTGAAGCCTATGTTCTCAAAAAAGACGAAGATATTTACGACGATTTTTATGCAGAAATTTATGATGAAGTACATAGACCAAAGCATCGTATTTGGCACGAATTAATAAATGTAATAACCGCTACGGAGCCAACGAGTCAAAATAGCGTGTTTTTGGATATTGGATGCGGAACAGGTGAGGTAGTAAAACATCTTAGTGATGCTGGTTATAAGGCATTTGGCTTAGATAAATCTACGGCCATGATTGAATTGTCAGAAGAAAAATATCCAGATAATAATTACAAATTAGGAGATGCTATGGACCCAATGTGTTTTGAGAACAAATCGTTTTCCCACATATTATGTACTTATTACACATTTTATCATTTTCAGGACAAATTAACGTTTTTCCGTAATTGTTATCAATGGTTATTACCCAATGGTTATCTAGTATTACATTTAATCGACGCAGATAAATTTGACGCAATAGCACCAGCAGCAAAAGCAAATTTGGTAGTAAATCCACATAAGTATTCTAAAAAAAGGATAGTAAAGAGCGCGGTAAAATTTGAGAACTTTCATTATAATTTATCGTACGAGTCTGTAAAATTAGAGAGCAAAGTGCTTCATCGTCATGAACGCTTTAAAGATACAAATAGCGGAAACATTCGCGAAAATGAAGAAACACTACATATAGATGATAAGGAAAACATATTACAATTAGCCAAATACGCTGGCTTCAATTTATATGCGTACTTTAATATGAAAGAAAATTTAGATGATGAACATCAATATATTTATATTTTAGAAAGAATTTAGACATTGGTTTTTAAATATAAAACAATGAAATATAGCGAATTACCTGACGATAGATATGTTTACTATGAATGTTTTTTGGACGAAACTGGGTTTACATACATAGAGAATGAAAATCATATTGATCAGACGTTTTTTTTAACGTCAAAAATAATACGTATTTCAAAATACATACCTCGATGTTTTCATAGAATCATTTTGAGATATTATTATAGCTCAACTTAATTTTAATATCTATGTATTTTTTATAATGTCTTCATTAACTACAACAAATTCTTATACATCTAAGTTATATTGTGCTCCTGCTTTAATTTATATATTAATAACTATAATCGGTATTGTATCAATGTTATGGACCATGAGTGGTTTTGCACTAATAGTAAAAGTGTTTTTTTCTTTTTTATGGGCGTTTTTCTTAAATTTTTTATGTAGTACAGGCAACTCTTCATTGGCATGGTTTTTAGTTATTTTTCCTTTAATCATAGAGTTTTTAATCGTTGTTATAAGCTATGAGTTATTATTAAACCCAAATCCTTATGTTCATGAGATTCCCAATAATCAACAACAATCAGGCTCTGCGCCGCTGACAAACAATTCTCCTATAACAAATAATGCTCCTATAACCAATAATGCTCCCGTAATTAATAATGCTCCTATAATTAATAATTCCAATTCTCTAACAACGTTTTTACCGAATCGTTAAATAATATTATATTTGTAGTAATATTATTATCGCGTGTATTTACCAGACCGAGAAAAACTATCTACAACAAAGATCATAAACACCCCTAAAAATGTATATAAAATAAATTCTTCGGTAATGTTATTTGTTTTCTCATGATGTTGTTCTTCTAGTAAATGAATCATATAATTAATTTTCTCCATTACTTTATTATCTGTTACCGGGCGCACAGCGACCTGTAGATTATCTTTTTTAAACATAGGCGGATTTTCATAACTGGCCAAATAATTGCTATGTGTCGCTGCATTATCATTAGCTAAAAAATTACCAATCTTCTGTCTATTCATTTGACTCAATATTTGTACAGGTGGATGTAATCTACTTATTGTTAAATCATCCTTCTCTTCTTTTTTTATATTGATATTTGGATTTGAAATAGGAACAAATGTACCCATTTTGTTATCATCATTGTCGTTTGATGCTGTAAGTTGGTCGAGTAAATTATTAACGCGAGCTGAACGCTCTTCCATATGAACCTGTGTTTGTTCAATAGACGGCGGGCTATTGGAGTGAGCATATTCGTCAGACTTATTATCTAAATCTTCGCCAGTTGGTGGTTTTAGTTTTATTGTTTTTCTCATAGTGGATTGCCTTTTTTTGGAGTTTTCGTCAGTAGTCCATGGACTTGCAGTATTTAATAAAGACATTTGTGTTTTTTAATTATATTTAAAAAATAAGTAGATAATATTCTAGAGTAAACTTACGGATTTTGAAATGCTGCTAAATAATTATATCAGAATACTATAAATGAATAAGTTAATAATAGGAGAAATTGCTCTTATTATGATGTTTTATTTGTTGTATTGGCAACCTGAATTTCGTTACTACTTTATGGAAACGAATTTGGGACAACTCCTGCTGTTACTATTGTTCATAACTTGCTACTATTTAGACAAGTATTTGGGTGTGCTATTTTGTTTTATGATTGTCTTTGTACATTACACGAATAAACAGGAAGGTTTTTATTTTTACCAGAACAAGAAACCTGATTCGGATTCGGATTCGGATTTGGATTCTGAATCAGAAGACGGAGAGTCTGTAAATTTCAAGAAAGCAGAGAAAAATTTTAGAAAGAAAAACTGTAAAGACAATACGCTTAAATATAAGGGCAATATTGTAAAAAATGAAATGGTCGAGCACGTTTTCCCGGAAATAAATTTCGAGGGCGCACCCTGTAATCCATGTGACGATAAATGCAAATACGATTTTGTCGAGCAAGAAGATGGGCAAGAGGAAGAAATACACGCCAGTACGATGGTGTAAAAATGTATATTTATACTATATGAGCGAATATACATTTCCGTTTAATACTTGTGAGACGCCAAACAAAATTGGAATAGCACAACCATATTCGGTTTTTTTTAATCTTATTACGTGTTCAATTATATTTTATTTTTTACTACATACAAAAACTTTACAATCATTCATTTTATTGTTTTGTATTTTGATATTTGAATCATTTCATGTGTTCTCTCATATTGTTCATATAGCTGGTCCCATTCAAATCAATATAACACATCTACTTACGTATTTTATGAATATGGCGTTTTTTTACGTATTTTATAGTTATACGAAAAAATTTCCTAGTTATGAGTTTGTCGCTTATATGAGTGTATTAGTAATTTTGGATATTTATGCGTTTTATAATTATTCATTTATTTATTATTTAACAACACAAAGCGCCATTTTTATTTCATTACTATTATATTATTTTTTACTGTTACCTAAATTTATTCAAAACAGTGTATATAAAATAATATTTTTCGTAGGTATAGTTATTGGTTTATTTATAAACGAAACGTATAATTGTATTACGATGATGTCTATTTATCCACATTTTCCTTATCATATTTTTATCGAAACAATCGGCATCATATTGTTTTATACAATTTGTAGCAATTTTTATAAATTATAAAAGTTCTCATAGTTGCAAGTTAAATAAAAATATCAATATAGGATATACAGAAACATGAGTGTTAAGAATTTAAAAAAATATATTGAAAAAACCATGAATAGTCTATTTAATTATTTCAATGATATAATAACTACGATGAACACAAGTAAAGTATTTGCTGGTATTATTATTCTAATATTGAATATATCTTCCAAATTCGTTACAATAAAATTGGGCAAAACCATGGAGTCTTATTTAAAATTCACATTTAGCAAACATATTTTGATATTCGCAATGGCATGGATGGGTACCCGTGACATTTACGTGGCGTTGATAATATCGATTACCTTTATTATATTTTTCGATTACTTATTTCATGAGGAGAGTCCATTCTGTTGTTTACCAGAGAGTTTTAAAACATATCATATTAATCTCTTAGACAATAATGATGTTAGCGAAGACGAAATCAAAAAAGCAAAGGAGGTTTTAGAGAAAGCGGAAAAGCAAAAGGAAAACGATCCACTGAATGTTGATAACCCACTGGCTTTAGAGAAGAAGCCAATATCTCAACAACAAAGGCAAACGCAGGTTTTATACTAAAATAATTAGTTCCGTTCATAACGGATTTAATTATTTGTATTCTCATAGTAATTATATCGTTATATATAAAGTATGGAATACAAAGAAATAAAAGTATATTTACACACAAATTTAGAAGAGCTAGATGAAGATAAAAGGACAATATTATTTGAGTCAAGTAAATTATTACACCCTGAGGTTAAAAATCGGCGTGGACTTAAAAAATATCCTTCTGTCTCTTTTCGAGTGCGACAAAACTATAGCGCGCTAACAGAATTAAATTTTTACCAAAAAATGCAATTCTTTTTTAATACGGGAAGCCATATATCTTTATTAAGAATTTTTCCGGGGTTATTCGATAAAGAAACGAATAAACATGCTGCGAATTCAAACGAGTTTTTTAAAGAATACAATGAGATTATTAAAGATAACATCATGTCTATGCTTCAATTATTGTTTATTGCATCGCCTCTTAATGGTATAAACGTAACTAGCTCTTGGGATTTTGTCGTTGATAAAATGACTATACCCGCACTACCAACTGTTTATGGTTTTTTTCGCGGCGTAAGCCACAATAGCTCGTTAGACGTAAACGGAAAACACTATTCATTCGACCGACTCGTATGGATGAATGATATTTTGAATTGTCCTGTTTATGCAGAACTTTTTATTAAATATCGTGAGTTTGTTCGTTGGCGTGATAATGAAATACAGAAATTAGAGGCATCCGGCGTTGTAAATAAAGATGAACGAGCAGATATAAAAAATTTAGTCCCTGCACTACAATCGGTTGACAAGGCAATTACAGATTTTCTTTTAAAATTTCGTGACCTTCCTGAGCTTGATCCAAAAGGTATATGGCCTGACCCAACAGGTAAGGCAAAAAAAGCTGATATATCTTACGATTGGGTTAAAGGATTAACCGTGATTAAGGCTTTAATTAAATATTTAAATACCATTGATTCTCCAGATAAATCTAAAATACAAAAAGAAGTACAAAGCGAAATTGAAAACTCTTTAACAACAAATGGTACATATAAAAATTTCAGTAATATATCTAGCACTATAAATTTTTCGTTTTGGAACGTTTTGGAGTTGGACCAATCGTTGTCTCAATTAATAGGTTATACACCTCCAGCAAAACCATCAAAAACAGGAACACTTACTTTTTCCTATGTCCCTTGGTCAGATGCAATTAAAAAAAAAAGTTGGAGAGACCAATATAAGCCAGGAGAATATGACAAAATACAACCGGCTATAGAAAAATTAAAGTCTGCATTGGATGCTTATTATAACTCCCTCAACAGTGGCAATAAAACATCTGATACGACTCGTAAAAGAATTGAAGTTCTCAATGATTTATTAACTAAAAGCTACGAACATATCCGCGAAGAATATCGCGAAAAAGCAGGCCGTGACCGAGACGCCCAATATTCTTATTTCATCGAACAATATATTCGAAGTCGTCTTTCTTATGCTAATAAATCGACAAATACAATATTACAAAATTTAATCAATTTACAAACAGATAATGAAACCAAACGGTTTTTCGAATTCATGAAACACGCATTCGAATATTTCTATGAAGGAAAAGGTAAGTCATTTAATGCGAGCGATGAAGACTCTACCTTATTATACTCCGGTGTAAACAGTAAATATGAAGGCAATAACTTGGCGCCCATTTATGAAATACATGTTCTCTGTGATTTATATTTTGGTCCATCGGGTAAACTCTACGGACAACAAAATTGTAGTCAAAAAGGCCAAGAATTAGGTAAGAACTTAGAACTAGTACTAACACAGAATGTTGATACACTAGAAAAGAATAGACAGAAATGGGATTTGAATTATCGACGCATTATGTATTCTCCTACCGATTCTGGTGTTATAGATGAGTCGGGCCAAGGTCAAGGCAAAGGTCAGGGTCAAGGTCAGGGTCAAGGAAAAGGTCATGGTCAGGGTCAAGGCAACGTTCAATCAGCGAACAATAATTTAAATACAAATTTATTCCAAGAGATTATTGAGGATGCGGATAAAAAAAAACAAGCTACCGCAAATCCACCCCCAAATCCTGATGTAACACACTGGGAGCCCAAAAATTCTGGTTCCTTTCTAGACGCAATCAACGGTTATTATAATCAATATTCTGAACTGAGAGATGGTAGAAATTTCACAAAAGAAAATGTACTATCCATTATTAAAGAAAGTAAAGACCCAGATGAACATATACTTTATGAGATGTTTGTTGACTTCAATAAACAATTGTTTCAATTCAGTCAAAAGTTATTGGATAAATTAGTTCGCCAAAGTGGTATTTATAAATCAACTATTCAGCAAGCACAATCTCAGCAAGATGAGTACATTCGTGTTCATCCTACGCGATTTAATGATGTTGCCTACGTAAAATTAAGCCTTAAATGTGAAAAGAACTATTTTTTTCAGTTAATTGCAGAAGAAATGTTGAAACGCGAAAACAACAAACCTAAATTAAACATATTAACAGGTCAAAGTCAAAGTCGTGCTGCTGCTGGTGGCGCTAGAAGAAAAAAAACTAGAAGGGTGCGCGTATCAAAAAAAAGATTTACACGTAGAAACAATTATTCAAGATTACACTGATTATATATTAATTTACTTTTTCGTAAATTGTGCCTTTCCGCCCACAAATTGTCCGACCGCTGGACCCACATCCTCGTCTTCTAGAATGGAATAAATCTTACCGTTGGTCTCGTTATTTGTATAATAAGACTTGCCTTTAATCGTAATTTCAAAAACTTCTTCGTCATCTCCAGATGGCTTTTCTGGCTCCTCTGACTCTTCCTCTTCTGCCTCCTCTGCCTCCTCTTCCTCTTCTGTCTCTTCTGCCTCTTCTGCATCTTCTGCCTCTTCTGTCTCTTCTGCCTCTTCTGCATCTTCTGCCTCTGCTTCCTCTTCAACGTCTGCATTGACTAGAACAGGTGCTAGTGCATTGACTAGAACAGGTGCTAGTGTATTAACTATTTCGGGTTCGATCTTGATAAACACATTGGGTCTGACGTCGAGAACTTCCTCATCGTCTCCTGTCAAATCAATTACTTCTGACTCTTCGTCTTCTGACAACTGTTCCTCGTCCTTCAGTTTAGGCACAAAGACAACATCGTCATTATCCGTAAGTGTATCACAAAGAGTCGGCTCAATGGGGCTTTCTGTCTTAATGGAGTTCTTTGATTTACGCTCCTTCTCTTCAAAGAGTTCAGGAAACTTATAGAGCAATGTCTCCAAAGTCTTGACCTTGCGCCGAAGCTCCTTGTTCTTCTTCATCAAATTCTGTACAATAGGCAGATGCAAAAGTGCATCATAGTTCTCAATAAAATCGCTATCAGTTGGTCTGTTGTAAGAAGGCATTATAGTGGATTGATTAGTATTGTTATTAAAAATACAAATCAATTTTTCGAACAATCTATTTTGTTCCATTCACATGGGAATAAATCATCCACGTTATGTTCTAATTTACTTCCAAACCATGTCGCTGGATAGCACACTATTTTTTTGGGTTTTTGGTTAAAATATGCACCCCACCAACTAAAAGTACTATTTGCAATTACGATATCATTACAACAACTCATTAATAGTAACTGTTGCCAATCGGGTATATTGTCGTCGGCTTTTTCAAATACTATACCAGGAAATTCACTCGATAGCCGATCAACAATTTCTTGTACTGTTAAATTATCCTCTTCTTGACAAAAATAGAGAACTCGGTTAAGTACGTCCAATTTTGAATTGACTATATGTCGAAGCGCACGGTCATAATATTCATAAGTCATGAGAGGGTGACAATCTTGTATATTTTTATAATCACCTAACCTAAAATGCATAGCAATATTATTATATCCACTATTGATTGCCCATGGATATTGTTGTAGAATATTATCTTGTTGTGTCGTAAGTCGAAAAAGCTTAAATAATAACTCCTTGTTATGGTCAAAATATTTATAACTTTGAAAATAACCGGTTAAACAAAGTCTTTCCGACTTGGAATATTTATGTATTTTTGAATAAGAAAACCGCGGTTCTTCGTAAATTGTGTAAGCGATTTCGTCCGTTGGCTTGGTAAATATTTTTAGTCCACTTAAAAAATTATTCCAATATGTTGGGCGCGTAGTTCCAATATGTAGATTGTCAGAATAAGGAAACACAATTTTTCTATTCATTTCTATACCATAAGCAATCGTTGTGCAGATTTGAAATAATTGATTCCCTAGTCCACCCATAAGAGAGCACGTAATGATGTTATTGTCCATTGGTCTAAATAAAATCATTTTTTTAATTTATTTACATTGATACATTAATTACATCACTGAGCTACTCCAAATCGGTCTTTTATGATGGATGATTTGCTAGGTCCCTGCTTCTTTTCGCTTTCTCGTTTGACCTTATATACTCCTCCATGGTTACTCTGCATGTTTTTTCCGCCATAAATATTAATAATAAAATCTTCATTGTCTTCGTGTAGTTCGGGAAGTATACGTGTCATCGGCTTATCTATAACCAATAACATATGCTCAGATTTCAATAGCTTCCTATATTCTTGTATTGTCAAGTTACCATAAAACTTATCCAATAAATAATACGGGTTAGGAGCGGGTTTAATGTTTTTCTTAAAATCATAGACCTTACTATATATTTGATTCAATAAATGATATCTCTCAAACTTTGTGGAATCATCAATATTTTCTTTCATTAAATATGCAACGGCACACTCTGGTCTACAAAACGAACCGTATCCATAAATTTCTTTGTCCATTTCGTATTTTGGAACGTAACACGGCGGATTATCAAATTCGTAAGTACACCAAAAACACGCCGATTTCTTGTCCTGGTTCGTGTTCTTATACATTTGAATCTTCAACTTCTTTAACTTTAAATTCACGTCCTTGATATTAATGTCGTCTTCTTCTGGTTTTTTGCTATCTTCGAGCCCCAGTTTGCATAAAGAGCAAACGGATGCCTCGACTTCTAAAGGCTTAACTGCAAAATCACTATACGCCAAATCTACTCTTTCTTGTGGTTGTTCGTTATTATACAATGAAAAATTTGATGTTTGGTCATTATAAGTTAAAATATTAGGCGGAGCCAACGGATTGTATATCATCGGGTCTTTTACTAAATGTGTAATTGATTTGTTATGGTCGAACAAATCTTGCATTGAACATTTCAAATGTAAAATAACATTTGAAACCGCAGCTTGTGTGGCTACGACGTCATTTTGTTTTGTGATCAACTTTCCCCCCTTTGGTTTTCGCCCTCTTTTTTTGGGCCCTGCTACCTCCTTATCCTCTTCAATTACTAACGTAATATTTTCACGTGAACCGATTTCTTCAGGCAATGAGACCTCCTTCTTCTTACGCCCGCGCTTTTTGGGACCTAGATCGGAATTCATTAAAATTTATGAGATAACTCGCCATTTTATTTTATATTGTTTTTAAATATGTTTTAATGGATTTGAGCCTTTTTATAACATCCCCTACAAAGAGGAACATAATTATGAGAACCTATACTAACTTGGTCCTGCTCTTCAGTAATTCTATGCGAAAATAACGCTTTTTTACCGTTTCGGCATATAGAGCAAAGCGATTTCAATTTAATAATGTTATCGCAATATGGCTCCAAGTCAAGCAATTCGCCGAATTTGTTACGGCGAAAATCGCCATCCAGACCACATATATAAACTATTTTATTCGATCGCTCAACCATGTCAATAACCGTACTCTTTAAATCCAGAAAGAATTGTCCCTCGTTGATTAATATAACGTCAGCGCCGTGTAATTCACTATAATTTTTATGATTCGGATTTGTCCACATGGTCTTAATGTCTACAGCTAAGGTACAAGGAATCATTTTATGGTCATGCGTGGAAAGCATTGTTTCATGATAACGTTTATCTTCTGCATAATTAATAACCATAATGCGCTTCTGAATAAACGAATAATGATTGTAGATTTCAAGAATACGCGTGGTTTTACCCGAGAACATAGGGCCCAAAATAAGCTCTAAGTAACCGTCTTCATTTGTGTAATGTTCAGAAATCATGGTATGTTCGTTGGTTTTCGTTTTTGTCTGTGTGTAAATTAAATCAATTTTTATGAAAATTCGTATAAATACAGTCGTTGTTATTAACAAAATGGCTAAAAACGAAAACATACCCTGGGTCGAAAAATACAGGCCTACTAATTTTGATGATATTGTTCTCTCTGAAATAAATCGTGATATATTCAAAAATATATTACAGCTACGTTATTTCCCAAATTTACTGTTTTATGGGCCACCTGGAACAGGAAAGACCACAACCATTACTAATTTAATCAATGAATATCAACGTCGTTATGGAGAAACAAATAAAGGATCAGTAATTCATCTAAATGCATCGGACGAACGCGGAATAGATATTATACGCAATCAAATCTATCAGTTTGTTAAGTCAAAGAATTTCTTTGAAAAGGGTATTAAATTTGTCATATTAGACGAAGTAGATTATATGACCAAAAACGCGCAACAAGCGTTGAAATATCTGCTTCAATCCTCGTGTTATAATGTTCGTTTTTGTCTCATATGTAATTACATTAGTAAAATTGATGAGTCACTAAAAAACGAATTTATATGTATTCGTTTTAATCAATTACCCAAGGCAGATATTTATAAGTTTATTAAAAATATTACATTATCTGAAAAATTGGTTCTCAATGATAAAGTAATCGATACGATTCAAAATAATTATCAATCAGACATTCGTAGTATGATAAATTTTATACAATTAAATCAAAATATAGTGTTATGGGAAGATAACATTATAACAGATGAAATATGGGAGAACATTTATGGATTACTACAACAAGGAGCAAGTACAAAAATTATAGACTATATTCACGAAATAAGCATTCAATATAATACTGATAAAAAGAATATATTAAAGTCCTATTTTCATTATATTATTCGTAACAAAAAACATTTGGTCACGCCGGAATACTTAAAAAAAATAGAAACCATTATGCATTTCAAAGGCACAAACATTGAGCATGTTCTTCTCTACTTTTCGTCTGTTGCTTGAATTAATCAGCACTACTGAATATGCTATTTTTTTCATTAAATTCGTCCTCGGACAAATTTATATATCTTATTTCTATTCCGTTTTCAAAGTAATAAATCTCGTAATACGACGGGAACGGGAAATGTTCCGGATAACCGCTCGCAAATTTTATGTTTGATATTTTGACCTTTTTTTGCCCTGGATATTCAATATACTTGCCTATATAATCATGTGGTGGCATGTTTATATGTCAAAATTGAAGTGATCTTTTTAAGCCATTAAAAATTGATTTATCAAACGAACTTAAAGAAATAATACACTTAATCATAGAATGGAGGAACTAGATGATGAATGGACCAATTTTCTTAATAATACAGATGATGTTTGTGGTGCAACCAGTGAGAAAAAAGAAATCGTTTCCGTTGGTGTAGCACCAAAATGTGAAGATTTATATATCTCCACTACGACAAAGGTTTTGTTCTTGAACCAAAAGATTGATATTCATAATGTGTTTTGGAAGATACCAATACTACAATATTGGGAAGCAAAAACAGGCGTAATAAAAAAACAGATGAAAGTCGTATCTAAAACTCCTGAGGAATATGAGGAATACAAAATTCGCCTTGAGTCTATTCCCTATTATACTGAGAATATTATAAAACAAATTGATAATCCTACAGCGCGACGTATGAAATTTAAAGACGAACGTAAAATAACCGTCGGATTGTCTAAAAAGGATATTATGAACTGTCGCGGTAAAGTAAAAAATGCGTTTTATAACTGCTTCGCCATTATCGTTCGTTTCCTATATGAGAAAACGTTTCGCGAAATTCACGTAAAGATTTTCAATACCGGAAAACTGGAAATTCCCGGTATTTTGAATGCTGAATTCTTAACTATTATTAAGGAAAAAATATTAGAATATTTACAACCATATATTGAAGAACCACTTGATTATATTGAAAACGTAAACAATGATAGTGTTTTAATTAATTCAAATTTCAACTGTGGGTATTATATTCAAAGAGAGCGTCTTCATGCAATTTTACGTAGTGAAAAATATAGGATTGAAAGCGCATTTGATCCTTGTTCTTATCCAGGCGTAAAGTGTAAGTTTTATTTCAATAACGAGCTTGGATTTGATAGCCCTTATCAGAACGGGCAAATTTTAGAGGAGGATAGACGAATGAAAATGAGCGAACTAGGAGATAATAAAAAGTATACTGAGGTTTCCTTTATGATTTTCCGCACCGGAAGTTGTTTAATTGTAGGTAATTGTAGCGAGCGCATTTTGAAGTTTATATTTGAATTTATTAAAAATATTCTGAAGAATGAATATACAAATATATCCGTAGACAATGATAAACAGTTGGTTAAAGTTAAGAAACCCAAGTTAAGAAAGAAGATTATTTATACAAGTGTTGTTAATAAATAATATGTTCTTATTATATAAAATGAATATATTAATAATAATAATATTAGGGATTTTGTTTACTCTTACTCTTTGTTTAAATCCAGTGGAACCATTTGAAAAAAGAAATATCGATTGCGTAATATCAATTAATGTGCACGAAAAGTTTCCCTTTTTATTGAAACAATTGCAAAATTTAAAGGATAACGTATCATTTAGCTACGCAGTAATATTAAATTGTAATGAGTATATGCTTAATGAGTGTAAAGCAAACGTTCTTCCAGAAAATGTGTTTTATTACGAAGAATCATTAGAAAAGAATAGGTATCATGGTTCTCTATCTGAAGGTATTTATCGAAATATGATCTATGCTATACAGAATTTCAATTTTGAATATTTCATTGTTGTTTCTTCGCGCAGTTTATTTGATAACAATTTGAGTCTAGCTGATTTAAAACGATTAGAACAAAACCCCTCTGCTCAAAAGGGTCATTATGAACAAGCTAATTATGAATCGTGGTATTGGCCTAATTTTTCAAATACTTTGTTATACAAACACTATAAAGAAAACAATTTGGCATTGCATTCTTCTGCGCACGAAGGACTTGTATTCACAAAAAGAGCTTGCGAAAAAATAATGCAATTTTTAGAATCAAAACCAGAAATAAAAATTGACACGTTTAATTTTGGAGGTTCGGTAGAGGAATTCGCACTTCAAACTATTGCGGTTAATGAGGGCGAAACATTCTATTATATTGGAACAGGGTGTTGTTCTTATGAAAGAATTAACCATTTAGGTCCCGAAAACAGTGCGTTCAAATTCACATATAAAGTTGATAGAGAGGGAAATTTGGCCAAAAATTCTTTTGTGTATTGTAGGGTATAAGCATATACTATATTGTGTTTAACAAAAGCCACAACTTTTGTTTTATTTCTATCGGTTTATCGATAAAATGAAACGTTCCGAATATCAAAGACTTGGTAACATATTTTAAATAATCTATGTTTAATCCGCGGTCTATACATTTTTCAATAAAATAGTTACGCATTTTTGAAATATATTTATCATTTGGACATAAGCCGCTCAAAACCAAATCATACCCTATAATACTTTGATACATTTTACCATAATCATAGTATATATCTCCACTGGTCGTTAATTGGCCGTCTACTTGACCTTTCATATCTATTAATTTATAAGAATCGACATACGTCATAAGAATGTTTGAAAACCAGAAATCTCCATGAATGGTCGGCACTATTTTTGCAGAATAATGATTATTTAATCCTTCAATGATTTTGTTGAAAATTGGCTCAGCATCTTCAAATGGATAATCCTCTTTTGTTTGAAATCGCTTTGTTATTTTATCAATATAATTATTACGCACACGAAGTTCTGGCAACTCGACGTGTTCTAACGGATTGTAATTATGTAATATATTCAATATTGCAAACAGGTCGTCAATAATTGTAGTTGTTATTCTTTCATGTTTATATAAAAAAAATAAGGGTATTGCTTTTACGTATTCTAATTCCATAGAAATATTTTCCCCGGATTTTTCGTGTTTCAATAATTTGGGGAATAAATATTCAAGGGCACTGGGTATATTGTTATAATAATATAGTTCTCCTCGCATAAATCGTTCTGGCCCGGTTTTTAGAATACGATTGTTATTATAAATAATCGAGTTGTATTTATTGGTTTCTATTTTGTTAGGTAAGAATTCTTCGTCTTTAATAAAAAAACCAAAATAAGACATTGTGCTCGAATAAGGATTTAATGCCTTATCGTCAATATAAACATCTGCTATTGGTTTACCAAATATTAATTCGTCATATTGAATATTAAGTCCATCTAATGTGTTTATGGTTGTAAGAGCTATGTCCTTTATTACTCGTCCTATATTATTATTATGAGTAGTCATTCGCCTGGCTGTATAAATAATAATTTCGTGACCAGCTTCTTTCAAATTTTTCAATAAATTTATGTTTTTATCAATAGGTTTTACCGTACTATAATCATCAGGAATTACAGGATACGTAACAAGCGTGTTATCCAAATCAAAACAAATTCTCAATTTCTTTTGCGGTAAATTAAGTTTATCTGCGGTTAGTTCATTGTAAGAACCAATATGTTTTGTATTATTAACTAATACAGGAACAATAACTTCATGTGAAAGCATACTTTTATACAACTGTGAAAAGTAAAATTCATTGTTTGTTTTATTGTTATTGTCTAATACTTTTTCTGAATATAGTAAAAACGTTTGTTGGTTTTTAAATCCATAAAGCCCACAGCAAAAATTATTAGAAATCTTTTTTTTTTCTTCAATGTTTGTTACGTGGTCATCTTTCACTTCAATAAACGAATAGTTTGTTTTATCTGATTCGTCGATTCCGTAACCAATAAAATTATTATCGAATTTTCTATTAATTGTATCTAAACAATGTAAATTATCATTATCTATAAACACTATGTTATCGTCACACAAATGCTCAGATAATTGTTTTATTCCAACATAAGCCGTTTCTACGGCGCCTCTAGTTAAATAATCAATACACGCAAAGTGAAAAGTTTTATGTTTGAATTTGTTTTTTACTATTTCTTTAAAGTTGTATTCATTTAAAAAAACGTTGTAAATGATAAAAATTTCGGAAGCAGGTATGTTCTCAATTATAAATTCAATCATATGCTTCCCGTAAATATAATTTAATGGTTTTGGTAAGGAATAATTATTATATCTGCTTCCTATTCCTCCACATAACAAAATATATTTCATTTAATATATATTTTATAGAGAACATTATACGGTAAGCCATTTTACTAAATCTTTTGTAGTTGAATCTTTAAATTTAGACAAAAACGTTTCGGTATCTCTGTGAACTTTTAATAAAATAAGTTCATTTTTATTAATCTCAATACAATTCTTTTTTTTGGAGACGATTTTAGATAATTCTAGTATTATGTCCTCATATTTTTCAAAACTTATTTCTGGTTTATTTTGAATAACTTCTAAATACGACGACATCATTACGCTTTTGTCATATAAAAATTCCTGTTTATATATCATTTGTGCCAATTTTAGGCGGTTTTCGAAAGTAAAAGACTCGTTGTTCCAGAAAAACAGTGTATTTACAAATAAAAACATTTTAGCCATTATATTTCTTAGTTCGTTATCATCTATCATAATTGAATCATTATCAAAATCGCTATATGTCCTTCTAGAATTGGTCTTGTCACATACTTCGCATATTGTTTTTTTATAAACAAACACTATTGCGTCTGCATGGTTTAAAGAACTTAATAAATCGGCTTCTTTTATTTGTTGCATGTATTCTAAGTAATAACTAAATGATTTTTGAGCATAATAATTGGCGGTTTCAATGTTTTTTGTTTTTATTAAAACCGCGTCAAATACCCGATGAAGTGCATTCAGACCAATCAATAATGTAAATTTAAAGTCTGTTGCGGTTTTGCTCGTTTCTGATTTTTGAATTAACTCAAAATATTCTTTTATACACGATACGTATTTAGAAAAAATCATTTTGGAAAATAGTTTAATGTTTGTCATTTATAGTTAGTTTATATTTTTTTAGCGAATGATTTATATTTTTATAATAAATGTATTTAAAGTATAACAATAGTTATATTCATATCTGAATAAAATGAGCACTCCCGCAAATCCGCCAAGCCCCCCTGTCGCTGGGGGAGGTTATCGTTTACCTGAGAATAACACCCTTCAGCATGCAGCCAAATTAGCTATTGTCGAGGATAAGCCCGTTATGATGGACTATTGGACCAATTCTATTGATAAGACTGTTTTAATTGGTGTTAAAGAGAACCAAGAGAAACTCCTTGTGAAAAGCGAGGAGGAGTATACAAGCCCCGTGTCTAAGATTTACAAGGTAGGAAAAGAGTATATTATTATTACGGAGAACTCTATTTATATTGTGGATGTAGAGATTCCTACCAAGAGAATTTCTTCTTAGAAGCTATCAAAAAAATTGATTTTCTTTTTTGATTGAAGACAATCAATAAATTTTCCCAGAATGGCAGCTCTTGTTCAAGCTCTTGATAATTTTACTCCAATTCGCACCGGCGAAAACGGACACACTGAACTAGCATGGTCCAATGGCCTACAAGAACGGGTTGTTCAGTTTGATTTCCAGTGCGTGCGTACTGATGCAGTAGGATTGTCTGCTCTTTCGCAGACTCTTGACGGTATTCTTTCTGAGCTAGCGCTAAAATCAACAGACCCAGAAAAGGAGCTTAGTCGTAAGAATCTACTTGTTGTCCTTTTCAAGATCATTGGGAAGACACGTGACATCAACGGCGGAAAAGGAGAATGCACACTCTCATACATGATGATTTTCACGTGGCACAAATATTTTCCGAATCTCGCACTGACTGCCCTTCAGTTCTTCGTCATGGACCCCAAAGAAGTTTTTACAACAATGGATTCGCAGGAACCATACGGCTCTTGGAAGGACATGAAGTATTTCTGTAAATATGTTGTTGACAACGGCGGAACAATGGCGCACCCTTTGATTCAGTCATGTATTGAGGGTATCAATAGTACTCTTCGTATAGATGAGTCCGCCTACGACAGCACGTCTGATAAGAAGTGTCTTACGTTAGTTTCGAAATGGACCCCAAGAGAGGGTTCAAATAAGTTTGGCTTCCTTTACGACGCTCTTGCTACAAACTACTTCTCTCAGTACATGGCTTCTGCTAACTATGTTCCCATCGCCCATCGCGAGTTAACAAAGAAGAGGGCTCTAGATAAGTGCCGCACGCAGTATCGCATGCTTTGTAGCAAGCTGAACCGCCATCTGGATACGGTTCAAATCAAACAGACAGCAAAGTGTTGGGCAACGATTGAGCACGCCAAGACCACGTCTATCACAATGGCAAAGCAGCGCAAGGCATTTCTCAATAAAAAGTCTGGAAGTAACGACCAGCGCTCAGAGGACCCTGACCGCATTCAATGCGCAGAGAATCTTCGAGCACATTTGGAGTCTCTGAAAAAGCAAGGAAAGGAGGTCAAGGGTAAGCACGTGGCGCTTCCCGATTTCACAAAACAGGCACAGGCTCTTATGACATGGAATACTGCTATTCCTGGCTATAGTATTCCAAAGAACGAAGAGGCAGATATCCTTAATTCACAGTGGCGTGATAATAGCAACAAGAAAAACGCGAGCGGACTGGGACCAATGATCGCTATGGCTGATCTTTCGGGTTCAATGTCCGGCGACCCCCTGGCTGCTGCTGTTGCTCTTTCGTGTCGTATTGCTGAGAAGTCAATTCTGGGGCGTCGTGTAATGACCTTCTCTTCGGAGCCTACATGGATTAACTTGGACGGGAAGACGGACTTTACTGATATGGCTACAGAGATTTTGAGTAACGGTCGAACTGCTGGTTTGAACACCGACTTCTACAAGGCACTCGATTTGATTCTTAGCGCAATTGAGCAGCGTCGTGTTGAGCCAATTGATGTGGAAAACATGGTTCTTGCCATCTTCTCTGACATGCAGATTGACGATTGCCTTTGTATTCAGCATGGTTCCCAAAGTTATAGTTATGTCCACACTGCTGACCAGGCAGTTTCTGCACGTCGTAAGTGGTCCACTATGCACGATCTGATTAAGCAGAAGTATGCTGAGGTAGGTATGCGCATGTATGGTCGGCCATTGAAGGCACCACATATTCTCTTTTGGAACTTGCGAAGCACAAGTGGCTTTCCTACGCTTTCATCAGAGGCTGGGTGCTCTATGATGAGTGGATTCGACCCAACCATCTTGAATATGTTCTGTGAACTTGGATTAGATGCGCTCAGGGACATGACGCCTTACAAAAATTTGCTCAAGCAACTGGATAGCCCGCGTTATCTACCGTTAGAAATTGCGGCTTATACTTATTTGTAAAGTATGATATGTAAAACAGATAAAAATCTTGTAAATAAACGTTTTTTTATTTATAAGATTGATTTTATAGTATTAATTTGTTCTTCCGTTAATTTATCGGGAAAATCAATGTCTAATTCGATGATTAAATTACCTGTCGCGTTTTCTTTTTTCATCCCCAATTCGGGTATAACCTTTTTAAATCCTGGATAAATCACAGATGGATTTGTAGCGTTATTTAGCGTAAACGTTTTACCATTGACATGAGATATATCAAAAGCAAACCCACAAAGTGCATCCTTGAGTGGAATGTTTTTACGTAATATTAAATCTAGACCCTGTCGCTTAAATGAAGTGCGATTTATTATCTTAATCGTGACATGAACGTCACCCTTTAACTGTTCATTTACTGAATGACCATGCCCCTTCATTAAAAGTGCGTCGTTTTCATCCATACCTTGCGGAAAGGTAATTGTTACATTTTCGATTTCATTCACTTTTTGTCCATTAATAATAGACCAACGCTCAATATCAACGGGCACAGAACAACCACGATAACATTGTTCTAATGTTAATTCTACCGTTTTCTCTATGGTAGGAGGTGGAGATTGATGAAAATTATGCGAAAATTCGGCGCGGAAATTTCCAGGTCCGCCATGGCTTTGAAATATACGAATTCCTGGTCCACCACTATGAAAAGTATGAACTCCTCCCCCAAACGGCTGCCCGTGCATTCCACCAGGCATGCCACCAAACATCATACTAAATAATTGGTTAATATCCGTAAATTCATCCATGCTATTCATATGTTGAAATGGTATTGACCCATTTCCCATTTCCAATTCCATATTATATTGACTACGCTTATCATGATCGCTTAGAATCTCATAAGCCGAATTTATGGCGTGCATTTTTACTATAGCCTCTTCAGACGAATTGCGGTCTGGATGATACTGTAGAGACAATTTGCGATATGCTTTTTTTATATCGGTTGCGTTAGCGTCCTTTGATAGTCCAAGAGCTTCATAATGATTGGTCATTTAATAATTTTATCTGTGCAAACTTTTATATAGTTTATTGCAAGAAACTACATAAAATCTTTATTTGATTCTATAAAAAATGCAATCTGAACTTATTCGAACAAAACAAACATTTGTAGATAATACATTTATTATAAAATATCGACCCTATTTTGTTGACGATTTTTGTATTGATGATAAATTAAAGTCTGTTCTTAAAACGTTACTTGAAATTGATAATTTAAATCTGCTATTTATTGGTAGCCCCAGTTCTGGTAAGACATCACTATTATATGCTCTTATTCGTGAATATTATAAATTGGGTAAACACGATTCATTACCAGAAAACAATATTTTATTTATTAATAATTTAAAGGAGCAGGGTATTCAATATTTCCGAAATGAGATGAAAACGTTTTGTCAATCTCATAGTGTCATATACGGTAAAAAAAAACTAGTAATTATTGATGATATTGACAGTATTAATGAACAAAGCCAGCAAGTGTTTCGTAACTATATTGATAAATACAAACATAATATTCATTTTATCTCGGTATGTACGAACATTCAAAAAGTTATTGAAAGTATTCAATCACGAATTCATATTATTAAATTAAATCAACCTACACAAGAGCAAATTAATTTGGTAATGAACACAATTATTGAAAAAGAGGGACTTTCTATTGACGCCGATTCAAAAACCTATTTATTAACTATATCAAACGGCTCAATACGACTATTGATTAATTATTTGGAAAAAATTTTTATATTGAATTGCCCAATAAATATTGAGTTATGTAAAAAAATATGTTCTATTATTTCGTTTCAATATTTTGAAACGTACGTAGAACATTTGAAAAACGGTCGTTTGACCGACGCCATTGATGTTCTCTATGCTATTCATGATTATGGATATTCCGTAATTGATATTCTCGATTATTTTTTTACATTTATCAAGAACACTGCTATTTTAAAAGAAGATGTAAAGTACCGTATTATTCCTTTGCTTTGTAAGTACATAACAGTTTTTCATAATATTCATGAAGATTGCATAGAACTAGCGCTTTTTACAAACGACGTTTTTGAGGTTATCTGTGGGCTTTGATATTATGATTTGTTAGTTTAATATCAAATGTTTATTTACCTAAACTGTAAGAATTGCCAAGAGGGAAGTGAGGCGTATTGAAGTGGGAATCACTAAACTCCCATCCGTTCTTATTTGCAGACTCAAAACCCTCTAAATTACCAAAACGCACAGACTTTGTTACATTCCATACTAATTTATGTGTAAAGTGGAAAATTAACGCAAATACAAGTGCGTGTACTGCGGCTACAGTAATTTTAGAGCCTCCGCTAGGTAAGCTGATTAAGATACCGGGCGTCAAAACAAAAAAGAGTACGGCGATGTACAAAAGTGTCCAAACGTTCATCATGGCTGTTTATATATTATATGAATAATTTATTTTTTGTAAATATTAAATATAAACTTATTTATAATGACCAAACAAATATTTAAATCTGACGTTCCAACCCATGTATTGTTTACATTCTTAGATAAATTCTGTTTGAAAACTGATAAATACTATTTAATTGATATGAACGCATATCGTAAAATGTTGTTTTATTCTTACTACGATGAATTTTGTCAACAGCTTAAGGAATATTATCACCTTTCTAAACAATTTTATTTAGAACGCAAAATGACTTACAATTCGTTTACTACCATATTAAGACAAATATGTAAGCATAACAACGTAATGTTTACCTCTCAAATTAAATACAATGAATCCAAGTATAATATTGACTATCTGGTATATTTTCAATGAGTTGACTTGCGAATAAATTTATATATTTATACTATATTGCATTCATTATGTTTGATTCAAATCGAATTACTACTTCTTTGTTATTTTTCGGCGCTGCCGTAGTAATTGGCTATATCGCGAACAAATTTAAACCTGATTATAAAGATAGTAACGATTATGATATTATTAAAAAATACGTTCTTAATGACTCTCCTCTTTACGGCTACAATCGTCCCAAATTATGGATACATACAAAATACGATGTTAACGCAAGAAAATGGAAGGATTTTTACAGTCGTAATAGTACCGATTTAAATCAGCCGTATATTCATTTGACCATTAAATCAATTATTAACCACTGTAGTAATGATTTTAATATTTGTCTTATTGACGATGAGACATTTAGTAAAATCATTCCTGGTTGGGACATTGACGTATTGCGCGCGCCAGAACCCTTCAAATCGCATTATCGCGAACTTGGTCTAATGCATTTACTATACGAATATGGAGGAATGATTGTTCCCAATTCTTTTATTTGCTCCAAAAATTTGATTGATTTCTATAATGAGTCGACTGAAGGAAAGAGCGCCTTCGTTTGCGAAAACATATGCCGCAATTCAAACCAATTTCGCCAAAAACGTAAGTTATTGTTTTGTCCAGATACATTTTTTATGGGTGCAACTAAACATAATGAGACCATCGGAGAATTAGTGGAATATTTACAACAGCATAACAAATATCCCCATTTCCAAGAGGAAGCAGATTTCTTAGGATATTCTTCGCATTGGTGTATGGGCGCGGTTGAGCGGGGGCAAATGAATTTAATTTCTGGTCAAAAAATCGGCGTAAAGACGAAAAAAAAGAAGACCATTATGCTTGAAGAATTAATGGAAGAAAATTATTTGGACCTCACTCCTGATTGTGTTGGTGTTTATATACCAGCGGATGAAATATTAACACGGCCAAAATATCAATGGTTTGCGGTAATGCCAAGTGCAGAATTGTTAGAGACTCGTATTATTGCAGTCAAATATTTAAAAGCATCTATGGTAGACGCTAATGATGAATATCACAAAGATACTAAAATCAGGTCTATTGTAGCTATTTAAATTTTGATTTCATTATTATTATATATGAAATCAAAGGGTTTAAAACACTATTATCGTCAATATTAATTAGATGAACAAAACGCAAACCATTCAAGAGACTCACAATAAAATCACTGAGCTATTCCAGAAATACGACGCGAATTCTTATATATTTTCAAAAATACACAATTATGTGGTAAATTTGCTACCAAATATATTAGAAAAAAAACTATCGTCTCATGAAGAAAGCCAACAGCGCATTGAGACACTTTCACAAGAACAGAGCATGTTTATTGAAACTTTTCTGAATACGAATAAATATTTTTATTTATCATCCACTGAAAAGTTCTTTTATTATGATGGTCAGCACTACCAAATATTTAATGAAGATGATATTTTATATAATGTCCTATCAGCAATCACAAAAGACCGAAATCTTATGTCATGGAAACAGATGACCAAAGTCTATATTATGAAGCGCATCAAACAACATAATTTATTAAAATCTATACCCGAATCCGACACAATTCAATTTGTGCTTGATAGTTTGTGCCCAGCGTTTTTCTCTAGCAAAATAGAGGCCAAGTATTTTCTAACTATTCTAGGTGACAATATATTTAAAAAGAACGGGCATTTAATTCATTTTGTAGATGGTAAAGCAAAACGGTTTATTAGCGAATTAAACATACTTGCACAGTCCACTATAGGTCTTAATCTATCACTAACGTTCAAATATAAATACCACGAACAACATGAGTATAAGGATTGCCGATTAGTGAAAATCAACGATTGTATTAAATCCGAGTCTGTTTGGGCGCCAGTTTTAAACCAGTGTTTTCTTGATTTGCTATGTGTTGCTTGTCATTATTCAATTCGTTTTTCTTGCTCAGATGACGTTGTTTTGAAACAGTATCGTGAACAAAATCTTATTGATAGTATTTTTTATCTGAAAGACACTGAACCAGAAGGTCTTGTAGGAAAATTTATTGATGAGTATTTACAGTTTTCTAGTTCAACTATAGAAATTCAAACCATTTCGGAGAGAACTACTCAAATAACTTGGAAAAATATGCAATATTTATGGAAGCATTTTTTAGAATCGAAACATTTACCCACTGTTATGTTCCAGCAAAGATTAAAAGGTCTTCTGATTATAAAAATAAAAGATAATTATAATAGCGACGCTGACGTTTTTATAAATGTCTGTAGTAAATTTTTACCTGCTATTCAACAGTTCCTTCAGTTTTGGAATGAAAACATAGAACAAGACCTTAGTGAAACCGATTTCGAAATCGAAGATATTGTGCATCTATTTTATAAATGGTCCGATGAGACACATGGACATTTGAATGATAAACAAATCATTGATTTGATTTCGTATTATTATCCAGATTGCGAAATTGAAAAAGATAAATATATTACAGGAATACGCTGTAAACTATGGGATAAACAGTTAGATATTCAGGTAGCTTTGGAGAGCTTACGTGAAAATATAAGAGGAAAATTTCATCGTGAACATGGGGAACTTTCGCGCATTAAACACATTTCTATTTATGATGCCTATACCTATTATTGTAAGTATTTTTCTTGTATAGCAAATAAACGATTTGTGAATAAATCTTATTTTGAGAAATACGTATTTGATAACTTGACTGAATACATATTGGACGATAAATTCATTAAATCAGATTGGTTTTTGCTATAGGATTTTTTTTATATTATTAATAAAAATTTTATAATATTGATTTATGTATTGTTTATTTTTTTTTATTATAATAAAGATAACAATAAAACAAGACAAAAAAATTAAATAAAATATTATTTCAAAATTAAATGTTATTTTTTCTCTATAAAAGTTCGTATAATTTTCTTTTTTTTTGTACGAGTCAATTTTATCTTTCCAATATTGTAATTTTAGTTTATCATAATTGAAAGTCCGATTGTTAAAATCTACTATCGTTTTATCTAATAATTCTTGTGTTACATCCCTCCAGTTTTTTATTATTAAAACAGGTAAATCCTCAAAAACTTTATCAATACCAGAAGAGCGAACTATAGGAATACATCCTAATATTAAAGCCTCCCATGTGCGTAAACAATCCAAACCTACACCAAATGGGCTTACTACAAAGGCGTATTCTGTTTGATTTTTCCAACATTCATATCTATTCTGTTCATCTTTTTCTTTAAAACAAATTTCGTCGGGTATAAATTCCAATGCTTCTTCTCTATCGTATTTATAAGGAGATGACTTGGCTACTTTAAAATTAATATAACATTTATTTTTTCGTTCTTGAAATGGTTTGCTTTCATTTTTAATTTGAATTAATATTTCTTCTTGTTTTATGGGTTGGTCTAATAAATTATCTTTATAATAATTGCCCATCCAATCCTGATTGTAAGCAACCCCTATAGGTAAATTTGTTATTTTAGAGTGTGCCACGGTAGAATTTTGGCAAAACCAATGGATAATTTTATCATTGGACACAAATTTTTCAAATTGTTCATAATTATCAAAATTTTTAATATAATTTTCATTATCTGAATTACCTGAAACTAAAACAAATGAACTTTTTATATCATCTATTTTTTTAGAGAATTCCGATAATTTATCTGCTTGTAAATAAACTGAACAATTGTCATAAATTTTGTTCACATCATCGTTTTCTTTAAAATGAACATCGCACAGTTTTATGAATCCGTCTACCTCTACGTATAAAAAGTTTTGTTCCATCTACATATATATATTAAATGTTTTTTTTTAATTATTATTATGTTTTCCGTGTTTTACATTGCGCATTTTCAATGCGAAATGGTGTAAGACATATAAGCTAAAAGCATAAAGACAATTTTTCGCTTATATATAAAATAAATCATATATATGCATATTATTTTTTAATGTTTGTTCTTTCTCGAGCTGCGCTTCTTGGCAGTCTTCTTAACATAACCAAATTTACCCTTCTCGGCAAAATATCCAGCCTTCTCTAAACGTTTCTCCTTCTTGGCTGTTGCGTGCTTCTTGCGGGAAACAATACGGCCCCATTTGTTCATCATCAAGTCCTTCTTCGTTAAATTGCCTGATGTTTTATAAGCGGTTCCGTGCATAACTTTTTCGCGGGAACCAAAAAGTTCTTTGTATCCGTGTCCGTGAATATGGTATTTACCGTCTTCGGCTTTGGTCGGGCGCTTCATAATATATATTATAGCGCAGATATTTTTTGTCTAAATGATATGTTATTAAAAATTTCTCCGAAACATAAACTCTTGGCCTGGCGCTATTTTTTGAGTATTCGTTATTAAGACCTGTGGCTTAAACGCAGGAGTATTATAACATGATTTATCAATTGTCTGGTTAGGTAATGGTCCAAAACTTTCTTCATATTGCTTTTTAGTATAAGTTTGAGTGTTTTTTCCGTCTCTATTTGGAGATTTTAAATATTGCGAATATCGCATTGCTTTACTTATTCCAGTAGAATTTCCGGAAGTTGTTGCGATTTTATTTGTAGTAACCCCAGTATAAGGATTCGCTATTTTAAAATCTACTATTCCTTGCCCATCTCTTGACATAAGTCTGGCCTGACTTATTGAACCGTAAGAAGACCGAAACATAGAGGAATGACAAAAATTACAGTTATTATTATTTTGCATATAGTCTATGTCGCGAAAAATTGATTCTTCATTTAAATTATTCAAAATCGCAATCTTTTATTCGTCATGTCTGCCGAAGCTCTCTCTAAACAATACCAACGCAAAACCGATAAGCAACATATTCTCGATAATCCCGATACCTATATCGGTTCTGTCGAGCATGTGGATTCTGATATGTGGATTTATGATGAGGCAACCAGCCGCGTTGTACTAAAGACCATCAACTATATTCCTGGCCTGTATAAGCTCTTTGATGAAGGTATCGTAAATGCGCGTGACCATGTTAAACGCATGGAGCAATCGAGCATCGCAGGAAAGCAATCTGTTACGCATATTGACACCACCATTAGTGAAGACGGTACTATTACTATCTTAAACGATGGTAATGGTATCGATGTTGCTAAACATCCCGAATATGATATTTGGATTCCTGAGCTTATTTTCGGTCATCTTCGTACTTCTACCAACTACGACAAAGATGAGAAGAAAATTGTCGGTGGTAAGAACGGCTTTGGTTTTAAGCTGGTGCTCATATGGTCGGAACATGGCCGTATTGAAACTATTGACCACGTACGTGGACTCAAATACGTACAAGAATTCAGTAAGAATCTCGACGTCATCGGACCACCAACCATTACAAAGTACCCAGGTAAACCTTATACCAAAGTAATGTTCAAGCCCGATTATAAGCGCCTCGGTACAAATGGTCTAAGTGCCGACATGCTAGCCCTCCTAAAGAAGCGCGTTTACGATATCGGTGCTGTTACGGATAAGAAAATCAAGGTCAATTATAATGCTGCCACTATTCCTGTCAAGAATTTCCAACAGTATATCGACTTGTACATTGGAGAAAAAACAGCAGCAAAACGCATGCACGAAGAGGCAAACGACCGCTGGGAATATGCTGTTGCCCTTTCCCCGACGCACGAATTTATTCAAGTCTCGTTTGTTAACGGTATTTGTACGTTCAAGGGCGGAAAACACGTAGACTATATTCTGGGTCAAATTTGCCGTAAACTTTGCGACTTTATTGAGAAGAAGAAGAAGGTTAAAGTCAATGCGTCTGCGATCAAGGAGCAAATCATGCTATTTGTGCGCTGTGATATTGAGAATCCAGCGTTTGATAGTCAAACCAAGGATTTCATGAATACTCCTTCGTCAAAATTCGGTTCATCGTGTACGGTTTCCGATGCATTCATTGAGAAGATCGCTAAGATGGGTATTATGGACGTCGCCTGTTCCCTGACAGAAGCCAAGGAAAACAAGTTGGCCAAGAAGACGGATGGTTCCAAGACCAAGTCCGTACGCGGCATTAATAACTTTATTGATGCAAATAATAGTGGCACAGCTCAGTCCAAAGACTGTATTCTTATTTTGTGCGAGGGACTTAGTGCTCTCAGTGGTATTGTTTCTGGGCTTTCAAGTTCAGACCGCAACACTATTGGTATTTATCCACTCAAGGGTAAGTTGCTCAACGTGCGTGGAGAAGCCGCAAAGAAAATCTCGGAAAACAAAGAGATTTCGGATATTAAGAAAATCCTTGGCCTAGAAACAGGCCGTTCATATAATAGTATTGAGGATGTTCATAAGTGTCTCCGATATGGTAAGATCATGTTTATGACGGACCAGGATTTGGATGGCTCGCATATCAAGGGTCTTTGTATCAACCTGTTTCATAGCGAATGGTCAAGTTTGGTGCGTATTCCTGGGTTCTTGTCCTTTATGAACACACCCATTTTGCGTGCAAAGAAGGGAACACAGACTCTACTGTTTTATAACGATGGGGAATACAACACTTGGAAGTTGAGTTTTGGTACCGACGGACCAAAGGGTTGGACCATCAAGTATTTTAAGGGTTTGGGTACATCGACTTCGGCGGAATTTAAGGAATATTTCGCAAATAAGAAAATTGTGGATTTCGTCTACGATGGACCAGAAAGCGACAACGTGATTGATAAAATTTTCAATAAGAAGCGCGCTGATGACCGTAAGATGTGGCTTGGTGCTTATAATAAAAATGCTTATTTGGATACATCAAAATCGGAAGTTAAGTACAAGGAGTTTATTGATAATGAGATGATTCATTTCAGTATTTATGATAATGAACGTTCGATTCCCAACATGGTGGACGGTCTCAAGATTTCACTCCGGAAAATTCTATTTAGTGCGTTTAAACGCAAGCTCACGAGCGAAATTAAGGTCGCTCAATTTTCAGGTTACGTTTCTGAGCATTCGGCCTACCATCATGGCGAGGCGTCTCTTAATGGTGCCATCGTCAACATGGCTCAAAACTTCGTCGGTTCAAACAATATCAATTTGCTTGAACCCAATGGTCAGTTTGGTACGAGGTTACAGGGAGGAGACGATAGTGCATCAGAGAGATATATCTTTACTATGTTAAATCATCTGACGCGTTATATCTTCCCCGAAGCGGATGATGCAGTATTGTCTTATCTGAATGACGACGGAACTATTGTAGAACCAGAATTCTATGTGCCGATTATTCCGTTTGCTCTTATCAACGGAATTTCTGGCATTGGCACAGGATTCTCGTGTAGTATCGAGCCTTATAATCCTAAGCAATTGATTCAATATTTGAAGAACAAGTTGCGTGACCAGTCGAACGAGACTATTGATTTTGTGCCTTATTACGAGGGATTCAAGGGTTCTGTGCGAAAGATTGCCGACAACAAGTTCCTAGTAAAAGGTCTTTATGAGAAGGTTGCTGATGATAAGATTCGTATTGTTGAGCTTCCTGTGGGAACATGGACGATGCCGTATACAACTTTCTTGGAGACTCTAATGGATGGATCATCTCTTGATAAGGAAGGTAAGAAGATTCCAGCGACTATCAAGGATTTTACGTCTATTTGCACTGAGGTCTCCGTGGATATTACAGTACAGTTTCCGAAGGGTCGTATTCAAGAGCTAGAGGCATCTGTTGACGCAAATGGCTGTAATGCCCTTGAAAAAATGATGAAGTTGTTTACAACCGTCAGTACAACCAACATGCATATGTTTAACAGCGAGTTCAAATTGCAAAAGTATACTACGATAGGAGAAATTATTGATGACTTTTATAATGTCCGTATGGAAACATATAAATACAGAAAGGCTGCGCAGGTCGACGCACTCGAGAAACGCTTGGTACGACTGTCAAATAAAGTACGATTTATTATTGAGAATCTGAGTGGCTCGATTGATTTACGTAAAAAGACCGCGGATCAGGTTACTGCGCTTTTGACGGGTATGAAGTTCGACCAAATTGACGGAGACTTCAAGTATTTGATTAAAATGCCCATGGATTCCGTGACGCAAGAAAACGTCGATGCAATTACGAAGGAAAAGGCTCAGATTACACACGAACTTACCGAGCTGAGGGCAACAAGACTTGCCACAATCTGGCTAAAAGAACTCGATGTTCTGGAGAGCCAATATGATATGTATAAGGCAAAGCGTGAAGTTATCCAGAGCGCGTCGAAAGCTGTGCCTAAAAAGTTGAAGATTGCAAAGAAGTAAATATCTATATAATATATAATAATGTGTTGGAATGAAAATGTTTCTTTGAATACCTTTTTGTTTGCGCTAGCGTCTTGTGTTTTTATTTGGTATAACAATAATTATACTCAATATAAAATAAAAGAGTTTAATAATCCATTTGTGTATTTGGCGCTTTTTTCATTTAGTGTAATGCAATTATTGGATTACTTTTTTTGGAGAAGCCTAAAAAATAAAGACGACAAAAGTAATAAATTTTTTTCCATTATTGGTTGGATATTTATTCGTATTGTACAGCCTTTAGCGTTAATATTAAGTATTCCTGAAAAATACTCACATTTTAAAAATCCAAGTTTACTGGTATATTTTTTTACCCTGGTTTTGACAACAGTATATAAAGAATTTTTTAATCCTATTCAATTCAAAACAGTATTAGAAAAAGACGGGCATCTAGATTGGAAATTTATAAATTTAGATGGGTTTGAAAAAAGTATTGTTGGTTTATATTTTTTATGTTTTATTTCTGCTTTTTTGAATTTTCCAGAAGTAACCATTTTTATTTTTTTAATATTGTTGTTTTGCTATTTAAATTATGATTTAACATGGGGTTCTATGTGGTGCTGGTTTACAAATATAGTATTTTTGTATTTTGTTACTAAAATTTTATTTTGGTTACCTTTTGTGGAATACAATAAATTATGTTAGTCCGTTTGTTTTTTTTACGAGTTCCTCCAAGCAATTTTTTATTTGTCCAGAACCATATTTTAAACATGTCATTTGAATATCAGCAGGACTGATAACACCCCCTTTTAATTTACTAAAAAGTTTATCGTATCTTTTTAGTTGAGCCAATTCATCACGGTATTTATGTAATAACATCTGTTTTATTGTCTCAGTTGACGCGAGACCTAGATTTAGTACATAATCAATACGCCCAGGTCTTGTAAAAGCGCTATCTATTTTCTCCAGATGATTTGTTGTAAAAATTAACATTAAATCATGTAGCTCTACAATACCATCAATCGTATTCAAAACGCATTCTAATGTCAGTGCATCATCCTTCTTTTGATTATGTAAATTCATCATATGTTCTAATAGTTTTTTTGTTTTCTTTAACTCCGAATTACTGTCATCTTCCGACGCATCGCTTTGATTATCACAACTACCAAGTGAATAATGGTCTGCTGGCAAATCAACAGCGCGACTTTTGAGAACATCGTCGCGATTCGCATCAAAATCCTCAAAGATAAAACATAATTCGCCTGGTTCATATTGAACGTCATTTATTTTAGTAGTACGTAAAAGAGAACAAAATTCGGTACACGTGCTAATGGCAGACCATCGCACCAAAACACCATGTCGTTTTGTGCGATTTAAAATACCGCGAATCGTTGACGATTTACCACATCCGGGTGGACCCATCATCATAATACTAGCTTTAAAAGTTACACCAGCATCTTCGTATTGTTTTTCAGCTACGTTTTTAGTGGAAGGATTGGCTTTTTTAATAAATCGGTCAACATATTGAATAAAATCGTCTTTATACTCAAAAAATATGTTTTTATCCAAAAATTTATTACTATGAAACGGATATTTACGAAATACCAACTCGCAGCGGTCTTCTTCGTCGCTTTTATATTTTATATATTCGAAAATGGCTTGTTCCTTCTTATTTAAAATCTCGTTTTTATATTCATCCACGATGTTCTCCATAAATTTATTTAAAATCGAGAACCCATTTGGCCCGGCCTTTGACAATTTATAAGTATAATTCTTATAACATGTTACGTCCCTTAATTTTTTTTCATCGGGCTCCTTATGTTCTTCCTTTATAGTAATTTCAAAATAAACTTCTAGTTCTCGATTTAACAACATTTTTTCATTATTAATCGGCAACATTATATAATCTACCGTTTCTGGGTCCCATATGGACTTTGTTTCACGTCGAGATATTTCAATCATTTTATTTATATTTTCAGGATGATGCTTTTCCAAATAATGATTAATCGCTCGAAACCGTTCACTATATAATTGTTGGACCGTTTCACGACTTTGAGAACCAGCGTACGTAGTAAAAATACGTTTGTGTTGTGGTATAATGATAACGTTTTCTTCTGGAGAGTTTTTCCAAGATTGTACCCATTTTTCATAATGTTCCTGTACATATTCAATATTGATGATTTTATATAACATAAATAAAAATAGGACGACATAAATATATTTGTTTTCCGCCGAAACTCTAGTCATTATTTCATTTACTATTTTTGAATACAAGGTTACTTGGACAATTTGAAAGGGGTCTATATTCATGTATTGTATTGATAGGTCAAAACGTTTTATATGTTTTAAAAATAGAAATAAATATAGGCTATTAATAATAAGAACACAATGAAATTATTATTAATGTTTTGCCAGGTTCTCAAAATCACATCATTTTTTTTTAACAAAAGGCCGATGGTAAATGACAACAAATCTATTCTTAAACGGGTCAATGGTTTTTATGGTCTCGTAGGTCCCCGCATAAATGTTCATAACAAAACTAATCTTTATGATTTATTTACTGGCGACGGATTAATCCAGGGTGCGTTTTTTGAGAACGGCCAAGTAAACTATGTAAATCATTTGGTAAATACGGATAAATTTAAATACGAGGAAAAACATGGGCCTGTTTCTGAGAACATGTTTGTACGAATGTTATTTATGATGTTTCATAAAATGCGGCTATTACCAAACATATTAGGCTTAGCTAATACTGCTCTATTAAATGTAAATAATAAAATCTATGCCCTCTACGAAAGAGACGTTCCCTATTTAATTGACGTGGATTTCGAGAACAATCAATTGGCTACCGTAAACAAAGTTCAAATGCCAAATTTAAACTCCTTTTCTGCTCATTCAAAGTTCTCAAAACCGTTTATAGAAACATTAGACTACAATGTTCTCGGAAAATACGTAAATTATTTTATATTAAACGAGAACTTTGAAACAATTCAAGAGACCAAAATAGCAACAAAATATATACCTGTTATCCACGATTTTTTATCGTTGAATGAATCGATTTTAATATGCGATGGGCCAATTATATTAGATATAAAGAGTATTTTTGACAACCGCTTACCTGTTCGATTTGACCAATCAAAAAATACGTTTTTTTATTTAGTAAGGCGTGATAATTCAATTGAAACTTACGAAGCAAATAGTGCGTTTTATATATTTCATTACGCACAAGGATATGAAAATAAAGATACAATCGAACTATTTGCTGCCGTTTATGAGAACTTGGATTTTAGCAAATTAGATATCCATGGAAAATATCGTAAAATTTTGATAAATAAAACGACTAAGGCTGTATCTTTTGAAACAAACCCTATACTTGAAAACATGAATCTAGATTTTCCAGTCCGTTATGGGCAAAAAATAGTTCTCAGAAACGTTGAAAATAATTCTATAAAAGAGTTTATTATTTGTGATGGTCTAACTATAATTGGACGAATTAAATTAGAAAATAAAACTATTTGTGGAGAACCAGCACTGATTCAAGGAACGCCATTGCTAGTATGTTTTGCGAATTGTGTCAAAGAAGATAAAAGTTATCTAATAATAATTAATCTGGATACATATGAAATTAGCGAATTAGATACAAAACAAAAGAGGCTTTATATTGGATTTCATTCTATATTTTTACCTCAGAGTATATAAATGAAATATTTTGATTTTAAAAATGATAGTTTACATGTACCCCAACGCATAACACGTTATGGATTATATACAGGTCAAATATTTATTATTGCTGCATTAATAGCATGTTATTTAAAACATTTTTATCTCTCTTTATCATTATTATGCTTATATGTGACAACCATGTTATATTGGTCTAAAATGGAAGTAGAATATTTATCGTATACGAAAACAATAGACATATGTGTTGCCTCATTAACATTACTTATAGCCAGTTACTATGTTAATTATTATTTTAAACCAGAATATAAAATTATATGTGCAGTTGTTGTCATTATAGGTATTGTAATATGGTTTATAAACAATACTGCCTACTATTATATGGTTACTCGATATGGAGAATTCGGTAAACTTGTAAACATAGCGGAACGAGACATAATAAATAACGTCACTATATTTTTACATATATTGTTTTTGCATATTATGCCGGTTTGTACATACATCTACTGTGGTTTATTATCCATATAAAATATGCAGTCAATTCATATTTTATATCATCTTACCATTCATGCTAACAAATTTTGTATATAAAAGACCATTAATTTTATGCAGCGAATTCCCAAAAAAGAAATAGGCCAACTTTTTGAAAATGGACATTTATAAAATGTCCAAAATGAAAAAGTACGGAATAAATATTTTGGAAAAACGCGAAAAACCAAAAAGAGACCATAATGGTAAGGACGGCAAAATATTAATTTTGTGTTGTTACCAACAGCTTTTTGGGGATTTTGGGGATTTTTAGTGACGATGAATCGAAATTTTCGAACCAAAAAATCCCCAAAATCCCCAAAAATATTTTACGCCGACCGTTATAACCAATATAAGTTTGATTTACTGAAAAACGCATAAAAAAATTGTTATGCAAAACCAATTTTCGAACCATTTTCGAACCAAAAAATCCCCAAAGTTCGAAATATTCGAACCAGAAAATCCCTAAAATCCATTGAACATTAATCAATATCATATATGGTAATAAATCAATAAAAATCTCTAAAAATACGTGATGATAAAATCAACGGTTCGAAAAAATTCGAACCCAAAAATCCCCACGGTCTATTTAGGGGATTTTTATGGTTCTATAGTATAGAATGGAAAAATCCCCTAAAATCCCCAGAATATATACTTGTGTAGATTGCAGCTATTTTACACGTAATAAAAAGGATTTGGCAAAACATTATGAGACGATAAAACATAAAAACAATACAGATCGAACCGATTCGAATGAAAAAATCCCCGAATCATCTGGCTTCTGTTGTGGGCAATGCGGAAAGGCATATAAAGCAAAAAGCAGTTTATGGTATCATACAAAAAAATGTAAGGCAGAACCCGAGGATTCCAGGCACGAAACGTCTAAAACGGAGGATTATGTAGTAATTACCGAGCTATTAAAACAAAACCAAGACCTACAAAAACAAATCATAGAAATATCCAGGGAACGAAAACAGTTTATTACAAACACTACGAATAACACAAAAACTTTTAATTTAAATGTATTTTTAAATGAAACATGTAAAGACGCTGTCAATTTAATGGATTTTATCAATTCACTACAATTAAAACTTAGTGATTTTGAGGCAACGGGTCGCCTTGGATACGTAGAAGGTATTTCTAAGATCATAGTAAATGGCTTGAAACAGATGGATGTACATAAACGCCCAATTCATTGTACGGATAGTAAAAGAGAAACTATGTACGTAAAAGAGCAGGATGTATGGGAAAAAGAAAATGGAGACAAATCTCGACTTACAAAAGCAGTAAAGATGATCGCAGACAAAAATCTACAACAAACCCAGGAGTGGATAAAAGCTCATCCGGAATGCGCAGTAAATAATACACCAGAAAATGACAATTTCGTAAATATTATGTTGGCTGTACTAGGTGGCCAAACGGAAGAAGAAGATAACAAAAATCGCGAGAAAATATTGCGAAATATTGCCAGAGAAGTTAGTATTGATAAAACGAATGCTGCTGAAACAATAATGTAATTTATTACTTACGACTGCACTAGTGCAATCAAATATATAAAATCTTTAGTGATTTTATATGTCAGAGCAAATAGTTGTGCCAGAAAAAAGACAATATATTCGCGATATGGGACCTATAACAGATGGAGAATATATTTCATTTCAAAATGACGTGAACTATGCAATCAATGTTCTAGGACGTGTAAATCTCGATATTTATTTGGATGCATCAGGAACAGTGTTTGCGCAAGATGCATCCGGAAATCCTTATCAAAATGTTCTCATAAAAAGAATGTCTTATACATATCCATCGCTCGATGCCTCAGGAAACATTGTCGAAGGACTTTTTGAATTATGGTTTTATAACGATACATATTGGTCAAATACTGATGAAAAAAATACATTATATTGGTATTACGTGAACGGAATCTTACCTAAGGTTATTTACCAATTTACCTGACAATATAAATATATTATTTATATTTTCATTAACATCCATTAAAATTACTTATACCATCCCATTGAATACTATTTTTATTTGCCCAGTCTCGTTGGTTACAAGTAGCAGTAGCACCATTGCTAGACCATTTAGGGTCGCTAAAATTAACAACATTATTGTTGAACCCATATGTGTTGTCTTTACCTAACGTGCTTGATGTATTAGTTTGTCCCATGGGAGGAATAATACAACCTGGTTTAGTGGGGTCCAAAGATTGGAGCCAATAATCTGGGCAAGGTTGTGCAGACGGAGGATATACTGAAACATTGGATGACCGATTGGTCATTTGTATTCCAATATAAGTTAATATAACGATTAGTAAGAATAGTGCCACCGATAAAACTATAACATAAAATGAGTCCATTATATACTATTTTCATATATTATTTTTTCCAATTTCCTAAATTTGCGTATACGAACATTTAGTCGTAATATTTTCTGAAGTAAATTTATACCATGTCGTATAAAGATATTAATCCGGTTTCAGTAAATGACAATTCTCATATTATTGGGCCTATTCATAATGGACGCGTAAATTTAATTGAACAACCACCAACGGATGTTCTTTTTGCTATGCAAGAAAAAATTGCGATCCGTAATAAAGCGACTGAATTTCGCGAGGCATTAACCGGCGTTTGGGAATCAACTACACTTTCTAATCTGTTTTTTTCCGCTGAAAACGTTCAAATTATTCAAAACGGATTACGCGCTGGTGTTTACCAGATGTCGAATCAAAAATATATCATTGCTCCTCAAAATGTAGATACTCTCAAAATCATTATGCGTAGTATATATTTACAATACGCCGAGCATCGCGTAGATGATATTACCGGACAAATCGAACGCTTGAATAAACTGGTTTTGGATTATGCTGTGCCATCAGTATTTGGAGAAGCAACCGGTTATGAAAAATATTGTCAAGATCAAAGTACATTAGTGGTACCTCTTCAATTACCTCAGCACGTGGATAGAGAGTATAAACAACTTATGATAAAACCTTTTATGTAACCAAATCATTCAATGAAATATAAACATTAACTGTCTGTTTATATTGAAACGAAGCAAAATTTATCTTATCGTATGAATCGTAAGGAAACGAAAACGTATATTCTTCCTCATCTGGATTTACTATACCATCAATAATATGCGACTTAATCCTCATGTCACACGCGCGAATTCCTTTGCCAGTACAGACAACATTAACGATTTCATTCGTCTCTGGAAACTCAAACACGTACTTGGTACCATTCCTAACAAACACTTCAACGTTTCTACTAAAATTACATTTTACTGCATTTACGATATGCATAAAGTTATTGGTAATCGATTCAAACTCGGGATTAATAAGAGTGGCCATTTTTGTTTTGTTATTACCAAACAAAACAAAAAAATAAAATCAATTTTTGACATCTATTCGATCCAGAATGTTCCACCCGAAAACCCAAAATTTTTCTATGTTTTTCCAAAAAATTATTATTATTAAAACACAGGAGGGTATGCACAGCAAGTCATTGGTTCCCTGCTACTTGGCAAATTTAATAACGCGCGGTGGTTCGTCTGTGTTATAATCCATTTTACTAAGAGAAATTGGATTTTGGAATAAAAAGTTCTCGATTCGGCCATTTGTATGTTTAAACGTATTAATCTCAGAAAGCTCGTATTTTAATAGAGTTAAATTTTGTGTTTCAGGCAATAAATGATTTACTTGTAATGCCATGGCTGTCTTTAAAAGTTCTCGATTCTGAGTTTTTTCATATTCCTTCAATAAAGAACCAATTTGTTCCACATACATAAAGATCGTATTACGTTTTCTGTCCATCAAATCTTTTTTATGGTCATTTGAATAATTTTCATCATATTTATCCATTAATTCTTTCATAATACGACTATCGATATTATAGTTCTCCAATTCCTCTTTAAAAAGCGACGTTGATTTCTCTTGACTAGTATAATCAAAAAGGGTATCCAATTTCAAACAAATAATCTTTTCCTTAATAGATTCGATTTCCTCTTTAAATGTATATATCAAATCTGTCATTTGCGTATATTCGCCTTTATAAAGTTCTAGAGATAGGGAACAGGGCGCACTAGCGTCTCCACAAATAGCCTTGTAGCGATTATCAGCAATAGAAAAAATAGTTCCTACGGCACGCGCACAATGAATACATTTTGGCTTTACTTCTTGTGCTAATTTACGCCCTGCTTTTTTGCTATTAGCGCTTTTAAATGCACGTTTCCTAAGTTCATGTACTTTATTGTCATATTCGCTTTTAATACGAAAATATTCATGTAACGATTCCACGTAACGTATTTCTTGTTCAAGTAAATTCTCTTGTTTTTTTATAGGTACAACAGGTGAATTGACAAATTGAATAGAGGGATTGTTCTCCATCTGAAAATCGGTAATGTTTTCAGGTAAATCCTCTATAATAGTTATTTTGTTATTGGATATATTCAATGTTTTAAGACGCAACATTGACCTAAGTTTCAAAAACGTAAGCTCGTTATGGTCAATATAAAGTTCCAATAAATCATATGGTAAATCCTCAAGCTTTTTAATACGATTATGCGATAAATTAGCAGTAGATAAAACCTCACAAGGTGATAAGTCAATCGATTCAATATAGTTATTTGGTACATCAAGAACGGTAAGCGAACTAGGTAATTTTTCTAGGGTCACCAAAAAATTCTTAGGACATGAAAAATGCGTAATTCCTTCGGGCAAATTGATAGCCGAAGTTACTTCTCCTTCCGCAATATTAATAGTATGAACAAACATAAAACCATTATTGCGAATGACGGAAAAATCGAGGTCTCCATGAAGAGGCTCTTTTAAATCAAGTACTGCCGTTCTGCGTGTAAGGTTCTCTAAAAAAGATAGAAGAATTCCTTGAGCAGTGTTATTTTCACTAATAATAGTTTCGCGTTGTTTCTCTATAATACTCATTTATTATAGACAAATATTTTATTAGTGAAACCCTGCCTCAACTATAGGCAAATTTGTAATATTAGACATACGCCGGTCCTGTAAATCTTCTTGATAAAGACGGATTTTGGATAATATAATATTTTGTTCACGTAACATCTTCTGTTCTTTTTCGTAGGGACTCAATTTATTCGTATAACAATAATAAAGTACGTACATTGCTATGCTCGAAAATAATAAAAACACACCAATATTTAAAACATAATAATAAATAGTAATACGATTTTCATGGCACGACTGTAGTGAAGAAAACAAATAATATTTTACAGTTGGCTCTATTAAATGGCTAACATTCATACTTATATTCATTACACTATATTACATAAAATTTAAATAGATTGAAACCAATAGATAGCAAAATATGGCTAAAATAATAGAAACTATCCAAATTGGAATCACTGTTTTATGTCTATATCCTACTCCAAATGGTCTGAAACCTCCATCATGATTATATAAAAACCCAGGCTTTGCAAAATGAATACAGCTAAATAATATTAGAAATATAAATATGGCGACGTTTAGTTTATGGTGTCTTACAAACCCTTTTAAATTCATTGTTATAAATAGTGTATATTTTTATTAGATATATTTTTACCTCAGTCGTCCTGAAAATCATCTTCTTGGTCTTCTTCATAATATTGCCCATCTAAATACCCATCTCCAAATGCACCAATATCTTCTCCTTCGTTATCATAATTTCCTTGCTCATCGCCTTCTTCAACCTCAATTTCATGAGCTTCAATACCTTGTTGGTTATCCTGTAGCTCGGCCAAATCATAAACGTCCATCATAAGTTCATCGCCTGGATTCATATTTTCGTCCACATCCATTAATAATTGTCCAATCATGTCCTTGGTTTCGCGTTCGTTTGTAGCCGCATCGTATGCAACCAGGCCTTTTTGCTGACCAACATTCCAGCGACCAATTTTAAAATTCTTGAGCATATCTTCGACTTTACGTTCTTCTTTAGATAAACGCCCCAATTCTTCTACAATAGACTTCTTTTCCTTTTCTCTAGAGCGGCGGACTTGTACTATAATTTGGTCATATGAAAAATTAACAGCCTTTTTATTATTTTCCTCTATATTTAAGTATCCCAATAGTAATTCAGCAAGGCGCGTTTTTAATTCTTCCGTATCCCCAACATGGACTACGTATTCTTGTAAATCTGCTTCTGTTTCTTCGAGGCCTATATCAAGTTCAGACAATTGAGCGCTTAATTGGGCGGAAGCATCGTTTTTTAATTTGTTTTGGCCACGGCGGTCCTGTTTTACTTCTTCCAAGTCAGCTTGTAATAGTTCAATATCCCCTGACATCTCAATATAAGTATTTATTACGGAGTAAAAACAATACGAAAAAAGAAGAAATGTGGTCTTCTTATCAAACAACGACGAGAAAACATGCCCTGCCTTTTGAATAGGCGTTATTATAGGTATATTTTGTGTAAACAGATTCAGATTAACAAGACTGTTCATGGCCTCTTGTAATAATCGATTCATGATTTTGTCATTTTTAAATTTGCTTATATCCGCATAGTGTTTTTCAATAAAGGTCTGAATTTTTTTATAAGTCGGGTCTTTTTTACTGAAGCCCCAATGTGTAGGAACTACATTAAAATCAGCGCCATTCAGTAAAATGGTAGGGTATACCTTTGACATAAATTGCACAGCATTTTGCATATATTGCGTAATGGTATAAAGTTCGTCATCATAATATAAATCGCTCTGTTCGTTCTGGCGTAATGTCCAATTCGTAATATTAAACATGAATTTATTTAATTTATCATAGTTAAGAGCAGATAGATTACCATAGGTTTCAAAAAACCCCATAACTTTATTATAAAGACTTTCATTTACGGTGTAAAGATAATCAGCAAAAGCCTCTAATGCAGGGCTTTCATCTTCTGCCATTTTCTTTGGATTCCATTCTTCTAATACACGGCTTAAATATTGACGCATGTTTTCATCAATAATATTGGAATTTTCAATATTCAAGGCCTCGACAATATCAATAATTGGTTTCAAACGATCAAATTGCTCTTTATTCGAAATAGTAACAATGTTATGTTCCGCCACTATACGCATTAGCTGATGTAAACTTTCAGCAGTATAGTGTTTACCGTTTTTCTTTAAATACTCTATTTTTTCTTCCATAGACCAATTTGAACTATATCCAACTGGACGCTCAGTAACAATTGTTTTGAGGCGTTCCGGGACAGGTAAATTACGATCAAAATTACAGTATTTGATAATAGCTCCGTAAACGTGATGGTCTGTGATTCCGCTGCGACTATCCGGGTATTTTATGCCCGTCTTCTCATTATGGAAAAAAATAGAGGCCGTAGAAAGTTCTCGAAGATTGGTTAATAAAATGGACATATTTGCTGCTGCTTTAATATTATCGCGAATGTTCTCGTCTTCATTAATAAAATATAAAAGTGGGTTTGTAACATCTACGTTTTCATTACAACAAGCATTTTCAATAAAGGGTATTTGAGTTGACGTTTTTAAAAGCGTATCTTTTGCTGTAACAACTTTATTAATTTTTTCTATAATACCAAAACCGAAATAGGCAGCGCGACTTTTCAAAATAGCAATTTGGCTATGCTGGTCGCGATGCCCTTTTCGCATAGTTTCTAATAATTCTTTATTAAAATCTTCGCCTAAGTTTCTTAGCGTATTAGATACGGAAAAATCAACTACAGGAGGAAGAAAATGGCGCCATTTAGTTACACTATGCTCTTCTACGCTTATTAATTGAGGATTTAATAAAATATATTCGCGTTTTTGGACATATAGTTCATTAATATCCGCGCGCTTCAATATATAGGCATCCATAATGTTTTTCATGCGTTTTGCTATTTCTTCTGGATTCAATTTATAGATAGCATCCCAAGGCGTGATTTTACTCTTTGTTTTATCAATTACGCAAGACATATATTTGAGACCCGTACTATCTTCTATGCCTCCATCGAGAGGATAACCACTAAAAGACCTTACACATCCAGGAAACGTTTTATTTGTTTTAAACGAGGGAATCGCGGTTTGAATACGTACAAAAAGAACAGATGTAGTAATTAGGATAAGCATTTCTTTAAAATAATTTTGGTAGGGCTGTAGACCCTTTCCTTTTTCTTTCAACTGTTTTTCTGAGCGTTCATTATATTTGTGTTCCTTTGTAATGACTTTATCCATGAGTTCAGCAGTAACCGATAAAACAAAGTCTTCTATGCCTTCAAATTGTATATCAATATTTGAACAAATGGACTTGAATACATTATACACCGTTTCACTATTTGCGCTATCAAAAACACGAACCTCCTTTTTACCCGCGGCCTCCATCATAATAGTACCCAAGTCTTTCTCCATTAGTGCGTTTGTAACAATTTTAAAGCCCTGTTGGTCGTGCCCTTCTTCGTTACTGAAATCGTTTTTGCGTATTATAAAACCACTATGCTCATCCACATAGGCGTCTCCATCTTGGCTCATTTTACCGATTGCTCGGCAAATTTCGTCAAGTCGGCGCATATAATCCCCACCACTAATAAACTCTTTGGCTAGATCAAACAAAAATCCCGGCAATAATTTTGTATTTGTTTCCAAGCAGTATTTCCAGTGTTGGTTTTCCTCCAATTCTCCAATCATGGGCTCTCTACAAAACTTTTCAGTAAATCTTACAATATCATATTGTTTTTTAGAGAAATCGGCCTGGTCTAATATCATATCACGTAATCTTAAATGCGGCGATTGAATCAAATCTTCATTTGTCGTAGCCAATTTACCGAGTTCATAGGCCAAATGATTTGCCTTTTGTGCCTGTACGTCCATCAAAAAATATAGGTTTTTAATAAATCGTTTATCTTTATTGAGTGCCTCTTCCAAAGTACGTTCTAGCTCCTCTACATTGACTGCATACCGACTATCAAATTCATCGAGCATTTTACGTTTATTTATTTCGTTCATTTGCTTCGAAATATCTGTTTTATTCTCGCAGATAGCATTGGACCGATTTTTAAAACAGTCTTTTGAAATATTACAAAATAAGGTATTTGTATCCAAAAACGCGTTTTCGTTAATTTCTTTATCATTAAGCCAGTTATTTTTTAGACGTTTGAAATATTGAACTTTAGCGCGAGCATCAGCTTCCATTTTTAATATTGCGGTGTCTTGTTCAGTAAGGGCATTTGGATCAATACTATCGTCCATTTGCGGTTTTATTTCAACCATGGCATATTCTCCATCACGTACCTGTTTTTTACCTTGGATAAGGGTTGCGGCTAATTCTTGCGCCATGGCTTCCGGACAGTCGTGTTTCTGCACCAAAACTTCTTGCAAAAAAGAAAAGAATTTATCTGGCATCATTTTTTTCTGTTCATCTTTATATTTTTTTAAAATATCATAGGGTGTTTCGTCAAATTCGCTATCATAAAATACCTCTTCTTTATTATTATCTGCTTTTAGTTTTGCGAGAGAGTCATAACGTTTGGTCATGAAGCGACGGTAACAATCTTCTGGTCGTATTTTTTCGATATCCGTCATTTCAGTAATGGACGCCGGTTTTAATACATCCATCAAATCATTGGGTGTCATTAAACATAATAGAAGGGACGTAATAAGATTGGACTGTAAATTACCCTGGTCGAGCGTTAAAATACGATGTAAAGTTTCTTGAGAAGACATTTGACCTCTAGTCGTCTCAATATTTAAAAAGGGATAACTCAAATAAAGTGCATCAAGAAGTTCCTTTTTCTCGGTTAATAAATTAAACACTGCATTTAATTTTGAATTAACCATATATTTTGTGCTAGTCAAAATAGACATTTTATCGCGTTTCGATATGTAGTCAACCTTAGTCTTTTGTATTTTTTCTTTCACAAAATAACGGATTTCATTATATTGCTGATAACTAATATCTTTGGGATAAACACAAAAAGGTTCCAAATATTGTACTACAGCACGAAACGATAATTTGTCACGAATATATTTACGAACCAACCGAATAAAAGTTCTCGTTTTTGGCACAATAACGTCCAAAAATTTCGAATACTTATCGTCGTCTGTATGCAAATCATCATGAAGAACAAACTCTTGAATATTTGATAAAAATTCGCGTTTACTATCTGCCTCAACTTTCTCATAATCGAATTCCTGTTTCAAATCATGTATTACTTGTGGAACTACGTCAGTATTTTTGCGCAATAATCGATACGCCGAAAAAATTTCTTGATGAATCTTCGTGCGCTCGTAAATATTCGTAGAAGGTAAGTCGATTCTAGAATATTGTACCACGGAAATAGGCAACATCAAAAAAGAGGTAATAGATACTGAATCATTTTGAGTAAGAGGCATGCGTTTGTATATTTTCTTACCGTTTTTGAGAACTTGTTCCGTCAATTTATGTGTACCCAATTGATAGCGCTGAATAACAAATCGACGTCTAGATATTTCGTTTTCGCTAATCGTCGTACTAAAAAAATTATTCAAGTTATCTACGACACACTCCATCGACACAGCAATTTTTTGACGAATTAAAATATTGTCATCAGACAGAGTATCCTCAAACGGAGTCATAAAATTATTTATTCTTTGTTGGGCTGTCGTATATGTTGTTGTACGAGTTTGCGATTCGTTTTTATAATAATCCAATTGGCTATTCTCTATGGCCAATAATATGTCTTCTGCTCTTTCTTGGATTAAATCACTATTATCTAGCTCAACGTCCACATTATATATTTTTTTGCGGTTATTTACAACGGGCATAAACCAACGTAAATATGTGTCTAATTTCTCTAATTTTTCAATCATGGGTTTATGAAACGGACCGTTTACTTTGGCTTCGTGAATAATGTTATTGTTATCAAAATTCGAGAACTCTTCACGTAATTGTTTAAAACGCTCAATTAACAAATGAAGATTATCTAATACTCCGACCGTTCTCTGGTTATTCGGAATCGTAGATAAAAGTTCATCCATTAAATTATTTACTTGCGTATCAATGTCATAACGCTGTTTATGTTCTGGTAGTTCTACATATTGTTTAATTGCGCCTAATTTATCACCAAAAATAACTGCATCTGCGTCGGCAAATAAATCGTCTTGAATTGCTTCGGCAGGTTTAGAATCGGGAACTGCGCCTTCGGGTATTTTAATAATCGATTCTCCGCTTTCAGTATAGGTGACGCTCGGTTCTAATATTTCTCCTTCTTCCAAGTTAACTTTGACATTAGTTAACGACCCTAAGTTTCTAATAGATTCGGGCTTCTCTCTGATAACTATTTTTTCGAGTGGTATATTTTGTGGTATACCCTTATAAGCAAAATCGATATATATAACATTTAAATCAGGATAAGTCGTTATTTCAATCATGTCTTCTTCTAAATTAGTTATTTCGCCTGTTAATGTTGCTGGGATTTCCCCACCAAAATGCACATCTACCCAAGTTTTAATCAATAAACCATTTTGTTTAGCATAACCCTTTTCGTCACTACGACTAAGCAGATTAATCTCACTAATTGTCTCGTCAGTAAACATATTGTTCTCGTCAACATTTAATTGATACCGATTCAAGTTTTCTGTATCGATAAGATATAATTTGGTTTCGTCAATATAATCTATGATTGCTACCATTTGATGAATATTGGGATTCGACGGAGCAACAATTTCAATAATATCTCCGAGTTCTAATGAAATATCATTTGTTTCTTTTTCCATTTACTATAGTCGTATATACTTATCTGTCTAAATAATATTTGCGATTTTGATTATTTAGCAGGGAACCAAAGGTTCCCTTGCAACCCCTCCTATCTTTTATGGAATTAAAATACCTTACCATTTTCAATCATAAGAGTCATAATTGGGTTTTTCATAAAAAATCAACATGGTTTTATGCGTTATTAGTTACTATGCAAAACAAATAACGCATAAAACCATGTTGGTCTTTGAATAATTATGTATTTCCCTTTTGGCTGCCGGCTCCTTTGACGTCATAGTTGGAGCCAACATAAGAATTAATTTATTTTTTCATAAAGATAAGATAAATTCATTTTTTTCAAAGGAGATAAAGGATCCAGTCATTTTATTGTACAACATGACGGAAGAAGATATATTGTATAACACATATCATTTATCGAGCATATTGTCTAATACTGAAATAAATAATAAAACATATAGTCACAATGCACAAAAATATCAAATATTTAATTCTCTGAAAACGAATAAAAACCTGGACGAATATCGTTCTGTTGTATTTACTGAACCACAACATAAGGTTGTGTGTTTTTCGCCGGTCAGGTCAGTTAGATATAAAAAATTCCGCGACGATTATTATGATGTGATGGAGCAAATATTAGTTAATGAAATTATTGAGGGAGTAATGATAAATTTGTTTTATGATAGTAGGTCGGGTTTCTGGGAAATTGCAACTAAATCAGCAGTTGGTGGTAATTATAGTAATCTTACTGACAGAAAGAAGACATTTCGGCGTATGTTTTTAGATGCGTTTCGTTGTTCCAAAGGAGAAGATATAAAAAACATAGTTTATTTCCAAAATTTACCTAAGAATTATAGTTATTCTTTTGTGATGCAGCATCCTGATAATAAAATAGTGAATCCTATAAAACACGCTGCGCTATTTCTAGTAGGTGTTTATGATATTCATTCAGATAACAGAGTTACGTATATCCCACCAAATATTTACGAAGATTGGTCAATATTTAAAAATATAGAAGGTATAATCCAATTCCCTCGACGATATAACCTTTATAATTTTGCTGACCTAGAAAAGAGTGCACTGTCTATACAAAACGGGCCGTTTTTCTTGGGTTGGATGTTACATAATACAAATACGGGAGAACGGTCTTATTTGAAAAACGGACTACGCAAAACCATAACCCGAAAAATAAATCAAAAATATACATATTATTTTTTATGTGCACATAGAATGAACAAAATAGACGAGTTTTTGGCATGTTATCCTATGTTTACGTATTTACATCGTGAATTTGTATGCGAATATAATTTATTTATTAAAAACGTTTATTCTTCCTACGTAGATTATTATATTCGTAAGTCCGAGAATGTTATTAATGGAAAATATTTTCCGCATATCGAAAACATTCATAAAACTGTATATATACCTTCATTAAAGGATAAAAAACTTAAGGTTAACATAAGTACTGTTATGGATTATTTTAATAATATGGAACCACGTGAGATGCTGTATCATATGAATTATGATAGACGACTTCAACAATAAAATGAATTCATTAATATTATGAATTCATTTTAAGCATCATTATAAGCTCTTGAAAGTTCAGTTAAATTCTGAATATATTTCATAGAATGCGCTTTATTAACCTCTCCCATTTCGCGAATAGGCTTTCTTATTGTATCAACGATTTGCATAATACTATCTGCGTTAGATAAATGCGAAATATCCTCTGAATAATCTTTCTCAAAGAAAAACGTGATATCTCCGCCTGCAATAACTTGACTATAAGGAGTATAAATATGCAAATACCAAACTTTTATAATAGCAGTGGGATTCGCTTTTTTGATCATCATAAATGAGTCGCGGGAAACCGGCAAATCTCTGTTATTGGGAACAATAGTAATAATATCATCCAAAAAATCAAAAAAATGGTTGTTAAATGCTCGCATTAGAGTGGATTTATTATTGGTTGGACTTGAAGTGACGTTCATTTAATAAATTTACGTCTCACTATTTTTATATGCGTTTTCAGAAAATATTTATATTCCTTTAGATTAAAGTAAAAATTGAATGTTTTGGTCAAAATCGTATTTCACAATAATTAATATGATTCTACTATCACGGTACTATTCGCTTCGATCAATATCCACATTTTCTCTACGCGACATCCATAGAAACGAAAAAGTCCTCCAACGGTATGTGCGCTCTCTAAATAAATTATGTCCCGCTACATTTGGTTCCATTGCTGATTATGCGCATGTCTCTTGTCCGGATTTGGAAAAAATTTATAATGAAAATTCAACTCGATTTATTGAGACAAATGGTAAAAACACTGACAAGGGCGCAAACGGAAAGTATGTAGAATTTTCTCTATTTGGTAATGCGCCAAATTCGTATTCAAAACCCGATTTGCTTTGTAATTATAATATAAAGACCACGCATTTTAAAAGAATTAGTAATATGTATAACGCCAAAGAACGTCTTACGATTACAAACTGCGGTACAAAAAGCAATTATAATTCCTTTAAAAACATTAATGATAATGAATTGGTCACTGACTGTAAACACTATAATAAAATGCAAAAAGGTGTTGTTTTTGTGTTTCTACATGAAGATCAAAGTGAATGGACCGAGCCAATTGACCGTCTAAGAAACAAAACGCTTCTTATGGCATTTCTTTATGATTTGGCGAAGTTACCTGAGTACGAAAAATCCGTTTTGAATTCCGATTATGCACTTATTCGGAAGTGTATTGCTGACCAAGCCGTAAGCCAGCAAAAACAACAGTATTTACATATTCATAAACATGGTACAAAGAAGAATCCTGATGCATGTGCGCTTGGATTTACGCATCGTTTCTTGACCAAACTTGCTGGCATTTTCGCGGACAAAAACTTTATTATAAAAGGCCGGTCTTATTGTTTACGTCTATGATTTATCATAAAGGACATAAAAATAATCCGCCATTAAAAAATATAATGAAATTGTTATATTTTTTGTTTGCAGTAGTGGGTGCATTTGGTCCGGCGACGGTTCCTGAATTAGATGTTGAAAAATATACAGGTCGTTGGTATCAAGTTTTGGGTGCTCCCACAAATGAGCTATTCCAAGGTTATGGAACATGTTTAACTGCTGATTATGGAAGATTATCGAACGGATCAGTAAGTGTATTAAATAGCCAAATAGATAAGAGTGGATATTTAGAACAGATTACCGGGTATGCATATTACAAAAATGTAAGCGATCCCGGAAAACTTACTGTATATTTGGAAGGAACGCCGTTCGATGGTCCATATTGGGTAGTAAAACTTGGCGAAGTAAAGAGAGACCAATATCAATATAGCATAATTACTGTTCCCTCGCAGATTTCTTTATGGGTAATTGTAAGAAATGTTCAAGAATTTTATAATGAATATGCGCAAATAGTTACTGACTATTTGAATGCTCAAAAATATCATTACGAAACGATAGTTCAAGACGATACGTGCACATACGCGCTTTAATTATTTTTTAACGGTTTACGAAACGACCGAATAAAGGCCGTCGTATCTTCGTCACGGCAGAGTTCGCTACAATAATGATACAAATGTCCCCCCAGGTATTGTTGGCAACAACCGTATTGTTCCCGAGCGCAATCCCTAACTGATATTTCCGCTGAGTCAATGCACGACGAACAAGTAGTAAAATCCGAGTCGGCGCATGTCTTGCTGCAATACTGATAAATATAGCCAGCAATATTTTTTTCGTGGACTTGATGTACGTCGGTCGAGCAGGCATGGCACGACATGGTCTCTGTTGATTCAGACATAATATTGATTGATGATTGTTATCAATCAATGTTGAAAAAAGGATTCAATTTTTTCCACACAATAATAATATTATTTGCGACGTTTTGTGTTGCTATATTTACGTGACTTTCTTTTGACGGTTTTCTTTTTGGAACTACCCCCTTTTTCGGATGCTTTTTCGGATGCTTTTTCGGATGCTTTTTCGGATGCTTTTTCGGATGCTTTTTCGGATGCTTTTTCGGATTTTTTTTCGGATGCTTCTTTTCTTTCAAGCCTTGATGCTGCAGCGGGGGCAATTCTTGCTTTTTGTCTTTCAGCTTCCATCTCCGCTTCCCGTCTTTTTGCCCCTTCTATCGCGTTTTTTGCAAGTTTTTCTAATTTTTTTTGTGTCTCAGGAGAGTCGTCCCACTCGTCGTACCTATATGGTTTAAAAACATAATTAGGATCTTTCGCAGCTGCTTTCTGACTTTCATTCCAATATCTATTATAACGATACGCTTGTTCAAATAAGTCCGCGTCAATTCTGGCATCACGTTGCCACTGTCTTCTCTTCTCTGATTCAGGAGATAATTCCCAATGATATCTTTTTGGGGCATTATCACGTTGCCACTGTCTTTCCTCCTTTGATTCAGGAGATAATTCCCTATCATTTTTTAGTTGATGATGTTCCAAACCATGAACGACATGCTCAGGCTGAAGCTTTCGGGATGGCATTTATATAATAACGTAACAAAAAAGGGTTTGACTAAATATATATATATTTAATCATCGATTTTGTTTAAATTCCAAACTTGGTGTACTACTTATTGTCAATGAAAAAAGCGTTACCGCTATTTTCATTTTTTTTGTTTTATACTACTACTACTACACTACATTGCACAAATCTACACTAGACTTCATTGCACAAATCTACATTACACCATAAGCTCCTCCATCGTCATCGGACCCTTACCGTCGTCCTCCTGCTCCTCAGCCATGACATTCCAGAGGCACGCTGCCTCCACCTGAGATTCTCCGAGCTTCTCCTTGAGCATGTCGTTCATGGTTTCGAGCATGATCAACTTGGCGTTAAGCTCCTCGACGAGCGCCTCGAGCTGTGCGTTGCGAGCAGCAAGCTGGTGGATATTGGCATCAGGACTGGCCTCAGGAATAGGGCTTCGGTTCATCTTGAGTACCATGAATCGGCGGTTGGCAAAGCGCTTGAACTGGTCGCCATCGGAGTAGCCCACGCACTTGAACTCTCCGCGGCCATTAATTTGCTCGCGTACGTGCATAGCAGTCCGATTGTTGCTCCAGCTGTTAAAGTGTACGTATGCGCTACGGACGGATGACGCCGAGTCAGCAATTGAACGGCTCACGAAATCGACGCGATTGACTGATCCGAGCTGCATGTCTTGCTCGAAGAACTGCTTTAGCTCCTCCTCTGTCTGGAGATGCTCAATGTCATTAGGAATAACAGGGATGTAGAGGCTTGTCCAGTTGGACGAGGGCTCGGTGCGCTCCTCGACGGGAGCGTCAAGAAGCACGTGCTTGATGTGGAGCATAGGCTTGCCGTTGTCGAAACAAAACTGAGTGACCTCGCCAGTGGCAGCGTTGGTATAGTAGCTCTTGGCAATGATACCAGACTTTCCGGCATCGAGGAAACGCTGTATCTGGTTTTGCCAGGAGGAACCAGCGGCCATGTGGACGATTGCGCTACTGAAGCGCGCGCCATTGGCGGCGACGTTGCTGATGATGTCTACTGACTCAACAAGACCATAACGAGCAATCTCCTCGACATACCAGGCTACCTCGTTGGAGGTCTGGAGCTCACGGGGAAGAGAGACGATACGGAACGAAACGGAGGACATATTGACTGTTGATTGCTTTCGCAGGGAATTTTAACCTGATTGTTTAGACAAAAAAGAAATCAATTTTTTGAGAACTTGAGAAGTTCTCGAATTCTTGGAATTTTAGGCACTATTATCTACATATAAATATATAGATGAAAAATACTCTTCGTAAAAGAGGCGGCAAAAAAACTTTGAAACGGGTAAAAGCACGTAAAACCGCAAAACGCAATTTAGGAAAACGTAAGACGGTTCGTAAGATGAAGAAGCGCGGGGGTGCTGGATTTGGCCGTTTAGGTACATATGAACTTAATGAAGATTCTCAAGGTAGCAATGGTAGTTCTCAAGGTAGCAATGGTAGCGATGATAGCGATTCATCATATCAACTTTCTAGTCAAGGTAGCGATGATTCTATTATGGAAGTTGATGATATAAATCCAAATACTCTAGAAAGTCTAATTCAAGCCGCAAAAACAGCAATTTTAGTCGCTGTAAGAGATCCAACACTTGAAAAAATTGAGGCAGCAAATGATGCAGTTGGTCAAGCTCATGGTGCTGTAGAAAATCGCGGTCCGCAGGGAAGAATTCGCAGTAACTGGATGCAAGAGCAGTTGTTTTTAAGCCTGGCTGGTTCTTTAGTTCCTGATAATTGGCACTTACAAACTAATGAAGTACAATGGGCAGTGCCAATACTAAATAGTAACCCGGGAAAAATTCCAGATTGGGCGGAAAATAATGCCTGGTTGCCTACTGCAAACACTCGACAACCAGAGCAAGGAAGGATGTTAACGGCATATCGCAGTATAGACCAAAACGGAAACGGTGTTGGTCAAATCGAGGTGGCATATGTGCCGGTTCAACACCAGGGCCGCTAAAAAAATACAAATATACAAAAACCCCCCTATTCAATTCACATCGAACAGCACTTCCCATCATGCAAATGCCTCTTACTCCGAACACATCCATAAGTCCGCATCCTTGCTTCCACTTTACGTACATGTCTTTCGTCCCCCCATAAAGACACGTACTTTACACCACAAAACCAACCCAGCAGCCTCCCAAAACCGAAAACCACATCGCTCCATTCGTCCAAAAACTCATCCCAGCTCTTGACTTCAGCTAACTCCACGACTTCATCCCAAATGTCGATCAGCCTTTGACCCAGCTCGTCCTCCTTATTACTGACACACCTACAAAATTCTGTCATTGTTTGTTGTTAATAAATTAAACAAAAAGTTATCAATTTTTTGTTAGTGAAGTTCTCAATTTTTTAGATAAAGTAAAGAATTATTAGGCAAATGAGTACAATCAGTTTAATGAAATTTGGTATCTTAAACGCTGGTTCCAAGATGGGCTCACAATGCGCTTTCCAATGTTCGACTAAATTGTTGTTTCCGTAATGAAGAGCCATGGGACAGGTGTTTGGTGGTCGAATAAAGTGTTGGTCGATGCGAATACATTCGGCTTTGATCAACAGTTTATTGAGTTCCCGAATAGCCTCTAGTTCCCTCCTTTTAGCGCGACGTTTACGTGCAGCGATTGTCATTCTTTGTCTGCTCTCGACCAAAGTCAAGAGCAGACACAAAACAAAGAATAGAAAGAGCGAAGCCATTGGTTGATTTTAATGAAAACAAAATCCGAAAAAGGATTTCAATTTTTTTGTAAACGGTATAAAGAATTGGCGCCACTAAAATACTAGTGCCTCTTTAGCTTAGTGGTAGAGCATCAGTCTTGTAAACTGAAGGTCGCGAGTTCAATTCTCGCAGGAGGCTACATGATGTAAATAAATTAATTAAAAAATTGTAATAAACATAATACCTAATAAATAAATAGGCATTATGTCGCTTTTGAGCAAACTACTCCATTTTGTTCTTATTTCTTCAAAGAAGCACAGTATAGATGAGACGCACGGACTTTCACATAGTATGAATGTCCTTCATTTCGCACATCGAATTCTTGAGGAAGAAAAAAAAGAGCATCCTTTACTAGAAACTCAAGAAAAAATTATTTACGTATCAGCTGCTATACATGATATGTGCGACAAAAAATATATGGATCAGGACGACGGCATACAAGAAATTAATGATTTCTTGGAAGACAAAATGTCGACAAAAGAAATAGATGTTGTACGGACGATTATAAGTACAATGTCTTATTCTACTGTGAAAAGGCAAGGGTTTCCTGAGTTAAATGAATACCTACATGCTTATCACATAGTTAGGGAGGCAGATTTACTATCCGCCTACGATTTTGATAGATGTATGCTTTATAATATTCACACGCAGATTGATGTGGATAAAAACTCAGAACTAAAGATGGTAGATGCCTTTACAAATGCATACAACCTCTTTCAAAACCGAGTACTTAAGCAAGAATCTGACGGACTATTTATAACTAATTATTCTCGGCATAATTATCTTCCACTCCATATAGATGCAGTTAAAAGGATTAATACGTGGAAGAGCATTATAAAAAAGCCTTTAGTATAGGCGTTAGTGTTTCAACAGTTACGCTGTTGGTCAAAAATGAATTGAAAAATTTTATGGATAAAATGAAAAGGGATAAAATGTTAGAGGTGAATTAATGGTATATAGGATGAAAAAAAAAGAAATAAAACTTTATATGTCGTTTTATTTCTTAAATAACAGGGGGTCCGCTCTTAGGCAACTCTTCATTTCGTTGAGTTTGTAGTGCTTCAACAGTTACGCTGTTGGATAATTTATCAGGGCGATAAGTATCTGGAGGGGTCGATATAGTTAATATGTCTTGACTTGTCGAAACGTAATTATGCATTTGACGACGTCCACCTGAACCTTTACTACTAAGCTCATCCGGAGTCAAACTATATAATGTATACTGTTCAGAGGAAACAGTGGCTCCAACATTATGAATAGAAAACGCCATAGGTTCTCCATTTTGTTGAGTAGCTACGCCGTTTTGTTCTGCGACATAAGGTTCATAATATTTTATAATATCGTCGCCTAGCAAGACCTTATAATTTTCGCGAACAAGTAACAGTGCAGGAACACTATGTACGTTAGGTGGCATAATAACACGTGTACCATTTTCTAAATGAACATAAAGCTGATTGTTTTTGGGGTCGCGACTACGTTTGTCTATACAAACAAAACTAATTTTGTTGCGTAAATTGTTTTTTGCTAAATATCGGATTATATTTTGGGAATGAGTGCAATAATTGCTATAATATAAAATGTCCATGTTTATATTATAATATTCAAGTAAAAACCTTGAGCCAATTGTCCGCAGAGTAATCCCTTATTTCATCGAGCCACTGCACATAGAATATAAAAGGCGATTTTGGAAATATATAAGACCGTATGTGAACGTAACAGCCAAAACGCCTAAAAAGTACCAAATATCCTTTTTAGTGGAAATGCCGCGCCAAAGAGCGGGAATGAAGAAGAGAAGTAACGAAACAAAAGCAAGAACAGATAAGAAATAGAACCAAATGCAATATTCGCGACCAAGAGGACCAAACAAATTATCCATGACTCCAGCCATTTTATATAATATTAAAAGAAATTATCACAAACGCTAAATGTTTTTTAAGGGTTATGAATATAAAAATATTCTGGTTCTATATACAATGGATAATTCAGTCATTTGGAAGATAATTGATTCCTATTTTCGCGATAATCCGCAAAATTTGGTACAACACCATATTGAATCTTATGACGATTTTTTTAAAACAGGTATCTTCCAGATATTCCGCGAAAAAAACCCTGTACAAATTAATACGCGATTTGATAAAAAGCTGAATGATTATCGTTCTAAATGTATTATGTATTTTGGCGGAAAGGATGGGACAAAAATTTATTTTGGCAAGCCGGTTATTTATGACGATACGAATTCGCATTATATGTTCCCAAATGAAGCGCGATTAAGAAACATGACTTACGGAATGACAATTCATTATGATATTGATATTGATTTCATAGATATTTTAGAAGAAGGGGAGCAACCTACAATCATTGGCGCACAAAGCGATGATGATGATGATGAGCCCGCACTAAAACAAGGAGGGGCATTGGATAGTGAAACAGTCAGTGGACAAGCCAGTGGTGGCGCAAAAGTGAAACCACGCGAAACTGCACCTAAATTAAAGGTCCGCAAACAAAAGAAGCAGAATCTGTTAGATTTGACTCCAAATGAAACCGCACAATTAAGAGAACTTACTGAAAAATCTATGATTGAGACAAATAAACAGAAGCGCACAATAACGTTAGACAAAATTTATCTAGGAAAGTTCCCAATTATGGTCCAATCTAGTTTCTGTATATTACGTGGTCTTTCGCCTGAAGTACGTCACACCATGGGGGAGTGCAAAAATGATATTGGTGGATATTTTATTATTGACGGAAAGGAAAAAACCGTAATTTCACAGGAAAAATTTGCAGATAACATGCTTTATGTTCATAAAATGGACGACGGTGTGCATTTATGTTCAGCCGAAATCAGATCTGTAAGCGAAAATGTATCTAAGCCTATACGCACATTAAGTGTAAAAATTGTCGCGCCAACGCCGTCCTATACATTTAATAATATAGTAGTGAATGTACCTAACGTACGTAAGCCGGTGCCGCTTTTTATTATGTTTCGGGCGCTAGGCGTGCTTTCGGATAAACAAATCATTACAATGTGCTTACTTGACTTGGAAAAATACGACAATATGGTTGACCTCTTTGTGCCTAGCGTACACGATGCAGGAGCAATTATGAGCCAGCGCGACGCTCTCAATTATATAGCAATTTTAACAAAAGGAAAAACCATAAACCATGCACTAGAAATTTTGGCCGATTATTTTTTACCGCACGTCGGAGAAGTAAATTTTTTAAACAAGGCTTATTATTTGGGACATATGGTAAAACGACTATTGTTAGTACATAGTGGTATGGAATTATCTGTAGACCGCGACAATTTTAAATATAAACGTTTAGAACTGGTAGGTTCTCTTATGTATGATTTGTTTCGCGAATATTTTAATTTACTTCAAAAACATGTTCTCCTTTTCTTTGATAAAAAGATCAATCTGAATAAATCTATGTATTCGAATCGATTATTTGGTCTTATCCAAGAATATTATCGTGAAGTATTCAGAGAGCGTATTGTCGAAGCGGGTTTTAAAAAGGCATTTAAAGGTAACTGGGGTGCTCAAACACATACAAAACGTATTGGTATTGTGCAAGATTTAAATCGCCTTTCGTTCAATAGTGCACTCAGTCATTTACGTAAGACTAATTTGCCCTTAGATGCTAGTGTAAAATTGGTTGGACCACGCGTCTTACATAGTTCTCAATGGGGATTCTTGGATCCGATTGATACGCCCGATGGCGGTAATATTGGTCTCCATAAACATTTATCTATATCAGCTTATATTAGTAAAGGTGTTTCTAGAGAACCTTTTATTAAATGGTTACGTGAGAAAGTGGATATGAAATTGCTCGAGGATTGTTCTCCTTTTATGCTTTCTTCGATGACTAAAGTTGTTCTCAATGGTCTTTGGGCTGGTTCTGTAACGGAACCACTAGAGACGGTGGCCAAAGTCAAATTATTCCGCAGAAACGCGCTTTTGCCTATTTATACTAGTGTGACGTTTGATATTCGTCAAAATACTGTTTTTATATATAGTGATGCGGGGCGTTTATGTCGTCCTATTTTTTATTTGGAGCATTCGCACCGCGACCGATTTATTCGAGAACACGAAACAGTTACTGGAGAAAAGCAAAAATGTGATTCGCTAACATGGTCTGATGTGATTAATAAAAAAATTAGCGACTGTGATTTTAAATGGACAGATTTAGTATGCGGCTTCAATAAAAAGACGAAGGACGGATTTAGGTCAAATGATTACGGAATCTATGAACTCGACGAATTATATGAGAACATTAGTGAGGATAAAAATCCAGCACAATATAAGAAATTTTTAGAGAACAAGGCCATTATTGATTATATTGACTCTAACGAAAGCGAGAATGCACTTATAGCCATGAACGACAATGAACTCAAAACCAAACCTCTACATTATACCCATTTGGAAATACATGAATCTTTTATTTTTGGTGTAATGTGTAATATGATTATATTTCCTGAGAACAATCCGGCGACGCGCAATTCATTCTCTTGTGGGCAAAGTAAACAGGCAGTATCCATGTATCACACAAATCATCAGGTGCGTATGGACAAAACCGCGGTTGTTTTAAATTCAGGGCAAATGCCTTTGGTAAAATCCCGTTATATGGAATACGTAAATCATGAGGAAAACCCTTATGGCGAAAACGCAATTGTAGCGGTTATGGTTTATACGGGTTATAATGTTGAAGATGCTATGTTAATTAATGAAGGAGCTCTAAAACGCGGTCTTTTCCGTACAACTTATTATAGTACATATGAAAGTCACGAAGAAAAATCTATCCAGGGAGACGAAAAAGTGGAGACTTTATTTACAAACATTGAGAACGACGGAGCAGTTTTGAGAACCAAACCAGGATATGATTATAGCCAATTGGACAAATATGGAATTATTCGCGAGGAAACGCCTATTGATGAAAAAACGGTATTGATTGGCTTAAGTTCATCCGCATCATCGATGAAGGGAACAAAAATAGACGCATCAAAAACTCCCAAAAAAGGGCAGCTAGGTATTGTTGATAAAACATTTATTACGGAAAGCGAAGAAGGGAAGCGTATAGCTAAGGTGCGAATTCGCGAAGAACGTATTCCAAATATTGGAGACAAGATGGCTTCGAGAGCTGGTCAGAAGGGGACCATTGGCTTAGTTGTTCCTGAGCAGGATATGCCGTTTACGCGCGATGGTCTAAGGCCAGATATAATTATTAATCCACATGCATTACCCTCTCGTATGACAATTGGACAATTAGTAGAATGTATAACAGGAAAAGCCTGTGCACAATACGGCGCATTCGGGGATTGTACGGCATTTAATAATGACGGATCAAAAATAGGTGTGTTTGGCGAAATGCTTACAAACGCAGGTTTCCATTCAAGTGGAAACGATGTTTTATATAATGGTATGACGGGAGAACAAATAAGTACAGAGATTTTCATGGGCCCTACATATTATATGCGTTTAAAACATATGGTCAAGGATAAAATCAATTCCCGTCCATTAGGACCTCGCACAGCATTAACCAGACAACCAGTAAGTGGGCGTGCAAATGATGGTGGGTTACGCATTGGGGAAATGGAACGTGATGTTCTCATTTCACACGGAATAACTGATTTTTTGAGAGAATCCATGATGGAGCGTTGTGATAAATATAAAATAGCAATTTGTAATGTTAGTGGTATGGTATCAATTTATAACCCGGCAAAGAAATTATTTATTAGCCCGATGGCGGATGGTCCAATTAAATTTACGGGTTCTTTGGACGGAAAATCTATGAATATCGAGAACATTACAAAGTATGGTCGTGATTTTAGTATTGTCGAAGTGCCGTATTCATTAAAATTATTATTACAAGAATTACAAACAATGAATATTCAAATGCGCATAATTACTGAGGATAATATTGAACAGTTGTCAAACATGACGTTCTCAAAAAACATAGAAAATTTGTTGTTCTCTAAAACAGAGTCTCCTCAAACTATTATTAATGATATAAAGAAAACCCTCATGAAAAAAGATGTTAGAGTAGAGTTACCGGGGTCATGTGAACAAGCATCTGCGCCTGGGCCTTCGCCAGAGTATCCCGACACGTCTCCTGCATATCAACCCAGTGAAACATCGATGTTGGAAGAGGAAGATACTGGTTCTCCAAAATATAATCCAATTAGTCCAGTTTACGAGCCAAATAGTCCAGCTTACGACCCGAATAGTCCGGCTTACGACCCGAATAGTCCAGCTTATAATCCAAATAGTCCAGCTTACGACCCGAATAGTCCGGCGTTTGAACCAACAAGTCCAGAAGAACCACCGCCACAGCAAATTTATGAACCAACTAGTCCAACTGAGCCTCCTCCGGTCGAACTAATGACAGGAGGAAGAGTACATTATCGCGGGGATAAAAAACCGGAACGTGTATGGAATGTTCTCAAAAAGGGTGTAGATTTTGTAACAATAAATACGGAAGATGGAGAAGGATTAAGTCAAGAGGACAAAATAAAGGTAGTGGAACCCAGCGATTTATATAGAGAAGGAGATTATAGAATAAATTTTATGAGGCCATCAACGCAACCTAACCCAGTTTATATGGGCCAAACAATGCCTTCTGTTCCTGGTGGGATTAATTTTGCGCCTGTAATTAAAATAAACAACGGAGGCTACGAACATTCATCCGAACACGCTACTGAAAATCAACCAAAAATTTCATTTGAATCCAATGAACCCGGAATACCCAATATTCCAACGGAGCGTGGAATAGTATTTAAGAAAGATATAGTAGATTCAAAACCAGAGCCAAAACAGAGCGGCGGAGATGATGGCGGCGGTGGTGGTATATTTAAGGGAATAAAGGATTTTATCATAAAGAAACTAGGTTAAAAAATTGATTCGAAATAATATAAAAGTGTGTTTTTATATTATACAATGTCTACCACAAGTAATCGAATTCTTTCTGTATATAAGTCGAGGAAAAATGTTCTCGAATTATTAGAAAAACAGGGTTTCAATATAAAACAATATTCTAATTTTAGCATTAATGAGATTGACGCCATGTATTCAAACAATCAACTTGATATGCTTATTACTAATGACAATAGCCAACAGAAGGCATATGTAAAATACTATTTGACAACGAAACAAATCAAACCGGACGGACTAGATGATATTATTGAAGACCTATTTGATATTGAAAATGTACTAACAAAAACGGATGTTCTCATTATTATTATTGAAGACGAACCGAATGATACGATTATCACAAAAGTAAAGTATTTGTACGATCGCAACGGTATATTCGTGGTTATTCATAACATTAAACGACTTCAATTTAATATACTAAATCATAAGTTGGTGCCTACTTGTAAAATTTTAGACAACAATGAGGTAAATGAATTAAAGAAGAAATACAAGATGGAAAGTGTTAGCCAATTACCCGAAATCAGTAGATTCGACCCACAAGCACTAGCTATCTGTATGAGACCGGGACAAGTGGTCAAATTCGAAAGGGAAAGCCTTACGGCTTTGAAGTATGATTATTATCGAGTTTGCATCTAGTAATTTCTTTACAATATATAAATAAATGTCTTCTGAATTAATCGCAGCATTTAGTCCAAATGACTTTTTTTTTGTAAAGGCAGAGCAAGGTTTATTAGAGCAGTCTATGCCAACAAATTGTGCCACAATATTAAAGTCGACACCCTCCAATTGTGAAACAAATCCGGAACAATGTATTGACGTCGAATTATGTAAAAATCAAAATAATGCGAATACTCTATATAAAGTTCAGAATCAATACGGAGGTTCAGACCAACGTTACTCAGACGTAAAAACTGTATATAATGACACGTTATTTAATAGTTTTAATTTAGGAGTAGGCATAATTATAGCCACGGGATTTATTTATGCAAAATATATATATAATATAAAAACAGAATGAATTCATTACCGACAATAGAAGGTTTAACTTATAGTTCAGTTGATGTTAAAAACCTATACGATCATGTAGTTTCTGATTTGAAAAACTTTTTTTCTTCTTATCAGTCCTATGTTCAATGTAATTCATCAAATCCAACAACACCTTGTAGCAATAGTGATGTTCAAAGTAAATTAGATAAAGTAACCTCCTCATTGGCTCAATTTAACGAAGCAGTTGAGCAACGAAAAGAATATAGTAATCAGGACACTGTTGAACTAGAAAAAAAACTTAAAAAGATACGGGCAGAGGTAGACGAAAAAACAAAAAAGCTAATCGACGTTAAGAATTCGGTAAATGAAGACTACATAATAAAACAACAATCATATTATTACCAAAATATGGTCATTTCAATAATGTTAGCATGTTTAATATATTTTGTGTTTTATTGGATGGACAACAGAAAGTCTAGATAACAATTTCTCATTAAAATATAAATTTAGAAATGATTGAAAACTATTCTAAGGATACGAACTATGTAGATTTTAAAATAACTCAGGTCGAAGGAATGCTATCTTCTGACTACATAAACAACATGAAACAAATAAACTCTAATTATAGTTTGTTGGATAAAAAAGTAGATGATTTAAACATAAACTATCGATTAAACAGTGATGAATTAAACAACTATGAAAACAATTTAGTAAGCGGAAACCAAATGCCCTCTTTAGAAGATGCTAGAAAACAAGACGCCGAAACTTATTTACAAGAACAAAACTATATTTATATTTTAGGAACAATTACATTCGCAATAGTATTTGTTGGTGCTATAGTTATTATTAAAAACTAGAAGGTTATAAATATATTATGATATAGTATATTTATAAATAATTAATATGGCAACTCCGACTATGACTATGACTATGACTCCAACTCAAACTTTAACACCAGGACCGACTCCTAGCAAAACTCCAACTTTGTATCCTATAGCTACATCTACACCAACAATAACCCCATCAATGGCTAACCCTAACACACCAGCCAATATTCAGCCCGTTGCTAACACAGGGGGTGTATTTGATGGTATGTTATTCATTTTGAATTCTTTAAATAGTTCAACAGGAACAACACCATCAATAAACACGGCAAATGTTTCAAATTCATTGGCCAGTGTAAATAGTTCAGCTACACAAGTTTTGAATAATCAAGGCGTTTTAAACAACATAATTGATGACGAAACAGATGTTCTCAATAACAGATTACAAGATATGAATAATTCAGTAAATGCGGCACAACGTAATTTAATGTTGAACGAAAGTAGTAGATTAAAAACTCAAGATTACAATGTTATTCTTTATTATTTTATTGGAATGATAGTATTTTTAAACACAATAACCGTTTTAAATAGATGGTATCCTTATTTATCCAGAGAGATGTTTGATTTGATCATCATATTTACTGTATTTTTTGTATTATATAAAGTATTTTGGAAATATACGGATATTGCAAATAGAGACACAATTAATTATAACGAACTTTCGTTACCAAAACCAAGTAACGTTTCTATGTCTCAACAACAGATTATATCTCAAAATAATATGAATAATAGGCAGTTAGCAAATCAAGGTATGATTTTTAATTTTCCAAAAAACAACGACCAATGTTCTCAACAAGCTACTGCAACACCAACTGCAAATTCCGGAGTTAATGGATTTACTATAATGGATGAATTACAACCTAATTCTTTTAATGAATTTGAAAACTATTCCAAAATTTAAACCTCTTTATAGAATAGATAGAATTTAGAAAAATGTCCACGTCAACGTATAATTTGATACAATCCCAAAATACTTTATTATCAAATATGATTACTGAATCAACAAATAAAAACGTGACGTATAATCAAAAGTCACTTTATCAGGGTGGGGATATTGCTATGTTAACAAAAATAAATAACTATTTGTTGCTTTTTTATTATATCGTAGTTGCTGTTTTATGTTATTATCTTTATTACGATGATAAATTAACTCGTTTCAGAAAAATCTTGATAGTCCTTTTATTTATTGGATATCCATATTTGGTAAATCTATTAAAAGATTATGTTGTGAATTTCTTCGTATACTTATATTCTATTATCAACATAAATGTCTATCAAAACAATTATTAGAATAAAAAAATATTATGGATATATTTTTTTATAAATCATTTACGCTAATGTTATCGCTAATCGAACTAGTGTCACTATAAACGAGTGGGCCATTATGATCGTATTTGATACGAACGCCGTCCCACACCTGATTTCTCTGACGACCAAACTGTTTATCCATATATTCATGAATATCTTTTGGGTTCGGACAACCACGGCCGTTTCCGTAAGTGTCTTTGTACCAGTTATTAAATTCCATAGTAACCTCCTTCTTACGAATTTTGAAGACACTAGTAGTATCCCCACGTTTCTCAGCTTCCCTTTTTGTCTCCACCTTATCGCGGATAAATTCAGCCAAGAAGTCCTGGTTCTGGCGGTACTCGTTGCTTGCTCCCATAACACGATCGCAAATCGTTACCATACCATCCGTCTTAAATGCGTGTTCAACCAACATAGCAGCGAAAATCTCCTTCCAGTTCTCAAATTTCTCCTGAATATTCTTGTCAATCATAAATTGATGGGGCTTTCCGGGGTCATCCGCTACAGGATTTTCTGTAAACAATGATTCAAACGGCACTACACAAATACGACGCCATGTACCATGGTCATTCGAGCCAATTTCCATCATTGTGTTTGAACAAACTGCCAACTTGAATTGTGGGACAAAGGTAACTGCTTGCAACATATAGGGCGCGCGTGCCTGAATACTATCTCCGCCAGTAAGCTCTTTCATCTTACCTTCATTTAGCTTGACACCCTTCTCAGGCTCTTGCATCACAGCAAATCTTACACCTTTTAACTGAACAATCTCCGGAGAAAGACCACCAATACGGGTACGCTCTCCGGTAACAAGAGATAGGGGTACCTCGCCCTTATAATCTCCGAGCACTAGCTTCATCAAATCAATCAGCTTGGACTTACCGTTAGACCCACCACCAATAAACATATTGAATGTTTGATTTGAAGTGGTACCAATGAGTGCAGATGCCAAATAATCACGAATATAATCAAATAATTGTTTGTCTGGAAACAATTGCGAAAAGAATCCATTGATTTCACTAATGATCGATCCGTCGCGCGTTTTATCAATACGAACATAATCAATGCCTGTGCACTTACTAATATAATCGTCCGGTCTGCCTTTACGGAAAACCTTCTCCTTGAAATCTACTACACCATTATTGAAACAAAGCAAATAGGGATTTGTGTCGAGCTTATTCAAGAAATTACTGTCATAAAACAGGTCACGAGCTTCCGTCATAATATTCTTCTTCTCACTGGTGCGGTTCAGGCGCTGGCAAATATTGAGGATGCGTTGACTACGAATCTTACGAATGTTTGCTTGCTCGTCTTCGTTTCCATCGTCTGTTGTCGGAGCAATAGCTGTCATCATGCCGTTCAACTGACCAATCGTTTTCTTATTATAAAGCTCACGCATTTCAGTAGAAATCATCTTACGAAGAGTAGAACCGGTTTCGTCCTCAGTCCATCGATTGTTAGTATAACAATACCAATTGTTAGATTTGATACTTGAACAAACAAATAGATCCTTATAAAGCACATGTAGAACTTTTGCTAGGTCCCAATCCCCGCATTCCCCCTTGTTCGATTTGTCCTTACACGAAACGCCGTTTCCGCTAATGGTCTTCTCTAAATAAAATTCGATGCTTTCTCCACGAATTTGCAAATACTTATCATGAGCGTCTTGTTTGACCCAGTGCATCAAAGAGCGCTTGGTTACGCCACCGCTAAGCTTACGCATATCCATTTTTGACCACGTGTCACACAAACTTGGAATATCGCAATACTTGAAATTTTTGGCCTGAGAACTCATTTTAATCCAACTAATCAAAAGACGACCTTCGTCGTCAGTGTTTTTAAGAGCCCATCCTGTCCGAATCCATTTGCTATAGCTTCCATCTTCATAATAAGAGGGAGGAAGTGCAAGTGCATATTCGTGTCCCTCTTTAACGTCGTAATCTACATTTTTAATATTTTCAAGAAACGCCGCCACTAATATATCAAGTTCCTCTTGCGACTTAATATTTCGAATATATGAAGCCATATTTGAAGAGAGGAAAGCGCTATCAAACATTGTGGGCACTGGACGAGAAATAGCGCCGGCACTAGGCTTTTTCGCAGTGCTAGTGGAACCACGCAGACCTTTGTATTCATTGTAGACAATTGCAAAATCATTCTTCATGAAGAAGCTAGGAATGTTGGTGTTTCGCACTGAGAGTTCTGCAATATGATTTGAAACCGGAAAATCCGACAATTTGATAGGGCTAACAGAGAATTCATGGATTTCGATATTATATTTAATATCGTAAGCGTAGGTTAATTCATACGATTCATGGTTTGGCTTACGGCTACCAAAAAGCTGGACGTTGGTGTAACCCACCGTAATCCCCTCGTCAAAGACGTCATTCCATTGATTTATAAGCGGCAAAGAGTCCCATTTTTCGCTAATTTCCTTCATGACTCGGTCTCGCAAAATAATCTGCACCGTTCTATCTGCCTGGAGACTAATCATCAAGTGAATTCCGTCCTTCGTTTTACTTTTATCGGCTAGGCGATTCACTGACTGCTTTTGCATCAGGAACATACGAAAAGATTGCTCGTCGTCAAACTGATAAATCTTCTTTAGTTCGTCTAAATAAGTATCCATGAGGTCGTCGAGATATTCTTTGTCAATAATTCTTTCCGCGACATCATAAGCGAAGTGCAAATCTAGGTCGACATAAATAGGCCCGTTTTTGTCGAGCTGCTTTTCTGTCAAGTATTCTGGCTCGAATCTGCCAAAAACTTTTTCAGCATATATGGGGAGAAACGTTGAAATATATTCTGTGTCTTCAATGTGATAAGAACCGCCATAAATTTTGTTTTCCTTGTTTTTGTCACCAATCCGGGTATTTGTAACCGACAATGGTGCGTCTTTATTTATAGAATGCGCTTTTAAGTAATTTTCATATTCATTTGACTGTGTCCAAGTTGTTGCTGGTTTTACAACCAGGCTCTTTTTAACGGTCTTCATTGGATATATTAATGAGATATTTTTATTAGGGTTTTCAAATTCAATTTTTACGCTTGTAAAAAGCAGTGTTTTAGTGAAAAAAATAAGAAGGAGAACCTCGTATTTTTTATTTGTGATATTATTGTGTTGTCTTAAGCGTCACCCGACTTCCACGTCGTGTCGCATTCCACACAGATATACAGGTATTTTAGATTATCGTCATCATAACGCATATAAATAACCTCAGCTGGTTTTGTATTTTCTTCGTGATTCGTCTTACATTCCGCGTTAGGGCACTTAACATTATAGATACGAGGAAGAGTGGGGTCTACCTTGGTATAAGCGTTAATAATATGATTAAATTTCTGTTCTGTCTTTTTAAATTGTGTATTAATTACACATACTCCCTCCTCGCTAATAGTATTATCCTTATTGCCGCAAAATCGGCAATAATAAGTAAGCTGGTTTGGGTCATCGGCACTAATACCAATATAATACATATTGTCGCATTTGTCGCAGAATTTCATTTATGTATTTCTATGAGATAATGTTTATTTCATTTTAGAATGTAAAATCAATTTTTGAGACAAGTATCCTCAAAAATTGATTTTGCCCGAGATAGATTTAGAAATATAACACTATTCTATATTTATAATGGAAGACCCCGAAGATTTTAGCGAACCCGAGGACATTGAGAGCGATACAGAAATCGACCCAACCAATCCTAAAATTTCGTCCAAAATAAAAGCAATAGATGAAGTCGAGGTTAGCGAAGATGAATTTGATAGCGAATTAGAAGACGAGCTTGACGCGGAAGAACCGGAATTAGACGAAGACGATAATGTTAGTGTTTCTGAAATTAATGAGGAAGAGCGGGCTAAATTGAATATACCGCATTTTGATGAAATAGAGGATGACGAAGACGAAGACGAAGACGAGGATGAGAACTATTTACAGAAGTTTGATGAAAATATGCGCAAAAACATTATCGCAGATTATCATCCTGAGATGATTTCACATAATTATAGCGAAATTGAGGTTATGTCACGCGTTGTTCGAGACGAGAATGGCGTTGTAATTGACCCTCTTCATAAGACCTTACCTTTTGTTACGCGATATGAAAAAGCGCGGATTTTGGGGGAAAGGGCTAAGCAAATTAATGCTGGCGCAAAGCCTTTTGTTGAAATTGCTGATAATATTATTGATGGATATTTGATTGCGCTGAAGGAATTTGATGAGAAAAAAATTCCGTTTATTGTGAAGAGGCCACTGCCTGGAGGTGGTATTGAATATTGGAAATTTAGGGATTTAGAGGTGCTAGTATAAATTACGATTTCCAATGCTTACCACAATCCAAACAAGTTACGAAAATAGTTGCTGGCTCATCGGCACTACGTGTCTGTAGTTCATAATAAGTACACTTTTTTGACCGACACTTCTTACAAGTAAACATGTCAGTAGATGCCTGAATATTTGTAGTAAATTTATTTGAATCACGTTTTATTTTTTGTTCAATCAACTTTGACCAACGCCCGGGGTTTAGCTCTTGGTGTGTCATAAAAGCAACAGCCTGTGCTGTAATTTCGCCTGACTTTATTTGATCGAGCAACTCCTTATTTTTAAGATTAAAATAAATAGAGCGTAAATGGTCTACATAAAGCTGTACAAAATAGGGATTATCCCACTTCTTAATAATCTTACGCGAATTGGCCTCTTTGATAGCGTAATTATAAATGGCTATTTCTAGATTAGCTGAGATCTTTTCATCGCCCAAAATGGGCTGCATCTTTTCGCGAATATTGGCGCGAAATGAATCAGGATTAGAAATAGTCTGCATGCTAATGAATATAACAACTATTTATATTCATTTTTAAAATCAATTTTACTGAGATTCGGTAATCTATAATTGCTGAGGTTCTTGAACCCCTAATTGTTGAGGTTGTGAATCTCCAAAAACTCTAGCAAGTGCTCCGGCAGCTATCATGTTAAAAGCCAATCCTGCTCCTGAACCTACCATAGCTCCGGCACTATTCTTCACATTTCCAAAGAATCCAGTGCCATCTTTATAAACAATTTCGGTTTTTCCACCTAGCTTTTCGTCTTCTGCCTTTAATTTCTGTAATTTAGTCAACAATTCCTCTTCTTTTTTTGTTAGCTTTCCACCCTTTTGAATGTTTTTTAGTTTATCTGCTTGTTTAGCTATAATAATTTTACTTTTTCCGTAAGTAATAAATTTTTGCTGTACTAATTTTCCGTTTACGTGTTTCTTAACTATATCGCCTTTCATTTTTGGGTCGTTACTTAAAACGTCTACCGGTTCAACAGTATATTGAACCCCCTTCTGTTTTATTTTTATATTATCAAGCTTATTTACTTTACGCAGTTTTGCTGTTTTTCTTAAATACCTGTTTTGTTTTCTGGTCGACATGTATTATGTATTATTATGCTAAATTAATCTTTTCAATAATTTCCAGACAATATCATATAACTTAAAAACACACCAAAAAAATTCTTTGCGAATAAATCTAATATATTGTAAAACGAATTTTTAATATAATAAGGTAAAACCGCTACAAAACCATACATCGACCAAAAAAAGAAGAAGTACCAAAACAATAAATATCCGTTTTCGTTTTGGGTTACATAATTTATATAAATCATATAATAATAAAGCAAAAACGGTATAAACCCTAAAAACACTCCAAGAAAAACAGGTATGATTCGCATTTCTCCCAAATAACCAAACAGTAACATTAACCAATTCAAAAGGACAACGGGTATAAAAACACTCGAATTGTCATTTAAAACTGTAAAAAACTCCATTTCGCTCGTTTTGTTTTCAACTGTTTTGTTTAAATAAATTAAATATATCATTAATGTTATTAGCATAGTTGGGGTTGTAATAGCCCAATCGATATATCTTTTTGGTGTAACATTTATTACCTTATTAAAATTATAGGCTAACCAAAAATAAAATATTCCTTCAAAAACCTGAACCACAAGTTCTAATATTAGCAATTCCCTTATAATTAAATAAGTGGTAGGTACTTTTACAAAAAATGCTGCTATATCTATTATTCCTGTTACTAGTTGAACTGCAATTGAAATTACTAATGTAATATAAAATAAATGTTTTCCATCCATGTTTTATATTAGGTTTATATTTTAGTTTTTATAAATATTCCTCTTCACTAAGTTCATCTGCACAATTCAAATAATTATCCTCCTGTGCTATCTGAAAGACATTTTCCAATTTTTTTGTCTTTTTTGTCTTTTCTGCAGCAAGTTTTTTAGCGGCAGGCTTCTTCTTTTTCTTGATAACAATTTCCTCTTCCGATGTCTGCTCTTCAGATTCTTCTGATTCATAATCCTCCTCATCATCATCCACAATAAAATCGTCCTTTACGTATCCCTCCTTCGTACGCGACACGTCATCATCTACATCATCCTCCGACAATTCACTATCCTCGGCCCCAATATCATCAAATCCACCAAACAAATGTTCATATACTTTTGTCCATTGTGCCTTAGAAATACTTGCCGCCTGATTATTTTCTTTATTTACGAGAACACATGAACCAAAGAAAAGAACACTATCTATCGGCGGAGGAAATTCGTACTTGTTTTCTTGGCCAGCACGACCATTATCTTTACCAAAAACGGAGACAGAATAAGTTTTGCCGTCAATTTCGGCACCCCATTCAGCGTGAACTTCAAAACCAGTTGCTGACTTTAAACCTGCTTTTTTGTAGAGTTCCGCTTCATTATAAGTTTTTAGCTCGCATTCTTGAATAGTTCCGCCCTTTTCAATAATTAAAATTGTAACCGCCATTTCATCTATACGGAGGAATACATTTAAGTTATTTTTTAATTTATTATAACATTAGCGTAATAAAGATATAATAATTATGTTTGTTTTTCATATAAGTTAAATGTTCTCGTTTTCATTAAATAATTTTATATTTACCATCCTGTTTTCACTTTTGATAATTTTAGCAGGTCACTTTTTATGGAACTATTTGCGAGACACATATACTACAAAAAAGACTAAGAACTTGATACATGGTCAAATAGAAAAATATCAGAAAATTATTGAAGAGATACAACACCAGGTTCCGTCAACGACTAATGAAGAATTTTTAAATGAAAAGGATGCGCAAGAACTTAACAACGACTTAGCTGCTTTTGCAAACGGATTATAATAAATAAAATTGATTTAAACAACTGGCCGTTATAATTAGCAAACCATGACAAACGTAGAAGTTTTAACACACGCTCAGTATGAACAGATTATGAAGCGTTTTCCTGCTTTTGAACTTTCCTATGAAACAATATCGCATAAGAAAGTTTCTTCTTCATATAATACCTGTTTTGCTATTCCTCAGGGTAAAAAATGTTTTGCTTGGTTTACATTTTTAGGGGAAGAGGACGTTTGTTTCATATTTGATTTGAATCGTGAAAAGAAAATTGTAAAGACGTGTCGATATTCTGTGAATTTTACGCAACCTCTAGCTTTAGGTACCGTTTTCTATGGGACGTTTTTAGAGGAAGAGCAACCGTTCTTTGTTATTGAAGACATATTTTATTATAAAGGCATCAATTTAAAAAACGCCAACATCTATCAAAAGTTGGATTTCACGAAGGATGCACTATGTCAAATCAAGTCAGAATCATCAAGCCTGTATTTTACGCTACCCGTTTTCTGGGACTCCGTTCAGTCTGGCGAATTTGTTCCTGACTCCATGATTCCAGCAAATCAAATTAATAATATTGGATATACGGTTCATCATTTACAATATAGGGCGCTTTATGAAACGGTGCCGTTTATCAATGTTCAATTATTACGACCAGGATTAGTTAGTGCTGCTGCACCAGTAAAAAAACTAACAGATGTGCAGATTAGCACGGTTATACCAGATTATTCAAAACCACAATTTAATTACCCAACTGCATTTCAGGTTCGTGCTGATCTACAATTTGATGTTTATCATTTGTATGCTTACGGACAGTCTGGCGAGACAGTTTACTATGGATTAGCCGGAATACCAAATTATAAAACTAGCGTTTTTATGAATAGCCTCTTTCGTAAGATACGCGAGAACTTGAATCTAGATTTTATAGAGGAAAGCGACGACGAAGAGGATTTTCAAAATGGTGCCGAGGATAAATACGTTGATTTAGAGAAAAAATTGGTTATGGAGTGTACATTTCATAAACGGTTTAAAAAATGGATTCCGCTGCGTGTTGTAGACGCGCGTACCCGTTTGATACATGTTGGTAAATTAGCTAGAGATGCTAATTCTAGACCACAACTTCAATACAAACAACAACAATATAAGCGACCACAGTACCAACAAAATTCTGGTTACCAGAATAAAAAATATAGACCTAATGTATAATGAGTTTGAATCAAATTAATAAGGTATTGCCTTCTATATTAACTTCAAACACAGGAGGAGAAACGCGTTTGTTTACATCGACTGGTGGAAAAAGACGTACCAATAAAAAGAAGGGCGGAAAAAAGCGCCGTACTAATAAAAAGAAGGGAGGTAAATCGAGACGCGCACGTAGAACCTGCTTTTAGCGAATAGGAACCATAATTTTTTTTTGATTATAATACATTTCCCAATAATAATTTTCTGTATAAGGCAAGCCATGATATCTATCGTATTTTACAGTAATTACCATGTGTTTTTTTCCATCCACTTTAAACCACGTACATCCTCGCAGCGTATGTTCGGTTAAGCTAAAACGGTTAGTCACCTGACGAATCTTGGGTAGTCGTCTTAACATAGCATAACGTAAATCATCTCTAGCAATACGATGTATATTAATATACTTATTATTACGCCAAAGACCCTCTCCAGTATATAATTTAATATAATCAACAATATATGCAGGAAGCTTAGAGCGTAGCACATAACTCATTCGAATGTTTTGTTTCAATAAAAACAAAACATATCAACAATCAATTTTTGCCAGGAACCCTGGGTTTTGCTAGTGCCAATTAATGTTGAAACTCGATGATATATGGCTCATCGCCTTCAACGGTTTCAGGTTCATCTTCCATATGTTCCAGCGTAATCTTAGTAAAATTCTCGTGACACTTTATGGTTTTGATTTCGTACCAAAAACGATTTGCCAACTTTTCAAGCGTATATGCAAACTCGCTTATTTTTACGAATTTTTTTTCAAAAACGTTAGCGTTTTCTATTTTGTACCCAACAATACATTGTCCCTTATCCGTATAAAATACTCTCATTTCCACGTTTTTACTTTTTAACACGTGGTTTGCATAATCTACAAAATAACAGTCCATGTACATATTTTCAGTCAACATATGTTTTTGCATTATGTCCGTTTTTGTTTGTTCAAAATATAAACTTAATAGACGAAATGCCTCCTGGCAGGTAACGGGGAAGCCAAAATAGAGCGGCATATTTGGTTTTTAATTAATTCAAACGCGACAAAAAAATCAATTTTTATTAGCAATTAATTTACTCATCAAAATTCACATCTATTAAACAGTTACCACCAAAAGGGAGAACAGTTTCCTCAGGTTCCATCACAGCGCACGCATCTTTTGGTTCATAAACGCGTTTCCATGTATTATCTGTGGTCCAGTCAATTGACATCCCCGCGTATCTAGAGCTATCAATATAACGAATTCGATAATTGGATTTTTTATAGAAGCGCCGGCGTTGAGCCCATTGGTTTTGAAACACATCATGTTTATCGACAATATCCACAATAATAGGGTTCTCATGTTTGACACGTAAAATTCGCCCCACGGATTGTACTATATCGGTTTTGGGCGTTACCATGACCAGGGTTGAAAGAGTTTTAATATCTAATGCCTCCGCGGCCATAGCGTAGGTAGCGAGAACAATATTTTTAGTCTCAGTCTCTTGTAGCGCAGCCTGCTTCATTCCACCAACGTAGAATCCCACTGTTGCGAACTTACGATGCTCAATAGCACTATATAAATAAGCCAAGAGTGAACGATTGTGACAGAGAACCATGATTTGGCTGTCGCTATCTTCAACGACCAGATCGCGTAAAACTCGAACAATAAAATCGCTCCGTGGTCCATATTCACATAATTTGACAATCATAGAACTATACTTTGTATTCCCACGAAAGTCCATTTCGACTTCATTAAATTCTACGTCTCCTGTCTGGTATTCAATAGCTCGAACACATACTGCATCATCATTTTTTCTTTGGGATTCATATATTTTTTCACCAATGAACATATATAGAACACGTGTTAATTTATCTTTACGGTCTACGGTTGCCGAAATCCCCAACATATAAGGCGTAATAGTTTTAAATAAAGTTTTTGAAAACTGCTCGCTGCCTATGCGATGAACTTCATCAATAATGGTTAAGCCAAATGAATCAAAAGTGCCCGCACAAAACTCTTTATCATAAAGGGTTTGAACCATACCAATAACGATGTCTTTGTTTTCAACATCGCAAACTTGTGCCTGGATTTTACCAATTCGAGAACCTGGTAGAAACTCCCTGATGCGTTCAATCCATTGATTCATCAAGAATTCTTTGTGCACAATAATCAGTGTCTTCTTTTTCAAATCTGAAATAATCTTAAGAGCCATCACGGTCTTTCCTGCTCCACAAGGAACTTCCAATATCCCCCCTGAGCCTTTATGCAGAGACTCCGAAGAAATCGGCCGATTCACATAGTTACCATAAATTCCCACAATTTCATTTTGATAATCACGAAGTGGTTTTGTAAACGTTACACTAATATCGTCACCGACTTGAATTTCTGATTTGGGCGGAAGTCCGTAGCGTTGAATACCATAAAATCGAGGAACATATATTTTTTTTTCATTTTCGCGATATACGGGGAATTCGCTAGAAGCATCTGCTGGGCCGTATCCAAAGATCTCTGGTTTTACAAATAGGTCTTTCTTTAGAAATTCATAATCGGCAGGACTCAGCGTGGTTTTTGGAATAGTATAACCTTTTTTTCCTAGGTAAGATTGAGAACAAATTATTGACCGATATTCATCAGTAAGAACAAAAGCAGGGGGTTTAATTGGCTTACGTTTCATCATTTTGCTGGTACTGGTTAAATAGAGAACAAATCAATTTTTTATGCCTCAAAAATAAATGTTTATCTATAATATAATGAAATTAACGAGTCCATTCAAAGATTTTACAGTACCTGAATATTGGTTATTTGGATTATTTATAGTATATTTAGTAGTTCCTTTTCAAACACCGACCTTTATTCATACCATTTTAACGAATCCCATTGGGCTTATTTTTCTATTAGGTATTTCTGCCGCTATGTTTTTTATGACGCCTCCTATTTTAGCCATTTTGTTCGTGCTTGTTATTTACGAGCTCATTCGTCGCGATGGTAGAGATGCCAATTCTTATAGAGCAGATAAACACGTTAGTGATAGCCACACACAAGAATACAAATACGTTTCTGATAACGTAAAAAATAATAGCGTTCATTCTAAAGGCGTCATTTTAGATGAGCCTACTGAGTCACATGAACAGCCGGCACCAACAAAAAGCGAGTCTGTATATTTATCGGTGGGAGATTCATTAGAGGAACTTATGATTGGTCAAATGGCCCCGACGGAATACAGTGCGACGGTTTCGTCGTCTGAATTCAAACCCGTTAGCGAGAACACAATTGGTGGGTCTGTTTTTTAAACCAATAAATATTGTTTTTTTAAAATAATATTTATTATTATGTTGGTACTGCTGCCCTCGTTTCTTGTAGTTTGATATAAATTTTATAAACAACGCGAATAGCAATTAGAGCAAAAATACTACCAAATATGCAATCTAATAATTCTATAACATTCATTACGTTCGGGTCAGTTGATATATTTGTGGTGTCACTATTTATAGAAGTTGGTATTTTGCCCTTATGTTGAATAACTATGATAATTAAATTTACAGCAATTGTTAATACGAAAAAAAGCCAAGCCCATAATCCGGGTCTTTTCCAGAACTTGAGAGTGTCAATCCATGGATTGACGTTAGGGTCATCAGATACTGGTGCCAAAGATGAAAAATAGTTGTTTATTTCTGGAAAACCCTCTTTAAATGTTTCTTTAAATAAAAAATGTTTAGGGTCTTTTGCTGTTCTATTAAATAATATCATGGTCGAAGTCAATGCTAAAGTAAAAATAATTAAAAACGCAATAGAAATATGTGTGCTATCAAAGTTAAATGCTAATCCTAACGAAAATGTTACTGCAAAAATACAAAATAAAAAAACATAATACCAAAATTCAACAGCATCTAATTCAAGTCGCATTTCTGGTGTTTCGTCGTCCGCCTTTTCACTAGGATTTATAATTTTATAAATAGTACTCCAAAACGTAGGAAAAAGCGCATATAAAATCAAAACAAAAAATACGAGAAATGTAAATCGAATCGTGGAGCTCATAAATTCGATTTTACTCGCATCTTCGGTATATTGACTATTAATTGGGACTGTATACGCTTTTATATCTTCTTTGCTTATTCCGGTTGGAATACATTCCATATATACATTGTCTGTATCACCAATAGTAATATTAGAAGCGCCTAATTTAAATGCATTTGTCGGATTCTGTACAAGCCAGCTGGGTAAAGAAGTAGTGGGAAGCTGATTTACTATAGAAGCGTTAAATGACGCAAGTATTTTTTGGGAAGCAGTGTTTATTTTTATGGGGTCCGACAAAATAATAACTACATTTCCTTTTGGGTCGGTAAATTGCATACCCAGAGTTTGTGTAGGAATACAATTACTAAGTCCACTGGTCATAACGGCCGCGCTGGATTGTTGAGTAGTGGCAAATTCAAGGATTTTATCAACATCGTTTGGCTGTGCGCTTATTGAAGTATTCGCAGAAGCGACTAAAAAAAAACATATATAAAGGGTTGGGTCTGTTAATACATTCGGTTTATGCTTTATGACTATCTCTCCCAATGCACCCGGAACTTGCTTTACTTTATGAACAAGCTGCGTTTTGTTATCACTTTTATAATTATAAATATATAAATCGGAGCATCTATAGGAATTTTTTGCAGCCGGATAAAGCGTGTTATTGGGGGTAGGCGGTAAATAATTGGCTATGTGTAAACCTATAAATGTATTAGGACCAGGATTATTTTGTATTCCGGTCATACTATTTGTACTAATAATCGGCATATCATTTGCGTCTAAGGGCGCAAGTCCAGAAATATATTTACATGATGCGGCGTTAATATCGATATTTAAAAACGAATATGATAATTGGATAGTATCAGGTGCTTTTGTATAAGAATCAATATCCATAAAAATATATATTCTATGGATAGTTTATTATTGCAACTAAACCTCAAAAATAAGGAATATAGTTAAACGTACTGTTTTCATATAATGTTACTCTAAAAGTGTCACTGTATCCTTCGACATATACAACATCGCCATTGCTTAATGAATCACAACCATATTCTCCCGTGCAACTTTTTCCGTTCATGCTAATAGGTAATTTCGTATTCATATTTCCTGTTGTGGTCATAGTATAATATTGCCAATGATAGTTACCAGCGGTTAATTGTCGCCCCATTAAAGGTAAAATTAATTCATCATTTTTGCGTGTTAAAATACCCATCTGTTGGTAGGTATTGTTAATAGAGCGTGTTTGCACATTAACGGGCAATCCTCTGGGGTCTCCGGAATCGCGTCTAAAATAAGTTCCATCTTTTACTGGGGGGACGTATGGATTATTTATGGTATCGGGTTGTGCGTTACGACTATCGATTATATTTAAACCCGTGGTTTGGTTTAAACCTGTGGATAGATTTAAACCTGTGGACTGATTTGGTAAAACAATATAGGTATTGTTCGACAGATTTTCGACGGAATATTGTTTGTAATATAGATAAATGACAACGATAAAAATCATGGTTAATAAAAATAGCGTCATGTTTTCAACGCAAATAAATCCAGGTATGCATTTTTTTCCCATTTATATTATCTAAATATTAATTTCTGGAATAACGTTTCCGACAGAAAATTTGACGGTTGGTATTTCCGGAGCCTTAAGAGCCTTGGGGTCAATGGGTGGTTTATTGTCTTTGGGTATTTTGAAGTTTGGACTAAACGCACCTGCGAATTGATTGCTTCCATCTTGCATCTGATCGACGCCGGCTTGTAGTAATTGGGGCATTTTATGACTAAAATCGTGGTTAATTTGTTTTACTTTATCTTTTAATGCGTCTACTTTCATGCGTTTACAATTATAGCACAAATCGCGGATGTTTTTAGGATAATGGGATATGTGTACGCCCGTGTATTGAAATATATATTGGTCTGCTTTTTCCAATAAATCCCATACCATATTTTCAAGGGGATACATATCTCGAAATAAAAAGGTTTTCATAAACCATAGTAAAACTCTAATGGGAATATACATAATTTGTCCTAATGAATCGACCATATAAAAAAATATACATCTCTGTAAGTTTTGAATATAATGTACTCCGCAGTTGATATAAGAAAAAATAAATTCGCCACTCCATTTTAATAATTCTCCAATATTTGAGAACCCAAGTTTTAATCCTTCACCAAGACCATTCATTTCAGTTACAAACAAACCCGTAAATATATCATTCATTCCTTTACCCATTTTAATAAATCGCGCAGCTGTTTCATTAATAAAACCTACTACGGTTCCTAATACATCAAAAAACCCATTAACGCCCTTTTGGATTCCATTAATCATGTTGTTTATTAAACCAGTAAACGTACCTACGGAATCTTTGATTAATTTGTTTACAGGTCTAATAATATCTCTATTTATTCCGTTTGTCATGGGCCCAATGATACCGTTTTTAATATCATTCTTGATTTGTTCTATGTCAGGAATAGGAATATCAAATTTAATATCAGGAATACCGGGAGGCATACCAATGTTTACTCGGAAATCTTCAATAAAATCGTTTTGCATATAATCATTGATATGTTGTTCTAATTTGGCTCGAATTTTATCTATTTTTTTTTCAATTTCCTCTTTATTCTGGTCCATTTATAGTATTATAATATATTTTATAATGACCACCACTTTATTGGCCCATTAAATTTGCACCACTTATCATTTCTTGTATTCCAGCCTGTAAAAGTTCCGGCATTCTTTTTTCAAAATCGTAATTAATCTGGCTGGATTTGCTTTTTAATGCTAAAACCTTTAATCTTTTACAACTATAACACGTGTCCGCTACATTTTTAGGATAATGAGCAAAATGAAAGCCCATCATATTATAAAATTCGTCATCTATCCAGTAAATAGTGTCCCATATTTTTTGTTGCCCGGTATATAAATCCTGTCCGGCATATTCCCATGCTATCCAATTAATAAAATCAATTGGAAAATATAAAATTTTTGCGAATACGTCAAGAGTGTAATAAAATATACATTTATGCATGTTTTGCAAATATTGTAAACCACAAATCATATATGTAAAAACAAATTCACTCGTCCAAAACATAAACTCCCCTATGTTATGAAATCCAATACTGAGACCTTTGCCTAAGCCTATCATTTCGTCTACAAAAAGGCCTTTAAATATTTTTTCCAGACCCTTTCCTATATTTGTCATTTTTTTTACTAATTTATTAATGCCGTCTGAAACATCGAATCCTTCCAGTTGCGGAACAAGGTCATTTTTATTATTAACTATAGAATTTGTTGATTCTAGAATTTTGTTCATATTATTTTCTATCCCGTTTCTTAAATCATTTAATTTGCTGTTAACGTCCTTTAACTTATCCATAATATATTAAATGATAATATATTATGTTATTGCATATTTAATTTGCCTTTTTTACCTTGTCATTAAATCTTTCTTTTATAGCCATGGCCTCTTGTTGTAAAGGTTCTGCTCTTTCCAAAACATCAAGCAATTTTTCTTGAACGGCAAAATAATCCTTCATGTCTTTCTTAAGTTTTGCTGCTTTTGTAACAGTAGGGTTACTTTTATTATCAGTTTCCATTTGAGCATTTGTTAAATCAACTTCATCTTCAACGTCTTCAACGTCAGGGGCATCAACCAGAGATTCTTGCTCCTCTCCTTCTACGTATGGTTCATTCGTTGTTTGTTGATTATCTCCAGCTTCCGAATCGTCTAGTCCTTCCTGGTTTTCAAAGGATTCTCTACCGTTAATAGAATATTGAGCACTTTGAAAAAACAAAGAAACAAAAGTAGCGAATAGTAAAATAATAATCATATTTTTAACAAAGAACGACGTGATAAATCCGACCAAAAAGAATATAACTAAAGAATACGTATGGTTTAAGTTAATGATGTAAAATAGATTTACGAGAGAAATCATAAGAACAATATATAAGAGACAGCGACTATATAAAATAGAATTAACAGATGCATTCGGACTAAAACAGTCCATAAACCGAAAAGATTGGCCTCTGGATAAACTTTTCATGGATAAAGATTTCATATTCGATATAAATTATAAGGCGATATTTTTTTACGAATCCTCATTATAATCCGATGGAATATCGCCACTATATATTTCTAAAACCTCTTTTACTACATCTTCGCGTTGAATATCTGTGCGTTGAAACTCAAAACTACTTATGCTAGACGACCTCTTTCCTCTGAATTTACTTAGGAAATCATCTAAGCCGTTTAATTCATTGGCTCTATCATATTGTTCTAAATCGCCCGTAATTACTAGACGGCTATTTTCTCCTAAACGGGTTAATAACATTTTCATTTGTGCTACGGTCGAATTCTGCATTTCGTCAGCAACTATCCAGCAGTTTTTAAAAGTACGGCCTCGCATATATCCAAGAGGCGATATTTCAATAACTTTATCTTCAATAAGCGCGGTTACATCTTTGGGGCTCATAAAATTATATAAAATATCGTAAATGGGCCGAATCCATGGTGCCATTTTTTCCTCGAGAGTACCAGGTAAATAACCGAGGTCTTCGTCTACAGATACGGAAGGGCGCGTAAAAATAAGTTTTTCATAAGTGCCGTTTAAAAAATTACGCACTCCAGTTTCGGTAGCAAAAAGGGTTTTTCCAGTGCCTGCCGGTCCGGTAGCGACAACGATTTTTTTAGACTTGGTTTTAAGTAGATGTGCGTACTGTTCTTGGCGTTCGTTTTTGGGTTTGGTAAACTTGTTATCAAAATTAATCTTTTCATTTGGGGATAAATACTGCATGTTCTCATAAAATTTGCGCTGTTTTATTGCTCCGTTTTCGCGTTCTTGGATTATCTCAGAATGATATTCATGTAATATCTCTTTTTCTGACTGTTTTTTCGATTTACGATATCTGCGTCGGGGCTCAGGTTTTTCTTCCCCCAAATACTCTGCGCTACTATCAAAAATCGCCCCAGCATGTTTCATTTATATACTAAAGGATAATAATAGTTGCCTAAATTTACGCTCTGGGAAAAAGAATTTTATCTACTGTTGTTCTTACGCCAAACGCACGATGAACTAGAACTCCTAAAATTAAAATTACTGCTAAAGTTAGCCAATAGGAATAGCCAGTAAACCAAGCAACAAAAATACACAACACCATAACTACTGCCAAATCAAAAATTGATACGCCTAATATTCTATATTTACGAAAGCCGGTTTTGAATCCAGCAGGACCGAATGCATCCTTGTATTTTTCAAGACCAAACATGGTTTATATAAGTTAATATTTTTATTTTAAAAATTAAACACTCTGTTGGATTTACAAACTAGTCGAGTTTACGACCTCATCGAGTGCGTTTGTCCTAAATTATTATTTTTGAGAACATCTATTGTGGTCAAATTATTAAATCAAAATGGTATAAAATCTAAACAGTATATTATTTAGCGAATAATGTCCGAAACAACTTTTGTTGAGCCTTTACTGAAAGCTGACGATAGTCGCTTTGTGATGTTTCCAATCAAAGATAATGATATTTGGCAAATGTACAAAAAAAGTGTTGACTCATTTTGGGTGCCACAAGAAGTGGACTTATCCAAAGATTTAAATGATTGGGCATCACTTAATCCTGACGAAAAGCATTTTATTTCGATGGTACTAGCATTTTTTGCTGCATCTGATGGTATTGTTTTAGAAAACTTGGCGTCGCGTTTTATGAGCGATGTACAATTAGCGGAGGCGCGCGCATTCTATGGGTTTCAGATTGCTATTGAAAATATTCACTCGGAGATGTATAGTATTTTGATAGATACTTATGTATCCGATGATGCTGAGAAAAAAAAGTATTTTACTGCTCTTGAAAATTATCCTTGTATAAACAAAAAGGCAAATTGGGCCAAGAAGTGGATTAACGATAACCGTAGTTCGTTTGCTGCGCGTCTTGTGGCTTTTGCTGTAATTGAAGGGCTTTTCTTTTCGTCATCATTTGCTGCAATTTATTGGATTAAGAAGCGTGGACTTATGCCTGGTCTTACATTTTCTAATGAGCTCATTTCCCGCGACGAGGCTCTTCATACTGAATTCGCTGTTTTACTTTATAGTAAGCTACAGAGAAAACTTCAAAAAAAGCGTATTTACGAAATTATACAGGAGGCTGTGGAAATCGAAAAAGAGTTTATTTTGGACGCAATTCCTTGTCGTATGATAGGAATGAACTCAAAACTTATGTCGCAATATATTGAGTTTGTAGCTGACCGACTTTGTTTGCAGCTTGGATACGATAAGATTTATAATGCGAATAATCCATTTGATTTCATGGAGCTCATTAGCATGGAAACAAAAGTAAACTTTTTTGAACGCACCAATTCGGAGTATGCTCTTGCAAATAAAACGGTTGCAGACGACGTTTTTGATTTTAGTGCCGATTTTTAGACACTAGAATAAAAATGTAACCATAATTTATATGATTACATTTATAATACCAACAACAGGAAAAGATACATTAAAAAACTCAATTGAATCCCTTGAAAATCAAACAAATAATGATTGGAAAGCTATTATTATATTTGATGGGCTTAAACCAAATATTGAAATTAATAATCCAAAAATCACGGTTTTAGACATTGAAAAAAAGGGCGTAGGAGGAAACGGAGCAGGTAATGTTCGAAATCACGGAATGAGTCATGTTGACAGCGAATGGATTGCGTTTTTAGACGACGATGACACAGTAGCACCCGATTATGTGGAGACATTTTATAAAGAAATCAAAGAATATCCATATGTTGATGTAGTAATATTTAGACTATATCGTTATAACTGGGAACCTCATATAATACCTTTTTTGGAGACAACTGATACATTTCACGCAAATGAAGTTGGTATAAGTTTTGCTTTAAAAACAGAAATATTTAAATCTGGTCTTAAATTTGAACCTTCTTCTGGCGAAGATTTTATGTATTTATCAACCATGAAAGATAACGGGAAACGTATTATGATAAGTCCGTATACCAAATATTTTGTTCATGGAAAAAACGACAATGAAAAAACTAGCGTTTTAGGAACACGGGTATTTATTAATAAAAAAGAAGAGGGGTTCTCATTAATAAGTGTATCAAACATAGGATCAGATGATTATATACCCCTTTTGTTTTTGTTTTGTGTTATTATTTATGTAATATTTGGCAATAATAAAAAATTAGTGCACGTATTAATATTTGGTTTATTTATATTTTTAGCGGGACTAGCACTGACGCAGTCATAAACTGACGCAATCATAAATTGACGCAGTTATAAAAATTCGTCTATAATTGAGAGAACATCAGAACAAAGGACGGTTTTTCCTTGAAGAATATCATCAATAGATTCAACTTTACTAATCCATTCTATTGGAACAATTGACATAATTTTTTTGTTACCATGTAGTCTATCGTTTAATAAGTAAATATAATAATATTTTGGAAAAATATGACGAATCTCCAAAAACGTTGCACGATATGAACTTTCGCTATGTAGCGCGGGTTTTTTTTCGTAAAATGTATATCTACAGCCAGTTTTTAATTTATTCATGGATACCATTGATTTTTATGGTTATTAGACCAATGTTTTTTTATGTCAATTTTTACGGAAAAAAACAATATGTACACAACTTTTTATTTTTGATCAAACCTTATGCTTTGATCGAAATGCTGAGATATTCGTTTTCTTGTGCCTGTGAAATGGTTGCGCTCAAGGCCAGTGTGTCTCCGCTTAGTCCAATCTCCCTGAACATCTTGCTCAGGTCACGGACCTCCTCTGCTCGTCGATTGGCCGCGTTCATTTTTTCCTGGCTCATGTTGCCCATCATGGCCAAACTAGCGGCTTGCATTGGACAACACATTGCGATTTTTCCGTATAGTTCGGGATATAGCACGAAGGCTCGAATGACCTTAGCCGTGGCCTTTGCCAAAACTTCTTCGTCATTCGTAGGGAAGCGGTTTTTGGCGCCGAAGCGACCTATGTCGTAAATAATGTTAACGAGAACTTGGTCCTCCGGATTGTCCCACACGTCGTCTTCAATGCGACTCCCCAAAAACACCTCTGGATTTTTCTTGGTCATGGTGTATACGTTTGCAACCACGCGCCAAAACGCCGCCGCACGAAAGTGATATTGTTGATGAGCCATTGTGGCACTAGTTTTTGTCCTTTAGTTTTTTTGCATAAAAAAGGATTCAATTTTTTCGACAACTTTATTACCCGGTTATAATAAAAGTTTTATAAGAATCTATACCATTTTTTGCAATATATTGTAGATGTCTCATTGTAAAAGCGAATGACGAACCTGAATGTCCTGGTGAATCAGGTAAAGAATCCATCTTTTTTCCAATAAGACTAATATTTTGATGATTTGACCACATAAAGCCCTTACCTTCTTCCGGTTCATAAGTTTTTAGCCATGACCAAAGCTCGAGCTGATCAACGGCACTATAACCGTTTGAAACACAATTACGTGTAAGTTCGTTACTAATAAAACTAAAATCCATGATTTAATATAATTTAATACGTACTATAAAAATCAATTTTTAAGGTCGTGTATGAGAACTTCAAATACGTAAAAATTGAAAACTTTTTTCTTCAGATAGCATAGGATAAACTAAATAGACCATGTCTATGCTACCAACTACACTGTGGGGCGCCATCAACCGCGCCAAACTGGATCTTCGCAAGTATCACTTGGAAGATGATCATAACAAGAAGGAGGTTCTCAAAAAAAAGGCCATAGAGTCTATAAAAAATGCGGACGAGGTTGTTGGGCCGGGGCCTCATAGATTTATGTCTTCGCGCCATAACTGGCGTAACGAATGGCTTTATCTCAACTACTACGAAGAAGACCCTACCGTGGGTCGTTATTGGGAGGACGACAAAGTGCGATGGAGTTTGGAATCTATTCCAAAGTGGGCCATGAACCCAGACTTGAAAGTTCAGGAGCCTTCGTTTGGCTATAATCCCAAGGTCCGCGGGAAGAGATTTGTGTATGTAATTCGACCTGAACTCCAACAACGCTAGAAATAATAAAAAATAAAAAGTTGTATATATTGTTTTTTCATGATTCTTTATCGAATCATGAAAAAGATTGCGGACAGTGGGGTTCGAACCCACGCATCATAGATAACAGGTCTTGAATCTGTCGCCTTAAACCACTCGGCCATATCCGCTTTATATCAATGAAAAAAAGGTCTTTCATTGATTAACATTGTGCAAGCGGTAGGATTCGAACCTACGCATCATAGATGCTGCTTCGAATTTCAGCATCGTAGATACGGGCCGCGGACCGTCGCCTTAAACCACTCAACGTCACGCTTGCTTTGGTGTTTATTTTTAACGAGATAAACAACTCATTGCGGACAGTGGGGTTCGAACCCACGCATCATAGATAACGGGTCTTAAGTCCGTCGCCTTAAACCACTCGGCCATATCCGCTTTTTTGCTGCGTCCCTTTTCAAAATCATAATTTTTGAGGTTGGATTGCTGTCTGGACGCGCGATTGTTTTTGCAGAACAATCAAACTGTTTAATGCTGTCTTCATTTGGATTCGAATAAGTGAATTTTGTTGAATTGCTGTATGAAGACAATTGTTTTCCGATACGGGGACTCGAACCCCGGCCAGAGGGGTGAAAACCCTCGATCCTAACCAACTAGACTATATCGGATTTTGCTGTTTCCGCTTTTTAAAATAGTTTTTAAGTGATTGCTGTCTGGAAACGAGTCATTTAAGCTCTTACTGGGACTCGAACCCAGGATAGAAGATTCAAAGTCTTCGGTGCTAACCACTACACTATAAGAGCTTATTTGTTGAGACGGATCTCCGAGCAGGTTTTTGATAAGTGCCTGCAAACTTATTAGTCCTAACGGGAATCGAACCCATATCTAGTCCGTGTAAAGGACTTGTGCTAACCGCTACACCATAGAACCGTTTCGCTCCTGACAGGGCTCGAACCTGCGACCTAACGGTTAACAGCCGTTTGCTCTACCTACTGAGCTACAGAAGCATGGGGGCTAGTTTTTTAAAGAGAACCTACAAACTCTAAGCACCCGATGAGGGACTTGAACCCTCGACCACTAGCTTAAAAGGCTAGCGCTCTACCGACTGAGCTAACCGGGTTTTTTTGCTGTTTTCGTTTGTCTTCAAGACTAAAATGATTGAATGAATGGATTGCTGAACGAAAACGGGTGTTTGTGTTTGAAAACGAGCTCAAACAACTCGGTAAAAGAATGGTCCTTTTGATGCTCGATGTGAGACTTGAACTCACGACCCTCAGCTCATAAGACTGATGCTCTAACCAACTGAGCTAAACGAGCAATTTGACTGTTTTTATCTAGACACAGACAAACTACACAACCAATCTAACCTGTTGTTATGATTCAGTTTTTACTGACCACGAAGAAGTTCTCCTGGTGCTTTTGCTGGGATTCACGTCCCCTGACATATTAATATGTCGTCGAGTCTTTATACCGTTTTGAAATGTTATTTATTTTGACCAATACACTGCGTTTAAAATGTATAAATAAAAAATCATCTAAACATAGAATCGTGTTTATATAAAAATGAACGACATACCTATCAACGAAATATTCGACCGCGAAAAAACAGCCAATGAGATAAAGTCGTTATTGTTAAATTTTGATAAAAACGTAAATAATGTTGCTTATAAAAAGGGTATTTATATTTATGGTTCGCCTGGTTGTGGTAAAAGCCATTTTGTTATCAATATTTTAAAAGAATTGAACTATGATGTTATCAAATATGACGCCGGCGACGTTCGTAATAAAGCCCTTATAGATACAATAACAAGTAATAATGTATCGAATCGAAATGTTCTCCAAATGATGACAAAACAAGTGAAAAAAATAGCCATTGTGATGGATGAAATCGATGGAATGAACAATGGAGACAAAGGTGGAATTACGGCGCTTATCAAAATAATCCGTCAAAAGAAAACAAAGAAGCAGCGATTAGAGAACAAAACAATGAATCCGATTATTTGTATTGGAAACTATTATATTGATAAAAAAATTCGAGAACTCATGAAAGTATGTAATGTCTTTGAATTAAAAACGCCTACTAAACCACAAGTTCATCGTTTATTAAAAACTCTAATGCCAAATACATCATTGTATGAAAAACGCACAGACGAACTAGTAAATTATATCCAAGGCGACATGCGGAAAGTTCTCTTTATTCATGATGTTTATAAAAAAAAACCAGAATTTTTACAGGGTAATACCTTACAAGAAATATTTCAAATAAAAACATATAACGAAGATGCAAAAAAAATAACACAGTCATTAATAAATCGGCCCATTAAAATGGAACAACATAACCGTTGTATGAACGAAACAGAGAGAACTATAGTAGCTCTTCTTTGGCATGAAAACATTATTGATGTTTTAGCAAATCAACCTCCGGAAAAAACGTACCCTTTTTATTTGAGGATTTTAGACAATATGTGTTATGCTGATTATATTGACCGAATTACATTTCAAAGCCAAATATGGCAGTTTAATGAGATGTCTTCGCTTATGAAAACTTTTTATAATAATAAATTATATCATGATCATTTTCCTGAGAACCAAAATTGTTTTAAGCCACCCGAAGTAAGGTTTACCAAAGTTCTCACAAAATATTCTACAGAATATAATAATATGTTATTCGTTTACAGCCTTTGTCAAGAATTAGATATGGATAAAAAAGATTTAGTCGCGTTTTTTCAAGAATTACGTCTTTTTTATGGTGCCGATTTTTGTTCTCAAATTGATAGATTAAACGATGTCGAAAAAATATTTGAAACATATAATATTTCAAAACTTGATATTAAGCGAATGTATCGTTATTTAGATAAAAACGTAAAAAAAGATGCGTTGGTTGAAGAAGACGAAGAAGATGACGATGCCTAGAAATAAAATGTTTATCTATTTTATATAATAGATATATAATGAATAAAGCCGCCAATATTGTAAAAGATTTATTTCTAGGTAAGCCAGAACAACGATTTCAAAATGTAACTACTGATTTAGATAATATTCAGTCCGAAATAAATTTAGTGGATAAAAAGATTTCGAATTTAATTGCTAACGGGAAAGTCAATCTATCCGAAGAGGAAATTCAAAAACAGATAGCCGAATTAAAAACAGAAAAAGCTGGCCTCAAAAATAAACTTATTGCAAAACGCGACCAATTGAATGCTGTAAAGAATGAATATAAAGACAGAAAAGTTGAAGAATATAAAGATGATATTAAAAACAAACAGGACGCCTATGTAGAAGACACAGGAAAACAAGCAAAAAATACTGCAAAGGCTATTGCAGAGGCAAAAATAGCTGTTCGTAGGGCAAGACTGGCTATGCGCAACCGCACAAATAAAAGATTTGCGTTTCGTAACCGCGCTCAAGGTGGAAAACGTAAAAGTCAGAAAAAAAGGCGTACCTGTAAACGTAAATAGATTGTTATAAAATATTATTATATATTATAACAATGAATTCTGGAGAATTTGTTTCCTACATGAAAGCTTGGTTTTTTAATTTATTTAATTGCATAAAGGATTTTAATAATAATTCTTTAGAAGAAGTATTTGTTCCTTTATCTGACGATAAGGAGGACGAAATTGTTGCGCCTGAATTAGATAATATTGCCGCATCTACAATACTTGAAAACATTGACCTTGTTCTTAATAACGTTTCGCAGTTCGACGATGTCAGCGAAACAACCAATAGTGAAAATTGCGAAGATGTTAATGATAAAGAAGAATACGGGTTTGAACAAGAATTAGAAGACATCAATAACTTATCTGATGACGAATATGACCATTATTATCATACCTAATCGCCGTTTATCATAATAAGAGGACCGTGCTTAACTGGTATAGGAAAAACCTTTGTTTCAGAATTGATAACAGGCTTTATATTTTCTTCATGAACTGGTGCTTCAGTTCCTGTAGATTTTTCTTCTAATACAACTGTCTTAACTTCTCTGGCTTTAATTAATTCACTTTGTGCCTCAATCAACTGCATCTGCATTTCAACAACTATTTTTTCTAATTCTTGTATTTTATTTGATAAAACTCCTATATGGCCCTGTTGTTGTTGTATAATACCGACAACTTCTTGTTGAGACAATTCCTTGGGTTCTTCTCCGGGTCGCTGAAGAACAATAGGCCCTGTCGCATTTTTGGCAGCCGCTTCTTCCTGAGCTTTCTTTAACATTTCTGCACGCTCTGCCTCAATGGTTTTAATCTGTGCAAGTACATCCGGTTTCATTTTGGGTTCTCCAGGTTCGTAATTTTCTAACAGTTTATCAATTTTATTCATAAAAAAATCTTTGATAGGTGCCTCATCTTTCATACGAATAAACGTATCTACCGTTTTGGTAGAATCTTTCAAATAATCCGGATGAGGGTTATCCAACATCTTGCGTTTATCAAACGTATTATGCTCATGAGAAAATACCAATATGGTCTTAAGTGGATCAAGTTGAACGAAAGGAACCGTATATCCCTTTAAAAATGCACGCTCTTCAGCAATAGCGGCGTGGTCTTCGTATTGTGTTTGTTTTAATAGTTCTGCTTTGAAAGCAAATGTGCCAGCAGTGGCATGATTTGGATTGTAAGGGCCACACTGAACCATTCGACTCAAACCTTTGAAATAAATATAAATTTCACTCGAACCAGCACAAAGGGCATTTTTATCCCCCTGAAGACGTTCAACTGCATGAGAAATACGCTCAGGAGGATAATAATCATCATCGTCCATGTATACAATAATGGAACCCTTTGTCTGTTTGTGCATAAAATTGCGCTTTGTGCCCAAAGTCATTTTTTCATTGATAGGATAATATTTGATTTGGGGAATGTTTGATTTATCAATTAAATCCTTTATTTTGTCCGTGCCGTCATCGACAATAATCCATTCAATACGTTCCTTGGGGTAATTTTGATTTCGGAAGCAACGAAACATGTTTTCAATAAAAGGCCTGCGGTTAAACGTGGGTGTGCAAACACTTACAAAAGGTACTGGTTTTTTATTTTTGCCCATTTTCTTTAATAGGGCTAAATTTATTTATATGAATTTTACGAATTATATTATTCTTTGTCTTTATTTTTTATCATCCTCTTTATCTTCCTCTTTATCTTCCTCTTTATCATCCTCTTTATCATCCTCTTTATCATCCTCTTTGTCATCCTCTTTATCATCCTCTTTGTCATCCTCTTCATCCTCATCCTCATCCTCCTCATCCTCCTCATCCTCATCCTCTTCTTCATCAGAATCATGTTTGTCTTTTTGTATTTCTTTCTTTGTTGTACGTTCAATAGTATTTTTTAATGAATCATTATCAGAATCATCGTCATCATTGGAATCATCAGAATCATCGTCATCATCAGAATCATCAAAATCAGTTGAGTCATCCGACGAACTTAATAAATCTAAGCCTTCTTCTGCTGTACAATTTTCTTGAGAAGTTAGGCCATCTAATCCAAGTGTGGCGGAAGGATTTAACACAGTACCTAGTACACCTTTAGCTAATTTAGCAACCGGATTATTAAGTATAACATCCATGTTGTCTTTTAATTTATTCTTAACATTATTAAAATCTCCCTTTGCGTCTCCAAATTTTCCATTGATATCATTAAAATGAGAACCTAGTTCATTGTTTTCTGCAAAAGCTGTCATTTTTCCTTTCATTTCCGCTATACCTGATGTTAGATTTCCTTTCAATTGAGACATACCCTGGTTCGCGGTAGATTTTAATTTCCCCATTAGCTTGTTACCCATTGTACTTTGGCTTTGTTTCTGTTGTCCCGGTTCTTCACTTAAAAACTTCTTTAATTTTTCAAATTGTTCTGGATCGACATATCTATCCTTCTTTATTTTGTCTTTAACATCTAATCCAATAGGAATAAGTACAATGCCTATAAGCAAACCAAAAATAATAGAAAGATTTTGTTTTAATATGGCGCTGTATATGTTTTTGTTAAAATCAACAATACCAAGTATTAGTATTACTAATAAAGTAATTGAGAACATTGATGAACTAAGTAAATCAAATAAAATAGATAATACCTTTTTAATCATTTGTATTTTAGTAAGATTTTCTGCTTTTGAATCAAAATCTAATAAGAATGCCTTTGCCATATATTCCCGAATTTCAAACGGAATAGCCCACATATTTATAATTTTTGAAAAAGACAATGTAGTAAATGGTTGCCATAAAATACTTGTTGACATTAATAAAAGAACAATAAGACAAAATATAAATCCAAGAGGCACACTTATAGATATTACAATAATAAATTGAATAAGAACCATCAATGGACCAAGAATAAGACCCCCACTGGCCGTATCAAAAACGCGTTTTATATTATAAACTAACATATCCAAATTACCAAAATTTGGGCTTCCTAAAAATCCGTTCATCCAATCAAACAAATGGTCGAAACTGCCAAATAAGCCATTAAACCATCCTATATTGCTTTTGGGTTTACAAGAATGAGTGTTTTTGCACATACCACAAATACTTACTCCACATCCTCCGCATAAATTTAAAGAAACCATACCACAACTATTACAAGAACTTTTGGGTTTTGCCTTTGGTTCCTTTGGAGTATTAATTTCAGACTGTTTAAATTTAACACCAAACGAGAACAATGACGAAAACACATTGAATACGTTTTTCAGAATAGGAGAGAAAATATCAAAATCCGCAAAGAAAAACAATATTGTTATAGCGTACATAAGATTTACTGTCTGATTGTCTGTATTTAACATAATAACATCACGAATAAATTTGAATAAAAATGTACGGCAATTTTCTAAGAAATATATCATCATCGAGAACACAAACATCATATAAATCGGAGCATTCAAATACTTTTTAAACATATATGGTAGTTTGTCATAGAGTAAATTTTGTAACATGTCTGAAAAATATAGTGCATAAGTAAACAAAAAGACGAGAGGTTTTGCTAAAAACCCATAATTTGAATTTAACGTCATTATTTTTAAGTTGTCGCTAGTAAATCTGGGCATAGACGTAGGTTCGTTTGTTTCATTATCAATAAAAACCGTCGCATACATTAAATTATAAGTAAAAATAAATGCAAAAATAATACTTTCTAATAAAGACAAATAAGGTTTTATAACATCTACATCGGCTTGCGCTGCCGCGTTTTGATAATAATTTAAATATGTGCTTCCTGAAATTGTTGCGTTATTATTTATAGTAACATATTGTCCTTTTATTGCGGTTATATTAGTTTTAACTGGTATCCCGTCTCCATTAACTAAAAACCCGACTTTTAATTTACTTACATCAGTAACTAATAATGTATTTGTATTTTCAGTTAAAACTGTAATAACCGTTATAGGAATAGACTGTTGTAAGCCGTTTGCTATAACTTGTGCCTGGTAATGATTAAAATCATCTATTCTTTTTTCTATCATCTGAATGTATGCTAAAAATATTTTTCTTGGATCGTCACTGCTCATGCCTTTATCACCAGAATCTAATCCATCCCAAAAATCGGGCGTTAGTGGTATTCCGCTACCTCGGTCCACCGGACCCTTATACAGATATTTATTCCCCTTTACGTCTATAATATAATATTTTCCATCCTTTTCGTCGAAATAACCTTTTACTTTATTACCGCTAGCATCTATCCACGTTCCTTTTGAGTCTATTATTTTAGAATTTCTTCCATCTGCTTTTCCTGGGTCATAGTTGGGGTTTGAGACAGGCGCTGAATTGGCTGCTGCTGCTTTTGCTTTTTCTGCTGCTTTTGCTTTTGCTTTTTCTGCTTCCGCTTTTGCAAGTGCGTCAGCCGAACCAGTACCCTTAGCCGAATTACTTTCGGTTTTTTTTGTATTTAAAGCGTATTGGTCATTCCCAAAACTCATTGTATTTTTTATATCACCAATCCAATTTAAATAACTTCCGTAGGATTGAGGAGTAGGAGTAGGGGTAGGAGTTGGTGTAGGAGTACGAGTAGGAGTACGAGTAGGAGTAAGCGTAGGCTTAGGAGGAGGAGTAGGAGTAAGCGTAGGCTTAGGAGGAGGAGGGGGAGGCGCTTTACCAACAGAGTTAGCAGCTACAACTCCCCCAGCACCAGCAACAACTGCTCCTCCTGCTACTGCAGCCGCTTTAGGTGCGGGTACAGGCGCGGGTACAGCTACTTTAGGCGCGGGTGCAGCCGCTTTAGGCGCGGGAACAGGCGCGGGCGCAGCTACTTTAGGCGCGGGTGCTTTAGGCGCGGGTGCTTTTTTGTTAGCAGCCCCTTCATAAATGTTCTCAAATGTTTCAATATTTTTATAATTAAACATACGCGATTTCTTTTTTTTATTTGCTCGACTAATTTTATGTATCATGTTTAAAGTATTGAAATCCTCAATTGTATTATCGTCTCTATTACTAAATAATTTTTTATTCCATATTGTTTTTGATACATCAGGTTCCATAATATAATAAAAACTATATTATATTATCGTAAAAAAAATGCATTAACGTGAATATAACATACCACAATTACCTCCTATTATAGATAATACATTATATCGTTCTTCGAACAATGTCATATTATAATTGTATTCAAAAAGACGCCAATTTTGCTTTCGAACACCAATAGGGTTACCAGAAATATCACAAATAACATCAAACGACGAATTTATTGCATCGACTTGTGGAACATAGGTATTAATTTCAAGTTCTACCGTTTTGAATTTACTCATATTTACTGCCCCGGTGGGTTGGTATTCAAAAGGACTGGTATTCAAACAAAAATTATAACAATAGAGCCCTGATGTAGCATTTCCCTGAGTTCTCGTATATTTTTCAACAAAGTTATAAATACCGCTCTCTAAAGTGTTCTCGCGATATTCTCCATTAAATAAAATGCCCATATTATTCAATATTTCTTTCCTATTAATTGCTTTATAATCACCAGTTAAATAAATACCTGTGTTACGACCATCAAATGGGTCAATACCAGGACCATAAGGTATTGTGGGCGCATAAGTATTGTCAGCAGTTCCTATTTCTAAATCACCCGGTATCGCAGCATAGGGCCAATTAGTATAATTTGACCACTCATTACGCAAATTGACATCATTACGTTGTAAATAAAACATCCAGTTTGAAACTAAACCATTTGAATAAACCTGTAGTTTTCGAGTTCCCGTAACGTTCTCAAAATTATATTGAAAAACATCTTTCACTAAATAAACTTGGTCTTGACTAGCAAAAATTTCCGTCTCTTCTTTTGATAAAAACCCGTAGGTTGCTAGAAGATGTATATCGGCATTCCATACGGAAACTTTATTTTGATAAGCATCGGGTGTCAATAGAACCGCCGGAGGGGTCTGCAAAAAACGATACATTTGAAATTGAGGAAGATTAAAATCGGGCTGCACGTAGGGATACAAATTCTGGAAATCGAATACATCACGTATTTGAAAAAGTTCTTGAATTGGTCGCATAGTAACCGTAATTATCAATTCATTGTATTGTAGAGCCACTAATGGAAAAGCGCATTGACTATTTAATGTAAACCAGGTATTAATTGGAACATAAAGATTACGGCCGCGAATTGACGGCTCCGCCCCTACGTTATTAGTGCTATACCATGCTGTAGGATACGTATTAGCGCGCCCATTCGAGTTTGCTGGGTCATTAAATTCGGCACTATTACCTGACATATTATTAAATAAATCCTTTTTTTCTGCGGAAAAATCTCTATCTACTTGTGCAGTTAAATACTCTCCGCTATATTTTTGAAGAGTTAGAGAACCACAAGTTATTTCTATTTCTTGAATCATAAGAGTACCTAAATTTTTTATCCATTTAAAATCATACGGCGTCCAGCGATTACTATTTTGATTCGTAGGATGATATAAAGGGCTCCAAATATCAGGAAGAGTTACCACCAAATAAGTATCCATTAACAAATCGGCATACCGGGGTATTTTAAACTGAAATTTTGAGGGTTCCGTTAAACGTAGGTCGCGAGAACCGTCGTAATCGATTCGAAATTTTTGTAAACCAAAGTTCGTATATTTGGAGTAGGTAACCTTAAAAAAGGTTTTGCTCGGATTTCCAGTTAATATTGAATTGTTGTTACCTACTGAAATAATATTTAGTAAACCCCCAGGCATTATAATTTATATGTAGATTATTTCATTATATTATTATCGCCGTATATCTTATTACTTTATGAAATTAAATAAACAGCTTATTTTTCTATTAATAATTTTATTTGGCCTATGTGTTATTCTTTATTTTATTCGTGATTCAGTCTTTCAAGAGGGCTTAACAGTGGATACTAACGATAAAGCGGTTGCAGAAGCACAGACTTTTGCCAACAATAATAATTTGGCCGGAGCAAGTGGTTTTATCAAAATTTTACCATTGAAAAACACTTTAAATAATTCAAAAGTCACAACTGGTATTATGGGAAATTATCCAAATATTTTAAATCTTCCGATTAATCAATTTGCTGTAAAATCTTCTTATAATAGTGCCTGTTCCGGTGACAAAAGCCATTTTATTAGTTCAGAGATGTTAATGTATACATTGAGTCGTGGCTGTAGATTTATAGATTTGGAAATTTCTAATATAATTACTGATGCTTCAAAAAAAACCGGAACCCCCTACGTAGTATATCCAGACTATAATGCAACTATTCCTATAGATGTTAATAAATGTTCTACATTAGATTCTATTTTAAAAACACTAGTAAAACACGGACTAATGAATACACAAAGCTCAAGCGCTGGTCCTACACCAAATTATAGTGACCCGCTGTTTTTGCATTTACGTATTAATGTTGACCCGCTATATAAAAATTTATATCAAGATGTGGCTGCTTGTATTCAAAAGAATTTAATTGATTATTTATACGGCCATACAAACATCAAACCTACCAAAATTTCTGTAAAAGACTTTGTTACAAAATCTATATTACCAGTTTTAGAAAACAAAGACGTAATGCAAAAATTTAACTCTTTAAATAGAGACACCACGGCATCGCTAAAAAAATATTTAGAAACAAACCTACAAGCCGAAAAATTATTTAGTGATTTACAAGATTATGTATTGAAAAACAATATCGCAGTTATGAATGTATACGAATTTGTAGATAAATTACCCGTAGAAAAAGTTTTGGAATTACCCGTGATAAACAGTTATATGGATAGTGTATCTACTATTTTAGATGGAATTAATAATACTAACAAATTATATAAAAGCGCAAAAGAGATAAAAGATTTGATTTCTTATATTTATTCGAATAACAAAAAATTTAATATACAAAAAACTAAAATGCGTGATATTATGGGTAAAATTATTATTATATTAGATGCAAATTATGATGCCGATTGGAAGAAGGCATCAAAATGTAGTCCGACCGCAAAAAATTGCTACGATTTAAACAATTTTGTGCACGTGGAAAGTGGAACAAACGTATTAACCGTGAATAGCCCTTTTACGTTATCGCAACAGTTAAGCACGCCAATTACAATAAATAGCGATAATCTTACTGTAACATTAAAAACTAATGGTGATGACATCAAAAATAAATATATGCAGATTGTTCTACCTGAATCTGACCTAGGTATATTAAATACTGACCCTGACAACAAAGGGTCGAATCCCGATTTTGAAAATATTGTAACAAATTGGGGATGTAATTTTATTACCTATCGTTTTTATATTCGAGATAGTGCTCTTACAAGTTATGAGCGTTTTTTTAATAAACAAGCGCTGGGTATAGTGCCTCTTGCGCACGTTAAAAATTATTATCTACAACAACAATTACAAAATCCCCAATAAAATTTGTTCTTATTATGTATATGGTTAAACATAATAAAAAATTTAATACCCATTTTTGTGATGATAAAATGACGTTCGAGGAATGCGAATTAGCTATATTAAGAAACGCAGTCGACGAATCCGAAAAATTACAAGGCGAAAAAATAGCAAATAGTGATATAATAAGGGCCGTTATTAAGATTTTAGAGAACTTTTTAATGCACAAAAAACTAATTTGCTATGGCGGCACAGCTATTAATAATATATTACCCAAATTCGCGCAGTTTTATGACCATGATGTTGAGGTGCCCGATTATGACTTTTATAGCCCAAATGCCCTCAAGGACGCCAAAGAATTAGCCGATATTTACCACAAAGAGGGTTATTTAGAAGTCGAGGCTAAAGCCGGTGTTCATTACGGCACTTATAAAGTATTTGTAAATTTTATTCCTATTGCTGATATTACGCAACTTGAACCGCTTTTGTTTAAACAAATAGCCAAAGATACTATTACCGTTGCTGGTATAAAATATGCCCCACCAAATTTTTTGCGTATGAATATGTATTTGGAATTATCCAGACCAGCTGGCGACGTTAGCCGCTGGGAAAAAGTTCTCAAACGTCTTACTTTACTAAACAAATATTACCCATTAACGCCAGACATCGATTGTGAAATTATTGATTTTCAAAGACAAATGGAAACTCATATGGAAGATAGTGAAAAAATTTATTTTACCGTACGTGATTCTCTTATTGACCAAGGAGTAGTTTTTTTCGGTGGTTACGCCACTAGTTTATATTCTAATCATATGAGCCAACAACAGCGTCGCATTGTAGAAAAAATCCCCGATTTTGATGTATTATCTGATGAACCAGGAAAATGTGCCATGATTGTAAAAGAGCGCTTACATCGAGAGGGTTTTAAACATGTAAAAATAGTTAAATATAAAGAGATTGGCGAAATTATTCCCAATCATTTTCGTATTGACGTAAATGGGGAAATTATTGCGTTTATTTATAAACCCATTGCGTGCCATAGTTATAACGTTATTGAAAACGGCGTCAATAAAATAAATGTTGCGACTATTGATACAATTTTAACATTTTATTTGGCTTTTACCTATGCTAATATGCCTTATTATGATAAAGACCGCCTCTTATGTATGGCTAAATTTTTATTTGAAGTAGAAGAAAAGAATCGCCTAGAACAGCGTGGTATTCTCAAACGTTTTACTTTGAACTGCTACGGTAAACAAAAGAACATGGAGGATATACGCGCAGAAAAAGCGGAAAAGTTTAAGGAATTGATTACAAATAAAGAATCCGACGAATATGAACGATGGTTTTTAAGATATAATCCAATGGCTAATAAAACTCGGCGTACTCTTGTAAAACCAAAATTTGTTAAGAAAAGGAGAACATTTAAACGCCGTAACACTAGCGAATATCTTATCTAAAATTATATATAAATAAAATTATATATAATACAAATGAAGTGGTCCATTTTATTATTGTTGGCAAATTTATTATTTAGTGGTGGAAAAAACTTGACCAATTCGAGAACATTAATAGAACACGCAACAACCGATCATAATTTTCGTAAACAATTCGCTAGGTCGAAACTAGCGCGTGGCTCAGCACTATCAAATAAATGTAACTCTAGATGTTCTGCTAAAATACCATGTAATAAACGTTGCCAATTAGCTAGAGACCGTTATCAACTACGTCTGGCAGAAAAAAAATATAAAAAAGATAATGTAAAAAAATATACGTCGTCACAATTAAACCAGCGTTATTATAGTGGCCAAGTAACTAATGGTGCTTGTAATTCGCGATGTAGAGCCGCCAAAGCGCTCTATGAAAAACAACGTATTCAATATATGAAAACATTCCATGAACCCTGTCAAAATGGGCATATTAAAAACACTGGTTCGTATAATGGAAAAAAACTCAGTGACCAAGGTAATCCTAGCGGAGATAGTCCTGGCGATAAAACAACGGTAGGTTCTTACGGAGGAGTAGCAAAAGGACGGCCACTGGGTGCGCCTGGCGATGGTCAAATTAATTGGCCTAATTCGGCAAAATATAATTGGCGCACTGTATGTAAGAGTTATTCAAAAATATTAGGTCCATCCAAACCGCCTATTGATTAAAAGAAAAAATGTTTAGTAAAAATATAATATATCAATATTATATTAATGCCGTTACCAGAACCTCCTGGTGCGTGGAGACCCACATGGGCAAAAACCAGTGCTCCATGGAATATTTTCACTAACACAGACCGTAGACAGCGAATAGAACTTGCTGAAAAATATGCAAATGAAGCTTTTGATAATTTAACAACTAAAAACGAAGGAACTCCTGAATATAATATAGCGTTACAGAATTATAATGACAAATTAAAATTATATAATGATGCAATAAATACTTATCTTCGTGAACCGGCACCGAGATCTGGAGGAAAACGAAAATCCTCCAAAAAGAGAACCAACAAAAAAAGAGGAAAGGGTAAAAAATCTTTAAAAAGGCGTCGTTAAATATCGCTCAAATATTCAATTACTTTTTGAATGGTATAATAGCAAGAACCAAAAAACACGCTTTTGAAAACTAAACCATAGAAATTAAAGTTCCCGTCTTCGTGATATATGGACAAAAACGAGAACTTTTTAAATACTAATGTATTAATAATTGGTAATTGAAATACCATGAACAAAATGGCTACCAATATAGGCGTTTGGAGCTCTGTCAAAATTTCATCAATCTTGCTTTCCCTATGCTTTTTCGAATCGTTATCTTTCTTCTTTTTCTCATATTCCTCTTCATAATCGTGAATATAATCTTTGGTCAGTTTGGGCCTAGGAATATAATTTGGCTGTACCTCTGCGTCCTGCATATAAGACTGTGTATCAATTTGTACATGTTTGGAGGGAAGACGCAGTTGTCGCATGTCTAAAAGTTCTGCTTTTTGCTGATCAGATAGGACGTTTGACATTTGTTCTAGTTGATTCATTTGCATCATTTGTTGTTCCATAGGAGGCATAATCGGATTTTGTGCTGATACACCATAAGGATTTGGATGTACATTTATAGGTATGTAATTAGTGGGAGGTACTGCTTCAGTTAAATCATCTGGCCTGTTCATTTGAATCATAACATTTTCCGGTAAATCTGAAATACGTGTTGTATTGTTCATTTCAAACTATACAATACAAAACTATCTAAAGATTACGTAAATTACGCGTCTTTGTGATAAGAATGTTCTCCTTTTTCGTTGGTTTCTTCTCCAATATCTACAATTTTACGATCTTTATTACATTTGCTTGATTTTGCAATGTACCTATAACATTTTTCATCATGCATATAAACTTTACCGTTAATGTCGTTTATAGCGGCCCCCTTAAAATGAATACAATTCTTCTCAGTACAAACTTTTCTAAATAAACTTGCGAGGCCTAAACCTAATATTATAGATAATAAAGTCTGTCCTAGGGGTGTTGTTAATAATCTTTTAAAGTTCATTATTATATATTATACATTAAGCATATAATATATTTATTCAAAATTTTATTATGACTGTACAGGAATTCTAGCTATTTCATCTTGATTTTTAGGGCAAGGCACCTCCTTTTGCTGGAACCCAAAACATGAATCTGTTTTATCTTTATATTGTAACATGTTTACGTTTTCAGGAGTAGGATATACATAGACAATTCGTGTATCAGGAACCGTATAATATACCGCAATTATTCCTAGAATTAAACTGATTACAAAAACAGGTATATTGATATATTTGAAAAACCCCATATATCATATCGTCTGAAAAGAATTTACTTCGTTTTTTTATTTTTCTTTTTATTGGGTGCAGTTCTCAATTTATTCTCCTGTTCCTCTTCTGCCATAAGCAACTCTGCCATTTTGTCAGCGTTTTTAATCAACGTCTTAGCCTGTGCCTCTTCTCCTTCTAAACGAAATACTAAATTGTCTGGAGTTATTGTTTCTACTGAACATCCTTTAAGCGCAGCCGCTTGTGCAGCAAGTAGCTCTTGGCGGTCTTTTTTCATCTTTTCTATGGCCTCGAGCTGCTTATCCTTCTTTTGTTGAATCTTTGAGCGCATTCGATTGCGCGTGTCTTCCATCCCCGTCATGCGTGCTATTGCATTTGTATCTAGCCGCATATTTTTACCCAGACCACCCATTCCCTTTGCAAATTTCTCAAACATGTCCTTCATTTGTTCTCCTCCTCCCATTTCCTTCATCTTTTTTAACATCTCGCTAGCTTCACTCATCATTTCCTCTTTTGAAATATCTCCATTCTTCATCTTTTGGTCTAATTTTGTGCTGATTTTCTTCATAAGACCCATTAATTTAGTTGGGTCTTTCATAAATAACTTCATAGCATCCTCAGTATTATTAAGCTCAGCCGCCTCTGGGCCTAACATGTCTTTAAATTCCTCCGAAATCTCCTCTGCCATCTCTTTGGCAAGCGACCCAATTTTTCCATCAAACAGCGTCTTCAAATGATCTTGAATATTCTCCATATCGGGCATATTAGGAAACTTTTTGCTAAATTCCTCGAAATTAGGCATAGGAAAGGGAGTCTCGTCTGTTTCTGAAGAAGGAGCAGGAACACCTTCTTTCATCTTTGCGAAAAATTCTGATATTCCACCCATAGTCTCTTTTAACTTTTCATGTAAATCCTTTTCGTCTATTCCCTCAAACATATTCATGCTATCCCCAAAATTGGCCTTATCTTTTACATCCTGAATCACGGTAAATAAAATCAACTGCAGATATTTCCAAATCGTCTTTTTAGTGTTTTCTGTTACTCCAGTACAATTATACAACAAAGCAAAATCAAGACCAGGAAAAAAAAACGTATTATCTTCCTCTTTAGTAAATATGTCACCGTTTTGATATAAAATATCAAAAAAACGTTTTGGATAAACAGTTAAACAATATTGGTAGAGTTCAACCACATCCTCTCCTGATGGTTCTAGGGTCCATTTTTCTAATTTATCAATATGTTCAGGAAATGTAATACATAAGTCTCTTGCGAAATCTGCCACAACAGAAGAAAACTTTTCAGGCACGTTCATTGAAATATACTTATACAGACTATTTTATTTATACTATTTTTACGGTTTATTAGTTAATATGGGACGTTTGAATTTGCGTCATTGTATCCAGTACAGTCGGAGATGCGTAACACGATGTTGTGCTTTGCGACAATTGATAAGAATCTATTTCTTGAATAACTTCGGGTGAAGTCAATGGCGGAAACTCAAGTTCTTCGGGCTGGGTAACCATTCCCGTATTTTGCCGCATTAGTCGAGAAGGTCTCGGCGCAGGAGGACAATCAAACTCTTGAGCATCTTGACGCCGGGGAGTTGAAACATTTGTTTGTTGACGCCCCTGTGACGTATATCGCGATAGCGTTAGCATATGTCCATTAAACATCTTTAAGCTCATATGAGCAATATACAAGTCATCACATAGTTGACGCATAAATCCATCGTCAGATTTGCCGTTGACCGCCATATAATCCCATAGCTTAACATAAACGGTATTAATTTCAGAACGAAGTGACGTTTTTTCCTCATCTGCCAAGTTGTCGTTTTGACTAGATCGGTACAATAGTTCGAGCGTCTTATGGCGGAACATATAAGGCATCAAATCTGTCCCAACAATGTCCCCAGTTTCTTCCGTAAGCAAATGAGGAAGTTCAGTCATTTTTTCAATATGAGCCTTTTCTGCTCCGTCTATAGTCATATCAATTCCATAAACGTCTAAGGCAATATTTGCGTCCTTTGTCTTCTTAATATGATATATTTTCTCTATTCCTCCAATCAAAATGTCTTCTTCAAACTGATTGGTCCATTCATTCTTTGTCCAGTCGTAAATATAGCCATTTTCGACCAAAATAGTGAAGTTCTCGATACACGGATATAAATACGGATGTAGCAATTCTCCATAGACAGATGCCGTGCTCTCAAAATCACGAATATACTGATAAAACGACCTTTTATTTTCACTAAACTTTTTCAGCAGCGAAACATTATGGTCGTTCCCGAATCCAATGAACACACTTCCGCAATCCGTTTCCTCTATTAACGTATTTAAATGACTTTTATTTTGATTACCCCTTGTGGCATGGCCGTCGGTCATAAAGATATGCGCAATTTGATGCTCTTGATGTTCCTCCTTGTATTCATTGATAACCGTTTTTGCATTAGTCAGCGCTAGTTCAATGTCGGTGCTAAGATCCGCACAAATATTAGAGATTCTCTCAATCAATTCATCAACATTGTCCTTTGTAATACGAACCTTATCTGCAATCACGTCAATGCGTTCATTAAAAGTATGCACAGAAACGTAGATTGGCGCATCAAGACCAGACAAATAAAGAATAATACTTTTAAAACTTTGCTTAACAATATCTATTTTTGAAACATAGTTGGCTGTACGTTCATTCATAGAGGCCGTGTTGTCAATACTAAAAAGCAAAAACGTAGGTTGACTAGTAATTTTAACCAAACCAGTCTTCAGGCGTAGAATACCGAATTGTTCCTCTGGGCCAACCACGTCAAGGTTCCCATCCTGATTATGGAATTCAAAGTATGCAGATTCGATACAAGACATTGTGTGCGTAATTTTACGTTAGTTAATAGATAAAATTTCAAAATCAATTTTTGCAGAGAACATATCGACTCTCTTTTAAATCTTCAATGTTGTAAAGCTAGGTTTTTTTGTCCAGAGTGTATATACATGTCAAGTTCGAACATTCATAATATGCACATTGAAAAACTTAAAAACAATTTTGATAATATTATTTCATTAAAAACCGAAATTGCGAGAACAAAACTACAAGTCAGTGAAAAATTACAACATTTAAAGGATATATATGGAGAACTTTTGAAATCAAACTCTAAAAAAATATTCCTTTTCTGTTTAGATTCGTTTTATTTTCAATATAAAACTTTTGCTATTGAAATGGATAATATAGACCGTTTTCGTGTTCTTATGAATAATCGTATGTATTGTGATTACTATAAGTTATATAATATTGTTGTGAATACAATTAAAGAAAATAGCGAAATTACACTTGCGGAAAATGAGGTAAAATCTTTTCCGCCATATAAGGATTTAGAACCTTTTCAAGAGTATAAAATTGATGATATAAAAGACATACATGAGAACATTTTAATGCTCATCAACAAGTTACATTCGTTTTCTAGTTCAAAAAAATACAATATTGACCACTATAATGAAAAACACCGAATTGGGTTCTCAATTTCAAACTTTATAAACACACTTGAATATGAAAACCGCTTAACCAATGAACAAATTTCCCTATATATAAACTATTTGTCTTTTTTCCATATTTCACAGAAAAAACAGGTTCAGCGTTTATTCTCGCGCATCAATGATTTCTATAAAGAGATTAATGATAATATTAACGTAAATCAAACGTTCTCTATTGACGACATTCAAGAAGAACATAAATTAAACCGTTTCTTTGTAACAACACAGGATGTTGCTATTGAGAACATATTAGAAGATTCTGAGCTTTTGATTCGAAATAGTGAATCTGTAATTGGTAAAATTGAGAACATTATACAATTTAAAGAAACCAATGATGATAATACTAACGAAGAACCAGAAGAAGTAGGCGACATTTTACCCAAATAATAAATAAAATATTTCAAATATAAATTATCTAATTACAATTTATATTAGTTGTATGAGCGAAAATGATAAAGAAAACGAGGGTCAAACTTCTCAAAACGCAGCCGGTGATAATAAAAAAGAAAAAAAAATAGAATGGTCGGACGAAAACGAGAACATTTTGGTCGAATGGTCCGACGTAGCACAATGTTATAAATGGCTTAATGCCCGTGCGCATGCAAAGTTCTCTTATATGCACGCATGGTTTACTATTCCAGCAATTACTCTTAGCACAATTAGTGGAACAGCATCTTTTGCCCAGACCAGTTTACCAGCAAATATCCAAACGTTTGCTCCTGCTGTAATTGGAACTTTAAATATTTTTATTGGAATTTTGACCACTGTACAACAATATTTGAAAATTTCTGAGCTTAATGAATCACACCGTGTTTCCTCTATATCTTGGGATAAATTTGCTCGTAATATTCGTATTGAACTTTCTAAAGCTCCTCATGAACGCATGGATGCAGGGCCGTTTATAAAGATTTGTCGGCAAGAATTTGACCGTCTTATGGAAACCAGTCCGATGATTACATCAGATATAGTTAGAGAATTCAATGAGAAATTTAAAGTTCGCCCTAATGTTCCAGAGTCCAAATATTTTAAAGAATTACGTAAACCCGACATTTGTAACATTATTATTAGTGCGGAAAGATATAAATATGGATATAAAGAAGCTGATGAAATTCCTCTAGCGGAAGATAATGATGAGGACCAAGATCTTTTTAAAAAATCTAGCGAACGCATGACCAATTTTTTTCGTAAACAATTAGATGAAAAAAACACCATTATTGAGAACAAAGTAAAAGAAGAGGACGCAAAACGCATCAAAAAAGAGAACGTTCAAAAATCCTTTCAAAAAACGGTTGTCGAATTGGCAAATCGGAACAAAGCTCAGACCAAATTCTTAGATGATTACGTTTATACATTCAAAAATATGTACGGACGTAGACCTATTGATGAGGAAATTCGTACTTATGCAGATGAACTCATCGCAAATAAAGATATTGAAGAAAGTATTTTAACAAAATTTTTGGCAAAATATGATAATTCTGATACAATGAATATGGTTTGATTTTTCTGTATAAATAAATATAATTATTATTTATATAGAATGGGCTGCGACTATTACGTAATCAAGGTTTTGCAAATTTATTATAACGACACCGAGTATTTAGAAGTTGAAATAAACAGAGAAAGGTGCTATTATGATGATTATCAATTTGACGAAGACGCAGAAGACTACGATGAACAATTAAACAATTACATAGAGGACATTTTAACTGTTAAAACAGAGCCTATTTTGATTTATAGTAATGGTACGTTCAATAAATCATCTTGCGAATCTAAATATAAGGGTCTCGTAGAAAATGAACTGAATAAACACAACAAAATATGTTCTGATGTGATTAAAATAATAAAAGTAGAAAAAAGACATACTAACTAAAGCTCAACAAATCGGCTCAATGATTTTACACACCATAGTTGTAGCCCATCTTCGAAAAAATAAATACAAGTATAATCCTTATATGATTTATGAGTGTCGTCAAAATCGTCTTCGTCGTCTGTTACGAAGTCGATATCCTCAATTGGTTTATTTATATTTAATACATAAAGCGCATTGTCAATAAACACGGAAAAACGTTTTAATCTGTGTGCAACGGAATCTTTATGAATGGGATCGGTAGTAAAGTAATAAAAATGGCCAAATGTATCATGCGTAATTTTGCCATCTGTTGCTGATTTTTGTTTCATGTTATGCTCATCTGTTTCGTAATACGCATTGTCGTACTCCCCTTTTTCGTTTACTCTACATAAATACAAACAACAGGGCATGTTTATGCGCTCTCCATTTTTATCTTTGATATACGCAATAAATTCATTGTTTTGAATCATATTGTATATTTGTTTATCCATTGGCGTACTAAATATGTGTTTTTCGTTTACTATTTCGTCTAAAATACCCCAAAATCTCTTTGCGGACACATCTACTGTTACATAAGTACAATCAAACAATACATAAATTGTATCTTCAGGTTCTTCTAAGAATCCTCGATAACATTGCGCATACATTGAACCACCTTTTTGTGTTGATACTGGCAAATTATCTACTGCCTCTTCTTTTATTGTCTTCTGAAACCAGTCGCAACATTTTTCTTGAAACGCTACGTTTATATCATCTGGACCGATAAATTCACTTGTAGATAGTTCAAATCCTGGAAAAGTCATTGTGTCATCGTTTTTATCCAATAAAAACTGTAAAAACGGTTCTTTACACTCGTCCACTAATTTGAACATACATAATTTAACATTATATGTGACAACGTCTTTATTCAATACATTTGCAAAATTGCGTTGTAGTGTATTTGATTCGTCTTTATCGTCTAAATAAAAATATTTTTCTCCATTAAATGAATAACTTGTTTGCCCATATCTACTTTTATTTTGCGTCACATCTCTGCTTATAAAAATATTTTCTTTTGGTTCCGACATTATAGTATATTACGATAAAACATTTATATTATTTATTTATGAAATATTATAGGCGTTTTACTGCTAGCCGTAAATAATATTTTGAAACAATATAAAAAGATTACCGCATATATAGTATCCCATCCGGACATTTTTCAGAAAACTCGAGCGTACCATGTACCATGACGACCCCTACGACCCTACCCTTGAAAACGATTATGACCCCCCCGAATCTGTTCAGTCGGATAGCATAACCGTTGATTCTCGTACCAAGAAATTTAAGAAATTAATTCAAGACGCAAAGAACGAGGATAAGGGATATTGTAATGTAAAGAGAAATAATGTTAATATTGAACTATATTCTGGGTCAAGTTGTCCTGGCGCCAAGATTCGCGGGGCGATTACAGGCACCAAATTTGACCAATATAAGGTAGGAACAAAAGATGAATATTTGTTTTTTAAGGTAATTATTGCGACGGGCGAAAAGAGCCTTCGTGGGAATTCGCTATTTTTCTTTGATAGCCCTGAACAATACGAGAAGCATATCAGGTGTACCATAGACACTGCTACTAAAAGTAAGTGGGCCGAGCAAAATATGGCGGAGAGGATGCGACGCAAGGCGCTTGAAGAGTAAGCTCAAGGATATAAAAACATTGTTATTATGTATATATGAGATGGACCACTTTAATATCAGCGTTTTTGTTGAATAAAAACGCTATCATAACAACAAAAAGACAATCAGAACCCGAAAATATTAAACAAAGATATGGTATTCAAGGATTTGACGAACGGTATTTGATTTATTACAATAACAGTGATATTACGAATATAACAGAAACTTTAATAAAAATAAAAAAAAATATGAATCAATTAGCCTTATTGAATGTTTTAGAAAGTCCACGTGTCTCTATTTATGATAAGATAAAACATATCGATGAGCATGAAAAAACATTTGGTCATCACTCGATAGCTTATAATATAATCTCAGGTGGCCTATGGACTGACTTTAATTATATGATTGAATAGCGAAAACATTTTGATGCCATTATATAATGGCACCAAAAACTCCTATACGTGCGATTGCCGTATTTGATACAAAAAAAGTAAAGGGAATGGTTTATTTCACAGAGAATTTAGAAAATGATACTGTTACCTTGGATATCCATATTGAAGGTCTTACAAAAAACGGCCTGCATGGATTTCATGTCCACGAATGCGGAGACATAAGCGAACAATGCGAAAGTATGTGTGCGCATTTTAATCCTTTTGGAAAAAACCACGGCTGCCCTGGTGCCAAAGAGCGCCACGTAGGCGATTTAGGAAATTTAGAAGCAAATGCCAGCGGTATTGCACATTATCGACGTGCTGACAATTTAATTAAATTACGTGGAACAAAATCAAATATTATTGGACGTGGTTTAATCATTCACGAACGAGAAGACGATTGTGGTTTAGGTAAGAGTCCTGATAGCTTGACAACAGGAAATTCTGGTAAACGCATCGCTTGTGCAGTTATTGGTTATGCAAAAACAAAATAATCTAATCATAATATAAATATGAAATTACCAAATATTGATATTATGCCCTTTCCAAATTCTGTGTTTTATCTTACTGGTCTTTCATTAATTACGTTAGTTTATGCTACGTATTCCAAAACAATTAATAAATTACCGCAAGCTGTATCTGATGGTATAACTACTACTTCATCAAAAATAAATGAAGTAGGCAAATCTATTAGCGCTGGTACTAAAGATTTATATGGCAAAATGACGAGCCCTGCCGCCGGTTCCGGCCTAGTCCCACCCGCTCTTATTGCTGAAGAAAAAGCTTCAATCCCTAACCCGCCTAATAACTTTCCTACAAATCCATTTGCCGTTCCCGAACCTCCTGCTCCTGCTCCTCCTCCTCCTAGGGTTGGCGGTAGCAAAAAAAAACGATCAAAACGCAATAAGAAGACAAAACGGTCTAGACGTTAAGTTCAATAGCACCATTTGCCTTTTTGAAACACCTCTCAAAAAATGCATTGACCTGGCCAAAGTCTGCACCAACAACACTATCATTAGGAATATGCGTCAAATTATGTCTATAATAACATAGAATACCTGGCACACCATTGATCATCTTCTTTTTTTGTAGGAACGCATAAAGCTCAAAACAGTCGTCAATATCAATCATACAAAACTGAACATTATCTGGGAGCTTTTGAAGCCATTCATCTATGATCGGCTCGATTTTCTTACAAGGTCCACACCAACTCGCGCCGAATTTAAGGATAAGAAGTCCGGGGTTTTCAATTAATAGTTTACCAAAATCTTCCTTTGCTGGTACGTCTTCTATAATCGGCAACTTCATTTGTATAGTATATAACGTTATTTTTATATACTATTTTGTTAGTTTTATTTAGGCGGCGCGACTGATATAATCGGGTTTACTACTGGCTGTGTATTAAACCAAATAGGTTTTTCAGTAGAACCTGATGATAAAAATTTATTTAATTCTTCCATTTTATAAAATTCTACGCGCTTATCGCCTAGTGATTTTTCGCCAATTTTTTGATAAGGTCCAAACATTTTTGCATCACTTCTATCATTATTAACATCAACAGAAATTGCCAATCTTTGCATAAACAATGGGTCGCTAGGTGCTATATCTTTATTTACTGACACGGGTTTGTTTATATTGATAATATTGGATATTTTTTGTTGTAAATTTGGAATAGTATAATTTAAAACACCAAAGGGTTTTCCACCTTTTGGTGGAACTTTTCCAGTAAAATTACAAAAAAAGAAAACTAGACCGTTATTTATCATGCCTATTGTCTTCTCCTTCTTTGGAGGCGGCCCCACTGCATCATCAAACGATGCGGGCCAACCTCCAAAACCAGTTTGATAAAATTTACGGCAAATTTCCCTAACGTAAGATAAGCTGGATAGTAAACTAACATTAACCTTTGATGAAGGACTCGTTCCCTCTTCACTTACAGAATAATAATACGAATTCAAAATATTAGATAAGACAATCATATTTGTATCGTTAATACCTAATGCATTTATATTGGCAAGCAATTTCGATGTAAATGCGCTATAAATATATAAATATGGTGTTAAAATTTTTAGTTGATCAACAAATTCTTTGCCCGTCTGCTTCTCGAATGAAGCAGCTACTTTTCCGAATGTGTAAATAACCTGAAACGTATCGTTATAAGATAATTTTGCTGGTGCAACAAGTTTATCTTTCATTTCGATAATTCCGGTCGGTTCATTATTTACTATAGTCATTATTTTGTTTAAAGCAAGTCCGCTATTATCACTAGATTCGTTTACACAAATACTGTTGTCTTTTAAATCATTATAATATTCTTTTAAATCAGCCGTCCCCTTTCCGTCCATTTTTAAGGTTCCATTTAAAATATCTTCAATTGTTTTTAAACGGTCATTATCTTCCTTTGTTACAGTATAAGGATTTTTTGGAGCATTAGGAATCGTTATTTCAACAACAGAACCGGACTGATTCCCCTCAAAAATACTTCCATAATTAGCTAAATATAGCGCTACTAAAATAACAGCAACTAGCGCTATTCCTATAAACAAATTTCTCTTCTTCATTATAGTTTATATAAAGATTTATTTTTCTTATTTGTAATATATGAACCATAACTTAAAAATGGATTCTTATTCCTACGAGGAATTATTAGCCCTTTTTGAACTCCCTAAAAATATGACCCTGCAACAGTTAAAAACTGCTAAAAAGAAGGTTTTAATGATTCATCCCGATAAATCCAAGTTACCGGCCGAATATTTTTTGTTTTATAAAAAGGCATTTGAGGTTGTGGTTCAGATTTATGAGAACAACAATAAAATAAACCAGCCTATACCCGAGGATGTTACCAATTATAAGCCTTTAGAGAACGGTCTAAATAAAGCCACCGTGCAAAAAGTCGCCAGTGTAGCTGGAGAAATGGCGCCTAAAGATTTTCAGAACAAATTCAATGAGCTTTTCGAGAACAATATGTCCAAAAAACCGGATAGCCAGAAGAACGAATGGTTCAGCAAAGACGAAGCCGTTTATAAAAGCGACGAAACTGTTTCGGCAAAAAACATGGGGCAAGTGTTTGACACTATGAAACAACAAAACGCTGATTTAGTTCGTTATCGCGGTATTCAAGAAATTCAATCCACTAGCGGAAAGCGCCTATATGATGAAGACGACGAAGAAGATGACGCCTACGTCACCTGCGACCCCTTTAGTAAACTAAAATTTGATGATTTACGTAAAGTGCACAAAGACCAAACCATTTTTGCCGTTAGCGAACGCGACTTTTCTAAGGTACCTCAATATAGCTCGGTAGACCATTTTGTACGCGAGCGCGGAAAAGTGTCTACTGCACCCCTCGAAAAAGAAGAATCAGAACGTATTTTGGATTTACAAAGTCAACAATTTCGAGAACGTATGATAAAGAAAGAACATGCCTCAAATTTGCAATCCATGCGCTACGAAGAAAAGAATAAAGCCGTAATGTCTGCGTTTTTGCAACTAAAAAATTGATTTTGATTTGCGTTTTCGAGAACTTATTAAAACAATCAAAATGTCTGAGCCTATCAAATATATTTACTTTGAAAATAAAACCAATTTGCCGGTGCAAATTGAATCATGGGTCGATGGCTCCAATACCATGAAAACTATTCGTGTTGGACCTGGCGAAAAATGGATGGTACATAGTAGCGTTGGAGAATGGCACATGGACTCCATGTTTTATGAAGGTCCTGATAGGGAAGCATGGACAAAAGCAGGTCTTGAGAAGCATACTATTGTAGGCAAATTTCGTTCTCAACCTTGCGCCTCTGGTAACTATAGTTGGATGGAATATGATGAGCCATTTGATTGCAATTACACTGAAATAGCCAATGAATCAGTAAATGGTCTCATTCAATTTATCAAATCAACGCCTTAACCAAGGTTTATCCATATCCAACATGAGGCCCCTATAATCTACGTATCGTTCCTCTATATCGCTGTATGTATCGTATTGTACTACAGTAAACGGGCAAATCATATACCAACGCCCGGAACGCTGAAGACGCTTCCAAAAAACGTCTAGCGCGTACGCCTGCTTGTTCTCTGGATCCTGAATTAAATATTTGGCGCTTTCTCTGAAATTATCTATAAGAACGTTATAATAATGTTTTTTTACAATGTAGCCAGTTGTGGTCTGGCATTCTCCGATACGAATACAATAATCCCCAACGCGTTCATAAGGAGGAACAATATTACCACCTACAATTAACATATCCCAATCTAGTTCAGTGTTCTCAGAAAACTTTTTTAAACTATCTAGAAATACCTGCGGGTCTAAAAACGTAATATCATCCTCGCAAATAAATACTTGTTCATAATTTCGCGTTTTCGCTAATTCTAAACATTTTATATGACTCATAGTACAACCAATAGCCCCAATCTTAGTTTTACATGCATTAAATCTTTCTCCAACGACACCCAATGAGTGTAATTGTTTTGTTACGTGATCTAAGCGGTCGGTGCGGCTTTCTAAATTAATAAACAATGTGTTTTTTAATAAATTCATTATATATTTAAACAATATATTCTTATGTGTTTTACGTCTTTAGATATTTAATACGCCAATCATTTTATTAATCCATATATCAAATTGTTCTTCCGTTTCATTTAACGCAGAATCTATATAAAAGGTATCATAAATTTTACAAGCGTTTAAATCTAAAAGTCTTTTGTCTATTTTTTTGGCAAATCCGCAATAATCTGTATAGTTAGAATCGCCCAATCCTAATATAATATATTTCATATTCTTGAAATATTCACTGTTTAATTTTCTATTTTTTATATGTCTCCAAAATCGTGCTGCATTTTCAGGAGAATCACCATTTCCATGCGTAGACGTAATTATAATAAAAATGTTTTCATTATTTTTATTTGAAAAATCAAAATTATTTAAAGAATCGTAGATTACATCTAATTTATGTTCCTGTTCTAATGTAGATTTTAAATTAAATGATAAATATTGACATGTTCCAGACTGAGAACCATAATAGATATATATCATTTACATATACATATATAAAATAACAGCCGAGCCAAAATACTCATTGTGGTATCGTTTTTGTTTTCCAATAATGTGTTAGAATTTGAGAACCTTGGTTGTCCACCGTTATTGCCTTTTCTCCGTCGGTTTCCTGTTCCTCGTATAGTTTATGGTTATTGTTTTCCATAAAAAAATTATACATGTTTTTAGTCAGTAAATGATAGTCGTTTGTTAACTGTAAAACATTAACAGTATATACGTCTTTTAGCGCCTCATATAAGACAGGATGACGTGGTGTACATCCAATAAAGCCCTGAAAAATCGTGTTCTCGATATAAGATTTTACGGAAAACAAGTAGTATTCTTGTACAATGCTATCAATTGGACATTCAATCATTGCATCGCTATCTAAAAATACCCCACCGTTTTGGTATAAAAAATAATATCGAAACAGATCGGCTTTATGCGCACCAAATCTCATTTCATGGAATTTGTTTATAATAAACGGGAATTCCGGTTCAGGATGGTTTATAAAATATCGAATAATTTCTTGGTCAGTAAAATGATAATATGTCCATCCATGGCATCTTTTTTTAAGCATATTGAGAACATAGGTGGGCTGTTTTTGGGGAGACGTTTGTAATAAAATCCGGGGTATTTTCATTTCTAATAACCATATCAAAATATTTATATGGTTATTCTGAATAAAAATATTCTTCTCTATCTCGTTTTTCATGGTGTTTTGCTGCATTACCACATTGATTTTCATTAGACCTAGCCATATATGAATATGTATACTCAATTTCGCTTGTATTTGTATTAACAAACCCAAATTTTCTACATTTGCTCAAATAGTTGCCTATCTCGTAATTTCCACCCAATCGCTCTGGCATGTAAAATCGACAATTTTTACATAATTTTGGTTTTATAGATAGTATCAAATTCATAATCGTAAGTATTATCAAAAGCCTCATTTTTATATACTATCAATATTATTTTAATATGTTTTTTAAAGGAAATATCAAATTCTTCTTATAGAATTGCTTAAAATTCTCAATTATGTTAATTTTGTTAATAATTGTGAAACCAAGCAGAAGCGCTAGTAAAAAAAAGAAAAAATAATAAATATTTTTATTAATAAACGAATCGTTTGACATAAGACCAAATCCTTCTTTTACGGGTTCGTTTACAAATCCCTCAGGTTTTGGTATACCGGCAACGGGCGGTATTTCGTGTGGTTTGGGGCAGAAATTTTTATAAATAGTTTTGTTGACGGGATCAATTCCTGCAAACTCAAAAAACTCTTGAATTGTGCGTTTTTGCCCTAGTCCATAATGTTCAATGTTCTCGGTTACATGCGTGGAAACTGGTTTCATAAATTCGTCTTTAAATCCCAAAATTTCCTTAGCTTTATTAAATGCGTCTGTATCATCAAAAGATTTTTTGTCATCCCATACATGTGGTTGGTCGGAACGAGTATATAAATGATATACAGTTACTTCCGTAGGACTATAAATATCATATCCTGCTGTCCAAACACGCGCACTATGTAATATTTCTTCTCCTACAAACAAATTAGGCAAATTTGGATCATATGGTACCTCTTTTATACATTTACCTTCACAAAAGAACATTCCAGCGGCAATATGCGGGGTTTGAACGTATTTGTCTTTAGACATATCTACTGCACTTGCTCCTAAAAAAGATACCATTCCCTTTTCATTAAAAAATGCCTGACAAATTGTATCAACCACATGTTTGTTTTTATTTTTGTTCTCGTATTCTTGATAATTGGGGGGATAATGGGAAAGAACAACATCTTTAGACTCGGTGTTTGATTTTATTTCGTCAACCATTTTCATTAACGTTAAATCCCAGTCTTTTTCAAAAAGAGTATGAGAATCAATCTGGAAAAAATAATCCTCGTTATTCATTAGGGTTGTGCATAAATACCGCGCCCAAGTAGGGCCTTTGGCCTCGAAATTTTTTAAATGTATAGTTGAAACATTAGGAGTATATTTTGCCAAATCACCGGACAATGAGCAGCCTTCGTCTTCCTCTTTGTTTTGTATACAAAGACCGGCGTATAAATTTTGTGGCTGCGCAGCGTTTTTATACATTGATTCTAAAGTTCGAGAACAATAGAAATCGCGGTAACTGGCAACACTTACGAATATTGTTTTTTTTGAATAATCCATATACTATAAATTACATGTATATTTTTATCTATTCACAAAAATAAATTACTAGATCAGTTTTTCTCGCATCGACCCTTGTAATTGTTGGACTATATTATATAAATCTGCTATTTGGCCTTTTATTAAATCAAGATCCTGTTGTATTGTAGATTCATCCGACCAAGAAACTTTTTTTGATTTTATTTCGTCTATTTCTTTATCATGCTCAAGAGCTACATTTTCTTCTTTATGAATTGTTATATTATTGGTTGTTGGGACCTGAACGACAGGACCAGGACGCAGCATAGAGCTAATTTCATATTCTCGCATTTGCATCTGTTCTTTAATTAATTCTTCCATGTTTGATATAGGCTCGTCCTTAATGTTTTCACTAAAATTAACTTCTGGAGGTAAAGGTTTTTTAACCATTGTTTCGTATTCTTTTTGACGTTTATCAAATTGCTCATTATATTCTTGCGGTGCATTTCTAGAATAAACCGTTTGTGGTTCCAATTGTACTTGTGTTTGTACTAATTGTGGCTTGGCCGTATTCCTATGAATAGTTTTCAAATTATCCACCATATAAGTTATAACTTGTCGATTTAATTCGCGTAATTCATCAAGAGAAAGTTTTCGCCCATAGTATTTAATATAAAATTCCTCAATAATATTCTTAAACCAAATGGATTTTTGGGGCGACCCCTCCACAAATATTGTTCTTGTTATATCCATATTTGAAATAATATTCCAAAGCAGAGACTGATTTTGCGAATGAATAAATAATGACATTAAAATAACATAGAACATGCTTCTATGTTATTTTATTTTTTATTCTTTTTTGAACGCCGAATGCGTCTTTTCGATTTCTTTGTCTTTCGTTTCGACTTTTTCTTTCCTCCTAATACTGGAGCTGGAGCTGGAAGTACTTTTGTGAGCTCTGTTATATCATATTCTTTTTTATAATCAGGAAACATTTCCTCGTATGTTTGTCTCTTTTCGGATGGACCACCATCGGCCTCAGTTGGATTTTCTTTTTTCATATCATTTACAACAGTCTTATGCATGCGATATAAAAAATTTTCCGCATTACCAAACGCTGATAATGCGCTTTGCCCTTCCGTTTTTTTAATTAATGCATTTACGCCTATGTGTGTACCATCATAATTCTCAAATGGTGTAGTTTCTATAGCAATTATAGGTTTAATAGTTGGACCAGACATATTTCAACACTAAGTTATATAAACATGATACTTTTTTCTATACTAAATCAATTACTGTTAAAATATACTTTACGATAATCAAATACAAATTTATCGGGTATGCGCTCTGATAAAAATTTTTTAATCAATTCTTCAGTATTATAATGCTTTCCTTCAATTTGATGTGTAAGTAAAGTAATAATAAAAAACAGCGAATACATACCACATTCTGTGTTTTGCTTTTGATGTTCAAATGGATGATTTTTATATACCTTCATTTCGTTGTTGGGGTGTTTTTTGGACCATTGTTGTTTAACGCGGTCTATAAATTTTTGGACCTCAATTGTAATATCGTCACCGGCGCTATCCAAATAAAACATAAAATGTTCTTCTAAATCTATAAATAAAGATACCCAATGAGAACCAGGCTCATCGTGGTCGTCTAAATTAAATACGATTCCCACTTTTTTAATTTTAGGGTTTAATTTTTCTAGCGAAAATCCACACATTTCTTCCCATACGCATTTACCGTCCTTTTTATGGGAACGACTATCAAAGTCCATAGGCGTAGGACCTATAAACTTGAATTCTGGGTGTTTTTGTTCATATTGTTCTAAAACTTCTAAAATATCATAGTTTGATAACCACTCGTCGGGATTCTTCTTCCATTCTGCAGGATGGTCAGGTGCAAATGACATTTTGTCAATCTGTTCTTTTAGTTGCGCATCGTGTAACTTTTCTAACCAACAGTCCTCTTGTGAACAAGTAGCAAAGCGATTCTTTAATTCTAACCATAGTAGATGCGGGTCTTGAATAGTAATTAATTGATTAGGATGATGTTTATTATATGCCTCTTTTATTTTTATTAAAATCTCTACAGTAAAACAACTGCCTTTTACAGGGGATTTACCTTTTACTACGGGATGGCAATTCATAGACTTGAATTTATCCGGCGAACCTCCTTTCATTTTTCTTTTTGTGCGTCTGTTTTTCTTTTTAGGTCGATATGTTTTCCTGGGCATTTCTACTCTATATAGACAAAAATATATTTCTCTATATTATAATGAATTTCAGTAAAATAGACAACACGTTATTATTAAAATTTACGGAGTTCTTAAATTCTCTAGGTTTTTTTGGAGAACTCATATTATTGTGTATTGTTAGTTTTGTACTTTATTCTAATATTGCTGATTTACTGGTTTTTTATATTGGTCTCATACTAAATTCATTCATAAATCAAACACTTAAACCTTGGATTAAAAATCCTAGACCCGCTAGCCCTATTAAATTTTTAGCCGATGAAAAACTTTTGAAAGGATCAAATTCTTATGGCCTACCATCTGGTCATAGCCAAAACGTATTTTATTCGTTAACTTATTTATATTTAACAGTCCAACAATTTAATGTATTGACAGTTCTAAGTTGTGTTGTTGGTTTTATGACCATATATGAACGATGGAGTCATCGAAATCACACATTGTTGCAATTATTAAGTGGCGCCGTTTTGGGTTGCATGTTTGCTTTTTTTGTAATTTATGCGAGAAGTCAATTTGAAAAAAATATGCGTAAAATATAAGATGGACATGAATGAGCTTTACGAACAATTCGTGCGTGAATTAACAACCTATTTTTATTCGCTTGGGTTTTTTAGCGGCATGCATATGATTGTTATTGTAAGCGCTCTAATATACAATCAATATTTAAATTTTGCGGTATATTTGACAGGAGTTGTTCTCAATTCATTATTAAATCAATACATAAAACCTATTGTTGGTGACGCTAGACCAAAAAATCCATTAAAATATTTAGCATCTGAAAAATTTGTCAGTAAAAACGAAGTATATGGTTTACCGTCTGGTCATAGTCAAAATGTATTTTTCTCAATTGTTTATTTATATTATACAATTCATTATTTTATGCCATGGACTATGATAGGACTCTTATTGGCGGGGGCAACCATATATGAACGATGGGCTTTTCATAATCATAGTTTAATACAATTATTTAGCGGGGCTGTTGTAGGTGGAGCGTTTGCCTATTTTGTTGTTTATGTCCGTGACGTATACCTTTCTAAATACGTTCATTACTAACGCATTCATTCCTGCTATCAACAAATTTATTTCCTTAATTTTCTCGATTTCTTTAATTTCCTCGTTTTTTTTGTTTTTTTTGATTTTTTTGATTTTCGTCCTATTCCTCCTCTAACTTTAGAATTAAGATATTGAGATTCTTCAGCAAGATCTTGATTTATTTGGGCTAATCTAGATTTAATTGTTTGATACTCCTCTTTTCCCTTATCCATTGTCTCCTTTTTATCTAATAGATCTGTCTTTTCTTGCATTAATGATTTTATTCTAATTGAATCAGAAGTATCAATTGATGGATTCTTATCCATATCTTTGAAATGAACCATGTTTTTGACAGGAACTTCAGATATAGGATAATTCATCCCACGAACATTGACATTATATGTACCGTTTTCGTTTTTTTCCGTTATAGTACAACTAGCCCAAAATTGTTTACCAGTACCAGTTGTTTGTATTACATATACAACATCGCCAACCACAAAGTCCGACATAATATAATATATTTATATTTTTTTTTAGCTGACGTAATTAAACTAAATATAACTAACAATTAATCACAATCAAAAATGTCCTTGTCAAATAAAACGTTTAATTTATTATAACTGTCTTTTGTATTTAATTTACAAATTTTATGCGTATCTTTTCCTACTTCGCAACCAGTTGTTTTACTACATACTTCTAGACAATCGCCCATTTTTTTTATCCATAAAATAGCCTTCGCATTAATTACTTTATCGCCATCGGCTTTAATGTAGCTGTCCATTTCAAATAAAAAACCAATAACGTTTATATTGTTTATCTGTTAGATTTTTGATTAGAAAACGCGCGAATATCCACATCCATTGGCTTTTTTACCACGCGCTCTTTACTCCAAAATGATTGGCTTGGTGCAACGTCTTCTTGCTCATCCATCTGTCCAAATAAAGTATTTTCGTCTTCTTCTTCTTGATCCGGTGGGTTCTCAATTTCTTTCATTTCCATATGTCGAATAATAGATTTCACAAAAACGTCAAAGGATTCTTCTATATCTAAAGTCGGCGCTTGTTTTGGGTTCTCAATTAATGCAGATGTAATATCAACAATGTCTACGGAATATTTTTTTAATTTATTAGTAAACGCCCTGTATTCGTTGTGACGTTTTGGGTCGGTTTTTGCCAAATATTTCGCATAATGGCTTTTATTAAGAAAAAGCTCCATGGTCAATTTATCCAAGTATTCATTTTTACTGGGCTCTACTGTCTCGCTCATAATAATGTAATTATTATAATTACATTATATCCTTTTTTTGTTCTATCTAATTCTACGCGTTTTATGTTTTCTGCGATACAACCGTTTGTATGTTTTGTTTCCACCTTTAATAGCAGCAGCATCCGCATTTTCTCCAGCGTCATCTTTCCATAAGTAATTCTTAAATTCTTCTGTTGATTCTACCTTTGTCCATACTACATCCAACATTTTTTGGTCACCAATTTTTTTACTCTTTAATCGCATAATGAATGAACCCTGGGCCCAATCAAATTGACTGTTATAAATAATAAGTAAATTATTAATGATGTTCAAGTTTTTAAGAATCTCCTTTTGATAATATTGGGCCATACCAAAACGATTATAAAATGCCTTTACTTTTGATACCTGTCTACTTAAAAAATTTCCAAACCGTTGAAGCCGGGAAGCATTTGGGTCGGCTTTATCTGGCGCAGCATCTCCAATAAGGCGTTTTAAAAGTTCTACTAAAGTTTGTACTTTATCTGAGACTTTCGATTCAATAGTTGGTTTTAGTTGAATTTTCTGTAAATAGCTAATTTCTTTGAAAAGAGCTTTAATCGAAGCCTTTAATCTTACTTTATCTTTTCCACTAGCCTTTTTTAATTGTTCTGCCAATAACTTTGTTTGTGCACTATAATAACACGCAGTATCTGTTTTATAAATCGTCATAGTGGACTTAATTAATTTGATCAATAATAGCGAATTTTGAATACCATCACGCATGTCTTCCAAAATCTCTTTTAATTCTAGTGATGCCTTATACTGAACCATCAATTTGTTAACGACACTTAGCGCAATACCTAACCCAGGTATAGCAGCGCCTAATTCTAAAATAGGTTGTAAAGCCCCGGCAACTGTACCCAATACTTCCATGATTTGTTTTGCTTCAGGGCTGCCAGCTAGTGCAGCTACTGCTTTGGCTGCGCTTGATGCTGCATCAACGGCTGCTTGTGTGTTTTCGGGAGGTATTTGTTTTAATAATTCTGTAGCCATGCCTTTGGCTTGACTAGCTACTTCTTTGACGCTTCCTAATTGTTCTTTTGCTTGATTTGCAATATCTTTTGCTTGATTTGCAATATCTTTTGCCCCTTGCAATGCTTGATCTACTTGAGGAGCAACAGCGCTAGCGGCTTCGTTTGCCACATTCTTTATGTTTTGACCCACTTCACTTGCTGAGGCCTGATCTAAAAGATCTTTACCTTCAGCTAAAAGTTTTCCAGTGTCCGAATCGGGGTCAGATGTTCCCTGTGTTAAAATTTTTGCCTTTTCTGTAATATCTTTTGCCTCGTTCATTATTTCTTTAATGTCTACTTTTTCTAATATTTCATAAACTAAAGCTGCACCCTTTTTAATATCTTCGGGTTTTACATTCATGGCTGTTGCTAAAACTGTATCCATCTGTTCACACGCAGCAACAGGGTCGTCTAAAACTGTGTCTAATCCACTATATACACCTTCAATTAAAGCCTCTCTTCTTTCTTGTTTTTTTATTTCATCATTGATTCGCTTTTCAAGAGCTCCTTCTTTATCTTCCTGGAATTTTTCTACCTCTCCTTTTTGCTTCTCAAATTGTTCTACTTCGGCGTCATCAGGAGCTCCGCCATCCAATGTCATACCACCATGAAAAATAATTCTTTCTTTATGAATACGTTCTCTATATTTTAGTAATTTTTTATTTATGTTTCGTATTACTTGTTTGATATTTTTTTTCATTATATATTAATCACTATATTTTTAATATATAATATTGCGTTTGATTTTACGAGTTTTTGACAAGCTAACGCGAATTGTAACTTCAATGTATAGTTCGTCTAAATATTTTTTGTAACGTCAAAATATATTAAATTAATCAGCATCTACACCAAAGAACTCCAGCGTGTTAGCGTCATTACAATCAACTTTTCCTTCCGCAATACTAAAGACAAAGTCGAGGTCTTTCGCCAATTCTAGAAATTGTACCATACTCTGGTTCTGGTCCTTAGGTTTCTGCTCCACGTCTTCTGATTTCATTCCCGTTCCTCGTTGTCCTTTATAAACATCTTCTGCGCAATTCATACAATATCCATAAAACACATCCTCCCTTGTCCCGTGTTCGGAGCAATCACAGCATTGTTCTGGACCAGTTCCAGGTAAATAGCTCTGTGCCCATTCTTTTGGGAAACTATTCGCGTACTTGTACAGACCAATCATATAGTAATCCCCACATTCGACAATGGGCTCTTCCCATTCCTCATCGATGTCTCCATTCTCGCACCGAATCTCATAAAGAGACGGGGCGTATTTGTAATCACGTCTAGACATATTGTCTCGGTTTTTGTAATAAACTCTAAAACCAAAAAAGGTTTCAATTTTTTGCAGCGATAACTTTTCGGCGCGCGGCGTTAATTTCGTCATCTATATTTTTTGAATAAACGTCCACTAAATGTTGTATTTTATCATTTACGTTTCCTAATATACCTTCTTGTTTTGATAAAGCGCTTTGTAATTTGTTCTCCTCCTTTTTAAGTTTCTTTACTTCTTTACGCTCTTGTCCTAGTTGCTTTTTCAAGGTTTTACGCAATTTTACATATTTCTTTTCGCGCAGCTTTTGCGTTTTTTTTATGTCTTTTTTTAAATCATCAACTTGTGTTTTTGTCTCCCTGGTTTTTTTATTTGTTAATATGCGCATCGTTTTTCGTTCGTCTCGCAAAACCATTTTAACCACACTACGCTCTAGTTCATTTAAATTTGTTTTTAATAATTTTTTAATACGCAAAATACGATTTTTATAGCTTTCTGTATCGACCTTTAATGTTGAGTGTAATTCCTGGATGCGTTGATTATAAGCGTTGATTTGCTGAGACCACTCAACGATTTCGCTATTTGTTTCAAAAACCTCATCCCGAAAGGCGTTTGTTAATTTAATTGGCTTAACGCACTTCGACTTTAATTGGTAATAAAGAGAACTTTTATACTCTTTATAAGCGTCTACCATTTGTTCTCGATTTTTGCCTATATCTGACATTGATGTTTTACGCAATTCGCTTCGTTCTTTAATGAGGGCACGTATTTCTTTTACATTATCTTTCATTCGTTTCATTTCATCTTTGGCTTCGCTAACTAAATCTTTAATATTTGCGTTAATTATTTTTTTACAATCTCTCTTGAGTGCGGCAGGTCCGTCTATTTCTGCGCATTTATCGTGTAAAAAGGCAAAGTTTTTTGAAGTTACAGTAGGTTCATTTGCTACTTTTTCTAGGTTTTCTTGTAATTCATTTTGGATTTGAAATAAATCGCTTTCTAAATATTGACGAACTGCTTTTTTATCAAAAGTTTGCACCATTTTAATGTTCTCAATAATCGGCACAGCAACTTTTTGTATCTGAGGCTGCGAAAATTGGCGAGCGTCTTTTTCGCGATTCAAATAACTAATATGCCCCGCAATATTATTCAAATACTTACTTTGTCCTGTTGCTGTAAATTTACCATCTTGGTCTAAATACTCTTGGCTAAATGCTTCAAATGACGCTGGAAGCTGGTCATCAGGTTTTTTACATAGATTAAGTAATTGAATAAGACCCATAGGATCTCTCGTTATTGGTGTTGCTGTCATGAGGAGTAATTTTACTGAATTTTTACCCGACGTCAAATATGAATTCATTAAGGCATCATGAAATTTCTGCATATCTGGTTGCTCAACACTAGATAAATCGCCGCCGTATAATTTATGTGCTTCGTCAATTATTAATAAAGTTTTACGTAAAGGGTCTTCCTGACCATTTAACTTGACTAGGGTATTATAAAAAGCGTTTTTTTTCGAGACCAAATTACTGAATTGTTTATAAGACATCGGACGAATACGCCATGCTTTTGAGACTAATTTCATACGACCCTTTTGATCAGCAGGAATCTGTAAATCGTTGTTTATAATTTGTTCTCGAATAGACTCATTACAGACTTGATCGAACATATTTTTCCAGATATCGGCTTTTAAAGTTGTACGAGTTACCCAAATAATGGTATATCCTTGTTTTTCAAATCCACTAGTTGCACAGGCAATAGCAGTGCAGGTTTTACCAGTACCCACAGAATGGTGTAACAGCATACCCTTTACCGGATTTTCAGGAGTAAAATAATGACGAATAAAATCTTGGGTGGGTGTATATTTTATAAGATGGCCTCCACCTTTTTGTTCGGCACATAAGTTCTCCATTTTTACCGGTTCCCATTCATATTGAGAAAAATTATTACGAATATGCTGTCGCATTTCCTCAAAATTCATCAGTTTGGCTTCTGACCGAAGGACAAAAACCTTACCATCCGGTAATAGAATTTCTATTTCATCCGAATTTTTGTTTGTGTTGACAATAAGAGGCGGCAAGTCATGTCGAAGTCGTAATGTTCTACGCTTTGACGCGGCACCTCCATAAACAAATTCACTTCCTTCGGGTAAATCCTCCTCCGCTTCTTCATCTGGAATTGAGAACAAATGAATATTTTTATTGAGTTCATAATCAACAGACCCAACAACACTAATTTTCTCAAGTTCATGCGTAAATTGAAAAAGCCGCACATCTAAATTCATAGCTTTTAAATAAAGTTCAAGGCCAGTTAGCGCATTGTCTAAGCCATGCTTCAATTTATCAGGTATTTCTAAATCATAAATAAAGACATTGAGTGGCCATCCCCTGGTCGGATGAAATTCTAGACCTTTCTGACCACAAGTTCTCGTTCCGCGTCCAATAATTTGTTTTTGGTTTGCCATAATAGGAGTTGGCTCAAATATGTGTATGTATTTAATATCAAATAAGTCAATACCTTCTTTATATCCACTATCCATAATAATAAATCTGATGTTTTCGCCATGAACGTTGTTGGGACGCTCATTAAATCTTTGTAAAATCTCCTTTTTAGTAGGAACACTAACTGGCTGGTCATATACTCCTGAACTGCAAAGTAAATAAAAGTTATTATTTTTTGATTTTGCAAGTTCGTCGTTGGTCTTAAACTCTATTTTTTCATATACTTTTTTTGGCTTTTTTGCACCACCACTTTGTTCATCATCATCATCATCATCATCTGATGATTCATCTGCTATATTAGTATCAAACTTTACGCCTTTTTTTAATTTAGCTGTATAACCTAGTTTATACCCTTTGGCGATCATAAAGGAACCAATTAACTTTGCACCAGAACTATTCGATTTCAAATCGGAAAAGATGAAATGTTTAAATAATTTACCGTGTTTTTTCTTATCCTGAGCGTCCAATTCTTCTATTTTTTTAAGAAGAGCAGGCAATTTTGGACTACGTAAACTCATACTCTTTAGTAAAATTTCCGGCGAAAACGCCAAATTGTCAAAAATAAAATGTGCCGAATTTTTTCCCAGATTCGATTTATTCTTTACGCATGTTTCGTCAAATTTTTGCATTACGCTTTCTTCTATGGATTCCTCTAAATTTTTTAATTCTAATTCTTTGTCCATAATCAATTTATATATACTCTTGACAAAAAATATTTGTTTATAATATACATGTCCTCTGTTCCTATGACCTCAAAAACTACCAATTTACCCATGGTTATGACGAATTTAGGAGGTCCTTATCGAGGATATTCCGCAACTCAAACTCTTGGTAACTATAAAGATAGCGAGGACACAATGATTCGTCATATTCTTCGTTCTTCTTGGAATAACGTGAACGTACAAGCCAAAATAAACGGTTACGGTCGCGTAACTACTCCTTTTCGCGCTGTAAACAATTTAGGAGATTATTTAGGACGTCAAAATTATGTATGTGGTGGCCCCAATCAAATTAACAAAACGTTCCCCGGACGTCAGGGACCCATGGGTAGTATTTTATCGCGTTGTGATAAAACAGGTGTTAGCGCTGCTAACGGAAATGGTCGTTTTGTATCTGACGCTTCCGATTACATTAAATATAAGAAGCAAAACGCGGCAAACAATTCTTACAATGATTTAAAATTCGGCGGAGACCAAAACAATGGTTCTTATACTGCTTTAATGCGCGTTAAAGCATAAACGCCAAATTATTTTCCTTTGTATTTTATATAGCATAATGTACAAATATTTAGCCGAATTTTTCGGAACTCTTACGTTCGTTTACATTGTATTGGCTACGGGCAACCCTCTTGCGATTGGAGCTACATATGCTCTAGTTTTATTATTTACACACAACGTTTCTAAGGGCGGCATCAATCCTGCTGTTGCTATAGTTATGTCTTCTGCTGGACAAATAGAGTCGCGCGATTTAGTGCCTTATGTGCTCGCGCAAATTTTTGGTGGTCTTACCGCTCTTGAGCTGTATAAAAGATACCAAGTGTAATTGTTTATTCAAAGAAAAATTATAAGTTTACTTTGAATTATTCGCGCTCAATAAATTTGTATATAACATATAAACTAAGTATACTAATAGAACCTAAGAAAAATGCACACGTTTTATCTTTATACATAGATTCATAAACAGGAGTTTTTATATCTACTGCCTCTGCTATATATTTATTTGGACGTTTTTGAGTCGGCTGGTTTACAATATGATTTTCATCGTTATATTTTTGTAAAACAGAACCTTTGTCCAATGCGTCTCCGTATTCTTTCATTTCGTCAGAATAATTATCTGGTCCCAATTTTTCAAAATGCTCCGATAATGCATACGCAACGGAATTCGAACTATTTAATAAATCTACGCCGTTTGTTGTTTGTAATACAACTTCTTTACCCGCACTTCCTAAATCCAGTTTCATATCATTTGTTTCATTTATCTTGAGTATCTCTTCTGATGTGTTTACTTTTTTCGACATATAATATTACACCATACATTTTATTTTATCAAAACACAAAATAAATATAAAGATATTGATCGTATAATTATAGTAAAGATGTGCGGAATTTTTGCAATCTTAAATAATGAATTGCCTATTGACTTTATTAAAACACAATTTGAAAAAGGCCGAGGCCGCGGTCCCGAACATTCTGTATATAAAAATATAATGATTAAGGCTGATTATGGATTTCATAGACTAGCCATTAATGGCCTAAACGACGAATCAAATCAACCAATTATAATAAACAATGTTGCTCTTATTTGTAACGGAGAAATCTATAACTATAAAGAGCTATATGAAGAAATGGATATTGAACCCGAAACGGATTCGGATTGCGAAGTTATTGTTCATTTATATATAAAATATGGCATTGAACAAACTTTGCAATTGTTAGATGGCGTATTTTCTTTTGTTTTGACCGATTATAGGTCCTATAGTGAAAATGTAAAGATGTACATAGCTCGCGACCCATATGGTGTTCGACCTCTTTATGTAATGCAATCTACCATTAAAAATAAAGTTGTGGCGTTTGCGTCTGAATTAAAGCAGCTTTCGGAAATATGCCAAATTTTAAATACAAAACCGAAGCGGACGGAATCTCCTATGTCGATTGACAACGACCCTCACATCGAAATTGAAGATAAATATTCCGTTGTACAATTTATCCCAGGAACTTATTCGCGCTATGAATTGGGTTTAATGGTAATGTCAAAATGGAATTTGATAAAAGAATCCGTTTTTTTTCATTCGACTGGATTCCGCAGTATAGTTTATGATAAACATTATGACCAAAGTAAAATTTCAGAGCAAATACAGTATTATTTTGTAAACGCCGTTTATAAAAGGTGTTGTACAACGGAGCGTCCCATTGCCTGTTTACTTTCCGGGGGACTAGACAGTAGTTTGGTTGCCGCACTAGTAAACGATTTTCATATAATGCGTGGGCTTCCAGCTATTGAGACCTATAGTATTGGCCTAGCGGGCTCCGAAGATTTGGAAAAAGCCAGAATCGTTGCTGATTATTTGGGTACTGTTCATAATGAAATTGTCTTGACCGAGGACGATTTTTTAAATGCGATTCCGCAAGTTATTGAAGCTATTGAAAGTTATGATACTACGAGCGTTCGGGCCAGCATAGGTAATTGGCTACTGGGAAAATATATTTCTGAACATAGCAACGCAAAAGTAATTTTTAACGGAGATGGCTCTGATGAACTTTGTGGTGGATATTTATATATGCATAAAGCCCCAGACAATTTGGAATTCGACGGAGAATGCCGTCGTCTATTAAAAGATATTTATTTGTTTGATGTGCTTCGTTCCGATAAGTCTATTTCGTCGCATGGTTTAGAACCCAGAACACCATTTTTGGATAGAACATGGACCCAGTTTTATTTGTCTATTCCATCTGAACTCCGTAACCATAGAGCCAACGGCCAATGCGAGAAATTTTTATTAAGGAATGCGTTTTGCCAAGAGAATTATTTGAACGTTAGAGGACAACCACTGTTACCAGGTGAAATATTATGGCGCAGAAAGGAAGCCTTCAGTGACGGGGTTTCAAAACATAGTAGGTCTTTATACCAAATTATACAAGAACATTGTACTCGTAAGTTAACAGAAGATGATTATCACGAATATAGTCCGACCGTCCACAACGAAGAAGACGTTGTCGAATCAATATGTAGATTAAACCCAGAAATGTTTCATTTAAACGGACATTTGGTTCCCAAGACGACCGAACAATATTATTATCGTAAATTATTTGAGCGATTTTACCGAGGTATGGGACATATTGTGCCTTATTTTTGGATGCCGAAATACGTTGATGCTAAAGACGCAAGCGCGCGTACTTTAGAACTGTATAATGACGAAAAATAGAACAACCAACAACTAATATTTTTATGCAAAAAAATATTATTTTATTTATAAAATCCATATTTTGGCTGAAGAGCGCCATACAAAGTCCCTGTATCTATTGGAGTATTTGCATAATATTCCGCTGTTTGCGCAGATTTTATTAGTGGGCTATTAATACCAGAATATGGTGCTAGTAAATTTGCACTGGTTAGTCCGTTAATATCCGAATACATTTGTCCATTTGATGGAGTATAATTTTGGACCTGGCTTTTTTTGCTATCGGTTGGAGAAATTATCTCTGAATTTGCCGCATAATCCTGCATTGACGGGTTATTATTGATTGGTATATAATTTCCATTGGTCGAACCAGATTGGGGAACTTGTGTTGTTGCTGAAAATAAAAACGCAGGTAACAAAAACGAAGGTGTTGTAATAAAATTAGGAGCAGGTTGATTGAAACTAGGCTGGGGATTTATTAAAGAAACTGCACCGGGTGCTTGAGATGTTGTTGTAAAAATAGACGGATATGAATAGGATGGTGTTATCGTATGCGAAGGAGTAATTGTTTGGGTTGTCATGGGTGTGTTCGAAGGAGTTATTGTTCGAGTAATTGTGGGAGTGATAGTCGGAGTCATTGTTTGAGTGATGGTCGGAGTTATTGTAGGAGTTATAGTTTGAGTCATAGTTGGAGTTATTGTTTGAGTCATGGTCGGAGTTATTGTTTGGGTCATAGTAGGAGTTCTTGTAGGAGTTATTGTTTGAGTGATAGTCGGAGTTATTGTTTGAGTCATAGTCGGAGTTATTGTTTGAGTGATAGTCGGAGTTATTGTTTGAGTCATGGTCGGAGTTATAGTTTGGGTCATGGTCGGAGTTATTGTCACGGTTTTTGTAGGTGTTATTGTAGGAGTTATTGTTGGTGTATTAGTCATTGTCATTGTTGGTGTATTAGTCATTGTCATTGTTGGTGTATTAGTCATTGTCATTGTTGGTGTATTAGTCATTGTCATTGTTGGAGTATTAGTCATTGTCATTGTTGGAGTATTAGTCATTGTCATTGTTGGTGTATTAGTCATTGTCATTGTTGGAGTATTAGTCATTGTCATTGTTGGAGTCATAGTCATTGTTTGTGTTGGTGTAATTGTATTTGTCATTGTTGGTGTATTAGTCATTGTCATTGTTGGAGTCATAGTCATGGTCCTTGTTGGTGTAATTGTATTTGTCATTGTTGGAGTCATAGTCATTGTTTGTGTTGGTGTAATTGTATTTGTCATTGTTGGAGTCATAGTCATGGTCATTGTTGGTGTAATTGTATTTGTCATAGTAGGAGTATTAGTCATGGTCATTGTTGGTGTAAATGTATTTGTTGGTGTAGGAGTATTAGTCATGGTCCTTGTTGGTGTAAATGTATTTGTCATAGTAGGAGTATTAGTCATGGTCCTTGTTGGTGTAATTGTATTTGTCATGGTTGGAGTCATAGTCATAGTCATTGTTTGTGTTGGTGTAATTGTATTTGTCATGGTTGGAGTCATAGTCATTGTTTGTGTTGGTGTAATTGTATTTGTCATGGTTGGAGTCATAGTCATTGTTTGTGTTGGTGTAATTGTATTTGTCATGGTTGGAGTCATAGTCATTGTTTGTGTTGGTGTTATTGTAGGTGTAATGGTTGGAGTCATAGTCATTGTTTGTGTTGGCGTTCTTGTGTGAGTTAATGTATTCATTGGTGTTATTGTCATAGTCTGTGTTGGTGTCATTGTGGGGGTCATTGTAGGAGTCATTGTTGGGGTCATTGTAGGAGTCTTTGTAAGAGATATAGTGGGCGTAAAAGATGGAGTAGGCGTTAGTCCCATACTTGCCAAAAGACTATTTGTTTTCGGCATCATGCCAAAATATAATTGACTCGATCCAGTAATACTACCATATGAAACAAATTCTTTACCGTCGTCTGATAATAATATTGTATCTAATAATTGATATTGCGTATTCGCAAGTTGACTCCACGTCCAATCAATTCCCGCGTTATTAGTTATCGCGACCCAGCAAACATTATTTGGTGCGCTAGCCAAAATTTTTGTTCCATCGCCTGATATGGCAAATGACCAATTGTTTTTACCTGGAGATAATTGTTTAGTCCAAGAAATACTTGGCGTTTCCCCTGAAATTTTACCAATATGAATATCATTTCCACTGGATATTACTATTATTGTACCATCTGATGACATAGAAACTTTGTTTACATAAATACTTGTATTTACGTCAGTACCAACAGGGCCAGCAATTGACGTCCATATTGAGTTTTTATTAAAAATTATGTAAAAATAGTTATTGTTAGTTGTCCTATTCATAAATTGCGTTGCTATAGCCGTTCCTCCGTTTGAAACTTTTATTAAAGAAAAAACACTTGTATTATTATCGCCCATAGTGGGACCGGGATTATTGTTCCAAGGATTTTTAAGAGTTTTACCGGAATCTTGACTCATGTAAAGAAAACCTCGGCCATATGAATCAATAGTATATGCAGCAATCACGGTTCCGTTTCCAGAAATAGACACTCTTGATGAAAACGCTTGGTTTATCTTTGTTTGGCCAATATTGGAACTATTAATAGCAGCAGGACTTATTCCTGTTTGTGTATTAAAACTAAATAAACCAACACCCAAATAATTATTGTTATCATTGGAGTTGAAAGCTGAACTATATGACGTAGTTACCATTTTTGTTAAATCGTTACTTATTGCGTTTAAAAGTGATATTTGTTGATTGTTAATAGTATTAGTGGTCCATGTCATTCCGTTATTAGTCGAAACGTAATTTTGAGAACCACCATTAGATATATTGGATGTTGCTAATATAGTAGTTGATCCATTTGTATCGCTCGATAATATAACGTTAACAAAATTATTATTAGACGGACTAGTATATTGCCCAATTTGTAACGATGACGTTTGAGATGAAAACCCCTCTTTTAATAATGAAAACCCCTGCTGTCTTTGTGTAAAAATTCCGTCTTTCAATAATGAAAACCCTTGTGGTCTCTGTGTAAACGTATATCCAATTGTCTGATAGCTCATAGTTTTGTAAACTATTATAGCGCCTTTTCGGAGATCCATTTCATGAATATAATATCCTTGTTCGTTTGTATTAGTACTCGCGAACGGTGGCGCTGCAGAATCTGGTAAATTTATTAAATAATAATTTGTTGGTGTTGGCGTTTGACTTATTGTTGGACTTGGAGTTATGGTATTTATCCAAGTGGGAGTCACGGTAGGAGTCATAGTAGGAGTAATAGTAGGAGTCATAGTAGGAGTAATCGTTGTGGTGCGGGTAGGAGTTATCGTTGCGGTGCGGGTAGGAGTATTTGTATTCGTCAAAGTTGGAGTCAATGTGGGCGTTATTGTATTCGTCAAAGTTGGAGTCAATGTGGGCGTTATTGTATTCGTCAAAGTTGGAGTCAATGTGGGCGTTATTGTATTCGTTAAAGTTGGTGTTGGAGTTGGAGTTTGCGTAATTGTTGGAGTTGGAGTTGGAGTTTGCGTAATTGTTGGTGTTGGAGTTGGAGTTTGCGTAATTGTTGGTGTTGGAGTTGGAGTTTGCGTAATTGTTGGAGTTGGAGTTGGTGTTTTTGTAATTGTTGGTGTTTTTGTTGGTGTTTTTGTAATTGTTGGTGTTTTTGTTGGTGTTTTTGTAATTGTTGGTGTTTTCGTAATTGTCGGAGTTGGTACAATTTTTACACCAAGCGTTGTTCTAGTTTCTGCGCTATTTATATATTTCTCAGAACCTCGTACTGTACAATTTGCGTTTGATGGGTTTATCAGAACACTATACCCTATAATATTATACGTAGTGCCTGAACTTAACCCAGTAATATTAACAGTCCCGTCACTGCCTATTTTATATGTTTTACCTGGACCTGAAACTCTGCAATACCCATAATTGTCAAATTTATATGAAGACTCAGTTATAAAATAATAGAAATAATTATTCGGATCATAATAGGTTTCTGTTATAATAAAACCGTCGTTTGTTTCCACTATTGTAGGGTAGTTCCAAGCTGTAGCGTCGTCGCAATAAGGGGCAGAAGTAGTAAAACTGCCTGTGTAACTTGGATTATTAATAGAATTTGCGCCTGTACAACCGTTTATATCACTTTTTGAAGTACAGTAACCAGAAATAGAATATTGTGTGTTTGGGTTCAATCCAGTAACTTGAGCCGTGCCGTCGTTTCCAATTTTATAGCTACCGCCATTTACAACAACATAATAGAAATCATCAATAGCATTTAAATTTTTTTCTGTTATAATAACAGAATCAGGAAATATTTCAAAAGAAGGGTTCGGAATACTTAATGCAGGGTTGCAATTTACGCTATCTGTAGTAAAAGTTCCTGTATAACTTTGAGTACTAGGTCCTCCATTCACGCAAGTAGTTGATGCTGGATAATTTGTGCAGGATGAAGTAGCAGAAACTGTATATGTAGTTCCCGCTCGAAGTCCAGTAATTAATTGGGTAAATTGATTTGTTGAATTGAGAGTATAAGTTTTTCCATTAACTACATATGCAAAAGTAAGATTATAAGGAGTAGTAGCACCATTTTGTTCCCTAATAGTTACCGTTGTTGCAGTTTTTGTGTATAGAGGGTTCGGTGCCGGCGTAGTTGGACATGCTGGTTTTGGGCTATTACAAGTCAATGTTCCAGAATTGTTTTTAAGAGAATAGTTTCTTCCTGTTCCTGTTGAAGCATCAGGAGTGTAATTACAAAATTTTCTATAATCAAATGTATTATGTATTTTTTGATTGTTTCTATTAAAACATTGCGCCACTACAGGCCCATTTGGTGTAGTAGATTCAGTACAATAAGTACATGTTTGAGTAAAATCGCCGGATAATTCATAAATTTTAAAATTGTTTGATAATGAGCATTTTGTTGTTGGTCCTGCGGGAACTGTTACTGACATTTAATAATAATTTATTTATAATATATATATACTGAGCAAAAATAATTAGGATTTTAGCATTATAATAAATACACGTTTAATAATTTTAACTATTAGTTATTGCTTTATGTAAACAAATATAGTTGTTTAAATAAAAATAGATTATTCTCTAAATCGACTAATAAATAATTTATTTATTTATTAATCCTGGTTAATCTACATCACGTAATACGGTATTTGATTAGGCATAAAGTTCATCTGGTACTCTTGTACCATTGTTGGTCTATACAATTTATCATCCAATACTTTTCCCGTATAATTGCTGTGGCCTTGTAATGCGTTGACTGGTTTAACGTCTGAATTATCACGACTTCTGAGCGCACCGTAATAAGTATAATCAAAATCTGGTGCCACCGGAGGAGGTGTATAATTAATTCGGCCCATAGATTTACTATTATCGGTCAAATCGTTTGATGGTCTAAAATCGGAACCCGTTGATAATACTTGACTATTATAAGAATAAACATCTAAACCCGGTTTTTTACCATATTCTAGTTGCGTTTGTCTGAAGTTAATATTACGACTTTCGTTAACTTCGGGATTCGGTTGATATGCAGATGGCGCAAATCTATTATTCAATTCTTGAATTTGTCGCGCAGTTAATGAATTCTGTGGTATTTCGTTATCTTCATTATCATTACTTGAATAAGAATAATATTTGTTTGAACCGTCGTTTACTCCAGCTACTACATCATTGATAATTTGTGGTTTTCTTGCTTCAATATCTCCTAATATTTTTTTCTCTATTTCGTTGCTTAGCGCCGCCAAATCCGATTCGCTTAATGAACTATAAACCGGACTGTTTGTTACTTTTGATGCGACATTCGGATCAACGCCGACAATAGATAAATGAACAGGCACCAAATTTCCCGAAAGTGCTACGCCTTCTACAAATGGTTCACTAAATAACTCCTCGTTTTTTAGTGCAAATGGCTCAACCATAAAAGGGACTTTGACTTCTTCGTCCGGCTCAACCGTAAATGTTTCTGATATTTGTGAAAACGTTTCGGGCACATATGTCGGCACAGGAATATTATTGTTTTGTTTAATAATTTTTCCATTGTTTAATGTAAATGTATTATCTGGACCCGCAAAACAATACAAGTAATTTTCGTCCATTTGTACTTGCGCTTCAGTAATATTATTGCTGTTAAAAACACCTGAAAAATAGGTTTGACATTCGTTTTCAGAAACTGGAGAATATTCATTATTTATATCATTGTTAGCTGATACTGCGTCGTTTACTGCTGGTCCTGTTTGTGCTATATTTAAATCTGATGTTGTGTCGTTAATACTGTTTAAAATATTATTTAAATTATTAGACGTTGTAGTGGTATTAATATTAAGACTAGCCCCGACAATATTAGGAACAACTTCATCTGGTTTTAATGGATTTGGCGTAAGAGTTGGAGTCGGTGTAGGAGTTGGCGTTGGTGTTTGTGTTGCCGTTTGTGTTGGAGTTGGGGTTGCTGTTTGTGTTGGAGTTGGTGTTTGTGTTGGTGTTGCGGTTTGTGTGGGAGTTGGTGTTTGTGTTGCTGTTTTTGTTGGTGTATTTGTGGGAGTATTTGTTGGTGTCATTGTCATAGTTGGTGTCATTGTCATAGTTGGTGTCATTGTCATAGTGGGAGTATTTGTCATAGTTGGTGTCATTGTCATAGTTGGAGTATTTGTTGGTGTCATTGTCATAGTGGGAGTATTTGTTGGTGTTATTGTCATAGTGGGAGTATTTGTTGGTGTTATTGTCATGGTTGGGGTATTTGTTGGAGTTATTGTCATAGTGGGAGTTATTGTGTTTGTCATAGTGGGTGTATTAGTCATTGTTCTTGTTGGTGTAATTGTATTTGTCATAGTAGGAGTTATTGTGTTTGTCATAGTGGGTGTATTAGTCATTGTTCTTGTTGGTGTAATTGTATTTGTCATAGTAGGAGTTATTGTGTTTGTCATAGTAGGTGTATTAGTCATCGTCATAGTGGGAGTATTTGTCATTGTCATAGTAGGAGTTATTGTGTTTGTCATAGTGGGTGTATTAGTCATTGTTCTTGTTGGTGTAATTGTATTTGTCATAGTAGGAGTTATTGTGTTTGTCATAGTAGGTGTATTAGTCATCGTCAT
>Ga0209401_1000007_pt1 | contig 190592 bp, 242 predicted proteins | sample M_140807_MF_Meta_FD_187318 | JGI IMG/M metagenome (GOLD analysis project Ga0209401, IMG submission 187318) | Freshwater microbial communities from Lake Montjoie, Canada to study carbon cycling - M_140807_MF_MetaG (SPAdes) (version 2) | ecosystem: Environmental > Aquatic > Freshwater > Lake...
CGAAACGCTTTTCGGCGCTCTAAAAGTGAACATACCCCCCTGAAAAAAACCATGTGGTGGCAAAAAGAGACCCAATTAGTATACTATTTGTTCACTATTCTTTGCTATTTGTTCACTAACAGTTACCTAAAGAAGCAAAAATAGAATCTAAAAAGCAAATAAATATCTTGCTATTGAGAATCTAGAAAAAAAGAAAAATTCAAAAGTGGTTGAGAATTTAAGTTTTCAAAAGTTGAGTTGGGTATGTAAAAAAGTTGAAAAAGTGAAAAATTATAGTCGTAAACGAGCAAATGTTCCTAGAGCATTACACTTAGTACAATTTCCTGTCTTTGTTGATAATGTTGTTGATGAACAATCACATAATCTTGTATCAACATTCTTTACTGCTGTACCTGTTGTAGCTGTTTGAGATGATAGAATAAAGTCAGCTGTCTGTGAGGCAACATAATCTGTCCAGCTTGATGCGGGTCTGCGAATCTTTGAAGTACCAATTACATCAAATACGTTAATACCTGTTGACAAATGTTGGGAATACTGAGGGAACGGTGTTGGGGCAATGTCTTTATTACTTGCCAAAGTTGTAGCATATGTACGATTTTGACGTAATCGTTGAATACGTGTCCAATCTCCTGCGCTTAATCCACGTGTTCCTTGCTGAGCATCGCCCATAGAACTACCGCCTCCAGAATTTGATACTGTAGCCATTTGTAAAGAATATACAAATTAGTTGAGTATAACTTGTAATGGATAGCTTATTTCCTTATAAGCAAGATATCGATTATATAAAACTTAAAACTACGGAAGAAGGGTTATACAGTATAACTCGCAAAAGAGATAGTGAACGAATACTTTCAATTATTAAGTACAATGTTAAAGATTTGAATACGAAAACAATAACAGATGGTACGGCGTGTATTGGAGGAGATACTATTCAGTTTGGTTTGTGGTTTAATCATGTTCATAGTATTGAAATAAATTCTGATAACTTTGAATGTTTAGAAAACAATATTAAGGTTTACAATTTGAATAACGTAACACTTTATAATGGAGATTGTACTACTGTGTTTAATTGGAAGACAGATGTTCTCTATTTAGATCCTCCTTGGGGTGGTCCAGAATATAAAGGCAAAGTAAACTTAGATTTAAGTATCGGAAATAAACGTATTGATGAATGGTTAGATGAAATACTTATTCGTAAAAATAGACCGTCGTTTATATTTTTGAAACTACCGCATAATTACAACTTTAAAAGATTAAACTTTTTAGTAAATGTTGAAATGATAAAACCATTTCGTGTTCATAATTATGTTTTGATAATGATCGTAGTACATCAGGCTTTAGACCAACGAACAATTATATAAAATAAATGGAGAATAGAGTTAGTAGATTCTATGATCTACATAATAATAAATGGTTTCATATTATGAATGTGTGTCTTGAAATCATAAAAATAGAAGACAAAACGCAAAGGATTATGTTAACAAAGTATGGTCATCATTTCTTCTTTCTTCATACTGAAACTTGATCTAATATAATTAAAAACGGATTCTTGAATTTTTAGGATAAATAAAACTAAAAATGGACGAAGCATATCTCTTTCTAAACGAAACAGCTAAGAACACATACATTAAGGACGCCGTCTTACAATCGGATCACGATAATATGATGACATTTCTATTTGGACTACTTTTAGGTCTACTTGTTAATTTGACATACTCATGCAATTATAATCTTCACCGTAAGCTTGAAGACTTAGAAAATGAAAATGAAAGCTTGTCAGATACAGTTGAAGACCTTAACGATACAATTCAAGAACTACAATCAACTAACGATGTGCTAACTGCCGACGCAGAAGCAAATGATAGATTGGTTGAAAGACTAAGGGATAAGATTGGTAGTCTACAAACACAACTTAATGAAATAGATTCTCAGGTTGAAAGCTTAGAATCTGCTAACAATATTTGTAGTGATACGATAACCGAGCTACAACGAACAGTACACTGTCGTAAGAAGAGAAAGTTATAACTTCATATAAGGAACAACAATAAGACCAAGAATGACAACAAGAATAAATATGTCAACTGATCTTACAATTTTTTTGTATTTAATAGGAAGTTCTTCGTAATCTTTTCGATACTGTTCAGGTTTGAATGGCATAGATAGCCAACCTAATATAGTAGGTTTCAATTGATCATTACAATCATAAATCATATCATACCATGCTAATAACACATAAGCTGCTGTAGCAAGAAGAAATGCTATAACAACTTTATGTTCATATGCTGTTGCGTGTGGCATCCAGTAAACAAAAAGAACAAACGCAGAGAATACTAGACATTTAGGATTCAAAGCAAGTGGCGTTCCAAATAATCCTCCAGCCATTTATATATTAGATCCGTGTGGATTTTAAATTAGCATATATAATAGGATGATAGTTTATATAACTGGTGCTTCCGGTTCAGGAAAAACAACACTTTTAAAGAGTTTATCAGTTAAAGGTTATGACTTAGATGATATTTACGAAAATAATTGGAAAAAACATAAAAGGATTGATACCGTTCAAAAAGGTGTAATAAAAGATATTAATATTCTATTATCTGAGCATAAAAATATTGTATTTGTTGGACTTCAAGGAAAGGATAATTTACCATTCACACCTGATGTAGTATATATTCTTACAAGAAAAGACTATGAACAATATTATAGGGATAAATTGGTAAGAGATTTGAATTTATTATGTAAATATAAAACTGATTTTGAAGAGGTATTGAAAAAAGAGCCTTTTGATGAATTTAGAAACCATTTTTGGTCAAATGATATAGTTAATATGAAATCATTTGATGAATTCAAAAAATATGTAGATAAAATGAATAACAGCATTAAAAAGGATTTTCCTAATGCAGAAATTCTAACGGCATCTGAAATAATGAAAAAAATAAATAGGGTCTAAACATTAGTATAAATAATATATGTTAAAGCATATGCTCCTATAAGTGCTAATAATGTAACAATTTCTTTTTTGACAGTTGTAAAATAATCCATTAGTACAACCGTTGAACCCATCATAAATGCGTCATATAAAAGTATACCAAACGAACTTTCGCTTTGATATGTTTTTAGCAAATCGATGATCTGGTTATGTCCTTTGGGTATATAACCTAATACAACAGCTCCAAAGAATACATCATGAATAACTTGAACAATAATACTTGAAACAATTAAGTTCATTTTAGGGAACACTAAATTGGCAAGCATGACACCAATCATAACAGATAGTACATCGGAAAGTACAGCTACGTATTGAAATTGATTATACCACTGCTTGATTGCCTCACCAGTAAAAACATATTTTGATAACACAACTGTAAAAAAATCAATCCAAATAGCTGCTGTCCCAAGTGATAGAATATCCATTATAAGTTAGCAATTATTTTTGCTACATATGTTGTTGTGCCTTGGCAAAGTTGTACTTTTCATTTTGTTCCCATTCGTCATCTTCCTGACTTATTTTCTTTTTTAATTCTTCCAGTTCCTTCTCCATAGTTTCAATTTCTTTTCGAAATGGGATCATCTTCGGATCCTCTGCCGCAGCAGCTACTCTCTTGGATGGAGGAATGTATGATTTGTATAATTTAACGGGTGTACTCTCGCATATTTTTTTGAATTCTTCACGTTTGACCTGAAGTCTATTGTAAAATAAATCATATAATCTATCAATAGTTTCTGTTGGCCGCTTAATCAAATTTGTTAACTTGTGTTCTTGCCATTTTTGTTCTATATTTTTCATTAATTCTTTTTTAGCATTTTGTTTCATAACAAATTCATCATATTCAGTTAATTCTTTAATCTTCAATTTAATTCCTTTTGCTAATTTTGGTAGTGGTTGATAATCATATTCTTTGATAATAGACTGTACACACTCTGGGTATCTACTTCTATTTTTACTTACATAAGAATATTCATTATCATACATATTTTCAAGATATAAACGAATTTTGTTATCATTAATGACCCATTTGTTTTCTATGAACCAATTATCTGGTACTGGTTGAGTCATCATTTTCTTTATTTCCAATTTGTTATGAAACAATACAATCCATTTTTATCAAATCACTTTTATAAGGAGATGCTATCGTATCCTGAGTTACGAGAAACAAAAGCACAGAGCTTACCTTCAGCCAGTTTAGAAGCGCTGAAGAGTATGAGAGATGAAGCATGTAATAGTTCATTACAATCTGATTTCAAACTTCAGACACATCAAAGATTTTTACGACGTGTTTTGAGTCCTGACTCACCAGTACGCAATTTATTGATGATTCACGGAACAGGAACTGGTAAGTCGTGTACAGCAATTCAGATAGCAGAAGAGTTTATCTTAAGACCTGAGTTTCAGGAAAAACGTGTCATGGTTATTGCCAACCCATCTATTCAGGATAGTTTTAAAAGTCAAATCTTTGATGTATCAAAAGCATCTGTAGATAGTGATGGAATTATTACATCAAAGCAATGTACCGGAAAGCGTTATCTTGAAATGATTCAACGTGCTCAACGTGAACCATTGAAACTTACAGATAAATCTGTTCAGAATCGTGTTATGGAAATATCATCACGAATCATCAATGAATTTTATGAATTTGAAGGTTATGAATCTTTTTCAAACTTAGTTTTAAATAAAAGTGAAAATGAAATAGAATCATATATTCACAAAACATTTGATAACCGTTTGATCATTATTGATGAAGCTCATAACATTCGACAGAAAGAAGAAGGAGGAAAACCAAAACTTGTAGCTTCAGCATTGGAAAAGCTTATTAAGGTAGCAGATGGTGTAACACTTATCTTGTTAACAGCAACACCTATGTACGACACATACGATGAAATTCTTTTTTACTTTAATTTATTTTTGTGGAATGATCGCAGAATAAACATGAACACTGTTTTGAAACCCGGAGATTATTTTAAAGACGATAGCGTTAGACCAGAAAAAGAATCTGAGTTTCGTAGTTGGTGTCAAGATTATGTTTCATTTATTCGTGGAGAAAATCCGTTTACATTTCCTTTCAGATTACCACCTCCAGACGATTTAATAGCAAAGACTGATAGAAAAACTGATATAGCTGGAAGTGCGATTCGGAAACACAGAAAGTTTCTAACATTGACACAATCGATTTTATCACCAATTCAATCAAGTAGTTTAAAATTATTAAAAAACAAAAAGTCTTCGATTATTGATTCACGCGTAATCTGTGTCTATCCGCAAAATAAAACGTTCTCTGAATCATTCAGTGTGTCGGAAGGAAAATATGTTTATAGAAATGAAAACTTTTTAGCTCCTTCTAAGATTCAAGATTATAGTTGTAAGTTTTCTCTTATTACAAAAATTTTAGAAAAATCAGAAGGACTTTCGTTTGTGTTTTCAAATTTAGTTGAAGATGGTGTGAATCTTTTTTCAATGTGCTTGGAAGAACATGGATATGTTTCTGCGTTAGGCAACGATTTATTAAAGGAAACATCTGGTGAAGTTAAACCAGGATCAAGAGGACGATACTTACTGCTTACATCTGAAGTAACTAATGCTGACATTCGCAAAGCAATTTCCCGTTTGAAGAATCCTAACAATAAAGATGGTTCTGATATTCGCGTAATTGTTTCTTCTCCAAAGATCGCAGAAGGTGTTGACTTTAGATACATTCGTCAAATTCATATTTTAGATCCTTGGTTTAACATGTCTCGAATCGAACAAGTTATTGGACGCGGTATGAGAACATGTTCACACTCTTTATTGCCATTTGAAAAACAAAATTGTACTGTATACTTACACATTTGTCGTTATCCCGATTCAGAACGTGAAACATATGATGAATATGTATATCGAGTATTCGTAGAAGAGAAGGGTGAAAAGATTGCGAAAGTTAAGAAACTTATGATGGAATCAGCAATGGATTGTTCATTGAATGAGGCAATTAATAATTTACCAGAAGATTGGAGAAAAGAGTTAAGAATACCTCAAATTCGATCAGAAGATGGTGTGAAACTTCATTTGAATTTAACTCAGATGTCTGCTCCAACATTTGAACCAGAGAGAGCTGGATTAATTTGTAACCAAGTTGCTCAAGATCCAGATCCTCAACATATCAGACCTCTTTCGGCAATATTGGATGTTCGTGAAGAAATTTTTGATAAGCTATCAGGTTTGTACAAACAGAAATCAATTTGGGCAAAGGAAGATATCTTTTCACATTCGTTAATGAAACAGTATGATCCTGATGTTTTGGCATATGCAATACAGACTGCTATTTCAAATTCTGTAAAGTTTAATGACAAATTGGGTCGTATCGGAGTAATTGAATCTAAAGGTGATATGTTAGCACTTTCTATAAATGATTCAAGAACAATGTTAGATCGTATATTAAAAGATGAAAAGCCAATTTATACTCCACTTGAAAAACATGTTAAAGTTCCAACACTTGAAGTTGATTCGGATATTATTCAGAAAAAACGAAAGGCATATGGAATTCCAGACTATCTTGAAAAACAATTCGGCGATGATGTTGTAAATTGGTATATAGTTGATCACGGATTATCTGATGAAGAGCGTTTGAATTATATGTTAAGCTTAGATTGGACAAATCCACCTATATACGCACAACCTCTAAAGATATCAGTTGAAGATGGTAAAACACTTTATGTGTTAGGACTTAATAAGATTTTTAATGAAAATAAAGAATTGACAACACCAATTGGAAAAGAAAAGCAAGAATATGATCGGTGGGTCAATTCATTAAAAAATAAATTTGCCGAAAACAAGTCTAACTTTTTTGCTACTATGAAAGAAGGTAAGATATTGTTTAATATTGATGAAGCTTCAGAAGAATTGAAAGTAGTTCAACGATCAAAAGGAATCGGTGGACGAGCTTGCTTTTGGTATAAAGAGAATATATTGAATGAGTTCATAAATTGGTTAGGCATTCCATCTTCAAAAGAAATTTCTGGAAAGAAGGATCGTTGTATGTATTTAGATCTTCTTATACGCAAACAGGTTTTGAATAAAAAAGAAGGTTTGGTCTGGTGGACTCCTGAAGAATGGCAAATTTTAAACGATGAAAAGAAAGACGTCAAAGGCCTCATAAAAAACCGATAACTTATTTTTTAGTCAATGAATAACATGGACCCGTTATTTGAACGTCGAGAACTTGTGAAGATTGTTCACATTCATTCAAAATTTCTACATCATAATATTCATTCATCAATTCTTGCTCAAGTCAAGATGATGTATGAAGGCCGTTGTTCTGCTGAAGGCTTTATTCAAAGAAACAGCATAACAATTATTAGGTATTCACTTGGTAGAGCAAACTATATTAAGGGAGGTATTGATTACAATGTTACATTCCAAGCAGATATATGTATGCCTCACATCGGACAACGTTTTAGAGCCCCTGTGAAACTACGTAGCAAGATTGGTATTCACGCCGAGACACCTCCTGTTAAAGTTCTCATTCCTCGCGATCTACATTTTGAAAATGAAGAATTTAATGATGTCAAGGTCGATGATGATATTGAATTCGAAGTCATTGGATCTCAATTTAAGCAACAAGATGATACAATCATTGTAGTTGGTAAGCTACTTACTAAAGTTGCTCCTAATGTTGAAATGCCTCTTATCACCCCCAATACTATTACTGAAGATGAAGAAACAGTTAAACCATTGATGTCTACAGAAACTGAAGGTGAGAAGAAGGTTATATTCACACCTGTAGCTACTCCTGGTAAAACAGGTACTCGTAGAAAATTGAAGAAACCTGATGAAGCGTCTATTACAAATGACATTCTCGCGCTCTAAAAAAGAGTTTCTGAAAGAATCAATTGATAAACTTGAACCTAATGAACACTCTCAAATTTTTTCTATTATCAAACGTTACACTCAATCATTTACTTCAACTCAAAATGAGGTTCTTGTTTCAACAAACAATTTGAGTGATGAATGTTTGAAAGAGATTGAATCGTATATTCATTTTTGCGTAGATCAGAAAAAACGTATGGATGATGATTTGAAGACTCGCAAAGGTTATGAACGTATGGCACAGACTAATTAAGTACATTAAAAATGGACGATCTTTCATCTAAGTAAAAAGATAACAATGGAGGATATAATTTCTCCACAAGTCATTGAAGGGCTTGTGTCATTTATCGCAATTTCAAAGCAAGACCCGAAAGCAGAGGTAGAATGTAAGCTACTTTCGGATCGTATTCAAACTAAAGACGTAGCCGACAGAATTTTAAAGGCGATCGATGGGTTGTGCTCAGGTCAACCTACCGAAGAAAATCGTCTTACGCTATCTTATGGTGAGACTCGTGTTAATGTTATGACTCCTCAACTTATTCATAAGGTTTGTGTAACAAACTCATTTCGTGAAGTACCTTTAACAGTTGAGAAAAAGACCAGATATTACGACATGAATGTTGGAAAGCAGGATAACTTAGATGTTCCTGAAGCAAACGTAAAGTTCACGCTTCGATCTGAGACACCGTTGAGAAAAGATTGGGATGGAAGTCCGTCAGATGTCAACGCCTTCATTCGAATTATTCATCGTAAGTCATTTGTAACTACAGATAAGTTGTTTCGATTTGATTTCTCAATGGTCAAGTTTCGTCCAAAGAATTCCAATAAAATGGTTCGTGATATTTTGAAACAACATCATTTGTACGAACTTGAAGTTGAATTTATTGGTAAGAAGAGTAAGCTTGAACCGGATCGTATTGCCGCAGAATTTATTAAGAATGTAGGTGTAATTTTGAAAGCATATCATCAAACAGAGTTCCTTCTTTCAAATTCAGACATCGAGCGATACAAACAAGAATTCCGCATGTCAGGAAATACATTCTATGATCTTGTAACTTTGCTACGTAGACATATTAATACTGATAGTCCAAACAATATTTCCAAGGATTACACAGTGACTAACAAAGCAGACGGTGAGCGTTCTGGGTTATATGTAGCACGTGATCGTAAAGTTTTGAAGATCAATAAACAGGAACAAATTGTATGGGTAGGTCTAACTGCTACAAACGATAATCATATTGGTGACTTTATTGACGGAGAATACATTCCAGATAAAGACTTGTTCTGTATATTTGATGTATATCGTTTCCGAAATCGTGATACAAAACCATTACCATTGATGAAAACAGATGAGGAAACTACAAAAAATCCACTGTCATCTCGTCTTGGTTGTGCTCGTATGTTTGTTGAAGATCTACAAGCCGATTTCATCATGAAACCTTCTATGCGTCCGTTAAGAATTGAAACCAAGTTATTTCTGGCAGGAGATGGTCCTGCTATGGAAGAAGCTATTCAAAAGATGTTAGCTACAAAGTTTGAGTATGAAATTGATGGACTGATATTTACACCTCGCTCTAGTGGTGTAGCTCCAGCAGCTGACCGAAAGGGTCGTAAATGGATGACAGTTTACAAATGGAAACCAGCTTCGCAAAATAGTATTGACTTTCTTTTGAAATTTGTTCCAGGTGAAATAGTTGATACGACAACTAAAGAAATTGTAAAGCAAGGTGAGCTCTTTGTAGGTCGTGGATCAGGCGATGTGTTTATCTATCCACGCGAGACAATGACTGGTGAATATGTACGTCGTCAATTACCTGAAGAACTCGATAAGCTTGCTGATATGAATACATACATTCCATCATTCTTTCAACCAGATAACCCTCGTGAACCAGATGCTTACAAAATTCTTCTTCCTCTCAACGGAAAAGGAGTACCTGTAGACATTAAAGGTGATAAAATTGAAGATAATACAATTATTGAATGCGCTTATAATACAGATACAAATCAATGGTCTATTTTGAGAACTAGATATGATAAAACATTTCTATATCGTGTTAAACGTGAACTAAATTACGGAAATGATTTCGCAACAGCAAATAGCGTATGGACTTCTATGCACGTGCCTATTACAGAGCGAATGATTTCAAACTTTATTTCAGATCCTTTGAATAGTTCATTTGAAGATGATTCGTACTATAGAGACGATTTGAAACGTGATTCGCGTGTATTCAAGGATGTGTATACGTTTCACAGAGCCATAAAGCAAGATATGTACAAAAATTATATTCAAAAAAATGATAAGGTTCTTGAGTTAGCATGCGGACGTGGTGGTGATATGCATTTACTGAAGAAATCACATCCATCTAAAGTTGTAGGATTGGACTTTTCGCTTCTAAACATTACATCTCCATCTCAAGGAGCAGCTGTTCGATATTTGAAAGATAAAGCTATGAATCCACATGACTTCAGTCCTCCTATTCTGTATGTTGTTGGTGATATGACACAACATCCTCTGTTTGAGCAAGATGATAAGTATATGTCTATTCTTTTAGGTAACGAAAAGGGTTCAACTGAATACTTAGCTCAATTTGAAGGATTAAATGTGTTTGATCGCGTATCGTGTCAATTTGCGTTACATTATGCGTGTGAATCTGAAACAACATTTCGTAATCTTGCGAAGAATATTCAAGACCATTGTAGCGATACATTCTTTGGAACATGTTCGGATGGAAAGGCAATCTATTCATTGCTACTTGGCAAAAAGACTCAGTATTTCGGAAAAACTCGTCAAATTGCTGGTGAATATACTAAAGAATATACAGATCGCGAAAAATGGACAGAAGAATTTGGTTTGCCAGTTAAAGTATTCTTAGAATCATTTGATCGACCTGCTGTGGAATATCTTGTTCCATTTGATAAGGTTGTAGAAATCATGAAAGAACATGACTTTGAATTAGTAGAATCTAAATTGTTCAGTGAAATTTATTCAGCACAAACGCAACTAACTCTTACAAAGGAGCAACAACTATTCTCATTTCTGAATCGTACATTCGTATTCAAACGTGTAAAGAAGATGGAGAAAAGAGAAGAAGTAAAAGAAATTGTAGAGGAACCTAAAATTGAAGAAGATATAATCAAGGATGAGAAAGAGATAAAGATAGAAGAACCAAAAGTAAAGAAAACTCGTAAGTTACGAAAAGAAAAGGAACCTGAAGAAGAACCTATTCTGTTCTTTGGATCCGATGAAAGCAAAGGTGAGTATCGTAATTTGAGTAATGATTCACAACATCCGATTGAAATTGATGGAGTGACATTTCCAACAGTTGAACATTATTTCCAGGCAATGAAAGCTAAGATGTTCGCAGATGATGAAATGTATGATAAGATTCTTAAATCAAAAACACCTAAGGCTGCTAAAGCTCTTGGAAAGAAAGTTAAAGATTTGGTTGTTGAAAAATGGGATTCTGAAAAGGATTTAATTATGGAGAAAGGATTGAGAGCAAAATTTGTACAGCATCCAGAATTACGTAAGCAACTACTGGAAACAGGTGGTAAACAAATTGGTGAAGCAAATCCACGTGATAGCTATTGGGGCATTGGTTCAGGAGTTGAATCCGATAAATCTAAATGTCCATCTAAGTGGCGTGGACAGAACCGAATGGGTAAATGTTTAATGAAATTACGTGATGTATTTAATACTGAAAGTAATAATTAATTTCTCAAAATAACTGAACGTATTGCTGTAAAAAAACTTGCTGATGGAAGTATTTTATTAGAAGAACCTTTTACATTGACATCATCACCAGTTACGGTACGTGTAGTTTCTGGAGTAGTATTACGTATTTTATTAGTAGTAGAAAGACGATCACAAAAATATAGCTTTCCAGAAGGACCTTCACTAACACTAGAAGGAATTCCATATAATCCAGCCGTTAGAAGACCATCATTATACCCAGCAGTTGCTCCTCCTGTAATAGTCGATACAACACCTGTAGAGATTACAATTTTTCGTATAGCGGGAACTTCATCATCACATACAAACAAACCTGTTCCTGCTCGATCTATATTCACAGTGGCTGGAGTTTTAAATTTCGCACTCGTTCCTGTATCATCAGTATAACCAGTTGTTGATCCGGCTAACGTAGTTACAACAGCCGTAGAGATTACAATTTTTCGTATACGAGTATTAACTGAATCAGCAACATATAAATTTGTTGAATCCGTTGTGATGCCTCGAGGACCATTAAATCGTGCTGATGATCCTGTATTGTTAGTATTTCCACTTGTTCCACTCGATCCTGCGAATGTGGTTACTACGCCAGTAGAGATTACAATTTTTCGTATTGAATGATTACCTGTATCGGCAACATATAAATTTGTTTCTGAAGAGTCTACAGTAAGTCCTTCGGGACTATTAAATCGCGCAGCTGTTCCTGTATCATTAGTTGTACCACTTGTTCCACTTGTTGATCCTGCCAACGTAGTTACTTCGCCACTAGATATTACAACTTTACATATACGATGGTTACCAGTATCTGAAATATACAAATTTGTTCCACTTGAATTCATAACAATACCTTTAGGAGTATTGAAAAGTCCACATAATGAGCGTGTTGTTCCAGTACCATCTCTGTTTCCACTTGTTCCAAATTCTGATCCTGCTACTGTAGATACTACACCAGTACTAATATTAACAGAACGTATACAATTATTATTGGAATCGAGAACATATAAAGTAGATTCTTCAAACAAAACTGCATATCGAGGGTCATCAAACGTTGATACTGTTTTAGAACCATTAGTATACGAAGGGCTAATAAAATTTAAAGCTGAAACACCATATTGATCAACTAATCCTACTTTTCTTATACGATTGTTATCAAGATCAGAAATGTATAAGTTTCCTGATAAATCTATAGTAATACCTTCGGGATGCCAAAATCTCGCATCTGAAATATTACCGTTTACAAGACCATAACTTGACGATCCTATATATGTTGATACACCACCTGTAGAGATTACAATTTTACGTATACAATTATTATTTTTATCAGTAACAAATAAGTTTCCAAACGAATCAAGAGTGATATAAGTCGGTGTATCAAATAGCGCAGATGTTCCATTAGTACCATTTTGGAATCCAGAATTTCCGGCACTTCCAGCCAATGTTGTTACACTAGATGTAGTATCGTAAAGTCCTGTCATTTTTCGTATAAGGTGATTACCTGTATCTACAATATATAAATTTGTTCCTGTTGAATCTATAACGATACCTGATGGATAATTGAATTGTGCGAAGTTTCCACCACCATCGTCATCTCCAACAATTCCGGCATCTCCTGCGGGTGTCGATACATCATCAGTAGAAAGACTAATTCTACGTATACATTGGTTTCCACTATCAGCGACAAACAAATAAGTACCATATATCACAACACTTACTGGGTTATTAAAACGTGCAGTTGATAATCTATCACCATCGGCAAATCCACCGGATGAATTTGAACCAGCCACAGTTGATACAGCAGCTGTAGAGATTATAATTTTACGTATACGGTTATTAGTTGTATCCGCAACGTACAAGTTTTCTCCTGCTGAATCTATAGTAATACCACGTGGTTCAAAAAACTTTGCCTGACCTATTCCAGCACCATTGACAAATCCAGCTGATTCTGGAATTCCAGCAAATGTTGATACCACACCTGTAGAGATTACAATTTTACGTATACAATGATTACCTGTATCGGCAACATATACATTTGTTCCAGTAGGATCTACAACAAGACCATAAGCAAAGTTAAATTTTGCTTCAGTTAATCCATCACCATTGACAAATCCAGCTGACGATGATGATCCAGCTAATGTTGATGCTTCAGTAACTGCGGCAGGTATTGTAATTGTACTAATGACATTGCTAGTTCTATCGGAAACATATAAAACTCCGGATGAATTTATAGCAACACCTGTTAGATTTTTAAATCTTACATCTGTTCCTGTTCCATCAACTGTTCCTAATGTTGATGAACCAACAACTGTATTTACTAGTCCAGATGTTACATCAACTCTACGTACACGTAGATTACCTGAATCAGCAACGAATAATTTTCCATTTGTTTCATTTATAACAATACCTATTGGAGAAGAAAATTGTGCGCTTGCTCCAGTAGCATCTGTATAGCCTGAAGACGAACCTGCCAACGTTGATACTGAAGGTGTACCTAAAAGATCTGTAATTTTACGTATACGATGGTTTCCTGTATCCGCGACATATAAAATTGTTCCAAGTGAATTTATAACAATACCTTTTGGACCATTAAATGTTCCACTCGTTCCGTTAGCACTGCCTGATGATGAACCTATTAGTGTTAATGTTCGACCAGTATATATACCTTCTGCTATAATTACACGTATACGATTGTTACCACTATCAGCCACATATACATAATTTCCATCTGAAGATACAGCTAATCCTTGAGGGCTACTAAATGATGCGTCTGTTCCTATTTCGGCATTAGTACTACCAGAGGATCCAGTTCCTGCTAATGTTCCTATACTTGCGTCATAGCCTGCAATTAATTCAAGTACACGTATAGCATGGTTGCCTGTATCAGATACAAATAATTTTGTTCCATTTGGATTTATAGCAATACATTGAGGTTGATTAAATCTTGAGTCTGTTCCAGAAGCATTAAAAAATCCACTCGTTGATCCTGCTATTGTTGTTATTGCCCCAGTAGTTACGTTATGTTTTCGTATACGATGGTTATCTGTATCGCAAAAATAAATATTTCCACTTGAGTCTGTTACCATACCTTGTGGATTTTGAAATTGTGCGACATTTGGAGGACCATCTCTATTTTTTGTTAATGGTCCAAATCCAGTTAATGTTGTTACCGTAGGTGGATCTACAAAAGTACCTACAGTACCAACTGAAGTAATAGAAGTATCAGTACCAACGTTTGCTAATACACCCGTGTAACGAGTATAATCTGATGCTCTACTAAACTTACTACTTTTAGTTTTACTAACAGTAGCTGGTTTACGAGAAACAGAATACGGCATTTTATTTAGTGACATCTTCTTTTTTCTCAAACTGTTTATAGTAATCAGAATAGGACATTGGAGGAGGTGACGCAGGAGTAGGTAATGTACTTACAACAGGAGCAACGAATCTATCAAATAATTTCTGACCTATGATCTTGGAGGCTTCTTCATCTGTTAATTCTTTTTTTTCTACTTTTTGACGTAACTTTAACATTTCAAAAAATGTACCATCAAGATTTCCTTCATAATGCATTTCAAAAATACTTGGAAACTCGTCGTATAAAATTTGATTTTCTTCGACAAGCTTCTTTCGATATTCTTCAACATTAGATTTCTTTAAAGATTTGTGTTTACGTATACTGCTATCCATATCACGCACAAGGGCTTGAATTTGTATCGAGCTTCGACCAGACATTTATCTTATTTCTCTTTCATACATTAAGATGACTACTTTACCGAACGGACAAATTTATCCAGAAAAACCACCTCTTCATCCCGGGTTTGTTCAAAATATAGAAGGTGGTCTACTTGGAGCCAGTACTAAAACAACTTTAGCAGCACAAGCAGCAAATGCTCAAACAGCTAAAAATTTAGGTGCTGGGCAAAAAGGTGGACGTAGACGAAGAACAGGTGGTAGTAATAACGTAGCACCTCTTCAAATACCAAGCGCGGGTAGTATACCAGGTGTTGATCCTGTAAAAAATCAGATAGCAGGTGTTGACGCACTAAATCAATTACGAGTAGGTGCTATGTACGATAAACTTGGATCGGCTGCTCCCTATAAAGTCGGTGGATTCCGTATGCGTGATCGGGAAATAGCTGGAAGACGAAAACATAGTCGTAAAACAAAGAAGCATGGACGCCGTAATTCAAGGAATCGTAGGAGGGTCAGCCGCAAGTCTACTCATCGTAATAGGAGGAGCCATCGCCGTGTTTAGTGGCAGCTGGGAAAAAATGACAGCTGGATTAAGTCTCTTTATTTGGTTAGCACTGCTTACTGCTTTGACAGTTGGTCAAGTATTTTTAACATATACTATTTCAACGGCTTTGGCGGCAACACCTTCTCAAACAGAGAAAGGAGTTGTTCAATAAACACCGAACAATCGGTATGAGTTGTAATTCCTGTCAAAATAATTTTACCAGTTCGAAATACTTTAGCAGTCCACTTTTGAGGACCAATGTGAATCTTGACACCAGGATATACATCGGGATCGTAATGACATGAAATATTATCAAACTTTCCATTGCGAATAGCAACAAAGAGTGCCTCGCGTGCTATAGTTTGATTTGAAGTAAACTTTGTTGTATAGTTCATCAATACAATTCGACGATTAAGAATTTGATACATATCAGGAACTTCTGACATGGTTGATTGACAATGATTCCATAAAGTATCTAATAATATTTTCATACAATCTTGATCATAACGATCGTCAAGAACACCTGTTAAATGAAATACACCATTTTGAAATATTTTAACTGTAATTTCTTTCTTTGGAAGTTCTCCTCTTCCATCATTCATCATAACAATTGTAATTGAATTATGACCAAATCCGGTATTCTTTGTGGCAACAGGAGTAACTTTAGTACGATGTTTAATTTTATCACGCTTGCTTTCACCTCTCTTAACCATTCCACGTTTTTCAATTTTGATAATTTGATCATTTAACGGTAAGCTTTCTAGGAGCTTTGTTGTGTCCATTTTTAGGTTTGTCGTGTACAATACTACCATTGTTGACAGAATCGGTGAATCCATTGGGATTATCTGTGTAAATTGTATCAATATCTGTTTTCCATGAGTAAGGTAAACTTTCTGGAAATAAACTTACAATAGCAACTGGAAACTTTCGAAACAACTTTCTCATTCTTGTTTGTTCTGGCAATGTTAACATCCATCCAGGTTCTAAATAACCTAAATAGACAGCACAGTTTGAATGGTGTGAAACAATTGATTCGGATTCGTTAGCTAATTCGTTACTATTAATTTTTGATAAATCTAAAAATCTATGTGTTTCGTGAGTTGTTTTAAACAATTCACGAAATTCACTAATTTTATCTAAATTTGTTAGAACCCACAGCATTATATAACTTCATCTTAAATTCGTAAATTACATAGTTCCGGGATAATGGAACGGTTCATTAATTTTTAGATGGGCCGGAGTTCTAGCTGGAATTTGATAGGGTGTATTTGGATACTGAATGTGACCAATATTTTCATTACCATGATGTTTTTCTACATATGGAATTTTACGAAGAGCAGCACCAACTTTACGAGCATTAGAAGGTGAAGATACGATAATAAGAGGCTGAGCTGATTTTTTAGGACGAGGACCCCAACGAGTATTGTGTGGCATATCAGCTGGAGGTGTGTGATTGGCAGCTGATGTACAAACGGCACACTCGACACCTACACCTGCTCGATTTCCACCGCAAGCTGTACATTCTGGAGCAATTTGATACTTGGTCTTATTTTGTGGTAGATTGTAGTTTTTAACTTGTGTCATCGTATTGTCAACAAAAATAGGAGGTCCTGGGTATGTTGTAGCATTGGTAGAATGAGCCTCACCCTTCGATTGACGACATGAAATGATACTATTTGTAAACTGGCTGGCTGTTTTATCTGCTACAGGGGCCGCAATTGTACGACATCCACTCAAACTTCCTGCTGAATTTGAATTTAGTAACAACCTATCAGCTGGATTTCCTGCTTGTATTTCTTTTCCGATAGCTTGACCTCCTGAATATGCTGTGAAAAAACTCGCATCAGGTACACGTCCTCCAGATCCTTTCTTATACGAAGCAATTGCGTGAATATATTGTCCAGACGTACCACTACTATCAGGATCGTGTGTGTTTGTAATAGAACCATAACGTTGTCCGTCAGCAGCAAAATCGGCTGATGCCGCTAATCTTACACGACTTGTATAAGAAGATGCGTCAAGTTTAGGACGAGTGCTCAGAATAACCGGACTTGAAGCAGCTTTTCGTCTTAAATATTCCGTATAGGACATTTGTGTTCTACATGGAATTTATTACTACAAGAGGTCCACATGAGTTAAGAAATGACGACGACAACACATTCGTTTGACTCCAAGATCATCTAAAGCCTTACCTTCTGCTGTTTTAACAGTCGTAGCTGTCAAATATTCGATTTCATCTGTTTCAGATTTACCTTCTTGCTTGCGATACTCCTTTACCTTTTTGAGATAAGTTTGATACTTACCTGCGATTGGATTACGACAACTAAAGCAAAGAATTGGGATAATCATTTTACTTTCTTTACCCTCTTTGTTTTCTAATTCGTTTTCTATGTAAAAAGGATAAGAATGACACCCGACGTCGGATTGGCTTTTGTGAGTTTAATATTTTTAGTAGTATTTGTAGCAGTTCCTGTAATAGCTGAACCCTTTTATGAGTTTTATATCTTGATAGGGCGCGAGGTATCTACAGTGCTTCTACTCTCTGTACTAGCTGGTGCCTACTATAATGGTTATATTTATACTACGTTAGCGAATGGGTTATTCGTTGTATATGTTCTCTATCAGATGTGGACTGTTTACCCTCGATCAGATAGACGTCGATTGAGGCAAGAGATTGTGAAGGATCAAGCTCGATTTGATCCAGCTACAAGCATAGATATTCAATTTGCTAATGGAACTGCTATCCATAATAGACCAAAAATGGCAAGAAAAGATCGTGATAATAAACCTTTACTAATCTTTCCACCTTCAAAAGAAGTTCAAGCTCAAATGAACGGTTAATTACCACATAACAGATAACTCAGTCGTTGACCAATATTCTGATTGTCCGTTTGGAATACGACGATGAATAATAAATGGTAATTTCTTTTCATTAATTTCCTTTTTAGCTACCTTCTCGAGAAAGCATGGATCTGATGTTACCATTCCGTCAATAGAAACAAGAGGAGCAGCACCTTCCGATAATTGTTGAATACGTGTACCCAGCAAAGCTACGTATTCATACTTTGTGTAATACGGATCTAATGTACGTTGATTTTTTAAAGCTTCATTAACTTCATCACGAGATACAGATTGTACTTCGGGATGTAGAATGCGCGATTGAATTCGAAGTTCTTCCATTATTGTATTATTTCTTTTTAGTTTCAAATTTTTATTCGTTTTCAATTAGTTAACTTTCTTTTTTGTGTTACAAGTTTTCCTTTCTTACCACAACTAAACTTTTTTATTGTACGACCTTTCTTATGTAACATTGATTTTACACAGATAGCGATAGCTCCTTGTTCAGGAATACCTCTTGCTTTCACAGCTTTAATACACTTACAAAAACGATTCTTTTGAGTCGCCATTATTTAACTAGCACGTGAATTTTGTTTCCACATCTTCTTACAGTTAACACATTTATACATCCAAACTAATTCTTCTGGATTTAATTCGATCGCTACAACATCTGGTTTAGGTCCATTTTTTTCGTGCGAACGACATTCTTTGTTCGGACATACAATATTTGTAAGATGATCAAGTGTACGGTCGTATTCAATATAATCATTAACAGCAAATGTAGATGTTTTATCTTGTTGTAAAATGTGTTCATATACGACCGGATTGCTGCTTGTTATTTCACGCTTAAATGTACAATCAGGTTTATGACACTTTTCAAAGGCAACTGTCTTTCCATCTATAACTTCCTCTTCAATCATATATAGGCAGCTGCGGCATGACGGGCAAAATCTTAGAGGCATTCTTGCTATTTATAATAGGTTGAAATCTAAATACGTTTTTTATATTCGTTCAAAATGGATGTTGCGGAGGAAAATAATCCAAGATCAACATACGATGGCAACAAAAGGAGGTCTACGTGAATTCCTTGAGAACCACAAAGCTGATAAGCTTACGACACATACGTCGATTGCCGGTGGTAAATATTTTATTCCGGATGATGATATTGATCAATTTTATAAGCTATATTCCGAGAGTATTCTCGACATGAATAAACAGTATTTGACTGAAATTTCAACTGCGATTGGCCCTCTTCGTATTGACTTTGATTTTGTTTACAATTCAGATGTTTCAGAGCATAAACATACACAGGACCAAGTTATTTCATTTGCCAAGGTCTACATGGAAAAAATGAAGGAATTTCTTGTCCTTCCTCCGAAGGTCGATATCTTTGTTATGCAGAAACGTCGTCCTACTCGTGATAAGAAAGGCCGTGTTAAGTCCGGTATTCATATTGTTGTTCCCAGCATTTGTAGCAGCAAATATGTTGAACAACGTATCAGACGAGAGCTTGTTAAGCGTATGCCGGAATTCTTTGGTGATCTACCACTTCAAAAGGTAGATGATGAAATTCAATGGGAGAAGGTTTATGACGAAGGTGTTGTAAATCGTTCTGTTCCATGGACGATGTACGGATCGCAAAAGAATGATCGTGATGGTGATGATACTTTGCCTTATTTAACTGAATACATCATTGACTATTCGTCTGAGAATGGTGATGCAGAAATTATTAAAAAGGAAAACTGTCCTCCAATTTCAGTTCAATTGCTGAAGACTCTAACACTTCGTCGTGATGATAATGAAGAAACACCTATGACCGATGAAGGTAAAAAGCTTTATCAGGGAATCAAGGATCAGCCTCAGGTAAAAATTTCGGGAGGGAATACAGCTCCTTCTCGTGGACGTCCAGTTTCTCGTGGTGAGAAACCTGGTTCTCGAGGTTCATCGCCTAATGGTCGAATCTTTGTACCGTTAGATCCGGAACGCAAGAAGTATATCAAAGATCATGTGATGAATTTGAATATGTCGAGATGTGAAGGCTACGAACCTTGGGTTCAAGTCGCAATTTGTCTTCACAACATTCATCCTGATCTACTTGATGTATTTCTGGACTTCAGTGCCCAAAATGAAGAAAAGTACAATGAAGCAGATTGTATTCAAAAGTGGAATGGTTTAACATTCCGTAACGATGGTGACCGATTAGGTGAAGGTACTCTTCGATATTGGTCGCGTGAAGATGATCGTGTTGGATACGATGAAATTGAATCGCACAATGTAGATCGTCTTGTTCTCACCGCTTGTTCTTTGACAGAACACGATGTTGCCAGAGTTATTCATGCCAAGTTTCGAGATAATTACAAATGTTCTGATTTCAGAAATAGCGTTTGGTATCGCTGGTCAGGTCATATCTGGAAGGAAACTGATTCAGGAGTTGATCTTCTACTCAAGCTTTCAAGACAGATTGCCGATTTATTCTTTGAGCGTATGAAGGTGACTATTAACCAGATGAGTAATGAAGGTCTTACACAATGCTCTGGAGAAGGAAAGGGTGATTGCGGTGTTTGTCAATATTGTAAAAAGGAGAAGGAGAGAACTGGTTTGAACAATGTATATACTCATCTTAAGAAGACAGCTTTCAAAGCAAATGTAATGAAAGAATGTCGTGAGCTATTCTTTGATGAAGACTTCACTAAGAAAATTGATTCGAATAAGGATTTGATCGCGTTTAATAACGGTATTCTTGATTTGGTGACTATGGAACTCCGTGATGGTAAACCTGAAGATTATATCTCATTTTCAACTGAAATTGATTATGATCCTGAGAAGAAGTATTACGAATACGACTGTTGGGCATCAATCGATAAATTCATTAAGCAAGTTCTACCAGACATAGAAGTACGCGATTACTTTATGAAGCATTTGGCAAGTTGTTTGTTTGGTGGAAATCCAGCTCAAAAGTTTCACATTCTTACCGGTTCTGGTTCGAATGGTAAATCAATGATTATGAACTTGTTATCCAAGTCATTAGGTGATTACGCATGTACAGTTCCTATTTCGTTATTTACTCAGAAGCGTAAAAGCTCAGGAAGTGCTGCTCCAGAAGTTATGAGACTCAAAGGACGTCGATTTGTAACTATGCAGGAGCCAGATGAGGCAATTGCGTTGAATACAGGATTCATGAAGGAAATTACTTCTGGAGAGAAAATGTATGCTCGTGATTTATTTAAGTCAGGTACAGAGTTTGAAGTTCTTGCTAAGTTTCATTTGGCATGTAACGATAAGCCAAAGATTAATACAACAGATGGAGGTACTTGGAGACGTTTAATGGTGATCAATTTTATTTCAAAGTTTGTTGTGAAACCAACAGCTCCAAATGAGTTTCCATTGGACGAAACTATTCAAAGTTTAGTTAACTCGAAGGAATGGGCTACGGCATTTCTAAATTATATGGTAACGATTCTAAAACAAGAAAAGGGTCTTCGAAAGCTTGCTGCTCCTACAAAGGTTATGGAATATACATCCGATTATCGTAATGAAAATGACGGTATCGCACGATTCATTTCAGAGAAGATTTCTCCTCTGGGTGAAGGTGAAGAGCCTGTTGGCGTGGATAAGCCAACGTTGAAGCGAGTATTTAAGCAGTGGAAAGAAGAGAGTGATCAACGTACACTTGCTCCACTTGATATGGAGAAACGCATTATTAGTTTGTACGGAGCTTGTCCTAAAGGAGGTTGGACCAACTTTAAATTGGAGATTTAAGGATGTCTTCTCTGTCTACGAGACTTTCTAGGAGACTTGTAATGTTTTTTAGTCTTTCGACGACGACCGCCACCGGATGTAATACCTGGATCTTCTGAAGCAACACCTGACACTGGTTCAACCAATGGTTTACTAACTGGCAACGCGCTAGTAACTGTGTCTTTGACAGCGGTTGCGGCATTTGAAATTGAACCAGTTAGGCGCTGAAACATTGTTGGCTCTGTTGAAGGCGTTGATGTAGATGCTCCCATTCTTATTTATTAAACATAGTTTTTACTTTCGAGACACTACAGGAACATAAGCACGGATGTATGGTAAGGCCAAGCTGACAACAAAGAGAGTTGTAAAAAGGTGAAGAGTTGCGGCAAGAGCATCGCCTACTGGCAATGTGAATGGTCCAGCATGAACAGTGAATGTGCTAATTGATTTTTGAGCACCTGGGAACAAAGGCGCAAACAAAGGCGTAATTAGATCACGAGTGATCGCCTTGAAGAAATCAGAGAGGGCAAAACCAATATAAACAGCAAGAGAGAATGTTAGAAGATCCGTCATTTTACAAATATAGATAGAAACTTTTTCAACGTAAGAAGTAGTTATGGACACCCGATATTGGGGCCCGAGTGGATGGCAATTATTTCATTTGGTTTCGTTTAGATCTAAAAATCCGGATGAAATTTTGCTTCAGATGAAAGATGTTCTGCCATGTAGATTTTGTCGCGAAAGTACATCTGAGTTTGTGCGTAAACACCCCCTTCGAGGAGATCGAGCAAAATGGTTGTATGAAATTCACAATATGGTTAATGATAAATTGAGAACACAGTGTAAAGATGATCCAAATGTAATCGATCCTGGAGAGAATCCTTCATTTGAATCTGTAAAGGATTACTATATGAAATTAAAACCTACTGAAATACCTGGTCGTGATTTTTTGTTTTCAATCGCAATTAATTATCCAGATAAGCCTGAAGAAATTGATATGGCGACACAAAGAGTTTTTATTGAAAAATTGAGTACTGAATTTCCATTTCATTCATTTGAATCATATTTAAAAAAGAATCCAGTTGATCTTCAAAGTAAAAAACGCTATACAAAATGGATGTATGGACTTCTAAAATTTTTGGCACCTAAATTTAACACAACACTTCCGTCTTATAAAGGATATGTTATGAGAGCGATGTATTATAAAAGTGGTTGTTCAAAAAAGACATACAGAGGAAAAACTTGTCGTAAGACATCATCAGGACATTATACAAAAGCTCGCGATAATCAAAAAACGCAGAGAGTTTCTCATGCGTCGTTACTTCGTTTTTAATGCCTTGCGTCTTTCGGCTTGAATTTTTTCAACATTTCTTGTATGTTTTGCGCTGAAGGGTCCTCCTCTCTTTTCTTTATCAGTCTTTCTACTTTCATGACGTGTTAGCGGTGGATCCATTTTTTATTTTAGCTTTATATCGTACTGTGTTTAAAAATTCGTTTTCTACTATTATTGTGTAATAATGGAAATAACATCACATTTAACAAAATGTATTGAAAATGGCATTCCGGTTTCATTTTCAAAATATGGAGATGGTGAATATTTATGCGCATCTGGAAATAATGGTTCAAATTGTGATCGTGACACAATGACTTCTAAATTACAAACTAAACTTAGAGAATCTTTTACATATATGGTTGAAAATGGCAATAACGTATATTTTGGATTATGGCATGATAACCATGTAATTGATTTTTGGAAGCAATTTGTTACTAAAGAAATTAAATGGGCCAATTATCATACTATGATAATCGACAATGATTTGAACACTAAATCAGATTCATTTTATGCCAAAATGAAACTTTATAAGGCAATTAATAATTCAAAAATGAAGAAAATAATGGTTTGTAATCCATTAATGATTAAAGCAAAAATATTATTAAATATAAATGATATAATTCATGTTCCACTTTGTAACTGGTTTGATACACAACTTGAAATAATTATAGATAAAATTAAAAATATTGTTACAGATGAACCATTTATTTTACTTACATCATGTGGAATGGGATCAAAGGTTTTAATTTGTGAACTTGTGAAACTATTTCCTCATGGAATTTTTCTGGACGTAGGATCGGCGCTTGATCTATTGTGTACAAAGAAAGATTCACGTGGACGAGAGTATTCGTATAATGATATTCTTACAGAATTTAAAAAATATGATATGATTCCCGAAAGTTGGGATGATCCATCATATGAAGATATTTATAAGATTGCGTCTACAGCATTAGGAGTTCATATACCACCTGAAAGATTTTCAGTTGATTTTTTAATTAATCATGTCAAAAACAGTATATCAAACGCATTTTTAAATACATCTAACTTGTCAAATAATATTCTAAATATGGAAGGAATGAGTGGTAATAAAACAAGACATTTATATAATAATATTTGTAACTTAAGTGATTCTACTTATTTAGAAGTTGGTACATGGAAAGGATCTTCATTCATATCGGCAATGTATAAAAATTATGGTATATATGGTTACTGTGTAGATAATTGGTGTGAATTTGGTGGTCCTAAAGATGAGTTCTATAATAATATAAAAACATTTTTAACAAATAAAGATATTAAAATTATTGATAAAGATTGTTGGGCTATTACCTCAGATGATGTACATAAGAAGATTAATATATTTATGTATGATGGAGCTCATGATTATGAATCACAGAAAAAAGCAATAACATATTATCATCAGTTTTTTTCAAGATTTGTAATCATTATGATAGATGATTGGACATGTGATTGGGTTGATGTAAAACGAGGAACTATGGATGGAATAAAAGAAATGAATATGATAATTCATTATTCATCTGAGATACCGTTGATAAATACAACATCACATCATCAAGGCGGTGATACATTTTGGAATGGTTGTGGTGTTTTTGTTTGTGAAGTAGTGTAAAAAATTGAAATTGTTTTAATTTAATGATTGTAGATATTCACTACAAAATTTCAAATTCTCACGCCAATCGTCATTACATTCTATATCTTCCCAATAAGTTGCTGGAATAGCAGGCCAATAAGCATATCGATATGCTATATCGGGTTCTGGTTTTAGAAAGTCGATCATAATTGATCGAACATTATGATTTGCGCATTCTTCTTCTAAGAAATTTGCTTCTCCTGAAAATGTGGGTTTAAATATTAAGTCATACGGAAACTGTGCTCCTGATTTCATACATTTATCGAGAACAGCTTCAATATCAAGACTACATTCTTCGGCATATCTTGAATTATCTAAGCATATCTTTACGAATACTAATAGACACTCTGTTGGATTAAGCTTATCTTCGTCGATAGCTTTGTTAACATTTGTCTTTACATATTCAATACCATCTTCCGGTTTCTCAGACTCGGTTAGACGAATATGATCCGGGTATTGTTCCGCATAAAACTCGCTTGACATCATACCGCCAAAGGCTTGACAAAATCTTATCCACTGTTCCATTTTTACCATTTCAAATTAAACAAATATCATATCCGTTTTTATAAAAAACGAAAATCGTATAATACTATCAGAATTATAGTAAATGATAGTGGGAGTAGTCCACTTTTACTCTAAAATCAAATACGGGTATAATAAACGTAATACCCCTATTTATTTATTTACACCTTATGATCGAAATTTGTCAACTTATAAAGTAGCATCTACTGAATCTGATAAAAGTCATAATCAAATCGCAGTTGTCGATACACGTTCTGTAACAATTATTCGTTTACTTGGACGTGTAGGTGATTCAAAGGCAGAAGGATTAGCTATGTATCTTCATTATTCACCATATGCTGTATATACATCAAGAAACATAAATGGGTTGATGACTTCAGTTCAGCAAACACAAACTAATAAACGTACTGATATTTCTCATCTTCTAACTATCAATGTAGATCCAGAAGGTACAAAGGATATTGATGATGTTATCTCATTTGATTTACCAAATGTATATATTACAATTGCTGATGTAGCTTGCTATATTCAACCAGGTAGCGAAATTGATCTTCATGCTAGGAAAGTTGGTCAAACGTTATATTATCCCGAAATAGCTCCACATACTATGTTTCCTGTTCAATTTCAACAAATGGCAACATTAAGTGTTGGTTCTGTTCGTAATGGTGTAACATTGAAATACAATATTAAATCAAAAACATCTACATTTATGCTTACAACTGTTATGAATAAAAAGCAACATACATATGAAGATATTTATAATGAATTATACAGTAGAATTTTACGAGACTTAAGTAGAGAATTTGGAATGCCATCAGATGATTCTCATAAATGGATTGAAGCATGTATGATACATTACAATTGTGAAGCAGCTAAACTTTTAGAAAACTATAAATGCGGAATCTTTCGTAAACAAGAATTAAGTGAAAATCAAATAAAATTACATCCTGATTTACCTACATTTGGTTCAGCGGCATCGTATACAAACGAACCTGAAAAGCATATTGGTATTGGAAAGTTATATTGTCATGCTACATCACCATTGAGAAGATATGTTGATATAGTCAATCAACGTATTCTACACCAAATACTTGAGAACAAAGAGTGTACACCTACTTCATCGCCCGAAGAATTCAATTTGTTGGAGAAAGAAGCAAAAAGATTTAGTCGAGATTCATTCTTTCTATCATTAGTGTTAACTAATCCGAGTGGAACAGTTCAAGCTATTGTTACAGAAGTAATAGACGACTCTATTAAATTTTATATTCCAGTATGGAAACGTATTATTAAGAAGAAAACCAGTGAAAAAGTAAAGGTAGGTGCTTCAATTTCAGTTGACTATTTATCGCAACCTGATAAAGTATTTTGGAAAGATAGATTGTTATTTAGGATCTCAAATATAAGCTATCCGGAACAATAATTCCACGAATCAATATTCTTTGGATATCTTCCAATTTTTTTATTCCTTCTAAATCTTCACAAATTGTCATTATTTTAGTCAGTTCTTCTACCATGTTTGAAATGCTCATTACCATCTTATAAAACGTTCCTTCGTATATTCCATAATCAACACATAGCAATGATGCGTCATCTCCATTTGCGTAACGTTCCAACATTTCATAAAATCCAGTTTGAAGAAACCAATAATCTTCAGTATCTGAAAGTTTAATACATTCTTTTTGATATTCGGCAATATGAATCGGAATATCAGGTCCTTGTAGTTCTGTTTTTTCCTTTAAGAACATTGAAAGAAATGCTACAATTTCAGAACATGTCATTGTATCAAATGTTCCGTTCAAATATTCATTTACTAATAGAATTGGATTTGCTTCATTGATTTCAACAGCTAAAGTTCCAGCCTTTGTTAAACTACCATTTTCAATAAATCCAATGTGTTCTAAGAAATTTACATTATTCTTTCGAACGTTATCATAGAATTCAAATTCAGTAAGTTGTGATTCTACTGTTTTGTAATCAGTTACTAACGCATTGTATTCGGATTGTTGTTTATCGACACGATTCCAAATAGGACCTACATGACTATTTTGCCAACGGTCATAATCCTGTTGAGCCTTTTTACGTTCAGCATTAACTGATTGTTTGATACGATCTTGTAATTGCTTTTTAATCTCCATTTCTTCTAATATCTTTTCAGTAAATCCAAACGCATCAATTTTTGTTTTCAATTTTAATAAATCCTTTTCGAGTTGAATTTTTTTAAGATTGAGTTGTTGGAACCAATACGATTTTTCAACAATTCCGGTTAAATTAGAAGCCATTGATTTCAAAATAAAATCATAATGGAAGTCCATCTTGCTTTGAATCGATGCTTTTCTACCTGTCATCATCTTTTCTAAATCATCGGTACCGATTGGTTCATGTTCGGGAAAATAGATTACCAATCCTTCCTTATCTTTACCTCTTCTTCCAGCTCTTCCAGCCATTTGAATGTATTCATCAGTGTACAAACATCGTTTAGTTGATTCATATTTTTCAAGCGAAGTAAATACTACAGTTTTAGTAGGCATATTGATACCAACCGCAAATGTTTCAGTGGCAAAGAGTATTCTTACAAGTCCTTTACTAAATATAATTTCAATCATTTCTTTGAGAAGTGGAAGAACGCCGCTATGATGATATGCTATACCTCTTACTAACAATTCAATAATATTATGATACTGTGGAACTCTTTCTAAATCTTTATATGTATGTAGATATCTTCGAATAATATGATGAACTTCCGCGGATTCAGAAGATGTAAGTAAACTTCCTTCAACTGCTTTAGCGAACTTTTCACATCTATCGCGAGAGAAAACGAAGAACAAAGCAGGAAGCTGTTCACGTTCTTCCATCAAACGAATAAGCTCATTCATTTTATGCGTGTAACTATGAATTACAACTTTTCCTTGTTCTTTTCCAATTACTTGACCTTCATCTCTATTTGCTACAGTTTGTTTATGTGTTTTGTGGTCCTTGTGTATTTGTTTTTCTGATTGTAACCATGATCTATATTTTTGCGAATAAAATTTATCCTTTTCATCCATAATAATCGAATATGATTTATCTTGATTTACAACTACATGTTTGAGCGGAACAATTCTATAGGTTGTACCAATCAAATGAACTTGTTTTTGTTTTAAATTACCTAACCATGTTCCAAATAATTCTGGCGAATCAATAGTAGCAGATAATAGGATCATATTCACATGATTTGGTAAAAGAATCATAGTTTCTTCCCAAATTTTACCACGTTCGGCATTATTGATATAATGTACTTCATCAAAGATTACAGAATCCAAATCATCCAAATTTTGTTGCTTAAATAACATGTTTCGAAGAATTTCAGTTGTCATAATGAGAACTTTGGCATCAGGACAGAATTTGATATCTCCTGTCATAATACCAACATCTCCAAACATTTCTTTCAAATCATGGAACTTTTGATTGCTCAATGACTTGATAGGTGTTGTATAGAAAACTCGTTTACCTTTTCGCAAACTGTGTGCGATTTGATATTCACCAATGAGTGTCTTACCAGATCCTGTCTTTGCTGTTACAAATACAATTTCGTCCTTTGAAATTCCTTTAATCGCATGTTTTTGAAAGGGATCGAGTGGAAACTTATATTCAATTGCCATATCAGACGGTAGATCACAATCTTGATTTGGATTGATTACTTGTAGAAATGCCATTTATATTAATTTTAATTTATACTAATCAAATTCATTTTAAAGAAGTATTTTAACTTTATGGTGGACCAACAGGTCCTGAAGGTCCACTAGGACCAGAACTTCCACCTCCACCAGAACTTCCACCTCCACCTAGAGGATCTACAAATCCACTTCCACCAGAACCTGTTTGATTATTTACAAATCCATCAGTTCGATATTCAAAAACAATTTCTGGATCATTGCTATAAGTAAATGTAATAGTAGCATTATTTCTGAAGAATCCATTTGGACTAAGAATAAATACTTTTCCATAATTTGTAAATATAGAATCATTGATAAAAGTTCCATAAATAGTAAGTGTAGAATATCCTTGACCAAAAATACCATTAATCTCAAATTTATTTTTATTTATAAATTCACCATTAACTACAACATTTTTTAAATCATCAAATGTTCCTCTATTTATAATTTGACCATTTACAATAACAGTTCCTCTATTAGTGAATGTAAGACCAGATGGAATATTAAATATAAATTGTAAAGGAACTATTATGTAATAAGGCTCTACAATAGTTGTATCTCTAAGTAATGTATAAGTATTTTCATTTAATATAGCAAAATTAGATAGGTCTAATAAATAAGGATCTTTTATATTATCCATAACAAAGTGTTTAGAAAATATATGATCTGATGATGTTTGCATAAGTTTATTTCTAAAACGCCATTTTGAATCACTTGAAGGTAAATTATTAAAACTATCAGTGCTTATTACACTAGCATTTTTAGTTCGTATAAAATCACCGTATGATTTATCAGTTGTTGGCATATTACTTATTTAGTTAGATTCTGTATACGCAAAAATTGTAAGTGAAACAATGCTCATACATATTGCCACCCAACGTAATCCGGCAATTGATTCGCCAAATATAAATACACCCTGTAATGTTACTATAATATCGCTTACCAAATTCCAAACCAAATTTGTAACGACCATGTTCTCATAGTTGAGTGCTTTCATGAAAAAGTAAGGTTGGATGGAATATATAACAGCAGCAATAGGTAATCCTATATTGTAGTTAATTTGTTTTAAACTAACCATTTTTGCTACACCCATCATGACTATATCAAATGATGCCATAACTACACCAAAAAAGATAGGAAGCGTTGAAAACTTTCCAAGTTTCCAATCAATGCTTCTAATCCAATTGTCAATTTCGTCTTTCATTATTCTTAGTTGTTTAGAGTAAATTTTCATAGAAGTCACGGAGATTTTCCGGATCTTCTTCATCATCATCTGGAATACGCATTCTGATTAGCGTGCGTATGTCAGGATTATTTAGTAAATTGCTTTTTAAAATTCTATCCATGTTTGATCTGATTTTATTAATGTCATCATTCATGATCCAAGTGGAAAGAACGCTTGCTGTAAAATTTTTAATGTTGCGAGCCATTTTGACTTGCTGTACTTGTCAATTCATTTGATTTTTCAGAATCCATTTTGCTACGCTGTTTCATTGTTGTATGACGCTTTAAGGAAACAATACGTCCCGCAGTGTTCTTAATTAAATCATCCTTTCGTAAACCACCCGTTGTACGTTCCGCAGAACCATTAAAAACTTTACGACGACTGCCAATTTTTTGTGTCTTATTATTTGGCATTATGTATTAATTGTTGCCAATACTTTAATGTAAGTTTTTCCAGTTTGAATTCTTTTGAATTAAATTCAGATTCTTTTTGCTTCATATTTTCTGCTGTAACCTCTGTCCATTCATTGACTATCCAAACAGGTAGATCGTCAAATAATGGATCTAATCCAGAAGTTTTTACAATTGGATAACAACCTAAGCAAAGTGCCTCCCAAGTACGATGACAATCTATACCATTCCCTTGTGGTGAAAGAACAAAAGTGTATTTAATCATATTCTTCCAGCAAACATCACGAGTTGTTTTAAATGGTTCGTAAAATACTAATTCTTTAGGAACTGTATTCAGAGCTTCAACTCTATCTACTTTTCCATATCGGGTTGTCATCAAAAATTGAAAGTTTGCGTACGCTCTACAAATACGATCTTGAGCTGAACTTTTAATAGCAAAAAGTTCTTCTTCTTGAAGTTTTGGCATCTTCTTTATTCCCCATGAATGACGTTGAGGTTGTGACCAAGCAAATTTATTAGATGAAGGTGTAAGAGAGTGATAATCAAGACCTATTGGAATGCGTGTTAATTTTGGATGATCTGAAATACAATTTTGAGCATACCAATGTTTTAATAAAGGGTGAACTAGCAAAGTAAGAGAGCAATGAAGATCAGTTGGTATTGTCATATCAGAATTATTTGTTAACAAAATGAATGGCTTGGTTAAAGTAGGTAAAACTTCATCTACAAATTTTGGCAACGCTTGTGGACATACATGAAATAGTTCATTTTCTTTTGCGTTTATATACCAATCTGGATTTAGTCCAGCAAAGTCTGATACAGGTGTTGGACTTTTTTTATCACATGATTTTAAAAGTCCAAATGATCCAACATATTTACAAGTTAATTCGTCCATTTGTAACTACAAATGATATTTCGTTTGAAAATTCATTTGTAGTTTAAAATTTTAGGTTATGCTATACTATTATTAACATACAACTACGTTTAGTTGGAGTATGCGAGACCTCCCATACCGCTCATCACACGGAGAACGTTGTAGTTGAGAGCATAGACGCGTACCTGGGCTGTTCTGGCACCAGTAACTGTGTTGAGTGACACAGTGAGTTGGAGAGTTGCCTTGTCGATACGAGAGAAGTTGCAAGTTCCTGAAGGCTGGTGTTCCTCGGGGCGGAGGGCAAAGCTGTACACGTTGATACCTGTGGAAGGTGTTCGGCAGTGGTGTTGGAATGGTTGAACCTTGTCGAAATAGGATCCCTCACGCTCAGTGAATCGGTCCTGTCCGTTGAGCTGGAGCTTGGCAACTTCAACTGGGTTCTTACCTTCGCATCGAACTCCGGAATCGAGGATAACCTTGGCGAGGAGGTAGTTGACACCAGACTCGAATTCAGCGTTACCAGCAAAATCAAAGACATCAGCTCCAATGTTCGATGAAGATTGAAGGGCGCCTTGACCGAGAACAGCAGTAGCGTTTGAAGGCATTGTTGATCCTGAAATTCCAGCATTGAGAGTTGGCGATGATTGTGATAAGAGTGACATGATGATACCGTCAGTGCTAAAATCATCAGAATAGTTGAATGGTTGAGGGCCACCAACAGAAGGAAGCCATGTAGCTGTAGAACAGTCAACGAATGAATCACGCTGAACAACCCATTGGAGCTCCTTAACGGGGTGGTTAAAGTTGAGCTGGAGCTTGTTGGATGATGATGTGATGGATTCAGCACCAGTGTATTGAACTTGCTCAATCAAATACTCGTGTGACTGTTGGGCGAATCGTCTGCGCTCCTCAGTGTCGAGGTACACGTAATCAACATAGAGAGAAGCAGCAGCTAGAGATTGAGCTGGAGCAGCAAGTACTGTACCTGTAACAGATTCAGCATACTGGCAGTTTTGCCAAGTCTCAAAGTCAACATTGACGCGAACCTCGTGGTACTGGAGGGCAATGAGTGGAATGGCAAGACCAGGGTTACGGCAGAACCAGAATTGGAGAGGAATATACAAGGTCTTCGCCGGGGTACCCTTGCGCGGCACGCAGGAGATCGTCGTCTCTGTCGCAGAGCAAGTTGCGTCAAGGGCAAGGCCAGTAGCTCGCTTCATGAGAACTAGATCATGTGTGTTACCAACAATGGCATCAAGTGCTGCAACTGATCCAGCCTCAACAGTGAGCTGAGTCCAGATCTGCATCCAATCACCATATTGTCTGTCAATTCTCTGACCACCAATTTCAAGCTCGACCTGCTTGATCAATCGGTGTCCGATATAATTGAGCCATCGGAATCCTTGAGTTGTACCAGCATTGGCGAAAGTACCAGTAGTGGCAGTCAAGTCGATTTGTGGGAGAACAACTTGAACATAAGTCTTGTACATCAAGTCAGCGTTTCTGTTGATAACGGCAGTTACACGCTTGTTGAAGTCGGCTTGACCGTTGAAGGTCACCTCAATCGACTCCACAGCGAAGTTGGTGTGACGCTTGTAGAGGATCTTCCAGAATGTGATCTGAGGGTTACCACTGATATAAATATCCTGAGCACCATATGAAACAAGTTGCATTAAACCACCACCCATTTTATGTTTATGCTATATTACAAGAAAAAAAATTCAGCAAAGACAAATGGACTTTTGGTTCTTGCCGACTTCGAACCCGTTGCTCAATACATTTTTGCGTTCAATTGTGGTCATTTTAGCTATGATTTTTGGTTTCAAAACAAGCTGGTATTCTGCTTATTGGGGGGCAATAGTACACGATGTTATTTCACTTATACTCATTAGAGATTTAGTATAATAATTAACCATATCGTTCTCTCATTTCTGAATAACTCATAGGTACATCTTTAAATTTTTTAAGACTTGATACCTGTTCTGAAACAGTCATATGATCAGTAGTCTCTTTTAGAAACTGTTCTCGTTTTTTAGATTTATTCCATAATGTTACAAACGCTTCAAAACCATTCTTCGCAATGTATTCTAATTGGCGCATAGTCCAAGCATAAGAAGCGCCAGAATGTCCGCCATACATATTGTTACCAATTTTATTTAAATTTGGATGACTCGAAAACATGAACCCTTCAGATTTTTCAGGTTCATACGTCTTTAACCAGTCCCACATTTCAGTAACAGTTACGGCATTAATGCCATCTTTAATCATCATTTTTGAGTCTTCATCCATAGAAATACAACGAGAGAGATCCATTTTAGATTTTTCATGTAAACTTCAATTAAATCCATTTTTAATTACTTTCCAGTAGAACCGAATCCACCAGAACCACGATTGTCAACAGCAACTGGTAACTTTTCCAATGAATCAAAGAGTATAATCTCTTCCCAAGGCATCCAATTATGTTGAACGATTTGAAAGAGTCTCTGTCCAAATTCAACAAACCAAGCTGTAGGATCGGTTCCTACAATATCAACACGAGCAATTAGCTCACCACGGTATCCCATATCAGCTAAACCTAACTGATTTGACATACGAAAAGGAGTCAAACTTGTTGACGAGCGAGCTAACAAAAGATAAGGAGCAGGTTTTCCATCAGCCGTCAATGCGGCACAGTGAATTCCTAATTTCATTTCAAGACCACAACGATCAAGAGCAAATTCACTCAATGACCATGAAGGACATAGAATATCACAACCAGAATCTGTAGGACGTCTCTTTTTCAAGTGTTCAAAATACATTTCACGTAGCTTTTCATCCTTAACATAAATATACAGACTCATTTGTTACTCAAAGTATGTTCAATCCATTAAAACCTTTGAACGCAACAAAAACAAGAAAAGCAGCAAGAAATTGTGATACGATTATATACATTGTTTCAGTCTGAGGTAGACGTCCTAACAGATATGAAACAGTAGTCATCAATGGTGAAAAATGTTCCGCATGAGCCGAAGTACCAATTGTATAAACCGCAAAAGTAGCAATTCCCATTGCGTATGGATTTGCCTGTGTTAGAAAATGAGCAAATATGAGAACAATAGTTCCCAAAAACTCTATAAAATATTTATATTCCATTATTTAGTTATAAATGTTTTAAACAGACAGCAGAATACTTATCAGAACCACCTATATCTATTTGTTCATCCGACATTTCAGTTTCGTTTTTCTTTGAAAAATGGGCAGGCGTTCCATCTTTACAAACTGTACAAAAAGCTTCTAATTTAATAAGTTTTGTTGAAAAAGGAATACAATTTAAAATTTCACCAAATGGTTTTTGATTTGCGTCACCGTCCAATCCAACAAGAAGTATATGTTTATGATTCTTGAAGAGTAATAATCTTACAGTTTCTGCTAAATTTTTAAAAAATTGAGCTTCTTCAATTATGATACAATCGTACATAAGCAAATCATTGTGAGCATAAAACGGCTGTGTTACATCCCAAGTGATACATGGATATGATTCTTTGTTATGAGTCATCAGCATACTGTCAAATGAATATCTGCTATCAATATTTGGTTTTATAGCTAATATATGTTTATGTATGGTTTGTTGTCGTTTGATGTATGAAATGGCATAGGATGTTTTTCCTGAAAACATTGGACCTAAAACAATTTCAAGTGACATATCTACCCTTTTAAATGTATAATGTTTTAAAATAATAAATGGATTCTCTACATATGGGTATATTTATTGGAGTTAGTTCTACATTTGCACTTTGTTGTATAAGTATTGGTATTCGTCAGTGTTATAAATCACTCAATCATTCTTATCTCAAAGAATCAAGATCTGATACTGATCTCGCTGGATTAGATACTGATTCTGCTTAGCAAAACGGATTCAAAAAAATCACAAATAGCAGATAACATACAGTTATAAAACTTTCAGCTAAAAATGCAGAATACAATTATTTCTATGTGCCGATCCGGTTCAAATTGTCGTTACGGTACTAAGTGCCAGTACGGACATACGGATGAACACAAGACAATCTTCGCCGCGAAGCAAGCCGCGAAGTACAAGAACACACGACCCTGTTTTCAGGGTTCGCGATGCTGCGATGAAAATTGCACGCACGCACATGACAAAAATTTAATGATCGAAGCACTCAAACGCATCGGTCTTAAGCACGAGATTGACTCTCGTTGTAAAGAATTTGACCAAGTTGAGATTGACTTGGCGGAAATTGACAAAGCGATTAAAGAAGATGAAGAAATTTATGAGAAATGGTCAGAGTTTCTGGATGAAATCGATATAGATTACTCGAACATGATTATTGATCAAAATATGCCTATGACGCCAACCAAGAAGTCAGTCGAACAGATTGCTCCAGGTGCGCCTAAAAAGGCATCACTCGAGACTCCATGGTATGGAGATCTTGAAAAGTTAAGGACCATTGAATGGGCAGACATACTTTAAAAAACAGAATAAAAAAATAGTTACTGGTTATCTACAAAACCTTTTTTTACGTTTTTTATTTAAACTATAGGATATTTATATGTTATAAATGAGTTTAGAAGACTTAGTAGATAATACAATGACAGATAAAAATACTGCACATTCTTATTTGCCTCTTTATCAACAGCTATTGGCAAATAAAAAAGAAACTGCTAAAAATGTTTTAGAAGTTGGAATAGGAAATTTTGGAGAGAAGAATGGAGGTAGTATAAAATTGTGGAGATCCTTTTTTACAAATGCTACTATATATGGATTAGATATACTTCCTATTGATCGCGTTATTGATGAATTGAAAAATGATGATAGAATTGTTTTATATACATTGACTGACGCATATGATAATGAGTTTTTTAAAACACATTTTTTAGATAAAAATATAAAATGCGATTTTATGTTAGATGATGGACCACATACATTGGAAAGTATGAAGCAATTTATAAGACTATATTCGCAAATAATGACGGATGATGGTATATTGATCATTGAAGATATTCAATCTTGGGATTGGATTGATATATTAAAAAATGAAGTTCCAGAACATTTGAAACAATATGTCAAGATTCATGATTTAAGACATGTCAAACAACGATATGATGATATTGTTTTTACAATAGACAAATTCAATATCTAAATTCTATTCAAATACCATTCGAGGTACAATGTGCATTGCCTCAAGTTCTTGACTCCAAAGCTTTACCGCATAAGGAATTGTTTTCATTTCGAATGAAGTGTTATTTTTACAGATTCCACAGTGATAAATTTTTTCAATTTCATTCATGACTGCCAAACTTCCACATGTTTTACAGAATCCAGTAGGGAACGGATCACTTACATCCATGAGTCGTTCTTTAGTGAAACTTGAAATACCGTGTGAAATCATACAGTCGCGTTCCATCTCACCTACACGTAATCCACCATCTCTTGATCTACCTTCACAAGGTTGTCGAGTCAATGATACGATAGGACCACGATTGCGTGAGTGTTTCTTATCAATAACCATATGCTTCAAACGTTGATAGAATGTAGGACCCATAAAGATTTCAGACTTCATCATTTGACCAGTTTCTCCATTGTATAAGATTTCATTGCCATATGGACTCAATCCTAAATCAAGTAGATGTTCTCGTAATTCCTTTTGTTTTAGATGAGTGTAAGGTGTACCATCACCAATAGTTCCACGTTGTGTACAAATCTTTCCAAACATAGTTTCCATCAATTGAGCTATTGTCATTCTAGAAGGTACAGCATGTGGATTCATAATTAAATCGGGACGAAGACCATTTTTTGTATAAGGCATGTCTTCTTCATTTAAGATGATACCACATGTACCCTTCTGTCCGTGTCTTGAACTAAACTTATCACCTACTTCAGGAACTCGTTCAGATACTACACGAACCTTAATAAATGGATAACCGTCTGAATTTTTATCCTGCCAAACTCCATCTACACGACATGACTCAGAGTTACGATGTATGGTAGAAGAATCTCGAAACGCATAACCATTTGGATCAGATTTGATTGTAGTTACTTTTCCAATAACAACATCGTTTTCTTTAATTTCAGTATGTAGAATTGGAATACCGTTATCTTGAACAGCGTACTTTGATGAGCTCTTATATCCACGTGTTGTGTCTTTTGAAGGCTTAGTAAATCTCTCTTCTTTGCCTGACGTTATATTGCGGTGTTCTTCATCCTTATACATCGTGTAATACAAGCATCTGAAAAGTCCACGATCTACAGAGCTACGATTTAAGATCACTGAATCTTCTTGGTTGTATCCACCATATGTTCCAATTGCTACAATGATATTATCACCTGTAGGCATATCTTGTGATCTTAGAATGTTATGAATACGTGTTTCAACAAATGGTCTCATAGGTGAACATAGAACGTAACCATTTTTATCAAGACGTTTGGCGTAATTTCTAGCAAATATACCAATCGATTGTTTACCCATAGCTGATTGATATGTGTTACGTGGTGATTGATTGTGATCTGAGAACGGAATACTCGCAGCCATATGACCCAGAATGAGAGATGGATGAATTTCACAGTGTGTATGATTGACTGTAATATCAGCAGGTGTCATTGCCACTCGAATTGTTTCACTCTGTAACGGATCTACAAACTCAATACATGTCTTTACCCAATCATTCCATACAAACGGTTTTGGTGGAGGATCTACAAGCTTACCGTTTACAATTCTAAACAATGGTCTCACAAAACGTCCACCGTCGCTTTCAATTGTTATATTGTTTTGTATAGTGTCCCAACACACGCTTGAATGCGGATGAAGATGGAACACTTGCTTTGCGTATAGTAATTTTTGATTGATATCAGCAGGATTCGTTGTATATGCGATAATTACACCATTTAACGTAATTTGTGTACCTTTGTACTTTCTGGTAACTGAATTGATCCATTCAATGTTGTCAAGTTCTTTAAGCAGTTTAATTACCACAATCGAAGGAGTGTGTTGAGTGATAGCAGTCATTGTAGTGATTGTTTTTACAATACCAACTGAATGACCTTCTGGTGTCTCAACAGGACACACATAGCCCCATGAAGTGCCATGTAGCTTACGAGGAGCTAATAGTTTTCCAGATTTTTCAATAGGTGTTTGAATACGACGTAGATGGCTGATTGTAGCTGAATACGATAATCTGTTAAGCACTTGAGAAACTCCTACTTTGGTAGCATTTGAAAGAGCAGTTGAATTTGAAGTTCCAAGTCCTTGAACTGTAAAGTTACCTGTAGCAAGAGCCTGTTTCAGTTTTCCTTCAATTGTTGAAACCTTTAGTATTTTGTACAAATTGTTTACGTTTAGAACTTCAAGAGGTCTTGGAGTATCACCTCGTTTCCATGTATCATTGTTTACTTCATGAACAAACTTTCCACGAATATCCTTTGAAACCTTTTGGAAAAGCTGACGAAACAAATGTGTAAGAAGAGCACCTGTTGTTACAATTCGTTTATTTGGATACGCATCTCTGTCATCAATTGGCAAAACACCACGACTTGTTAGAAGAAGTCTTTTTACCATAGATGCGATAAGCGTACATTTGCGAGTTTCGATTACAGATTTTTCAATAGCTTCTCCACCAAACTTCACATGAGGAAGACATTCTGTTTCCAAAAGAGCCCTAACGTAAGCACATTTATCTTCTAAAGTTGTAGAGTATTGAAGATAATTTGAAAGATACTCAATAGCATTTTCGCGAGTATAAATCTTCAAATCAGAACACTCTTTAAAAGACGCAGCAAGCATTTCGGAATAAGTTTCATTTCCATCCCATAACAAATTTGTAATTTCTTCATCTGTTTCAACACCAAGTGCTCGAAACATTACCATGAGAGGTATATCTTCTCGGAAACGAGGAAGGCATAACGTTAAAGGGTATCCAAGACCATTGAATTTTGCTTGAATACGAACTTCAAGTTTTTTAGGAGGAGATGTAAACGATTCATGAATTGATTTGATTTCAACAGAATGTGTAAATTTAGAAGATGCTTTCTTGTTATAGAAAACCATCATACGATTATCAGCTACTTTTTCTTGAGACAGAATGGTTCGTTCCGTTCCATGAATGATGAAATATCCAAATGGATCATATGAACATTCTCCAAATTCTTCTTTAGTAAGAGGATAGTCCTTCATCAAACACATTGAAGACCCAAGCATTATAGGAATTTTTCCAAAAGAAACACCTTCAAATATTTTTACTTCTTCGTCATAATGTTCAGGTGTTTTGTGAGTTCTCGCAACAAATCTAACATCACAGAACATTTGAGAAGAATATGTAAAGTTACGAATACGAGCTTCTTGTGGAAACATTGGCTTAACGCGACCAGAAGCTTCTTGAATACGAGGTTTCATATATGTGATGTTTTCAAATGATAGTCGGAATTCGTACTTATACTTTTTAGTTATAGGATCTTGTTCATGCCAAACAACAATCGCAGGAGTAGATGCCACAATAAGAGGGATCTTGTTACGTAGAAAGTCTTCGAATGATTCGATTTGGTGATCAACTAGTTTTGTAATGCCTTCCTTTTCAAAATATGATTGAATAGAGTCCCAGTCCATTATGAATTAAATCACTTTTACAGTAAATCTAATGTTGATTCGTTTTTAATAGAGATGAGTGAAAAAGTTACGATTACAAAAATAGGAAGTTCTGAGGCACAACCTTCTAAAAAAACACAGAAAGTTGTTCCAAAAAGTATACTTAAAACTTCAAAAGTTAGACCGACATCAGACCCTTCAAAGGCACCACCTGTAAATAAAGTTATGCGTAAGCACACAATTCGTCTTCTTACAGATAAAGGTTATAAACGTCATCGTAAGACATTGCGTCGTAAAATCTCTAAGCTATCGGATGAAAAAATTAAAGAAATTGCAAAAAAAGGCGGATTATTAAAAAATCCAAATACTCCTATTTCAGTTCTTCGTGAAATGGTAGAAGGCGGATCTATTGCCGGTTTTCTTTCATTACAATAATTAATTGATAGATGACGAGTTTTTGGGGACCGCTTGGTTGGATGACACTTCATTCAGTTTCCTGTTTATATCCGGAAAATCCTTCAGAGGAAGATAAAAAAATATTAACAAAATATTTAAACGCATTTGAACAATCAATTTCATGTCCAACGTGTCAAAATCATTTTAAATCAATGTTAAATATGTATAAACGCTCTTACCCAAATTGGTTAAACAGTCGTTATGACTTTTTTCTTTTCGTTTGTAGAGCTCATAATACAGTGAATCGGCGTATAGATAAACCTATAATACCAACACTATCTGAGTGTTTAAAAACATTTCAATCTAACGTAAAACTTACTTCGCCAGCTCAATATCGTCAAGCGTATTTAAACTATTTGATTAATAATTGGTCACGTGAACAATCTGGTGAATCATTTATGAGAATAGCTCATGTGCGTGAAATGAAAAAAATTAATGATCAATATTGGAATGTTCGCGAAATTGATGTAAATTCAATTGTATTTTTAGCTGATACAGATGTCACTCAACCTATTTTACAAGATCGAAAACAATTTTCACCATCTCAATCTATTCCACTTTTAGCAAATAATTCAAATATTCAAATTGGTTTTAAAAACGGGAGATTGAAGTTAGGGCGTATGTAGGATTCCAAGGAAGAGAAATATGAGGATCTATTTCCCAATCATGACGTTTTAACCAAGGTGCTTGAGTTTCAGTATACAATTCATCTTTAAAAATACGAAGCCTTTTTGCTTCTCGAAGAGATTTAGAAGGTAAAATGAATTGGAGTTGATTTGTTATTGAATAATTCAACTCTGTTTTTTGAACTTCATCAGATTCATCATATTTCATAATATCTGTTATCAAAGGTGCTTCTGAATAAGGATAATACCATGACCAATTTGTAGGTGTTCCGTTTATAAAATATGAAAGAGTCCAATGAAATGTTTTCCAATATGCGTCAACAACAGGTTCCATATTTGTAACACCATTTAGCACATGAAGTCCATACTTTCGAGAAAAATTTGTTTGTTCCTTTCCAAGAACTGCCTTTTCTTCAGGTCTTTTTCTACGTGTAATCATATCTTTCAAAATTCCAATTTCTTTAGAAGCACAACGTTCTAAAAATTCTGAACGCCCTTCAAATGTAAGTAAATCAGGATTTCCAGATAACTTATAAAATTCAAGAGCTCTTTCATAACCTCCTTCTCGCAATGAAAACATGCCCAAATGAGGCATAAAATCGTTTCCAAAACATAATATCGAAAGTGCTATATATTGATCAATTTGAAGAGGAATTTGAGATAAAAGCTTATGAATATCTAAACAAGCAAATTCGGCACTTGATAATTTTGGATCGTTAAACTCATTACTTTCTCTAAGAAGTGACATCTTGGATGATAATCCAGAATGTTTTAAACAAATTAGAATCAAATCAGCATCTAATCCATAAATACAAACAGTTTTGCGTTGATTCTTTGGAAGTTCCTTAAGTGATAAAAAAAGTTTATGTTCTCCTTCTCCAGGTAAAGCTGTTGTACTTAAAATAGCATATGGAAACTTTAAAAGAATAGCTTCTTCAAGGTCTTTCATAAATGGTGTTCCTGGTGAAATTTGGTTACGATCAAAACCTTCATTCGAATCCTTTACTCGCATACGACGATAACGTTGTTGTACGATTTTAGCATAAGGGACAAGACCATCTAATGCAATTATAATCTTTTTTGCCTTACATACATTCTTTACTATGTAATCAAACGCATCTATAATAGATTGTACTGGATTCTCTTCCTTCAAATATCTATGAATTAAACAATTAAAATCAACTCCTAATACGTCTACTTCAACAGGAATCTCTTTTTTAACCGGAATTACAATACCCGCATGTGATTTGAGTAAACTCGCAAAATAAAAAGGTATTCCCATATTTCTAATAAGTTTACTATCTTTAATGTGTTGTTATCTTAACTTTTAAATCGAATTTTATTATAAATGTGGTATTTGTGGATTATTCCATTTTTATTAGCGATTGGTTATGCGTATTCAATTTCATCAAGCATTAAAGTGTCGGCTAAACCATGCTCTTCTTGTCCAAAACAAGAAATTCCAGTATCGACATTAGGCTAAGAAAACATATATGTAAAAGATAAATGGACTTTATTGCCTTAATTTTATCAGTTGTGTTGTTTGCGGCGTTCGTTCCCGGTGTTCTTGTAACTCTACCTAAAGGAGGCAGTAAGGCAACTGTATTGATTGTTCACGCTGTACTTTTTGCTGTTATCACTCACTTTGTAATGAAATTTTATTGGACGTATAGAGAGAACATGTCAAATTATGGTACCGTATGTCCAAACGGATATGTCATGGGTGTTTCTAAAACAGGTGTTGAGGAATGCGTTCCTACAGGTCAACTCACTTATAGCCCAGGGTCTCTAAAAGCAAAAACTGAGTAAGTAGATAAATGTGGGTCGGTATTCTTCTTAAAGTTATTTTGTTCATGATTTTAGTTCCAGGTGTTCATTTAACAATTCCTCCAGGTGGATCATTACAAGAACAGGCATTGTTACATGGATTGGTGTTTGCGGTTGTAAATTACTATGTATATTTGTACGTTCGCCCTATGTTGGAATCATTTGAAAATCCTAACAGTCGAACAGATTCACCTTGTCCTCCTGGATTCAAAAAGTGCGGTTCAGGCGACTGTGTGTTGGAGTCTGATAAACATGGTCCTTGTCCAGGAAGTTCTTTTTAGTTAATAATAAAAGATGCCTCCTAAGTTGAATCCAAATGCCCCAGTTTTTGTTACTGAAGAACAAAAGAAGCAAGAAGGTCTTGTAGGACAGAGCCTGATGAATGAAATTAATAAGGGTGGCAAATCACGTAAGCGTCGTAGTAAGAAGACAAAACGCACTCGCACCCGTCGTCATCGTTAAGAAGTCGTTGATGTATAAGATAATTTAACTTTTTCTAAAATTTTTTCAGTTTCTTTTAGCTCTTTCAAAGCTCGTTCTAACGATTCCATTACCAGGAAGTTAGATTGGACTCGAATGAGGTGGACACCTATCTGTTTTGTTTGTAACGTTGCTTGCGAAATGAGGGTGAAAACGGAAAGTTTGTTCATGAATAATGAATGAGAATTATTTTTAAATCGAAATTACAATGGGACGCACACGTCGCAATATAGGTGGTGCTTTATTAGGAGAAGGAGCACAAGGAAAGACATATGACTTGGGATGTGATACTGAAGGAGAATCAATGTGTCTAATGTTAGAAAACAATAATGTTTCTGAAATTCGTTTAGAACTTGAAGACGGTAGTTTCTTTTCACTAAAAACTAAAGAAGATATTGATGATTTTATTAATTTTTTACATACAGTAACTGGAAAGATAGCAAAGATTTTTAAACCGGTTGGATTTTTTTCAACAAAAACTCTTCAAAATAAGTTAGACGAAGAACTTGATTTTAATAAATCTGTAAACAAACTTTATGGTAGAACCGCGAGACGTTATGTCACTTCTGATCCTCTTAAAGGATTTCGCAAACTATCAATTGTAGGTGCTATAATGACAGTTAATGGACAACGTTTATTTTTTGTTGTATTTGGAACTAAATGTACAAATGTTTATGATATTGACATAAAACAGTTTATTAATGATATTTTGTTAAGTTTAGTTAAGTTAGAAGAATCTGGATATTTTCACAATGATATCAAATTGGATAATATTGTACGTTGTTCTGAAAGGTATAAGTTAATTGATTGGGGAAAGTTAGGAACTGAAAAACAGATTGGAACCACAATGTTTACAAGTCCAGCAAAATTATATATTAACGGTTATTCTCAAATTGTTTCAAGAAATACATTTAGGCTATCTAGAAATAAACAAATAATAAACAATCCTTTATTTAGAGAAACTAATAAGCGAGTTGTAGAAGAATTTAATGAACTTGTGCGTGATAATACACGCGACCAAATTCGAGAAATGTTCAAAGGAACTCATGATACATTTATGTTTGGAAATACAATACTTCAAGCTATTATTTTATACAACTTAGATTATGCTAAATATAAACCAATCGTAGATAGTTTGACATCTTTAAAAGAACCTTTAACACCAACACAAGCTTTAAAAGTAGCTAGAAAACTTTTAAAAACGGATGTTTAATTTTCAATGAATAGTTAAATAGTAAATTTATGCTAAGTAGCAGTGAAGTTAACAAACTAAAAGAAACATTCCAAGACTTATACTCAACTAAATCATCAATGGATCTATTCAATATATTATCAGAGGTTGATAATTATTTACATAAAGACGATCTAATGGTAAGACGTTTGGCGTTTACAACAGAAAATTGGAAATTTAGAGAAATGTTAAAATTGAGAAAAGAAGCAATTCAGTCGGAAATACGACGGCGATAGCAAAACGAATTGTTTTTTATCACAGTTAATGGGTAGTATACAAATCAACATATACAATCATTAGCTTAAGCTCAAATGTTTAACAAGGATATTAAAATTCTTAGTTACTTTGCTGGCGTAGTTCTACTACCACCAGCACCAGCTTGTATTGATGAAGACCCATCAGAGCCACACACTGAAACGGGAACAAACACAGGACGTCCTCCTGTAGACTTCGCCAAAGATGGTAAGGTTACAGTAGGAGGAATGGAAGTGTGGGACGAAGAAGCTGCTAAAACTGCGTTAGCACTCCATCTTGGCGTATATTTACGGCTATTAGAAGGATACAAAACACAGCAGTCAGAAATTCACCCACTATCTTCCAACAAAAAGTTGGATAAGATACTGCGTGAGATTAAAAAAGTTACAAATCCAGAGAAGTATTCGGATATTGAAAAACAGCGTTTGCGCGCAAAAGTTACGCGATCGGCGTTCTACAGGGGTCTTAAAGACAGTACCAATACAACCAAAGCGATGGTTGACTATATGGTGTCTAATATGGAAATTCCTCCTGAAACATGCGCAACTGTTATTTCAGATGCTTTCAAAAAACATAAAGAGATGATGGAGGAATTAAACTAAAAAACAAAACAAAAAGAGGAGGGAACCTTTTTTGTTTAAAAACGGATTAGTTCATCTTTTTATTAAAAAGTTTTAAAAATGGCGTTTCAAGGTAAGGTTGTTGATTTGTTGAAAAGAATTTATACTACACCTATCTCGTTGGAGGAAAAATATCCAGAAATGAAAAAGATTCTTGATAAAGTATGTGGAAATGGTCAAGGACTTGGTAACAAGTGTAACGATCAAGAAGCATGTTTTGCCACTTTGCTTGAAAATGAAGGATGGAAAAATAATCAAACAGGTTCTTTGGTTGACGGAATTGGTTATAAATATCAAGCACAAGGTACACAAAAGGCATTAGACTTTCAGCTTCAAAACGTCGTTAAAGGTAATATTACTCAACTTGTTAATATTGATTTGAAGCATAGTGATGAGGATTCAATCTTTCTCAATGATGGAACATTTCTTCGTGACGTTGTATATGTAATTTCATTTACCAAAAAACTTCCAAAAGTAAAAGGTCAACGTAAATTACCAAGAGAAAAGGTTTGTACAATTGCTTTAGGACAAGATATCATGACAGATCATGACAGAATCGCTTTAGAAAATCGGTTCAATGCTCTAAAGCAAATGAATTCTGTAAAAGAAGAACTTGATTCGCTTTCATTATATGTTCGAAATGCCAATCAATATTCATGTAAAAAGTTTACAACAGAATTTAATGAAACATCAATTAGCCGTGTCTTAGCATGGCTTGAATCATTTTCGTCACCCACAGAGCCGGAACAGCATTTCCTATCTGTTTAATTTGATCAGCATGAGAACCAGAGAAAACATGAGAAGCAGGAAATCCTTGGATTTGTGCTGCTTCACGAACGGTTAAACAACGAATAAATTTTTTACCATTTGGTTTTCGAAGACCTACATATAATCTTGGTTGAAACGTATATGCGCATATAAAAGTTTTACATGGATTTCTCAAATCAAGAATTTCACTATGAATAGGCGAATCACGTTTACGAAATGAAATCAAATTTTCAGAATGTTTTAAAACCATAAACGGATGAGGAGTGCCGAACGGTTCATCGTCATCTGAAACTTCAACCGAACATTCATCAGGAATTAGAAGATCTGTTTCAATTGCCCCATCGAGTGTTGGTTCAATAATATGTCTTAGTCCACGCTTAGGTTCATTAAATGTTGGAAGTACAAATGGAATTGATAATCTATTTCCAATAATTGCCAATCGTTTACGAGACTGAGATACTCCAGCTTTGCTCATATCATAAACATTAAATACCATTGGATAACCAATATCTGTAAAATGAGATTGAATTACATCAATTACGTTGCTTTGACCATCGTCTGTTTTCTTAGTAAGAAGTCCAGCTACATTTTCACCCATAATCCATTGTGGTCTAATAATATCAACAACTCTGAGAAATTGATGAAACATTTTGTTGCGAGGATCACTTGTAACTTTTTTACCTGCGTTTGAAAATCCTTGACAAGGAAATCCAGCAAATATCATAAAGATCTTATCAGTATAAGGTTCAAACTCTTCATCTGGAATTTTACTAATATCACCCTTTACAGATTCACCAAGCCATTTACTATCGGGAAACATAGCTTTGTGAGTTGAAACGCATTTGGCATTATTTTCAGAGAAAGCTACAACTTTTAGTCCGGCATTTTCCATACCAATTGTATCACCACCTGCTCCTGAAAAGAGACTAATGGCAAGACGTTCGGCTTTTGACATAACTTTGATATATTTTAGTTTGGTATAACATTTTTCGTTTTTCTTCTACAGTAAAAATGAATTTTAAAAGTATTAATCAATTGAACTCAAAATGAAAGCATTTGATAACGGTAAATATTATCCAATGGATGATGAATCTTCTCGTATTTCACGCGATATGGTTGTTGTTCTAATTGTTTGTCTTATATATGCTATATCTATGTATTTTATCGTTATAAATATTTAATTTTATTATATAGAGAAATAATGGTAGTCTTACTACGAATTCGCATTCCGCGTTTTTCGTATGATGAAAATGACGAAGTTATCACTTTTGGTAACCTTTATAAATACCTAAACCCTGATGAATTATGTAGAACATGTTCAATTGATGATGAAAACGCATGCTCTTTATGTTGCGCAATTTCTGTAAAGAAAAGTATTGTAAATAAAGAAATTCAAATCAGATGTATTAAATATTTTAACGAATGGGCTTATACTTTAATGCTACGTAAATACAAAACTTTTTAAAAAACGAATTCAAAACCCTTTAATTCATTTTTTATCATAAAGTATGATACCATATACACTAGTTGTATTCACACATAATACTATTAAGACTTATAAGACCGTTTATTACCATAACTGTGTAAATTGGTTTATCTTGTTGTCTAAAGAGAATGTAAATATTAGAGCAGATCTTGATATTAGACCAGATTTTATCACATATTCTGATGATAAAAATATGGTTCAATTGATTGGTCCAATTAATCAATCTTTAAAAGAAGAAGTTGAATATGGGTTACGCTGATTCGCAAAACGAATTCTTTTTTATCACAGTTATTGGGTAGTATAAATCGACATATATATCATTAGCTTTAAGCTCAGATGTCTATCCACTTTCCGGAAATTAACGAAGAGATGGTTAAAAATGATCTAGTGGGAACACTATTGTACTGTTCGAAATCCCTTCAAATGGGAATGATCGAAACTGTACCACAAAAAAATTACACAGCGTTGCTACGTTGGCTGGTTACAGCTGGTGAAAGCGACAAACTAATAGAGTATGCGAGGGACGCATGCGTCTATCTAAAACATAAAAATACAGAGATTGCCTTCTTAAAGGCGGATCTAGAGCGAGCAAATGACATTATCCATCCGTACTTAAAGGATGTCGAGAACGTTACGCCTTTCGCTAAGACACTTGACAAGGTTCTCAGAACCGTTGGTAAGACGACAGCGGGTCGTCAGAAGGCCAAGAATGACAGAGAAAGACTTCTCAGAGAGATTGAGAAGAAAGAGTACAGTTACAAAATTGAGCTGTACTCGATGACAAAAAAATTGGCAGACGAGATTATATCTGCTACGATGGATGAATTAATTCAGAAAAATAAAGATTTTGATCCAGTAGTGATCTAAAAACTTAAAAACAAAATAAAACCCGAAAGGGATTTTTTACTTTAGCTGTAAAATAGGAGCTTGACGAACAAGGAATGTAGTTTCGCTTTTAATTGGTTCAAATGACTGTTTTAGAACTTCCATAACATCCTTATCGTTGAAAGGCTTACAACTAAATACATCAAGATACAAATCGTTTGTTTCTTCTACAAAATGGGCTGTAATGTTCGATGTTTCAATAAGTTGAACTAACGTATATCCCTTTTTGTTTCCTGTTCCAAACATTACAATTTGAGGTTCACCATAAGATACCATATCAATTTTCTTTACTAAAGTTTTTGTGAACAAACTGATATTATTAGCACATCGTATCGACTGTGGAATACAACCCGAAGCATTTACAATCAAATGGTACCCCCAACTCATTATGACTTTGTTATGTAATACACTGTGAAAATCGGTTTTTAATGAAAAATGAATTAAAATATATTATTTATTTTTATCGTAAATAAGATGACATTCACAATTGTTTCAGCAATGATGACAAAAGAGACAACAACTCGAGAAATTATGACAGAACTTAAAGAAAAAGTTTCAAAATTAGAAAAAAATGGATGGGTTTGCTTTGGTAATGTTAGCTATTTTGTTAACGGAGTTAGTCAGGCAATGATTCCTGTTACTTTGAATGAATCTGAATATCCACTTGTATCTATTGAATTAGCAAAACATGAAAAAAACGGAACAAGAAAACCAAAACGTATTAACTATGTTGATACATGTATTAAAGTGTAAAACGGAATGTAAAATTCTTTATTTTTTACTGATAAAAATGGACCCATGTCCGGTTTGTTTAGCTTTAATTTATGATGTTCTACAACAGCCTTATCATCCAGATAGTCTGTTTGCGGAAGTAATCTTTCAAAAATCAATTAAAAATAAACTTACTGAATTAACACATGAAACATATCGAATGATTAAGAATAAAATAAAAAAACCAAAAATGAATTCAATTCCAGTTCTTTTATGTATTGAATCTGGTCTTGCTAAATCAAGAAACTATGACATTAATCCAGCTATAGTATGTCAATATTGGTATTGGATTAAATTACAAAAACTCGAGTCCTTAGAAAAGATACACAGAGAGCATACAAAAGTTATAAAAACGGAATTAATATAGTTCTATTTTTTGTTTTACAAAACAAAAATGCCTTTATATGATACAGATGTTACCAGAGGAATGCTAACTGAAATATTCGATTATGAACAGAATGCTAAACTTGATAAACTTTATAAACAACTTGATGAAACAAACAATCCAGATATTCAGTTAGAAATTGATGCTATTGAAAATGAAGAGGATGATGAAGCGATGCCTGAATGGAATAATTTAGATGAAAGCGAGCAAAGAATATGGATTAAGAAAGCAGTTGACATGGGACTACTAAAAGTAGAGCATGGAGATGGATTTAATTGGCTGGGCGAAGGATATCGAAATGAAAATTTATGGTTCTGGCACAAAACTAAGGGGGCAATAGGTCCTTGTACCGAATATGACGATTATGGCTCGGTGCCTAAATGTTTCATAGTTGGAGATGGAGAAGATCACTTTGAACCATTTCACTGGGTAGGCGTTGTAGATCACAACAATTATGTGAATTTGAGTAAAGAAATTATTGAAAAAATTAAAGAAAACGCAAAAAGAGAAAATGGAGAAGAACATTGGAAAGGAACTGTCACAATTAGAGGAGAGTTATATCCATTTGAGGTTCAGAACATAAATAATGTAAAAAATCCATTCGAATTTGTCGATAGAACGTTATACAACCTATGCGGTTAGTAAACTTCTATTTTTTATTTAAACTGATCATGTGTTGTTACACTAATGGATGAGGAAAAAGTTAAAGAAATTATAAAAATATTATACGATTATGAAGGAATGTTATCTGATGGATATGAATTTTATGCTGGTAAAAATGACGTAGATAAGCTTCTAAGAGAAATTGCTTTGGATATTCTAAAGACAGTTAAAACAAAACCTGTAAAAAAGAAGAAAACGGATGTGAAATAAATATTTACTTTTTATAATGTCTAACCTTCAATATGGTCGTGACACAAAGAAGCTTCTTAAAAAATTTGAGAGTTTTGATGTGAATACAGGACGGTTAGTTTTATCTGATGATTCTAGCCTTTATGAGGGTATACATATTAATGTTCATTCATTACCACCACTTCCTCAAGGTATTAAAGAACTTATTGCTCAGACTATGACTCTATCTTCATTGCCAGAACTTCCTGAGACTCTTGAAGTGCTTGATTGTAGTGATAATACATTAACATCATTACCACCGCTTCCTCAGAGTCTTAGATGGCTTAATTGTGGTTATAATAAACTAACATCATTACCACCGCTTCCTCAGAGTCTTAAACAGCTTGATTTTAGTAATAATACATTTACTTCATTACCACCGCTTCCTCAGAACCTTGAAGGACTTGATTGTAGTAAAAATATACTAAAATCATTACCACCGCTTCCTCAAAGTCTTAAACAGCTTAAGTGTGATGACACTCAACTAACTTCATTACCACAACTTCCTGAGACTCTTGAAGGACTTGATTGTACTAATAATACATTAACTTCATTACCATCGCTTCCTCAGAACGTTCAAGCAATTTTTTGTAGTAATAATACACTAACTTCATTACCACAACTTCCTCAAAGTCTTAAATACATTCTTTGTGATCGCAATAAACTAACTTCATTACCATCGCTTCCTCAGAGTCTTATAGCGCTTAATTTTAGTTATAATCAACTAACTTCATTACCACAACTTCCTCAGAAGCTTGAACGATTTGTATGTAGTAATAATCTACTAATATCACTGCCACCACTTCCTGGAAGTCTTATTCTGATTAAGTGCGAAAACAATCCAAAACTTACTGTTATTTCAGGTAATTGTCCAATTGGAATTGAAACACAACTTGCATCGAATGTTTTTAAAAATTGTCCAAAACTTATGCCTCAACCAAATAAAAATGAAACATGTTCTCAGTTTTTTGAACGATTTGAGGTATTTGAAAAAGGACGTGGTGCTCGTAATGCTCAATTTACAGGCGCACTTACTGGATTATCACACGGAGTTGAATCTATAATTTCTAGTATGTTAACCGATGAAAAGGGTAATGCATATCAACAGTCAGATAAACTTAAAAAGGAAGCGGGCATTCAAGGTCCTGATCCAAACAGAAAACAATATTCAGGTGGCAATAAATCTAAACAAAGTACATTCCGTAAGAATAGAAAGTCTCATGCTAGAATCGTCCAAAATGGATCTATTTATGCCAGAAAGCGCGAAACTCGTCGTTTAAAACACAAGTCTAAGAAAACGGAATCAAAGTAAATATTTTTAATGTAAATCTGAATCAGTTGTATGCCATGTTTTTCCATGAACTGCGTAAGAATGAACTCTTGCCATTCCCCATGCTTGTTGAGATGCTCCGGGACGATGACCTGTTCTCCAAGCTGCCATTCCTCGATTATAAACAGTTCTCAAAGTAGAAAGAGGAATTCCAGTTGCTTTAGCAATTTCAGGTAAGCTTTTCGCATTTGGATATTTTTTATGAAATTTTTGAGTGTAGGACGACTTGCGTGTTTTTGCGCCCTTGTCAGTTTTGAAAGGACGATATGCTTTTGCGGTTTTCCAAGATAGTTTTGATCTCTTTACTATCTCGGAACGACGTAATGTTTTATTCTTGTTAGAAAGTCCCCTGTAATATTTTGGAGGCCACAACATTATAATATTTAATTAAATTATAATGAAGCGACAGACTAATTTGTACTATATTATAGGAATAACCGCACTTCTATTATTGGCGGTGTTTTTCGTACCATCTTTAGAATTCTTTCGTGGTTCTCCTAATTATTGTACACCTGATAACAGCTGTCTTGGCCAAGGTTGTACACCTGATCCGAATCAACCTTGTTCAAGAACAAGAACAAAAATGAAAACTATTTCAAGAACAGATCCTGATTGGTCTGATTTGTTGGGAGGTATGACCATTCCAGTTTGTACTGACGCTTCTGGTGTAACTATTTCACCTGATAAATGCTCAGCATGTTCACAATGCGGTGTTTTAAATCCAAGCAATGGCAATACAGCTCAAGCATTATGCGTTCCATTGACAGCTAGCGGTTGTTTAGTTTCCAAACCTCCTAAAGCATTATTAAATTATTTGAATGATGATCCTTCTAATATTTCTTGCTGCGGTATGTAAAAAATTGAATTTTAGTATTTTATGATACAAGATTATCTTATTGAATATAAAATGAATAAGAAAACTCAAAGAAAGTTTAAAAAGACGCGTCTAATGTCGAAGGCCTATTGTAAAAAGACACCTTGTAAAAAGATGGGATTTACTCAAAAAGCCAGTTGTAGACCTTATAAAAATTGTTATAAGAAGTAAATCTATGCCAATCCAAGAAACTCACGTCCAATTTTTGAACCGACAAACATCAGAGCAGTTCCTGTAAGTGCCACAATCGCATGGGTACGCATAGAACCAGTAAGCATTGTAACGTGTGAGGCAATAAGAATTAAAAATCCAATCCAAAACATCAATACATACGAATCCATTTTATTATTTACTACGGAGATTATCTATCAATCATTTATAGAGTAAACACTATTTTGTATCGTTCTTCATCTGAAAGACCAGTTCGCTGTTTCAAAAATTGAAAATATCGTTCGGCTAATTTATATTCAGCTGGTTTCTTGGCTTTCATGACTTTTAAACGAACTTTCATAATCATTCCTACCTGCCAAATACGTTTGTGAGAATACTTTTTTGCCTTGTATAATCTTTCTAACTTCTCAATCGTTTCTTTCACATCTGTGACTGTTGTATATTTTATAGGTATTGTATCGTCAGGATTTTTATCAATATAGACATCAAAACTCTTATCAGGATTTCCGGGATTAAATAGAAAATTTCTTACTGTTTTATTTTTTCCATTTCTTCTTAGTTTGCGTGTTTTCATTATACTATATAAATAACTAAAAACGGATATTTACAGAGAATAAACTTTTTTAACTAAAAGATGCCTTTTACTAAATCCGAACGAGAGTTTCTAGCTAAGCAATTTGCAGAAATCAAAACTAGACTTTCTGTCTTAGAAGATTATATTCAGAAAGAAGGTCCTGAAGAAGAGGAAGCAGTTGATACAGTATTATTTGAAAAATTAAGAACTAAGCGTGTTGATTTTACAGGAGGTAATCCACAAATTCCATTATATGCGATTTGTAACAATAAAACGTTAGAAGAAATGGCTAAATATAAGCCACTAACAATTGAAGATCTTAAAAAGATAAATGGAATTGGAGATTTTAAGGCAATGAAATATGGTGACGGATTTATTAAAGTTATTAGCGATCATATTCTTGGATTATAATTAACAAAAACGGAACTGTAATAGTTCTATTTTTTAATTGTAAAATAGAATGGCAACTATTGATCATGAAATCGCAACCCTACACGCTCGTATCGCAGAACTCGAAAAAGTGAAGAATACTCCTCCGCCACCAAAGAAGGTATTAATACACGAGTTAGTTAATCAAAAACTTAAAGAAGTTAATTCTAATGTAACACGTAGGGAATTACAAAAGTTATTTGAGATTGAATCTGAATTAAAGAGACGTGAAAAATTTCGTAGTATTGATAGATGGATAGAAGAAAATGTATATATTCCTCTTCAGAATGCTGCAAAACAAGGTAAGACAGAATTTCTATGGCATATTAATCACGAATTCGTTTATAGAGAAGAAGAATATGATTATGTTGTAGAAAGAATACGTAATAAGTTTCCAGACTGTGATATTACTATGTATTCAATTGACGAATATTTTAGCCTTGGTAAACCTAAGAGTCGTATAAGCTGGAAGTAAATTAACAAAAACGGAATCGTAAAGATTCTATTTTTTTAATTATAAAAATGGATGATATGTATGAAATTTCTGTATTTGAATATTCGGATCCCTACAGTGGTGAAGAAATGGTTTCAAGACAAAATGTTGTTAAAGAATTTATTAAAGCGTATAAAGAATTTCTACCTCCAAATTACTATGAAAAAGATGACATTGTATCATGGAGAGGTCGTACTTGGTTATCCTATGTAGATAAGTCAGGAAATGATAAACCTATGACAGTTATGGTTATAGGTAATATTACAAAAGATCTTGAAGAGGAGATTCAAAGGGCTGTTGAAGATATTTATAAACCTAAAACTGAAGAAGAAGAAGAAGACTTTTAAAAACGGATTAACAATAATTCTATTTTTAACTTTGAAAACAAGATGGAACCTATCACACGTGAACAATTAAAAAAATCAGGTGTAATTGAAGCTGAGATAAGAAGAATAGAGCAGCTCCGTAGGCATGAAGCATATGCTAAAGCGATGAGAGAACAAGATTTGAATGATATTAACCACTGGATACAGAATTATGTCTATGAACCTGTTAAAATGGCAGCAAAAGATGGTAGTTTTAGATATATGGTAAAACTACACAGTTATGGTAAACATAAAGAGTATCGTGATTATACGGCCGAACGAATTAAGGCTCTGTTTCCAGATTCCGATTTTACGATTATGTTATTAAACGATTCGTACACATGTATTTTAGAATGGGATTAAAAGTATAAAAACGGAATCGTAAAGATTCTATTTTTTAACTTCAAAAAAATGACAGACTATCCATTCTATACGTGGGAAAGCTTCAGAACAGCATTAGATCTATATCTTAGTAGTCAAAACTATTATAAAAAATATCCAAAATATGCGGAACAGCATGAAATGGGTGGTGGAATTGAAGTTAAAATCGTAGAAGAACTTTTAAAATCAGGAGATCCTCAAGAAGGACTTGATATCTTTGTTTCTGTAGTTCTCTACGCAGGTAGATACACAAATAATATAAAGGATTACATTCCAACAATTATAAGATTGTTTACAGAGGCAGGTGCTAAACCTGATATTGATTCATTATTTAAATTAGAATTTCCTGATGATGATCACTTTGAAGATGAAGTATCACGTTATAAATACAGAGGGTGGTTAATTGATGTATATGATAAGCATGGATTTGATATGAGAAAGTATTATGATTGGTCTTCAATTAAAGCAACATATTGGGAAGACATTGATGAAGAAATTATTGATAAAGACTATCATAAAGCCTGTTTTATGGCCCTGAAATATACTAGTGCGTGTTTAAGTAAATTATAAAAACGGAATTTTAAAAATCATTTTTAATTGATAGTAAAAAATGAAAATTTCTCATGGAAACTTTTGTGGATTTTCTGAGTGCAAATACTGCGACCCAGAAAATCGAGATACGGAACCAGGAGTATGTAAAACTAATCAATGTGATGAATGTGGAAAGTTATATGATATGGAAGATTTTGATAAAGGTTTGTGTGAACAATGTGATAAATATTTATCGTACGGACAAATGAAAAGACTTTACCAATTAGGTATACTTACAATACGCCAATTCTTTCAAGTATTTGATCTGAACTACACACTCAAAGATGAGTTCAGATATATACCAACAGATGAACTTATTCCAACCTGTACAGGATGGAATTGTAGATGTCAAGCTCCATTTGGATTTGGAGATGGTCGGAATAATATATGTAAATATTATGGATTTGAAATTGGTGAAATTACAGAAGAACAAATAAACAAGTATTACAGATTCAATCGTATACCTGTGATGGTGCCTCTAATTATGTACTAAATTTGTAGACTGATAATTTGCTTTACAAGAGGATGTTTATGAAATTCGAAAAATTTACACCACGCCAAATAAAGACGAAATTTTTTTTCATCTTCGCTAAAAGGATACTTTGGATAACATGCTAAAATGTCATACAATGAATCTGCTATTGGATGCTGTTGTTGTTGACGAAGCTGATTAATAAAGTTTGTCAAAACAGAATGTCGTTGTTCAATAGACATTCCATTAATTTTTGTATAAAACGCATCCATTGATTATCTTAGTTTATTCTCATCTAAACAGATTGTACAAATTCCCAACGCAAATATTCACAAATTTTTTTCCATATAAAATCATGTGCTATCAAACGATCTCGTGATTTTAGTAGCGGAAAATATGCCTTATATTCATCAAGTTCCAACAGCTCGAAAAACTTGAACAAAATGTACGAGTAAGAAAGAAAATTGGTACGGTCATCAGGACAGTATAGCAAAAAGGGTGCCTGAATCTCTTGAAACATAGTTCTAATCTTTTCTTCAATTTCTGGCGTAATTGTTGGTGGAGGGTTTCCGTTAAGTCGAGAAAGAATGTGAGCGGCATGTTCATAATATTTAGACTTATTCAATTTCTTCAAAATATCACGTATTTCTTTTTCAGTCATTTGACCAATATTTTGAATTCGTCGTTTCTTAATTTCACTAATAACTTCATGTATAACTTCATCAGGAATAATTGTAGATTCTTTTGCCTGAAATTGGTTTAAAATTTCATTCAAATGATTGATCTTCTTATAAGCATAATTGTTACGTTCTTTAGGAGGATCACGAAATGAAGGAAAATCTGAAACTACCATAATGTATTCTTCAGAACCACATTTAGGACAAACAAGTACACCTTCAGATAACAACTCTTCACGGGCAATATTACACGATTCACAATGTTCAGTTACAACTGGTTTCATTTCTGAAATATCAACTCCCTTTAATTTCATACGAGTCGCATACTCTTCAAAGAGTTGTTTCTTGCTTTGACTGCCATTATCACTTGCCATGTTTGTAACCAAATATTTAACAAACGTATTTTCATCAACACAGGAAGACGCAACCTGTTTAGGTTTGTCTGTATTTCCATAATAGTGTAACATTATATCAGCATTTTTTACATAGTAATCTTCGATAGGATTCTTACTATATAACTTAGTTCTCAATTCTTTTAATTCACGCTCTGCTTTAGAAGCCTTTATAATTTCATCAATTGAACTTGTTACAGACAAATCTTCAACGTCTTCTTCTAATTTTGTACATTGTTCTTCAATTTCAACTGTATTTAACTTTGTATCCTTTATGGATGATATCATTGTGGAATGGATATGATCAAGCGTACCTTGAGTTTTTAATTGACTCGGTGAATCAACTACCTTTTTTACACGGAACACGTTTTCCATTATTGTTCTCACTTAAACGTTATTCTTAAAATACTACTTCATTACGAAAAATAAAAGAATTCCAGCCGCAAGAATTGTTGGAATCATTGTAGTATCGAATCTATTTGTGAACGATTCTTTAGGTGCTGGTTTACATTTGGAAATATCAGTCTTCGTACAAAGAGTTGGATCAAAATCAGGTGATAAGTTAGTCGTTAAAAAATACGAATCACCTCCACTTGTTACCTCACATGTATAACAATCACAAGGTGGAGACCCGTCAGCTACCATAGCTGTGAATAAATAGTAAGGATCAAGTCCTTCAACATCTTCTATAATTCCTGGAATTAAACCACGCAAATCATTAGATAAAAATGATAAATCTTGAATTCCTGCTGGTGGACTTCCGCCACCTGGAATGTTGTTAATGTAGTTATAACGTGACTGTATAGAACCATCTATTGCTGTACAAGTACCACCGGTATTAATGAAAAAACGATTACCAAGTGGAGGGTCTCCGGTAATCATGCCCTGTATGTAGGTTGAAACGGCTCCTAAATTGGTACTAACTTGACCGAATGTTCCATTAGAACCAACTCCTAACGAACTAGGGCCTGGAATAGAATCAGAATAGCTGTAATCAGGTCCCATCATATCAACACTCGCATTTTCAAGATCAGACCATATGGAATTGTTACCAAGATCTCCCATTACTTTTAATATAGTTTATAAGTTGTTCTCGAAAAACAGAATTTGTAAGCGCACAGGGTCTTTGTTCCAAGATAGATCGAACTGTAGATTCAAAATCATATCCAAATTTTTTCACACAGTATAAAAGTGTCAAAAACCCACTGCGATTAATACCACATTGACAGTGAACAAAAATAACTTTTGATTCAGGTTCTCTTAAAAAGTTATTCATTACATTCGAAAAAGCGGGATACCAGTCAAGTATATTTACTTTGTTGTTATCATGAGCGTCAATACAAGCGTATTTTCCAGGATTATGATGACGAAACCATTGTGGACTATCTGAATCTTGTGCGCAATTAATTACATGTGTAATTTGGTTTTCGTGTACAAAAGTAGGTGTAAGCATGAATCCAGCTCCAAACATTATAGAAACGTGAACTTTAGCTGGAGGATCGAGCATCCAACCTCTAGAGTTCTGACGATAATGTTTCCATGGGTCATCCATGGTTGATACTGTATTATATCCAACTTGTCTAAAAACCGTCTTCATTCTAATAAATAGTTCAGAATTCAAATTATGCTGCTACCTAAAGTTCCAACTATATATGCTATAGCTACTGCTACTCCGCCTAATACAGCCGCGCCAGTGTAGGAAACTGTGCCTCCTGTAGTATATGTGTTTGGAATGTACTGAAGAATTAGACTACGAGGGGTTGACAATGAAATAATCGCAGCTGCCAAGAAAACTCCAAAATAAAGCATCAAACCTTTAACCGCATAACGAACTGAATTGAAAGTAGCATCGTGATTATATGAAGGTTTTAGTGGTTGTTGACTACTCGTATTGATAGGAGCAATAAATGGATCGCCACCGCCCGTTACCATCGGCGCAAATGTAGTTGACTGAGGAAGACTCGGATTTTGAACTGGACCACTTCCCAAAAGAGCACTTAAATCGGTAGCTCCACTATCTTGCATTTATTTAAAAGAGGGTAAATCGCAAGTAGCATCTTCCGCACTATACTGATAACATTTTTCATCTATAGACACAGTTTTTTTAACGACATCAAAAATAGGTAACGCTAAGGTCTTTCTCTTCAGAAATGGTTTATGAAACATCATAATGACTAACCCCATTCCAATTAGAAACGAAATAAATACCATACTCCGTTCATTATGAAGGATTTTTACCACCTGAATCATTTGTTTTGAGACGCGATGAAATTAAGAGATGTTGTATTTTTTGAACATGGCACTTCTTTCGATAGGAATTTTACACATCCTGTTCCAGTGTAATAACGCGATTTGTCACCTGGAGTAGGTAGATCCTTATCGTCACGAATGGGTGGATGAAATACAGATACAATTAAAAATCCAACGAGCATTCCGATGAATAAAGATAGAATGTGTATCATCCTCTTTGTACAATGTCTATAATTCGTTTCATTGTTTCATGATGATCACCTGACCATGTAAGAAATAATGGAGAATTTGAGAAAGACGGACGTACACCATAAATCTCATTTGGAGACCAATCACCAAAATTTACTATTATATCAGCAATACTGAAGACACCTTCCCATGAATACTCAGACATATCACGATTCTGTAAAAGAGCTGGAGTATCGATTAAAACAATAGGTGGAATTGTATTGACTGTTGTTTGAATATTTATTTTACCATTAGCTGAACGGTTTGTGAATAGCTCATAAAAGTTAGACTTTAACTCTGCGTTGGCTCCTCCAACAAGGACGACAACACATGATGGCATTATGCTACTTATATTAAGTTTAATACGAAATTCGTTTTTATTCACCTATAATGATAAATGGATCAAAGCGTTTTGGAAAAGATCCAAGATCCTCGTGTGGAAAATCATTATAACATGACATCTACGTCAAATCAATTTCCTCCTCCTGCCCATGGTGGTAGAATTCCAAATTTTAACGACTCTCAACCCACACTGGCCATGACTTATAAACCTTACAAGGAAGGTCAACCTATCCTTGGTCATGAGCCCCGTATGGATCTTATTGGTCACTTACATAAAAGTACTCCATTAAACACTGTTTTCTTCAGCAAGGAAAATATTGATGTTCTTCAGGATAAGATTGCCGAACATGTTTGGTTGATGAGCAATAAACAGTATCGTATTGATCGTCAAAGTGATGATGATTTACAAATTATTATGCGCAGTTATTATTTGATGTTCGGAGAGAACAATGATTCTCGTGTTGCCCAAGAGTTAGAAGATCTAAATCGTCGCGTTATTGGATATGCTAGCGCAAAAATTTATTCTGAATTGGAATTCTATCAATTCTATCGCAAAGATATTGAAGATTTTGCCCCTCCTATTGCCGGTCCTGTTAATACTCAAGTTTATGGTACGCGTACAGGAGAATTGAAATCATTTTTTTAGATTCAATAATGGATCTCCGTAGTTTTCACGATCAAATTTATGGAAAATATCAAAATCAGCTATATTTACTTGAGCCCACCTGGGATTCATTTCGACCTATAGAAAAAGTTGGTTGGGATGGAAAAAAATATAGTCCCGTTGATTCAAAATATAAAAAAGATTTATTAAGCGAATTTTATGGTTACGAAAGTGTAGAACAAAAGAAACTTTGTAAGAATCTAATTGAAACAACTGAACTTGAAAATGTTACTGAAATTACAGATCCTCTTCAATTTTGGAAATGGTGTGGAGAAGTAGAGGCAAAGTGGTTTCGCGACAGACCCTGTGTGTTTACAGATCAGTGCGTACCTAAAGATTGGAATCGTTACCTAAAATATTTAAATGTTCGGGCAAGAACATTGCGTAAATATCCTAAAAATCGAACAACAAAGCGTTTACTGCGAAAAGTTAGTCAAAACACTAAATGAAAGTTAATATTATATCAAACTTTCAAGCAAATACAGGTTTGAGTCAAGATTCTAATATTTTGAGAGGTATCCTTACTGCTGTGTATGGAGATAATGTTCAAATTTTTAGAGTTCCATATGTTTTTCCTCAATGCTCAGAAGCAGATGTAAATATATTTCTTGAAGTAATAAATCCGTCACTATTTTCTTATGCTCGTAAAAATATTTGGATACCAAATCAGGAATGGACTTATAAATCATGGATTCCGTACATTACAATGGTTGATGAAATTTGGGTAAAAACAACTGAAGCAAGACGATGTTTTAATGAAGCATCGAATTATAAAGCAAAAGTAAAATATATTAGTTGGAGTTCAATTGATAAGGGTTGGAATCCAGATACAATAAAGAAAGATTATTCCAAAGCTATTGTTCCAATTGGAAAAAATATATTCCGTAATCCTAAACCTATCTTTCAAGCTTATTTAAGACTAAAAAATTCTGATCTTAAAACTTATTCAGATTTACCAGTTCTTCACGTAGTCTATTCGCCTTCACATATTCAAATAACTGTTCCTACAGAAATATCAGATAAAGTTGTTGTAAAAGGTGAAGTTTTAAAGCAAGACGAATATGATGATCTCCTAAAAGAATGTGGATTATGTATTTGTACTTCGGCCGCTGAAGGATTCGGCCATGCGGTTGTAGAGGCAATGACAGTAGGTTGTAATCTACTTTTATCTCCTATTCATCCATTTGTAACTGATATTGTAGGTTCTTTACAATCTGGTGTTTATTATGGTAAAACATTACAAACGGTTAATCAAACAGAATGTATTGGTGTTCTTGTTGATACAACAGTTTCATCTATTATGGAAGCTTTAACTTTATATACTAAAACATCTAATATTGAAAAGAAAGAGAGTTCTGCTTTTATTCGTGATCTATATGAACATAATCATAAAGAATGGATTCGAAGAATGACCGATATTTTAAATGAATCGCTTGATACAACATTGCCTTCATATACATTGAAGGATGTATTTCCTAAAGAAGATAAGTTACCAGATGTCTCAATTTTAACTATTACTCGAGATCGTCGTGTTTTTATGCCTTTAGCAAAATATTCTTACATGATTCAATCATATCCCGAAGATAAACTTGAATGGGTTATTATAGATGATGGTGATGATCCAATTGAAGATACTCTTATCGGTGTTCCAAACGTAAAATATGTAAAATGTGCTCCGGGAATGACAATTTCGCAAAAGCGCAATTTAGCTGTTGAAAACGCAATGTACGATGTTATGGTAAATTTGGATGACGATGATGTGTATCCAAATAATAGTGTATTACATAGAGTTGCTATGCTTCTAAAAGACCCTGTAGCACAATGTGGATTCTGTACAACAATTCCATGTTACGATATTACTAAATTTTCATCTTTTATGAATGTTCCTCCCATGACGTTACCAATGTCAGAACGTGTTTCGGAAGCTACTTTAGTTTTTACTCGTAAATTTTGGGAGGAAGGTGGATTCGATGAAAAAATTCATATCGGAGAAGGTAACGCATTTATACACGGTCGTGAGCAAATGTGTAGAGAACTATCGCCTCAAGATGTTATTGTAAGTTTAATTCATCCAAAAAATACTTCATCAAGAAAGACTCCTGTTTTAGAAGAACCGAATGGATGTCATTATGGATTTAATGAACAGTTATTTGCTATGGTTACACAAATTGGCGAGGAAATTAATACTTCATGCCAAAAAGAGATCGTCGGCGGTGAGACTTCTTAGTGTGGCGACGCTTGCCGCCCATGTGATAAGCACCACCAGTTTTTACAGGAGGGACAACTACACCAGGGGCCTCCTTATCAGTAACAACCTTATCGGCAGTCACCTCACCGGCGGCACCACCGCGCATCTTTAGACCCATCTTCTTGAGCATCTTGCGAACAGTCTTCTTCTTAACCACGCGGAGCTTCTTGTGGGAGCGTCGCTTACCACCAATTAGAGATGTTACAGGGGCAGAGTTACCAGCAGAGCCATTAACAGGGATGAATCCTTCCATTTTTATACTTAACTAAAGAGAAATTGTTTAGGCGCTACAGGAAAGACAAGTGGGGTCAACTGTGAATTTTTGCGCAGATGAAGCTGCCTTTGTACGCAAATAGTAACAACCTGTCTTCAAACCTTGCTTCCAAGCAAACATATGCATTGATGTAATCTTAGCATACGTGGGTTCGGCAAGGAATAAGTTAAGAGATTGAGATTGACAAATAAATGGGGCTCGATCTCGAGACATTTGAATAAGAATCTTTTGAGGAATTTCCCAAACAGTCTTAAATAATTCACGTATGTGAGCAGGAATCTCTTTGATGTTAGCGATACTACCATTCTCTGCCATAATTTGAGTTCGAATATCAGATGTCCATAAATTTAGCTTCACTAATTCTTCAACCAGATACTTGTTTACCATCATAAAGTCACCTGAAAGCACGCGACGAGTGTACAAATTAGAAGTAAATGGTTCAAAGCACTCGTTATTACCTAAAATTTGAGAAGTAGAAGCTGTAGGCATTGGAGCTACAAGTAATGAATTACGAACTCCTTTTATTACTCGCTTCTCTAATGACTTCCAATCAAGATTTGTAGTAGGTTGTTCATTCCAAAGATGATATTGAAGTTTACCTTTCGACATAGGAGATCCGTCAAATGTAGAATATGGTCCAATGGGTTCACCAACTGGAATTACACGCCACGAATCAGTAACCTCTTCACTTCGATCACAACTTGCCGTTAAAGATGCGAAATAGATATTTTCAAAGATTTCACGATTTAGTTTAGCTGCCTCTATAGATGTCCATGGTAATTTTAGCATAGCAAATACGTCTGCTAATCCTTGAACACCGATTCCAATAGGTCTATTCTTCATATTTGAAGTACGACATTTCTCAGTAGGATAGAAGTTCTTATCGATTACAATATCTAAATTTCGAGTTAGAATTTTAGTATATTCTCTCAATTTTTCAAAGTTAAATTCACCATCCTCAACAAATTGTGAAAGTGCTAAACTTCCAAGGTTACAAACTGCTGTTTCATCTGGAGATGAGAACTCCATAATTTCTGTACATAAATTTGAACTTTTAATGGTTCCAAGATTCTGTTGATTACTCTTTGAGTTGGCAGCATCCTTGTAACAAAGATATGGTGTTCCGGTCTGAATTTGAGAGTCTAAAACCATTTGCCATAGTTTTTGAGCAGGCATTGTCTTGCGACCTTTTCCAGCTGCCTCATACAATGTATATAGCTTTTCAAACTCTTCACTGTGACAATCGTCCAAACCAGGACATTCACGGGGACACATTAATGTCCAATTTTCATTCTTCTCTACACGCTTCATGAACAAATCTGGAATCCATAGTCCATAGAATAGATCACGAGCACGATCTTCTTCTGCTCCCTGATTCAATTTGAGACGTAGAAAGTCTTCAATATCTGCATGCCAAGGTTCGAGATAGATAGCAAATGATCCATTACGTTTTCCTCCTTGATTAACGTATTTTGCTGTATCGTTGTAAACTTTGAGCATAGGAACAATTCCAGTTGATTCTCCATTAGTTCCATTAATTCTTGAACCTCTTGCTCTTACATTGTGAATTGAAAGACCAATACCACCAGCCCATTTTGAAATTTGAGCACATTCGCCAAGCGTTTCATAAATTCCTTTAATGGAATCTTCAGCCATATTCGCTAGAAAGCAAGATGAAAGTTGTGGATGATCTGTTCCTGAATTGAAGAGTGTTGGAGTTGCGTGAATGAAATATCCTTGCGATAAAGCATCGTATGTCTCTTTTACTCGTTCATAATTATCTTCATGTAATTGAATAGCTACACGCATCCACATATGCTGTGGACGTTCAATAACAACACCATTCTTTCTAAGAAGGTATCCTCTTTCTAACGTCTTAAATCCAAAATAATCAAACATGAAATCACGTCTATAATTAATCATTGATTCAAACACATTGCTATGTTTACAAACCAAATCATGATACTTTTCACTAATAATTTCATCTTCATGATATAGCAGTTCTACACATTCTAACAAACTAGAAGGAGTATTTTTTTGGTGATTATCGATTACAATACGAGCAGCAAGCTTACCATAATTAGGATGACGGCGAGCTTGCATCATAGCAGCTGTTTCTGCAGCAAATTCATCTAACTTAGAAGTGGCCATATCATTTTGTAACTGGCTACAAACCTTTAGAGCTACATCATCTGGGTTTACATGATCCAATCCATCTGATAGTTTACGTAAGCGTTGTAGAATTTCATCAAAAGAGACCGGAACACGTCTTCCATCGCGCTTGATTACGTAAATATGATCCATATTAGTTGTCATTCTATATACTGATATTCCGAGAATCCGTTGTCGATTAAGTCGAAGCGAGTTTAACAGAAATATGCATAGATTGTAATTCTTGAATTGTTAACCTTAATGCGTAAGGAACTGTTAATGTTGTAACTTCGGTATCTTCTGCGGCATCCATTTGTCCTGTCTCAGGTTGAAATAGAAACTCTGCTTTGTCAGAGCGTTCCATTAAGCTTTCATTCAAAAATTTAGAAATTCCATGAGAAACTAATACATCACGTTCCATTTCTCCAATACGCAATCCACCTTCATTAGCACGACCTTCTACAGGTTGATGAGTAAGTAACTTTTTAGGTCCTGTTGATCTGGAATTAATTTTATCTTCGGTCATTAACTTGCTTCGAATGTAATAGGTAGGTCCAACAAAAATTTCAGATTCCATCATATAACCTGTTTGACCATTATAAAGTATTTCATGACCATATGGATGATACCCTGCTTTAAGTAAAAGTTCTTTTGTTTCACCTACACGATTCTTATTGGTAAAAGGAGTTGAATCAGATAAAGCACCCATTTGAACACCTAACTTTGTAGACATCATTTCAATAAATTGACCAATTGTCATACGAGAGGGAAACGCATGAGGATTTACAATCATATCGGGAACAAGACCATTTTTAGAATAAGGCATATCTTCGGTCATAACTCTCATACCACATGTACCTTTCTGACCATGTCTGGCAGAAAATTTATCACCTAAAACTGGAATACGGTGTTCAGATACTCTTATTTTTACACCGTGTAATCCTTCTGGTGTTGTATAACGATAAACCGCATCTACGATTCCGTGCTGACCCTTTTTAGGAGTGTATGATTTATCTTGATATCCCGTAACTTGTCCAGACGCACCCATAACAGGAACAACAATTCCAACAAGTACAGTATCCTCTGTTACATGTGATCCTTGCTTAATAATACCATCGGCATCCAATAGCTCATATGAAATATCACGTTTAGGAATTACAATATCTTTGAATTCTGAATTTGTTAGAATGTTAGCAAATTGAGCATGTGGTAATGTAAGAGGATTTACATCTTTATCCGGTGTCATATAACGTCCAACCATTTCTTCAGTGACATCATATGAATGGTAATAAGTTGTATGAAACATTCCTCGCTGTAGAGACGATTCATTAAGAAGAATAGAATCTTCTTGATTGTATCCCGAATAAATAGCTAACGCAACAATTGGATTTTCAGCATAAGGCATACAACCTACAATATGAGGTGTTGTCCATGTTTGTGACAAAGGACGCTGAGCATAATTTAACCATGTTGAAATCGTATCAAACCGTTTATTAAAAGCTGTATTAAACCATGAACATGCTTGCTTAACTTGCTGACAACTGAACATATTACGTGGAGCCTGATTGAAATCTGAATTAGGAACTATACTGGCAGAAGCAGAAAATATAGCCATTCCATGAATTTCAGACTGTAAAGTCTTTGAAAAAGGTTCCATCGAAATACGTATACTTTCAGTTTCTTGTGCGTCAACATAGTCCATTAACTTAGATGTTAATCCGTTCCATGTTTTTTCCTTCAAAACATCAGATGGTGTAATATCTTCACGATAAATTGGACGACATGGCCTTCCAGCATCTGTAAAAATTATATACGTATTTGAAATTCTGCTCCAACATAAAGAAATATGTTTATGAATTTCTTCATTTCTTCTCTTTTTTAGAAGCATTGAATGAAATGATTCTGTATCATTTTCAATAACTCCAACCAGATCAGAATTTATAAACAATTTTGTCCATTTTACATTCCAAGTTGATGGATGAATATCTGACAAATTTGAAAATGATTTAAATGTTTTTACATGTTTCATAATTTCAGAAATAGGAGTAGCAGTGGATAGTGAGCAAAATAATGTAAATGATTTGATCATTCCAATATTGCCTCCATCTGGGTTATCAGTAGGACATAGTAAACCCCAACTACTTGAGTTAATACGACGAGGTTCTACAAGCTTTGTACCTTTATCCATTTGAAGATTAATACGACGCATATGGGCAATGGTTCCTATGTAAGAGAATCGACTGAGTTCTTGTGAAACGCCATCTTTACCAGCCCATTTTCCCTTAAATGATTTTTCAAGTCCTAATAAAAATTCACGAGATTGCCAGTAGTAGCTGATTTTCTCTGGCTGAATAAGATCAACAAGTTTGTTTCCAGCGTACGTTTGTCTTTCGAATTCAATACGACTATCAAGTTTTACTGTCATGTTTTTTGAAACTTCTTTAAAAATTCTCCTGAACTCCTGAAAACATAGATCTCCTCCAGCATCAATACGTTTGAATCTAAAATGATCACGATTATCTGGTTGTTCAATTTTTAGTGAAACATTCATTGCGATTTTTAACATATGTCCCAACAAATACGCCTTTCGTCGATAGAATGATGATGTAGATTCTCCTTCTATCTTTTCGCAGTGAGGAAAGAGAGATTCATACAAATTTACAAACACAGCTCCATTGCTACGTGTACGAGTTTGACGTTTTAGAAAGAGCAAATCGGGATCCTGATCTTGTTCCTGTTCTTTAGCCATTTCTTGACGAGTAAACTTTTCATGCGATAGAATAAGTTCGAGAAAAAGACCATCATACAAAGATCTTTCTTCTTCATTTGTTCCACATAATGTTATATCGTAAATGTCTTGATGTGTAGTAATTCCTAATGAATAAAATACACTTAACAAAGGAACTGGTTTATTGAATCCAGGAAGTGTAATTACGCATAATCTGTTTGTAGAAAAGTCACCGTAATCAGAAACCTTTTTAATTTCATCTGGATCGTCAGATTTCTTATTTGCTGGAGGAATGACTAAAAAGTGAGAATAAGGACCACGAGTACCATCTTCAGATATACATCGAATTCCTGATGTATATTCGTATTTTTCAGCTTTTGTAGAATCGACAATTTTATCCTGAATTTGTTTTTCAGTTAAACTACGCTTTTGTTCTTCATCTGGAACTTGAATGCGCTTGCTAGCATAGAACATGTTATCACCAAGACGCTCCTGTGATAAAAGGACCTTTTCGGCACCTCCAATGATAAAATATCCACCTAATTCAAAATTACATTCCCCTGCGTCATATAACTGTTCAGACGTCATCGATGAAAGATAACATAAGCTACTTTTCAACATCAAAGGAATTTTTCCAAGAAGTACATTTTCAAATTTCTTTGTAGTTGTTTGATTTCCAATAACAAAGTCAATTTCCATTCCAACACGAATTTCAAGTGAATAGGTTTTATTGGAAAGACGACACATGTGAGGGAGAACAGCATTGCCAAATTCATCAACTGGTGGTAAGTAATTGATATCGTCGCTATCTTTTCCACCTACATAAATGTGAATAAATCGACTATCAGACAATGTTAACGTAATTGGATTAGACGCCTTAATGAACACAGGAATTTTTGTGGTCAAAAGATCACGATACGAATCCAAATGATGACGAACTAACGGATTAGTCGTACTATCAAAAAATGTTTGAAATACGTGTCGTGCGATGTCCATTCTCTTGTAGTTAATAAAGAATGAACTTTGTTGTACTTTTACTACTGGTTGTTGTGTTTACACTACTGTTGATAGTAATAGCAAAATATGGTTTGGGTGTTCGTATCGAAATACCTACAGTTTCTAACCAAATGTCACAATGTCCAGATCGATGGAGCTTCAATAGTACAACAAAAATGTGCGAACCTTCCTACAAGACTCATTGTCTACCATTTACACCCACATTGACTACTGCGGCTGCGAAATGTAATTTAGCTAGAAGTTGCGGTACAGATTGGTCTGGAGTTTGTAATTAAAAATTATATTGCGTAATTTCATTTTAGACAATTAGACTCGTAGTAAAGTAATGTATTCCGAAGTTTATAGACCCAGTAATTTTAGAGAAGTAATTGGACATACAGAAGCAAAAGATATTCTAAGAAATTATTTGAATTCTAATTTTTCAAAAGCTGTATTTTTAACAGGTCCACCTGGAATAGGTAAAACTACTCTTGCTTTATGTGCTGCTAAAACGTTTGATTTTGAACCATTGGAGATTAATGCGAGTAGAAGTATTCGTAGTTTTGATGATGTAGAAAAAATTAAAGACGCGTGTCGTTCAACTGTAACTATCGAATCATTTTTGAGAGGTGAAAAATCACGAAAAACATGTGTTATTTTGGATGAAATTGATGGCTCAGATCCACATGCTCAAGGTAAGATTATCAATTGGATAAAAGACACAACACGAAAAGTTCCAGTTATTTGTACTGGAAATGAGATACCTACATTGTTCAAACGCAACACTGAAACTATTGAAATTGTAAGATGTTTTCCACCCAGAGCTTCTGATTTGGAAGGTATGTTTAATAATGTTGACGTTCCAACAGTTTTGAAAGAATGCCAATACGATGTTCGAAGAATGTTAAATCATTTACAATATGGTATTTCAGATAAGATTCCTAAATTTAATGTTCCTCCAACTGGTCTTTCTATTGAAAAGACATTCATTCTACGTCAGAAGATGTTTGATTTACGGGACCCATTGCTCGAATGTCATGTCTACAAACCGGACATCGTACACTTGTCTGAAACCAAGTAGATAAGCATGTACGATGGTATATATGTCCACAATGTCGAATACGAACTAATTCTCCATCGATTGATTCTTGACAAATTGCACAGTTATTAGATTGACTATTGGTAGTTTCATATGTAACAGCATTAGTAATTTGCGTATTTGTAGGAACTACTGGAACTGGATCAGAAAAATTAGGCACGGTTCTGTTATCACCAACTCTAATATATGCTGTCACTGTTGAATCTCGTGTATATGAAGTATGAAGTCTATTTAAAAGATTAATATATGCGTATTCATTTATCAACATGTTATTCAAAACCAATGTACGATTTTGATGTGGTACCATGTTTAAAGTTCGTTGAAAAAGTTGATTACGTCCATTGATTAAATCAATTAAAATATCTACAGTCGGATCACCGTTTGATTGAATATCTTCTTCGTCTTCCATTACATAGTTAATGTACGTATTTGAAAATGGGTTTTATCGTCTAATATAAGCATCCATTGGTCCACGTTTATGTTTCTTTAAGTATTGAGCACCCATGAATAGAATATCATCCAACTGTTTCTCCTTATAATCCAGAATTTTCAAAGTCGCTTCTTCTTCTGTCATCGTTTCCATATACTCGCTCATCAATAACTTATAATTGTGTTTAGGCTTATAACCATCCAATTGCTCAATTGCCAACGCAAATAGTTGAGCTACTGGTTTTTGTACCTGATTTGTGATATAAAATTCCGTATCAGGAGCAAGATTTCTCTCTTTTACGTAATCAATTTGTTCAATTCGTTCACCTTGTTTTTTAGCATCACGTTTATCTTTTATATAAATGTAAGCCAAACGATCACCTACTTGAGGTTTATTACCTGCGTCTCTCTCTTCCATTCGATCAGCCAGAACACGATGTGCTATTTGTCCAGGATTTTTGTAATCATCGCGTAACTGCTTAGTAATTACATATTTCTCAAGTGGAATCTTATTTTGTAAAATGTCAACCAACATTTCTTTTACAAATTCTTGTGCTTTTCGAATATCTCTATGTTCCATCAGAATATCAAGAGCTCCTCCAAACACATCTTTTACAATTGGAGCATTATCACGTCGTTTAAGAGCTACACCCATAGTCATGCGTTTACATTTGTGAATATCATCTTCATATTTCATTCCTACATAACGCTTACGGCAGAATAGAATGAACGGAAATAATGTTTTTTCATATTCAATTTTATGAGCTGCTCGACACTGACTTGTAATTGATTGAGCTGCTTTCTTACCAAGTTCAATTGATTCGCCCAAATCTTTAGTTGGAAACTTGATGAATATAGAATCTGTATCTCCGTATATAACTTCAGCATTAAACTCATTTTCAACTACAGATTTTGCGAATTGAATACGTTCACGACCCGCAGCAGTTGTACATGCGGCCACTTCTATCTTTCGAATTGGAGAAGTTTTACTACCTGCCTGACCATATACTGAATTAGCTACAACTTTATAAGCTAATTGAAGTCCATTCAATACCGCTTTTTGTGCTTCATCTTCAGTCTTTTCCATAATTTTTCGTGTTTCCTTTCGTTTCTTCAATAGAATGTCCAATGTAAGAGGAAGTAGACCAATCGTTCGCTTATCATCAGTAGGTTGTGCAAACCCGCAGGTTACTCGACCAATTGATTCACCATCATCATTGTGAACATCGTAACTGATTTCATCAATTTTATATCCATTATTACGAAATTCTTCTCCATCAGTTCCTTCTTGTCTAATCTTTTTACCATTCATGTTAAATTCTTTCACATAGACCAATGTGTCTGGAGAAAGATTAAATGCTATCATATTCGATGGATAAAGAGAATTGAAATCTAAAACAGATATCGGTTGATCAAGATACATTCCAATTTTAGGAGGCAGAACAATTGCGCCTTCATATGAACTATCTCCTTCAAATCCTTCCTGAGTCATAATAATTTGATTACGCTTGGATGCGTTATAAACTACAGCGGAATAGATCTTAATTCCTTGTCCTCGCAGAAATATATATGTAATTGGAACACGACATACATCTGCCATTCCTCTTGCGTTCACTAACGTATCTAATTTAGCCATCACTGTAAGAACAAGATCACAATCCTGAACACAGTACTTTGCTATTAGAGCACGTTGGTCCGGTGTCCCGTGATGAGAAGCAAATATATCTTTAGGACCTACATCATCCTTACCGAAACACCATTCCATATTCTTAATATCATCAAATGTACACGAATAGTTATGTTCCTCCAATTCCACAATAAACTTTTTAGGAAATACTTCAACTACTTTAAATTTCTTTCCATCTGCGTATGGATTAATAGTATTTCCAACAACATCAAATCGTACAAGATTTCCTACAAACAGTCCTCGTGTATTTTTTGTATGAATTTCATATTGACGAGTCTTTCCACCACTAATAATTACAATATCAGATACCTTATCACGTAAGAATGTTGATGCTACATTATCAAGTTTGTATGAATCTAAATTCTGTTCACGTCTAATACTCAACAGCAAATCAATTGTCATACGACCAGGCATTTCAATGTATCGAACAGCAAACTTACCACTAGCAAGTTCAAATGTCTTCTTTTCAGTCTTGACATAATCATCTTTTCCTCTTCCCCATTGTTTTGCCACAATTCTACCAAATTGAAGATTTACGCGATTGTATTCAGCTCGTTCTGCGATATAACCATCATCAAAACCAAATGTATTGTAACCGCAAAGAATGTCTGGATTTTCACTTTTAATCAAAAGTTCAAATCGTAGAAGAAGATCTTTTTCAGTCTTACAGGATATGTATTTTACAGTTGGATCTTCAGACGGTGTACAATCACCAATAACAAGAACATAACGATCTTCTGATTTTAACAAATCGTCACTCCAACGTAAACTTACACCAATTTGAATAATTTCATCCAATGGATTAGATGCGACAGGAAACATTCCTGATTCGGAATAGACTTCTAAATCATATGATGCTACAAGTAACGGAATTGTAATTTTTGAATCTGGAATAATTCCTGTAAAATTTACACTATAACATACATCAACGTTCATATCTTCATCTGGTTCAATACGTTCTCCTTCAAATTTAAATGGAGAAGCTGGACTGATATCTAAAATGTGAAACAAACGTAGCAAAGGTGGTAAATTGGTTTCATAAATTAATCGATCTATGTTTTTAGCAGCTCTTGAAGCACATTTAAATAACCACATAGCATGTGAGATCACTTTCCAAACTTTGATAGTATTTAGACCGGCAAAACCATTCATAGCATCAAGTTTTGATTCTTCTACCAGTCGAAGATCAGTAAAAGAAAGCTTTTTATCACTCGAATCATTATATGCCTTTTCAAGTTTTGCCTTTATAGAAGGAATTGTATCACCCTCCTTATGTTGAATGTAAAAGTACGGACAAAATCCTATTATACGTACTCTTCCAATTTCACCATCTTCATTTCGACCATATGTGTCTACAATATATTTACCTTTATCGTCTGATTCAATCCAATCACAAGGTTGGAAGAATACCATGTTAAATTAATTATAGTATTGTTAATAGTTATTCGTTTTTTATATAACTGTTTGTGTAAAGAGATGGCATCAAACGCTGGATTACCTCAATTTTATGCGAATACTCGACAAGGTGAGGAACCTCGTCATCTAAATCCTGATACAAGCTCAATGTTTCCATTTTTTCCTTCTGCTTCTGCGCCACCTATTTCCGACTTTCGCGGAATGGTCCCTCGTGGAAACTTTGGAAATACCAAGGAAGGTGGATCTGGAATTGATACACATACCGATCTACTTTGGGGAGCACCTGGTACTGCTCGTACTAAGGGACCTAAACAAGTTTTTGCGCGTCCATTCGCAACTACACCTTTCTTAGGTATGGGAACTATCGAAGGAATTGATGACCAAAGCCGAGTTATGTTTGGCCATTCGACAGCAAATCGCAAATCGATTCAAACTGTTACTGACAAACAGTTTCCTGTTTTTCAACCTCTTCTTCCAGAACGGGAAGCTGACATTCCTGAGAATAATTATTTTGTAGAACCGTTTCTAAGAGGTGGGTTGGTGTCAAGACTGATTCCTCGCGTTCGCGTCGACTTAACGAAGTAGAAAATTGATTAATTGTTGAATCGGGTCTTTCATCCATTTTTTTATCAAGTTCTTTCATAACTTCACGAATCTTTTTAATTTCTTCTTGAGTTTCATCCATCTTAGGCTTCTTTTTAACAGGCAACTCTGTTTTAAAAAGAATTTTATCAACCGCTAACGTAACATCTCCGGTTTCGTTAAAAGCTTCGGTAGCCATTTCATAATTACAACCTGTAAGTGTACAAATCATATCAACTGATTCCGACATATTTTATTGTTTCAAAGTAAATAACATGAAGATATCTTTCATCGAAGAATTATGCCCTCCTGCGTTGCTATATTTAATTTATAGTACAATCCATGTTGCGCTCGACCTCTCTTTGGGTCTCTATGCCACTGCGGGTATTAAATTAATCATGGCTCTTGCGGGTGTCGTTATCCTTGATTCTCTCTGTAGTGTTGAATTGGGTGTTGTCTCGTGGGCTATAATTGTAACTCCATTCATTATGGTTGCTCTCGCTTCATCTATTTCATTAGGTTTGGGTCTTGATCGTATGTTGGAAAATTCTATACGTGAAACATTTCTTACTGGCGATAACTTGAAAAATCGCGATAAACTTGTTACAACACTGAAGAATCAGGATGCGTTACCACTTCCAAGCACAAGTATATTTTAAAATTATAATATGATTCTTTATCAAATTTATTTGAAATTGTTTTTTTTCAAAAATATTATTCGAGATATTTTTTGTCCTATAACTCAAAGGCAATATATACAGATAAAACGAAAAAAGGTTCCATGGCTTTGGATTGGTGCTGAAATTAGACCTGGAAAGTTTCTGAGTGTAACTGATATCATAAATTCTACTATTGAAATAGGTAGTAGAGTAGATATTGAATTTTTAGAAGAAGCAACTGGTTTTAAAGATATTATTTCATGGAAATACTTAGATGCCCAAACGTTAAAAGAAGAAGAATTCCCTCTAATCGGAATAGTAATAGAGGAATGATACCCGACATTTCTGAAATAAGAAAAAGATTAAGACCTGAGCAGACAGTTCATTTTGTGCTGTATCCTCAGAACTATTTTGAAATCGCAGAAGAGTTTATTCGTCTTCAAGCGCTTTTTATTAAGGAAACATTGTTTGAAAAAATTTCACTATGGGTTGAGATGATTATAAGTCCATTGTTATCAATCTGTTTTTCTTTATACAGTGGAAAGCCTCCTAGTTTTTTTACAATGATGGGATTACAAAAGTGTTTTCAATTGTGGCAAGAATGGTTTGAGTTTAAAAGATTAGCAAATGTTGTACGCGAATGGACGAATATTGTTCGTTCTATTGGCGGACCTTTTATTTCAACAAATAATTCTAAATACCATATTTACGTGTATGCTGATGGAATGCAGAGAATTCATAATTCTTTATTGAAGAGGAGGAGCCTCACCAAAGAAAGTGCTAAACGTCTTTAGAAGTTCAGCTCCTTGCTCAATTGCCGGCTTCATTTCAGCTAAAGAACCCATTAGTTCTTTTTGTAAAGAAAGAAGTTCTTTTGTATCGCGACGCATACCACCAATTTGCTCTGGGCTTAAATTACGGTAAGCATGTAGAATTGTACTACCAATGTCTACATGTGGATCATCAGTTTTAGGAGGAGCTGGATCGGGATTCTTTTTAGGCTCTTCTTCTTCATTTTCAAAGTTCTCCTTCGTAACCATACATATCAAATAAATAACAGGAATCCCTAACAAAACTGAAAATGTATGATTCATATCGAGACCATGTTTACCAACTAAATAAGTTAAAACAACCCAGACGATCATAGAACCCAACTGTCTCTGAACGAGATATACAGAAATCAGTACAAATAAAACTCCGGCGACAAGCGTATCCATTATTTAGATTAAAGAATCAAATTTAATGAGCACGAACAAAGCTATCATATCCACTTCCTGGTTGTGCGCCTTTGTTATTCCAGTCACCGTAAGCAGGAGATCCAACGCCTCCCTTAGTGTTTACACCAACAACATCCATAATACCTCGTGATCCAGTTCCTTGATAGCTAGCCGATACAGCACCGTATCTTGAACCACCACGCTGCTTACGAGTGGACTTACGAGTACCCTTCTTCTTGCGACTAGCACCAATCATTGAATTTCCACCTCGCCGACTGATGGCATAATCTCCCATTTCTGAACCAGCTGACCATCCCATAGCACCTGGGGCAATAGCTCCTGACGCACCATAAAATCCACCTTTCATAGTACGTTTTGTACCACGTTTATGTTTTGTACGTCGTTGTGTCTTGTGTCCTTTACGGTGCATTTACTCTATTATGGGAATGTTTTCTACGAGTTTCCAAAACTCACCAACTTTTATACATTTACAATCAAAGTCATCTCCCTTTGAACGCAAAAAGAATGATGTTTTTATATCAGGAACCTTTAAGAAACCACTAAAAGGAACACTTTCATAACAATCTGGTAGGCTCATTTTTAAAAAGTGAACCATTTTTGAATTATCACGTTCAACAAAATATCCTGTTTTTCCCATATCTAATGGATGTTCTTCGTGACCTTTAATATTAGTTTCTGTAATATCTGATTTATGAATAAACTTTATAGTACCTGGAATATGTGATGTAAACATCGGTAAAAATGTTTTCAACCATTTATAACGTTGTTCAAAGGTTGATGCGGCAAAGACACAGTTTGAATTATAGATCCAAATATCTGAAATTACGAATTCAAATGGACTAATTTTTTCAGCTCTAAAAAATGTATCGCCACAAATACGTTCATCTACAATACAAGCAACACGTTTACAATCTGTATTTGTTACCCATAAACAAGTTGGAACTTTGTTTTCATAAGTTAAAATTAGCCATCCCGAAACCCCATTTGTTTGTGGAACTTGAAACGTTTTAAGTCCCTGCGGGACGGGTTTCTTGAAGACCAGCCGGAAGTTCGGGGTCCAATCGTAGAGAGTCTGAAGCCGATTTGCGAGGTTCATATTCGGGTAATTGTATACTTGGCGGTGGCTGTGTTAAAGCAACCGGAGGAGGTTGATAAAGTTCAGGTTGAGGGGCAAATTGAACTCTTGGTTGTACAGGTACATCGCGATAAATAATTTTTGGCTCTGGAGGATACAACATTCGCGTTACAAAAAATGTAGCCACTTGAAGAAATGCCATTACCAAAACTGTAGAAAGAGCTGTATATACAAGATCGGTTATTTCCATTCTCGCTTTATTCAACCAAAAGGTTTCTTGTGACTGATCAAAGACGCAATGGATTCAGAGGTTGTCGAGCAAAAGATTGAAGAACTAAAGGAAAAATTAAATGATAAGTTGGATGAAGTGATAGTTAATGTTGAAGAGAAAGCATCTGAGGTAACAGATGCGGTTCTTGATAAGACACAAAATGTTGTAGCGGATGCTACCGAAAAAGCATCCAATGCGGTTGTAGCTGCGATTGAAGCTAATTCAACTGTTCAAAAAATTGAAGATCTAATTGAGTCAAACTCTCAGGCAAAAGCTGTGGTTGACAGTTTAGAATCTGCGTTTGTTAAAGAAGTAGATGGTCGTGTTTTCAGTTGTGGATGTTTTGGTTGGCTGTTTTCACTGAAAATAACTCGTCAGAATAAGAAGACACTTCCCGCCACTTCGTCTCCGAAAACCGATACAGATCAACCTCTTCCGAGTACTCAGGTATCGGAATGGTCCCCTCCCAAGACTCCTGTTCCATCTTCGTAACTTTGTTATCAATAAAAAAACGTCTTCTGATACGTAATTCCGGTATATAAGTCCAACCATCCGAACACCATAAAATATTAACACGTTGAATAGGAATATCAGTTATAAACTTATAAGTATAGTGTTTTATTTCCACTTCCATTATTTACAAATGTTGGTTTAACAGGTAAGCCCATTTTATGACGCAATTCATCGCAGTGTTGAACAATTTCTGCGAGAATAACAGTATCATATAACGAAGAATGAAGAGAAGATGAAATTGGTTTACGATGAAACGCAAATTCATACAATTCACTTAATTTTGGCCAACGGTATCCCCACTGTCCTTGAAGTTTACATAAATCAGTTGATAACATCATTGTACATTTTCGTTTGTAAAGGGTATCGTTAACTTTCATTCCAAGATCCCAATGATAAGCATTCATGAGAACGTTGAAATCAAATTGTATATTATGAGCAACTAAATAGTCATACGACTCTCTTGAAAATTGTTCCATTACTTCACTCAATGGTGATCCTTTTAACATAGCTTTTTCGTTTGTAATTCCATGAACTTTAGTTGCCTCTAATGGAATAGTCCAATTGATAGGTTTAACAATGAATGAATTTTTTGATTCAATTTTATTAGTATCTGCGTCTAACACAACCCAAGAAATGGACACAATGTGAGGCCAATTGTTAGGTTCCTTTATTGCCTGTTTATTACGATCAACTGGAAGACCAGTTGTTTCTGTATCGAAAATTAATAACTTCATTTTATTACTTTAAATTTATATATCTAAACTTAATCCGTTTTATGAAGAACTCATTAGATAGTATGTTACCAATCCAAACACAACTGAATGAACAATTAGTCCATAGTTTGTAGGGCACCCCGACTCTGCTATCTTAAACAAGTATGTCATTGATGGGGCAATGGAGTGTACAATGCCACCAATTAGACTGTCGACCATTTTATAGGTAAATGGAGAACTCACAACGAAAAAAAGAAGAGCGGAAATAACCGAAGCTTGAAATTTACGACTGAACATTATTATTATCATAATATTTTAAACGGGCGGCCCTAAGTTCTTCTGGACTTTTAGGAATAATTTTTTCTTCTTGAATTATATTTCCATCTAATTGACACATAGCAGTCCACTCTTCTTTTGTAATGTTTTGAAATGTTTTTAAGCATAGAGAAATATCTTTAGGTGTTTTCTTACCCATATGACGAGTATAATCGCAAGTTGTCATAACAATATATTTTTCATATGGTCCAGATCTCATACATAGCGCATAAAATGTAGAAAGTTGTTTCCATGTAAGAACATTCTTTTTAATTGATACATGTTTCTTATATTTACATTGAACTGCTATAAACTTACCTTTGTGTTGACATATGATATCGATTCCAAAATCTTGGCGTTTCAAATTAAGTTGATCTAAAATTTCAGCTGGAACATCTTCAAGACGCCATACAGTATCATATTTTTTTACAAATTTGAGATATAGTACACAAAACTCTTCAAAGATATCTCCTCTTATTTTCTTATTCTCACGCGTTCGCATTTCAGTAAACGTGTGAGCAGGTTGTTCATACCATTTTTGACATTCAGAAAGAAACTCATCGAACAAATTATGCGGAGTTCTCAGCAAAATTTGATGTAATACTTCTTTCATGTTTCTGTTCATTTAGTGTTTAGTTATTTTTATTTCGTTTTCCATTACTTACGAAGCCTTAGCTTCTGTAAAACAGTGCCCACGTTGTAGAAAACGAGAAGAGCACCAAGAACAGTGTAGACCACTGTGGTAGAATCACGAGCACCCGCCATTAACTTGGGGATCTCCTGGGTTAGGAGATAGATACCGAGGGCAACGAACAAAAGCTTGAGTAAAAACTTGAACATTTTATACTCTTAACTTAAGAAAAGTTCTAGAACTTAATGAAACCCTCCTTGTTCATGAAATAGTACGCAATACAAGCGCCAGCAAATAAGTTTAGAATAGCATGAGAACGCATGGCTGGAATTCTAAGCATATAAGCATGTGACGCAAACACGATGGCGATGCCAATGTAATAAAAGATTAGATGGATGTCCATTTATATTAGGAAAATGTCTTTTTTGTCTGAATAATGGCAAGTATCCATTGAGGAATATTGACAACGACGTTTTGAACAGTTGCTAAATCGTGAGGAACAGGAGAATGTATATCGATCGTTGTACTTTCGCAAACGAGAACGATCGCACTAATTAAAAAACATAAACGAGTTTTTTGTAGAGAAGGATTCCAACGCAAACAATGAAGTTTAAAAATAGCATCAATGTAGGGTGCTAAAACTCCAGCTTGAACTGATTTTTTAGAAGCATCAATTACAGCATCCCAAAGCATCCAAATAACTAAATTTGAATAACTTTGATCCGAGTAAGGATTCGTTCTTGACGCACAAATAAGGGGTGTTTTATTTTGTTTCTTAAACTGACTTGAGTACTTTAGAATCCATGCGCACCAATAAAGAGCACGTGTTAAATCTCTTGTTTCACCCCTTAGGCAATAAACAAGTTCGTTGAATGGAATATAAATTTCAAGTGGGTCATCATTTTTTACCAATTCACGACCATAATTTGCCGATGGTGATTTCAAATTTTCTGTAATAGTTAATTGATTAAAATCATGTTCTGGTTTAATTTTAGGCATACTTGGTAATTTATGTTTACGACAAAGTGCTAATGATGCTGCTGTTTCACAAATAATGTTTCTAACTTCTGGATTATTACGTATATCTGTCATATGTATGGTTGAATATTGTGCCTCATAAGGAGCAAATTTTTCATACATCTTGATCAAATATAAAAATGAATTAGGAGCTGCTCGATTAATATGAAGAGCGGCAGATTCAAATAGAGTTTGCCACATTGAATGAACTAAACCGGAACAAAGAAGTTCAAGAGCCCAATAACAAGCATAATCAGCGTGACCTAATTTTATATTCTCATTTAAAACTTTATAAACATGTTGTCTTAGATGTCCTGAAAATGTAAATTTCTGGAAATCTACTACGGATCTCGAATCAATAACGTTCATTACATTCTACCTTTTTTGAAAAATTAATAAAAGTAACTCACTATTTTCTTTGTTTGTAATTATTTAATGCAATTACATATTGCATCGGATGTTTAGTGGGTCTACTTTTTGTTTTATAACCTAACCATTTGAGAAGATTACTTCGAAATGAATCTATACACGACATTATTTAGTAAATATATAAGATACTCACATCTTTATAAACGCGTCTGTATTCATCAAATTGCTACTAACCAATTCACCAGGTAATGTACCAACTTGAATACCGGCTTCTATATCATTTGATGTTAATTCTCCTTTAAGAATAACATATTGACCTTCATTGACAGGTGGACTTCTAGTTGTTAACCAATTTTGAACTACTTGTTTATCCTTTACAAATTCAACATCTCCAGATGCCGTAAAATCATATTTTACATCAAAATCGTCTAAAGTTTTAGGCCAAGAACAGTTTGATTGTCTTTCATAAACTGTAATTGTTTTATTGATATTTTCTTCAAGAATTTTAGCAGTTAGATGTCTGAATCCAAAAAGACTAACAGAATACAATGGAAGCCATTGCTTTCCATTTTCTGTGTTTTTGACAACCCACCTTTCATTAGAATCTTTTCCAAATTCAATAGTCCCTTCTACATATAACTTTGCTTCTAGATCTGGTTGATTCATTTTATTTAGTAAAATAGACAAGATATTGATATTCTTTTCCGCAACGAACTAAGTCTACAGTTTCTACGTGACGAAATCCACTTGTTTTAAATATATTAATCATTCTTTCTTTTGAAGGCATCACCCAATGATGTTTATTTTCACGATACTTTTTACCATCGTTTTGATTTTTATCGTAATAAGTTAATGTTTCATTAAATATTACATCATCTTCATCCTTTTTCTTAATAAAACGTCCAAGATACTTAAATTTATCAAAATAAATAACTGAATCAGTTTGACGTTCATATGAATACTTTTGTAACGAAAAAGCAGCAAATGGACTTGCCAAATTTAGAATAGGATCAAACTTATCTGGATCTACCAAATGTACAACGAAATATCCACCAGGTTGTAACCAGGCATAAGCATTATCTGATAATATTTTAGGATTTTCAAACATATATGCTGAAAAATTTGTAAGAATACAATGTGTTACTGTCTTTTGAGGAAAAAGATGAATTTGTGTAATATCTCCTTTCTGAAACTTAGCTGATGGACATCCTTCTCGTGCTTTCTTTAACATATTTTCTGAAATATCAATACCGGTATATTCTACACCCAAATTTTTAAACCAACATGCGTGAGGTGCTGTACCGCAGCACATATCAAGAACTTTTACAGTTGCGATAGGCCAATCAGCAAGAGTTATATCTTGTATAGAAATCTGTTCGTATTCATTTCTCTCCTTTGTATGCCAAAGTGAGTCGTAAATAGCGGCATATGTATCATCATATATTTCATCAGGGTCTTCATATGTTATGCTACCTCCATCTTCAAATCCTTCAATTGAAGAGTACCATGTAGTAATACTGTACATTAAAAAGATAAGTACAGCTAAAAATAGATAGGCTGTTTCCATTATATTATGCTTAGCAAAACGAATTTAAAACTTTTACAATAAGTGGTGATTAGACAATCGTAAATGGTTGTTGAGTTTGATCAACTATAAGTATACAGACATGTATACTGAGTGGAAATTGAATCTTATACGAATATAGTTTAGCGGCTGTAGGAATATGAGAAAGAGACTGGAGATTTTGAAGAAAATCACAGATATATTGCGGGGAGGGGCAATATGAGGGTGTAATGTGCACATGGGGTTACAGAATGGTGTAACACGGTATAAATGCAGAGGAGTAGCATTTGTATACAGAAAATCTCAGACTAGAGTGATTTTTTGTCTTAGCGAAACGGATTTAAAAAAGTCAAATAATTAGGATAGTAGAGTAACTAACAGGTTACTTGGATTTACAAATATTAATGAAGCTGTTAACTAATTAATATTAAGTGAATAAACGGAACTATGGAACCGAAATTGAAGTATGAATACGGATGTTTCAAACGCATAGTACACTGTAACGCGAAGGAGGTGCGCTATAGTATAGGAAGACAAATCCTATAAGGAAAATTATACGAGTAAACGAAAGTGAACTTTGTGAACATAGAAATGTTCGAGTATGTTTTGAGATAGTTAAGACAGATACTACAGATTACGATATTGCTAAAATGCGTATTGTGATGCCTGGGAATTCTAATGAATAACGCAAAATAGAAACAACAGGACTAGAAAGCACAATGATAGATCATTCAAGAAAGAATAAGATTATCAACACATGTTAACAAGTGTGAAGATAACGGAGGTCAGTTTAGCTGATCACGATATATGCGAGGATAGGGGCATAGGAGGGCGGTTTGATGTATAACAGTACATTTACGTATGGATGTGATGACATTCATATGAAAAAATACCAAAGGGTTTCTGATAAAAGAGAAACATCATATACTGCGTGGATGAGCAGTGTATCTTAGATAGGAACATTTAGCGGTGTTTCAATTTTTGCTTTTATCGGTTGTAGATATTTAATAGCTTTTGTAACCAATAAATAAAAAACATAAATTCCAAAAATACCAATAATTCCATAAAGCAAATATAGAATCCAATCAAATTGAGGAATAGGTGAACCTTTTAATTGTGTTAAACGATTAAGTATATCTGTATCAACCTTTTCGGTTGTTATTTTTTTATTTAAAAATGATAACTCTGCTTCACCTGTTTTTTCTTGATTTTCTAATGTAGCTGCTAAATTTACAAAAATGTCATGTTGTTCCTTTCTATCTTTTAGATCATTATAACGATTTGAATAATCTGTTAGAACAGGTTCTATTTCTTGTTTTGCGATTGTATCTTTTTCATTCGCAAGCCAAGTGTTTCCTTCAAGTAACGTATAGTAAGCTACACGCGCCGTTTCATATCCTTCCGGATCAGAATCTTTTGTGGCAGTAGCCGTATCAAGAGCTATTTTTAGACCATCAAGTTGTTTCTGTCTTTGACACGCCATATCACAAACTGGAGGTAAGGGAGGAGAAGAAGGATCCGATGGCTGAGAAGATTGAGGTGACGAAGCCTGATTGCCCATTATTAGGTGTTCCGGAAATTATATAGTACATACCACCAATTAAAACAATAAGAGCGGCAAAATGAACTAAAGAACCAAGAAATGAACCAAAATAATAAATAACAGCAACTGAGGCAACAAGTATTAATAACTGTTGAACAACTGGACCTGTTAGTCCTAACTGATCAATTACGGATTGTGAATCGGTAATACTGCTTTGTAGCTGTGTTATCTGAGTTTTATTTTGTGCTATAGCACTCTTATTGATGCCAAATGCTTTATTAAAAAAACCAACCACATCTTTTATCTGCTTATTTACAGTTAAAGACGTTGTTTGATTATCAAACTCATGTGTTATATTTTTAACCGTGAGATCACGCTGTTGATCGAGGGGACCGATCTTTGAAAACATAGTACCTGCTGGTTCCGGTGTTTTCACAATTGTGTTAATTTGTTGCGTGATAGAATCATAAGTGGCCATTCTTATCTAATATGTCTTCAAAAAACTTAACCTAACACTTTTACTCATGAATATGTTAATTGGATTTACATCAGCTCCACGTGATTTTGGAGTATCTACAAGTTGAGGTTTTGGATCACTTGACAAAGTAGCTCCTGCAAGAGCAGTTTGTTGACGACGCATGGTAGTAATAAACGAAGCGTCGGTGCCAGGTCCTTTTTGAACACCATTTTCCAGATTAAATGATACTTTAGAAGTCGGCATTTATTTATATGTAATAAAATGTAATGGATATCAAGAAATTTCAAGATTCTCGGAATACAAAGTTATCTGTTTTCGAGAAACAGTATGCGTCATTGAAAAAAGAATACTCATCTGCTTTAATAGCAGCGATTAATGAGTCAGATGTTACAAAAAGAGAACCGTTAGTTCAAAAGGTTCTTTCAATTAATACCGAAATGTCATCGACTGTTAAAGACTTTATGTCATCCATTAATGAAGGAACAGAGAAAGTTAGTAGTAAAAGTGTGGCTGACTTAACAAAAGATTTAATTCAATATCAAACGGATTATAATGAAATTATGGAAAGCAAAGATAAGTTACAAACATTAAAAATTATTCATAATACGACTGAAGAAACACTTTCAAACGTACAATGGATGTATAATCTATATTTGTTTGGTCTTATTTCTTTAATTCTTCTTGTTATTTATTTAATTTTTAGAACTCCATCTCAGAGCATATTTAATACAATGCTGAATACTATTAGAACACCAGCAGTAACATAGTATGGTGTATAATTAGCAGATGTTAAATCTACTGATTGGGGAACTTGACGCATTTGGGCAGCTGTATGTTGGTCTTGTATCGAAACACCAGTTCGCTTTATATCAACTATACCTGATTTTAGATCTCGCATTTTTCCTTCCACATCAGACTTGTAAAAATTTGAAATGACAGATTCTTGATCGGCCACTTCAGATTCTAATGATGAAATTATATTATCGAGACCAGTCTTTGCTGCCTCATAAGCTATCTGATAACTATTATTACCAGTTAATGCGTATTGTAAATAATTATCATGATAGCTACGTGTTAAAGTCGTGAACTGACTATCCATTATATTTAATGGTCATAAACATTTGCCAGACAATATCGATAACGAGTATTTAATGCAGAAGCTTCATCTAATCCAGAAATTTCAACAATATCTCCTGGACGTGCTCCGATCCATTTTGCCATGGCATCTTGCGAATCAATCCAAGGGCACTCAGTGAGATTTTTAATGTTAAATTTTTTCATCATAGCAACACGTTCTTCTTGTGGAAGAATTCGATGTTTAGGTACATCACGATGACGATGAATATCAATTTGTAGTTTACGAATTTCAAATAATTGTATAAGCATATTATCAGATTTTGAAATATAGTCACGAATAAATGAAAGAACAGCTTCTGAAGATTTTGAAATAGTAACAACAATCATTCCACTTTTATGATCGTTATCCGAAGCATATGCTAGAAAGTTATTCATATCCTTCTCGCTTACACGTGACTTATTACTGAATATAATAAACATTCCATCAAATGTATACATTGTAGTTTCATCAAGTGGGTTACTAACTGTTTCAAACCCATCACCCTTGAACCCTCTGGCAATAAGTAATGATTTTAGATTATCGAGGGCTCTATCTTCTGAACTTTTAAATTTAACAGGCTCCATATTTGTTATCAAGTCAATATGAAAAGCGTTCAATCCATTTTCCACATACTAAAGTAAATGAAGGATAACTGGACATTTGTAGCACTTTTAGTTGTTATTGGATTAGTGGGATATGTGTTGATGTATACTAAAGAGACATTTGTACCTGAATTCTTAGAACAGGGCAATGTAAAAGCTACATCTGAAACACGACAGTCGTCCTATGCTCAAAAGACGAATCACTTCGTCATGACACCGTCTAAAATGGATCCTGTTCCAGGTGTTGAAACGCCCTTTCGGGTAAATATGTATAATTCATTCATGACTTAACAAATACAATTATATTATTAACAAACCATCCCATATGTCTAGTTGTTTGCATTTCTCGAATTACATTACGAGTCATATCAAGATCAACAACCCATCCTAATTTATTAAAACGACGGATCCAATCAATTTTCCAACGACAGTTGATATGACCCGTTCCACCTTGTCCAGGAACAGCTGCTGAGAAGAAAATTACATCACAAAGATTTGAAATGTTTTGTAATACTGGTTTCCAATCATTTTCTGAAATATGTTCAAGAACTTCTAAACAAATTCCAACTGTATTATCTTTTTTTACTCTATCAAGTGGATTGGTTAAATCAGCAAGAATGATATCCGAACATAAAGCATTTTTCACAGCATCTTCTGAAAATTCATATCCTACAGATTCAATTGTAGGCATACGATATTTGATTTCACGAACATATAGACCAGAAGAAGCTCCAAAATCTAAAAATACAGAAGGATTATAGTTAATATGAATAAATTCTGCCAGTTTTGCGGCCTGTGGCTGTTCTTCACTTTCAATTGACTTATGGAAATCATATGAGTACATTTATTTAAAGCTAAATGAGACTGTTTAAATAAAAATGAGATTTCATGTTTTTGCTATACCCCATACAATTACTCGTTCCGATTATTCGGCATGTGCTTTTACACAAAAAGTTTTAAAATTTTGTAAAATGATGACAGAACGCGGTCATACAATTTATCACTATGGTCATGCTGATTCTGAAGTAATTTGTACTGAACATATTGCTGTAACTGATAACGAAGTACTTGAAAAGGCATACGGTTCGTATAACTGGAAAAAGAACTTTTTTCAACATAACACAGCAGATCACGCTCATCAAACATTTAATCAACGTGCTATTGTAGAAGTAGGTAAGCGTGTTCAAAAAAATGATTTTGCTCTATGTTTTTGGGGATATGGTCATCAACCTATCTTTGAAGCACATAGAGAACTTATTCCTATAGAACCTGGTATTGGTTGTCCAAATCAAGTATGTACACCTTATGCTGTATATGAGTCTTATGCTATTATGAATTTTGTATATGGAAAATATGATAAGTCACCACATTTCTATGACGCAGTAATTCCGAATTATTTTGATGTGAATGATTTCGAATTTTGTGATAAACCGAAAGATTACTTTTTATTTGTTGGACGTATTATTCATTCAAAAGGTGTTGGATTAGCTATTGATATGACAAAAAGAATTGGAGCAAAATTGTATATTGCCGGACAAGGAGATCTACTTTCTCTTTGTGGAGGAACTATTCCAGATCATGTTACAGAAATTGGTTATGTTGAGCCTCATCAACGAAAGGAATTAATGAAAAACGCAAAAGCTTTGATAGCACCTACATATTATAATGAACCATTTGGAGGTGTAACAATTGAGGCACTATTTTCTGGAACTCCTACTATTACAACTGATTGGGGTGGTTTCGCAGAGAATAACCTACATGGAGTAACGGGTTACCGTTGCCGCACGATGGAACAATTTATGTGGGCATGTAAAAATATTGATCGCATTTCACGTAAAGATTGTCGTGATTGGGCAGTCAATAATTTTAGTCTTGAACGAGTTGGTCGTATGTATGAAGAATACTTTAGCACTGTTCTTAAAATTCACGACGGTTCAGGTGGATTCTATGCCGAAAACCCTGATCGTACAGATTTAGAATGGATGAATCGATATTATCCTACAGGATCAATATTGACGCCTCCTTCGGATTTTGAGGAAACGTCCCAGAAGATCGATGATGAATAACTAAATCCCAAATTGATTTAAAACTATCAATATTTTTAAGTAACCAATTTGGATCGTGATTCACTGTTTGCTGATCAATTGTAACAATTTCCCAATAAAATATTCGATGATCATCTTCCATGTTTGTAAATATATCTGCTCTCCAAGTTGGTACATCTCGAGCATCATTAAAATGCTTGTAAATAACATCACCTGAATCAGTAACCGCAAAGAACGATTTATACTGGGCTTTGGAATCCACCCATTCAGTATAGGTTAATTCCTTAAATTTCATCTCAACAAATTCACACTTTGATATACGAGTACATTCCATTTGTAACTGCATTTGACACATATACTGATTTGAAATAGTACCATCAACTACACGAGTAATTGGACATTTGATTTCAATTAAACGATTGTGTAGTGGATGAGTTGTATCAAAACAACGCAAAATACCATCAGGTGATGCTCCGAGAAATGAGTATTCTGGATGAGGGACACATGTAGTGTCAACAATTTGAATTCCGGGGTTCTTAGAGCAATAAATATCTTTTGCTATTTGTTCAAATCTTGTTCCCCAGATAAGAGATCTGGCACCTGATCCTTCCGACGATCGTGTTGATAATTTGGACATTACAATTTCATGTTTCATAGCTGGTGTCGCATCTACACATGCTTTAACAATTTCAGAAGCAGTTAACATTTCTCCGCGAGCTGTAAACCATTCGGTTGTTCTCTGTTGACCTTTTCCATATTTTTCAATTAGTTCACCAACTGGGTCATCCATTATATTAATACCTGTTATAGTATATAAACCCAAATCCATTTTAATAGTAAATATGAAGACAATTAATACGATGGAAATTCAATCACAAGAACAATGGGTTCTGTTTAGACTTGAAAAATTTTATTCAATTCCTGAAAACTTTAATCGTGTAAAAGATATTTTAGACGGTAAATCAAAGATATCTCTTCGATTAATTGATTGGTTTGTTACGAATTACTCAAAAAAGTATAATGTAACATATATAAATAAAAATCAAAAACACATTATTGTTTATCTCTCATATAAGTCCCATCTAAAAGCATACAGTAAAAAGATGTTCGATCCATTTTGTCGTTGGAAGCGTATCAAGTTTCACGAAATGGAAACTACTGTTGGACAATTGAATTTTTTTGAATGGGCAATTACAGATGAAGTTTTAAAATATTTAGAAGAACATCAGCAAGAGGTTCATAAAGATATGGAGAATCGATTACAAGAATCAAAAAATAGTGAAGAAAAAACGAAAAAACGCCACGAGCTTTCAAATTCAGCTACAAACTCTATAAAACATCATGGTACGCGTGTAACTATTTCATTTGATTAACTTTAGTAATAACAAATGTTCTCTAAGTTGAGACCTACATTGATTTATAGAAATTTATCTCCTGAGATTGCCAACCACGATCAGGATATAGACGCAGATGAATGGGATTACAATGGTCGAATAGTTTATAGAGGACTTGTCGATCCTAATTATGAAAATGAAGATCTTTCTGTTTATTGGTTATACGATACTGATTTGAAACGTGTTGGACTTTCCGAACATGAAAAAAATAATGAAGAAAAATTTGAACCACTTTGGTTTTTAGATAATGAATTTTCCACAATGTTTCAAGAAAACTGGATATCTACTGATAAAACATTATGGACATTATTGTCATCTGAAGCATATCAAGATTGTTTAGAAGATGATTTTACAAGTGTAATCGATAAAACACTTTCGTCAAATAATAGACTTGTAACACCTGATTTTATAGAATCACTTCCTGAAATTTATAGTTGTGAACGTTGTGGTAAACAGTCTATTTCAGGGATGAATAATTGTTCAACCGTAAAAAAAACTTATTTAAATTCTACCAATTCTATTTTGTTTATTAATTCAAATTATGTTTTATATGTTCCACCTGTTGATTCATCTGTTTGGTCTAAGCTGAAGCTCCAACCGCCTTCTTACGACGAGAAGTTGTCTTCTCCTGTTGAACCGGCTCTTCAATCTGAACAGGTTGAACAACCTTAGGTTCTGGTTGAACTAAAGTATCTTCCTCAGTAGGAGCATCTTCATCTTGATCTTCCTCATCTGGAACTTCATCCTTAAATACATCCTTAGCTGTTAGCTTGCTTTGAGGATATACACGAGCAAATGTAAGCTTCCATGTCACTCCGAAGCTACCTCCAGAAATTGTATAGATGCTACCGCTCATTACCAGACTGGCGCTAATTCCCTTAGGAAACACGCTTACAATTGAATCCGGAGTAGCATATATTGGGTTACCATTTCCATCCGCAATGTCAGACTTTACACTGCCATCGTAGACTGGAATCTTCACTCGAAAGCTTGGAGGATACTTGCCATTTGGCACACGCTCTCCGTTAACTAAGTCAGAAGATGTTGATACAATCTTTGCGAAACTTTCTCGAATTCCTTCCATTGAACGCTTCTTACCGAACCACTTGGTACTGTTATCAAATGCTTGCTGTACAACTGCGTCTTCTAGATCTAGAAGAAAGTTAAAGATCGCACCTGTCTCAGATCCATCTGTACTTCGCTCACGACCGAATGGGTCGCAACCTTTCAAAGGGACACTCAAAGTATATGATTTGCTTCCATTTTGGGCGTCTTCACGAACCCATACTCCACTAGGAATTTGAACCTTTGCTGGTAAACGAATTTGAAAATTCTGACCATCGTGCTTCATGTTAATAGGTGGATTACGTCCTGCTTTTGCTTGACCTACTACAAAGTTCATCTTGCTCATGTCAATCTTGTTAGGTGATAGAATAGTAATATTGCTAGCCATTTTATTTGTTGTACTTTTTATACCTCAGTTTTGATTTAAATCCGTTTTCGATATGTTTAATAAGGATGACAAAGTGTTCAGCATGTAAAAATAAGTCATCAAATCTTCGATGTGAAAATAATTGTTTAACAGGACTTTTATTCTGTGGAATTCATAGCAAGACGAAATCACCTAGACTTTGGTCAACGGTAAATAATGTTGATAAAAAGATTATTTTAGTTCAAAAGGTTTGGAGAGGTTATCATATTCGTTACTTATTAAAATTAGCCGGACCTGGTGTTTTAAATCGCAAAATATGTAACAATAGTGAAGAATTGTTTACATTTGATGAAGCTAAAACAGTTAATCCATTTGATTATTTTTCATTTGAAGAAAATTCAAAAGTTTATTGGTTTGATATTCGTAGTTTAATACAATGCTTAGATACATCAGATGAATTAACTAATCCATACACAAGACAATCAATAAGTTCAGATGTTAAAAAAAGATTAAGTAAATTATTTAGTTATAGATTACGTAGAAAACTTCCAACATTTCATACAGAACCACCTTTGAAACCTGTTAGTGAAATATTAATTAACCGTTTCAGACATATTTCACATATTTTACAAGCAAATGATTTCTTTGAAATTAAAGTAGATAACTTTTTATCAATCGGTCCTATCAATATTAGATTTTATCTAATTTCATTAATTCACGGTTTCAAATTATGGTCAGTAGAACATTGTATGAAACCAGATTCTCAAAGGCATAGATATTTATTGTATGTTGAGTCTATTTATAAGAAATTTAATCATTGTTCATATAATCATTATTTGTACATTATTTCAAGTGTTCTACTTTCTATTTTAAACGATTGTTCGGATCCGTTCCAACCATGTTTTATAATTATGAGTGGGTTATATAGTTTGTGATTTAAACAGGTCAGGTTATGTATAAGCATACCAACCGCGTTAGAAATGCCCTCTTCTTCTACTTCAGTTAATTCAAACAAGATGGCAAAGGATTCAAAGGTCACCAAGGCAGCAGCAAAGACAGAAACAGTAGCCCCTCCAGCGACAGCTACAACACCCGCTAAGGCTCCACGAGCAAAGGCAGCCTCCAAGACTGAGGTCACACTTCCAGTTGTAGCAGCTGCCGCGCCAGCTGCCGCGCCATCTGCTGCCCCCGCAGTTGTAGCAGCTCCAGCCGAAGCTGAGGATACTCGTACAGCCGATACGATCCTCTCTACTCTCCAGGAGACCCTAAAGAGCATCAGCAGTGAGATGACAACTCGTATGCGAGATGCCGTTAAGTCCGCTTTGGAGGCAAGCAAGGCAGTTAAGCGTGAGCTCCGAACCAAGGGAAAGCGTCACCGTAAGAACCCAGAGGATATGACTCCTGAGGAGCGAAAGACATACGAGTCTCGCCGAGCAAATAACGCATTCCTCAAGGTTCGCCCTATTACCGATGAGCTTGCTACGTTCATGGGACTCCCTTCCAAGAGCTTGAAGAGCCAGACTGATGTTACCAAGTTTATCGCAAACTACGTGAAGACTCACAACTGCTTTGACCCATCTTTCAAGCGAAGAATTCTACCTGATGCCAAGCTCGGAAAGCTTCTCCGAGTTAAGGATGGACAGGAGGTTACCTATCTCAATCTCCAGAGCTTCCTCAAGGTTCACTTTATCAAGCCAGCTGTTACAGCTTAAGTTTTCTATTTCATAAAATAGATGGTGGAGAATAAAATATAATTTAGAAGACCAAACGGTTATCCTAAATTGTAAAAACGAATTTAAAAATTCTTAACCAAGAAATGGTAAAAATGGCTTATTGTGGCAAATATCTTGACAGAGAATCATTCTCTGGAGTCCGTAAAGACGGAACAGAGTATAATTATGAAAGACCTGCTGGTTATACTGGCTTATTTAGAGGTCATGTAACAGATATAGATGGAAATAAAATAGACGAGTATAGTGCTTGTGATTATTTTCTGACATTACGAAACTCAGAAAATGATGATGGTTTAAACTTTGAAACTTGGGAAATCATTAATGAACAACTTGGCGAGTTTATTTGTAAACATATGCCAGAACAAGAAGATGAATATCATTGGCAATGTGGATTTGGAGGAGACGAATCTGATGGACTTATTGATTTCTTCTGTAAAGAGAAGGTCAAGTTACCACCTCCAATGATATTTGAAGTATATGGAAAAAAATATGAAATGACATGGAAATATTACGGCGATAGTGATCGCGATTAATGATAAAAACGGATTAAAATTCCTTTTTGATTTTTATTTACAAAAGTAAGAATGTCGGTTCCACAGAAGAACTCAGGAAGCAAAAATAAAGGTAAAATGATTGGTCGTGAAAACCACGATAAAGTTGTTAAAAATTTCATAGATGATTTGGAAGAATACGACGGTTGCGTCGAAAATGTTTATATTGGAAAAATTTCTAAATTATTCGGCAACAGCCGTGTTGAAGTTTTATATCAAAAGAAATCAAATGATGAGATCTTGATTGGTCTCGTACAGGCAACAATTCCTGGAAAGTTTCAAGGACGAAAAAAACGTGAGTTCTGGATTGAAACCGGCTCACTTGTTTTGGTATCAGACACAGGATTAGGATTTGAGATCATGTCAATTCTAAACAAAGATGATTTACATACAATTAAAAAATTCACAAAGATTCATCAGAATATCTCAGGAGATGAGGTAATTGACGACATGTTTGCTAAGGCAGAAGATGAAGAAGAATTAAACGTTGATGATATCTAATTCAGAATCAGATAAAATCATTTCATGAGGCAATTCTAAATATAGAATTGTACTGAAAAAAGGTGTAATACGGTTATCAAGAACGGTAGCTCGTATTTTTACATTTTTACTTATAGTTGTTAACAAACGATTAAATAATCTATCTTTATCGATTGTGTCTTTCACCTTTATTTTACAGACCTTTCCATCCCATCCACATAAATTTCCTTTACACGATGATTTAGAAAACTGACCGCATGGTTTACGTATCTTGCTAATAAACTCCGATGGATTTTCAATATCAATAAACATTGTTGTTGAAGTAAACCATCTTTCAAGCAAAGATTTTAATGTTTTTGTGTTTGACTCTTCAACGGCATCTCGAAGTTTACTATAGTCATCGGTTGAAAGATCTTTTGAAAGTTGAAATAATAAAAATTCAAATATTTCAGATGAATAGTTTACATCACGATATATATTTTGAAGTTCGGAAGATGGTTCTCCAAATACTAATTGGTCTTCTCCAAATGTTCGAACTGTGTTTGTAACTTCGGTATGTTCAGTCTTTACTTCAATTAATTCAGGTTGAATTGGAATAACTAAACCAGACTGTGTCACAATTTCAACTCTATAACCTTTGTTATCATAGACATCTTCCTTCCAGGTATAACCACTTGAATAGTTTTGAGCGATTGGTAAATATTCTTTTACGTCTTCATAGGATGGTAAGCTAAATACATCTTTATATCCTGAAATTTTTGATTGAGCAACATCTGGTAAATTTGTTGGTTTGAAAGGTAGAACCATTTTGCCTTCAACATAAAAAGCTTGTCCTCTTCCAAATGGATCTAAAATAATTGAATATGTTTCAGCATCTATTTTTCCGAGTATATCGGGCAATACACCTAAAGCTTCATTATAGGAAGGTATTTCACCTTTACATGAAATATTTCTTAAACGTTCAACTTCTTGCTGTGTTTTTGAATTAAATGGTTCTGTATAAATATTTGATGTATATGCGAATGTTCGACTTGAAACATAAATAAAAGATAAAATATCAATTTCGTCTTTATTTTGTAGAAGAATAATACCTCGATTTTTAGGACGTGTTATAGAAGATGAAAATGAACAACTTAATGTATTGGTATCTAAGTGAATACGAAACACTTCACATTGTAATGATATAGCAGCATATTCAATTTCATGAATAGGTGATAATTCTTCTGCGTCATAAGCATCTTGAATTCCAGAAATAATTCTAGACATATTTTTCTTCAATAAATCATTCTTTGAAAAAGGTTCAAAATCGTCAAGCATTTCAAATATTTTTTTAGAATGTGTATCCGAAACTCGTTTCCATGTAGAAATAAATGAACACTTCAATACAGTTGAAATTGATTCAATTGGAGACTTTATTTTTATTTTATTAATGTTTGATTTGAAGCTTAGAAGCATTGGAAGTGTTTTAGTAGCGTGACCAATACCAACTCGAAAATATCCAGAAACACCTGATGGAATACGTCTTCCTGATCGCATAATCATTTTGTAACTTTCATCAATGAATAATGAATTAATTAAATCAGCTGATAAGAAGGCAAATCGAAACTCGGATAAATTTGTTTTTGTTTCACTTAATACATAATATTTATCATCATCTTCTTGCTTTAATGTTACCTTACGTGGACTTTTATAGCAACATGGAAAGTTACCTGTTTTTGTAAATCCTGGATAGGTTAATGCTTTATCGCGCTTTATTACAGTATACTGACGAATATCATTATCATCTGATTCTCTTACCTTTCCTTTACATTTTGGACATTTTAGTACACCGTCGCTCTTTTCAAGTTGGCTCTCTTTTAATGGTATGTTATCACGAACACACCAATATTCTGGACAAATTACAGTTCCATTAGGATTTTCTAATTTCATAATCTTTTCTTCATTTAGATAAGTTGTTGGATCATATTCTGTATCAACCAACCTTTCAAAATCATTATCTGTCAAAATAATTGGTTGATGTTTATGTTCGCATTTTTTAGGAAATACTGGAGTATCAAATGTTTTTGGATCAAATGTTCTTAATCGTTCATTGAAATAGCTGTATTTTGTATCCTGCTTTTTTACTTTGACTGTAGATTTACTACTGGTTACAACTGATTCGGCTTCATCTTGTTGTTCTTCTTCCAAATAATCAAATAGATCACCATAATCTTGTGTAACTTCAATACTTGGTTCAACTAATGATTTTATTTCTACTGTTTCCATTCTCTTAGGACATATAGCATCTAATTCATCTGATTTAGGAGTTGAAAGAATAAATCGAAGAATATTTGCGTATTTAATTGCCAAATCAAGTTTTCCAACTGAAGAAAATAGAATGTATTCTGGTTCGATATAAATCAATGGATAACCTCGAAATGATCTATCAGCAATAGATGGATTTTCAGCCAATTTGTTATCAAGTTGTCTTAATATGTTTGTAGCTTCATCTGCTGTAATATTTAATTCAGTTTGAACATCAGCAGTACTTAAAAATCCTTGTTGTGATCTCATTTGTAAAAGTTTTACTTCAACAGCGCTTATTCCATCAGCTGTATGATCAGTTCTTAACAAACGAAATGTGTCTGGTTTATCCATTACTCCAAAAAATGAAGATATACAGTTAAAGCGTCTCAAATCAAGATCATCATTTATAGGCTCTTTATACTTAATTAAAACTGACAGATCATCAAGAACCCAACGATCCAAATCTAAATCAGATGACTCTATAAATCCAATAACCGCATCAAATGATAACAACCATTCTTGTAATTCACGTTTTAATTGTTCAGTTGTCTTTTTAGTTTTCTTATCGCGATACGATGAAAGAACAATATCAGTGGATGTTATAGAAATACGATCAAAGTTATCTTTGGAAGTTCCTCGATACATTAACAACGTAGGCCTATTTCTTTGCGGTTTTGTCGAATTGATCCAACCTTTTAACACAGAAACATCTATACTTGGATATTTATTTTTAGTATCTTCGCTATAAAACTTATGTCTGTTACTTTCAGTTTTTGATGTAAAAAATTGAACATATGGTATTTCAGATGAAACAGTTAAACCATAAAAAATTTGTTCAAATCGTGTTCGAATAGCAGAACCAAAATCGGTTGTTACAAAAGGTATAATAAAACGAATTCGTTTAATAGACGTATTCTCTTCTTCAACTACTTTCAAATTTAACAGATCGTTTAATAGCTTATTATTTTTTGCTAAAAGATTTCCAGTTTCTTGCGAAAGTCTTGGTGGTGTATTTGATTGTAAAAATGGAAAATATGCTCGAGTAACTACTTCATCTGTTTCAGTATACGATTTAATTAAAAAATCTGTAATATCTTCAGTTGAATGAAATGAATAAAGTAATCCTTTTAATTCGGCAATAGGTAATACTGTAGACGCAATTTTAGAAGATTCTTGATCTTTTACAATTAATGGTAATATATACGATCTTTCTTCTTTAACACCTAAGATACGATATTCAATAAAATCTTCAGAAGGCATAAACATTTTTGATAAATTTTCAGGAACAGCTAACCAATCATCACGACTATATGATTCAAATGGAATTGATAAATTAGGAACTCGATATTGTCTTTGATATTCATTAAATTGATCTCTTTGAATAGGCTGACCGTTATATGAAATACGATCAAATAAAGCTTCCCAACGACGAGGATCTTTTACATAGTAATCCTTAGGTAACTTTACACCTACCAAAATAAATAAACGATTTGGATGTGTATCTAATGTTATACCTATTTGCTGACGAACTGTTTCGATCATATCGTCTTCAAAAAATGAAACATTAAATTGTTCTTTTGAATCAAATTTTACAACACGACGTTGTAACATCTTATTTATTAGAGTGGAGAATCTGTGATATGCATACCGCAATATTGGGTAGGTGACCGTGAATAATTGACTTGTTTATAAATTCCAACTTGAATACCATCTTGTAAAATTCGTCGAAAGTTAGTCCAAAATTCTGGAGTATGACCAATTGTTGTAGTCATTAAATGAGCCATCTCATGTAAAATAACAAACATGATCGTATTTTCATCTACTAATTTTTTTGTTGTTTTGTCTCTCAAACAAACGACAATCTTTTCTCCTTTATTTTCGGAATAAGACGTAGTATCAGCAGTTAAATCATTTTCAACCATATTTGAAGGATTAAACCTTTCAACCATAACTTTTACACGAGGATCTGCTATTAAAGCTGGATCTGATTTATAATGATCAATTAATGAGTCCAAATTACCTCTTATCTTCGCCATTAGTTCACATGCGTTTTGTTTATCGGGTAAATTCTGAACATGATATGTATTTCCATCACTCATGCTTCGAACTGGTGTTGTATTACTTGGACCTCTTGATGACAGAAGCGCCAAAGCGACCCCTGAGCCTACTAAAGCAGCTGGCCACATTATTATGTATTAAGTTTGAATTTAAGCATCTAGTCCACGCTTGAATGGGTTAGCTTCAATAGTTGTGTTCACGAAAGGACCAACCTTAATTTGTGGGTTAGGAGTTTCAGATCGAACATCCCAAGATGCGTTTCTGTTAGTTTGTGATACACCTGCGATAGCTGTATTTGTATGGTAACCTGCGTCTAGGAAATTCTGGCCTTTTAGATCACCCATTCCGGCAGGATTTACAGATGCCCATGAGGCACCAAGACCACCCTTAGGAAGCAATTCAGCAGTGCTCAATGTAGATTGACTATATGTTGACTGTGATGAAGGGTGACGACTTTGAAGAGACTCACTGGGCTGAGCATTAGAGCCTCCACCGTGAGAAGCTTTGGGATATGGTCCACTATCCGATGAAGGTCCAGAAACACCCAGCTTTTGACCGAACACTTCCATACCCTCGGGTAGAATAGATTTACCAGATGAATAGGTTGACATTAAATAAGCCACAACAACGATACCTCCTAAAACGAGGGCAAGGCGAGTCTGAGAGGATTGGAGCTTCATTACGTTTATATCCAAACAAAGACAAAAGTTTTGAAAAGTGATATACGCATTTTTGGTAGGATTCAAATTTATAGAATTAGATAAGGGAATGGAGGCAGCTATTTTTGCTGTTGTAACAGCTACTTCTGTATTGGCAACTTTGTATCTATTTGGTATGAGTCAAATTGACTTTCTGAAAAAAAACTGGGTTCAATATCGATGTAATCCAATCTATATGCCAATGGCGGGAATGATTGGAGTTAATACTATAGATAACTTCTACAAATGTACCGCAAAAGGATTTCATGATTATGCTGGATTTGTTATGGACCCAGTTATGTCTGAAGTTAGTGTTATAACAGATGGTATAACTGAAATATCCGATAATATGGGTGATATGAGGTCTATGATGGGTGATATGCGTGGTGGATTTTTAGGTATAGTTGGTAGTGTTTTTGGAAAAATTCAAAATCTTATGAGTCAAACTCAATATATAATTATTCGTATGAGAACACTAATGGCTCGTATTATTGGTGTCATGATGTCATTCGTTTATGTGTTTTATGGCGGAATTGAAACAGGTTCTGCTGTGATGAATGGTCCTATTGGTAAAACGGTTGAAATGTTATAAGAGTAAGAATTAATGTGGTTGTTCATTCTATTACCAATTTTCGCAATAGGAACAGCATTGATATTCCATGCTAGTTATTCAATTGATAATGTCAAATCAAACTGGGTTCAATATCGTTGTAACCCATTGTACATGCCATTTTCTGAAATGATAAATCCAGACATTACGACGAGTGAAAATTTTCAATACTGTATGGGTCAATTAAGTGGTGAAGTTCTAAAAACATCACTTGATGGTGTTCATGCTATAACAAGTACGGCAACTGATTCAATTTCTGAATTAGCGGGTCCTCTTGATTTAATTCGTCAACTTTTTAGTCGTGTCCGATTATTTATGTTAAGTTTTACATCTACAACTTTAGGAAAAGCTACAAATTCTACGAGTGTTTTTGTTGGTTATTTAATTAAGATTCGTGATATATTACAGCGTTTTGGAGGACAAGGGTACATCGCAGCATATATTGCCTATGTTGGCATTTCATTTATTGAATCGTTTGTTACACTATGTATTTCTGTTATCAAAGGATTTGTGTTTGCCATGCTTCTTATTGCAATTATTCTTGCCTTGTTTCAACCTGAAATTCTTGCTTTAGTGCTTGTTATAGCATCGATGTTGGCAGCAGCGGGAGCATAAAAAATCATATCAAAACAATAAGTAAAGAATGATTGGTAAAACTGAACTTGTCTTGGCGTTTTTTATCGCAGCTATTCTAACTGGACTTTTTATCAGGTTCGGAGGAAAATCATCACCGGTGGGAGATCGTGAGCATTTTATGCAGCAAGAAGTTGGCATGCCGTTAAATGCTGGTGGAATTGGTCCCTATGATCAAGTCAGTTCAGCCGGTGCTGCTGGATTTATGGCTACTGAACCAGCAATCTCGGGAGGTGTCGCTCCTGTTGGTCAATCAGATGATAGCAATAAGTTGATGTATCTTGTGGATAACAAAGTAGATAATAGCTGTTGCCCATCTTCATTTAATACCGATACAGGATGTGTTTGTCTAACAAGCGATCAGAAGAACTTCATGGCATCGCGTGGCGGAAATAGAGCATAAACTTAAACAGAGCATATAATTAATAATTAAATGGACACCAAAAAAGTATTTACTGAGTTTCAGACTGACTTAAAATCGTCATTCCCCGAGTTAAAGTCACTCGCTACACTTGATGTCGAAAAAACAGTATTAGAATTGGAAGTTTTTTATCCAGATGCTCTTCAGGTTATTCAAAAAGACGGTGCTTTTTTTGAAACTCCTCGAATTGTCTTTGGAATTGATCTTTCAAAAATTTGGGAAACAACCGAAACCACACAAGCTGCTATTTGGAAGCATCTTCAAATTTGTATGATTGCCTCATTTCTACATGGTGACATGAAGGGTAAGATAGGTAAGATTATGGAAATGGCAAAGAGTGTATTAGGTGACAGAGGAGATGCTATTTCTAAAATTCTTAAAGAAGAAGAATCTGAAAATCATTTTAAAGAAATTATTGATTTTGTACTTCAAACTCGAATTGCTAAATTATTTTTGTCAATTGTTGAAAAGTTTGATATTAGTGAATTTGATTTAGATATTGAAAATCCACAGCAACTCATGGAGATTATTCAGGATCCCGAGAATCCTCTGATCAAAAAGATGATCGCAAAGGTTCAAGGACTTGTTAATGAAAAACTACAACGCGGTGAAATAACTAAAGACCAAATTGTACGTGAAGTTGAACAAATTAAATCAAAGGTTATCTTAATATTTGGTGATGTTTTTAATGACATGATTGGTCTAGGTGGTAAAAAAAATAGAGTAGATAGACCTATACTGAATACACCTCAAGCTCGCGCTTTGTATAGACGCGATCGTCTTCGAATGAAACTTCAGGAAAAATATAAGAAGTAGAAAAACTCACTGTAGAAATAAGATGACAGAACAAATTTGGTTCAAAGATCCGGCAATTCTGTTCTCACAAACAACGTGGAATCGTTTTGTTCCGACAGCTAATATGACAACATCGGAGTCATTAAATGCTGTAGTTCGATTTACTGTTTATTTTTCAGTTCTCTTGTTCTTATCAACAGGAATCAACGCATACATTCTTTGTATACCCGCCGTTATGGTTCTTTCGATTGGGTTGTACACTCTTTTCCCTAATGGAACCAGAATTGAGCAATTTACCGTTCGAGCTGCTAAACCACCTGGTAATTATACCATGCCTACAGCTCAAAATCCATTTATGAATGTGTTGCTTCCTGAAATCAATGATAATCCAAACCGCGAAGATGCTGCTCCAAACAATCGCAAAGACGTTAAGAAGTCAATAGAGGAAAATTTTAAACATACAAGTGATATTTTCATGGATACAACCGACATATTTGATCAAACACAGGCAATGAGAACATTCCATACACTACAGTCTGCTAAAGTTCCTAACGACCAAGATGGATTTTTACGTTGGATGACAAAGGGATTTGACGAACCTGATCATTCTTCAGCTTTTCCTTCTCGTGGTGGAAAGATATTGAGTGAAGGTTATGTTGAACAGAAGACACTACTTACGGCTCTTCCTAATGGTACGACGCCTAGACTTACGAGAACGAGTTCGTCGGCGGCGACCTCCGGATTTGTCACCAAGTAATTCCTTTTTTAATTGTTTCTTATCGGTTCTTGAACCGTCGATTCGTTTTGAAACTTTACCATCTTTCACAACTATCATAGTTGGAAATCCAGTAATATCAATAGAATCTGGAACATTATCTGATGATACATTCATCATATTCATTACACCATCGTTTGCCACCGAATCCCAAACGGGTTTAGTAGCAATACAATGTCCACACGATCTCATGAAAAAAAGAATCGCAACTGGTTCTTTTGATTTCATAAGAGACTCAACTTCTTTTTTACTTTTAATTGTTTTGCCATCATCCTGTATGCTATCGTCCATTTATAACATATCTCTTTAAAAATCTATTTATAAGTAAATGTTGAAACAATTATTTACACTATTAGCAGGAGTTGTTACTGTTAAAGATTGTGGAAACAAAGCAACCGATCAAGCTATTATTACAGGATTTGGGTTTTCTCCTCTAACTCCATCAGCTGGTGAAAAAACTGAACTTTGGGTAGCATATGATCTAAAGTCGGCTATAACAGGTGGAACATCAACATATACATATAGTTTTAATGGTATTCCATTTTCTCCAACTGTCGATGATCTTTGTTCTCAAACGAAATGTCCAAAAGACGTAGGTATTTATAACGAGACGAGTAATTCTGATTTTCCTTCGGGACTTTCTGGAAAAGTTATTACTTCAATTGAATGGGCTAATCAAGATTATCAACCAGTTTGGTGTGTAGAACTTACCTTTAAAATCTAATTGTTTAATAAATGGAAAGTCATTGGGCAGGATATCTAAAAGCTATAGGAACTACACCAATTCCAATAACATCACAACCTCCAGTTGCCACTTATAAAACAACGGATGACTCAAAAGGAACTACTGGATTTTTAGATTTGAATCCTAAGAAACCTGAATTACAGGCTCGTTATGATGCTATGTCAGGTTCGTGGGAAGGTGTTAAAGCTTCAGATGCTGCTTTGAAGAATGGAGTGTTTACTACAGAGTTTGCGTCTTTAAAAGATAGGCGTTGAATCATAACACGCCCATCGAACTAAAATTCCAATTTTATCTACAAAGTTAATTTCAAGTTTTTGAGCTATCCAATTTTCAATACATCCTGATTCATATGAATTTAAAACTTCTTTAAACAAAGAAAGTTTTGAATTTGGAATTCGATAAAAAAAGGTATGAACACTATTTTCAATTCCATATTGATTAGTTTTACAAAATGTAGGAAGTTCAGATGGTTCCCAAACTATTGGATTTTGTAATACATATCTACCGGTAATTTTATAAACATTTGAATACTCTTCTTTCAAATTAGAAAGCGCATGTAGTAACAAAGTTTTTTCACCAAGTCCTTTCTCAAGAGAATTGTTAACAATTTCATTAAATTCTAAATTAATAAACTGATCTACTCTTTCTTTTAGTTGATCCATCCATTCAGAAGGTGGACTACATTCAATTAATAGTATATGTACATTTGGAATATATTTGCGAACCGATTCAATTGTTTCAAGTGTTTGTTCAAATCGTTGTTGATGTGAATAAATGCTTCGTGTTTCGGAATATGATAATGGTGTAGTTGACGTTTGAACTACGGATGTAATAATTATACAATCTTTCATTTACACTAAAACATTTTCTGTCTTTAAACAAAATGTCAGCTGAAATTGTTCATTTGATGATGACGTTACGTAACCAAGTCAAGTTATATCATTGGCAGACAATGAACTATCCTCGTCATATTGCCACTGATGAATTAGTTACAAAATTAGATACTAATATTGATCAATTTGTAGAGGTATATGTTGGCAAATATGGGCGTCCTAAACTAACCGGAAAGACTTCTTCAATTTATCTTCGTAATCATTCAGACGCAGAGGCAACCAAAATGATTCAAGAGGCAATTGATTGGATGACAACTGATTTGACTTCTAAGCTAAAGAAAACTGATACAGATTTGTTAAACATTCGCGATACAATTGTTGCTGATTTGAATCAAACGTTGTACCTTTTTACATTAAATTAAACTATCGAATTAGATGGATTTGGTACTGATACCTTCATCGCATTTGTAGGAATTATTATTGACTGTGAGTCACGGTTGCCACCCTTTTTTCGGTATCGTCGAACTGTACGGCGTCGTGACTTTCTGGAATGTTTTAAAGTTTTCCGAGACATTTCTTTACTCTGAGTAAAGAGAAGAATGAATAACGAGGATATGATTTTCTTAGGGATTGTTGTTCTTGCCATTGTAGTTATTTTTATAACGCGCCCTCTTACCGAATATATGACCAATAAAGATCTTGTAAGTGCTCTTCAAACGCACGGTACATCTGAGGCAAAGAAGAAGGCTAAGGATGAACCATCTGAGTTGGAAATTTATGGACCTAAAGCTGAAAAAGTTCTTCCTACTAAATCATCTGGTAAATCAAGTGGCTCTGATACATCTGGAAGTTATCCAGATATTTATGGACCCGATATTCCGTTAGTGCCTGGAACAAAAACAAAGTCAATGCCGGGAACAAAACCAAAGTCAATGCCAGGCAAGCATACATCTGATGAAGTTGATGATGAAACATATGATTTCAATCCTGATCTTCAAAAAGCTTTTCCAACAGAGGGTCCACCACAACCCTTTTTAACAGATTTCTCTAAGTTCCAGCATTAGAAGTAAGTATGTTCGGACTCCAAAACTTCAAAGGAAGTTGTTGGGTAAATGCTTGTCTACAGGGAATTTTTCGTATCCATGAAGTTCAAACTCGATATTCAGAGGGTATATTTGAACAAGGAAATGTTCTTGACGAATGCTTATGTAAAATTTGGAAAACACAGGGACAAGAAGGTATAAAAGAGTTCTTTCAATCTGTAAAAACGATTCATATGCCAGCAGGAGATGGTATTGGCGACAGTCATGAACTTTTACAACATTTATGCGATAGACTTCCTTTTTTAGACAAGCTTTGTAGATTTAAAGTTGCCAATTCTGTACAATGTAAGTCGTGTTCTACAAAAACTTTAAAAGAAGATAGTGTTATTGAATTTGATATTACAACAACAGAACCTGATACACCAATATTGGAATGTATTCAATCAATTGTAAAACCTGTAGAAGTTGATACATGGAAATGCGATAAGTGTAATAAATTAGGATGTACTAATAATTATTTGATCGGGTCATTTCCTCAAGTAATGGTATTTCACGTTAGATCTATTGATGGTTCTGTTGGTTATTCCAGCATTCTTGTTCTTAATCAAAAGAAATATGCTCTTATAGGAATTATTTGCTACAACGGGGCACATTGGTGGACATATGGTAGAAATTTACCACCTGGTTCTTCATGGTTTAAAATAGATGATAAATATATTCAAGATTTTGGTCGAAAGCAATTTCCCGTGTCAACTGCTATGAGAATGTTAATTTATTATCGTTTAGAAGAATAATGTTGCCTTATCCGACAATTTTAGTAGTTTCAATCGTTGGTGTTGTAATGGCATCAATATTTGTCTTTATCGGCACTGGTAGTTTCGTATCAGTAATTGTAGTTATGTTATTAGCTGGTATATTGTACTATCTCCTTCAAAAATTTGGAGTTTTTAAAATTGATTTTGAAAATAATGGTATTGACCTATCATTTTACGAGACACCTGCCGCCCCAGCACCATCAGGTAAGAAACCATCTTTTAAACCAATTGAAAAGAAAGAAGTATTCTACGTAAGCGGTAACAATTATACATACGATGAGGCACCTGCTTTATGTGCTGCTTATGAATCAGATATCGCATCATATGATCAGGTAATGGAAGCCTATTCGGCTGGAGCTGAATGGTGTGGTTACGGATGGACTCAGGGCGGAATGGCCTTATATCCTACACAACAAGGTACATGGGAGGCATTACAGCAAGAAACTGATCAGTCAAAGCGTACTGGATGTGGACGTCCTGGAGTAAATGGTGGATATTTTGATCCTGCTACTAAATTTGGAGTTAATTGCTACGGTGTTAAGCCTGGTAACAAGGATGTAAAGCTTCCATTACCTTTGCCAGGAACAGATACTACTTCTTTCAACAATATGGTTAATAAATTCCGATCAATGTTGAATAAAATTACATTATCGCCTTTCAATCGTGATGTTTGGTCAGAGATGAAAGTTTCTACACCCAGTACAAATGAGCACGCAAAATTATCAGTTGGACAACCCAATAAATAGACCAATTTATGTACCGGGTGAAAATGAAACTGGATTTGCTCCAGTTATAAATCCAGCCCCGGCATCACATCAAGATCAAACACATCGAAATTTAACATGGTTATTTCACAAGCCTCAAAATCATGCTATTTTTCCAGTTTCTACAGAACCGGTGAAGATAGGAAAGAAAAAGTGAGAGTGAAATACAAAGATGATTGAATTAGCACTTTTATTAGGACTCGGTGCTGTCGGATACGCACTTGCTGTACAGAAACCTTCTTCTAACGAAGGTTCAGAGGGATTTTCCAATCCTCTTCCTCGACCCACTGAAAGTCATTCGGATAATGTAGTTCATACTCAAGATCAAAAAGGACATGGTAATGAAGTTCCCTTTTTTGGTGCCTCTTTAAAACAGAGTACATATTCAGGAGCTACAGACAACATTTTGGATCACCACACTGGAGCTGGTAAAGAGTATTTCCAAAAATCTGAAACAAAATCGTTTTATGACGCAAAGCCTGGTACCGGTAATCCATTTGGTAATTCAAATGAATCTGATTTTATACAGTCCCGTATGGTATCTGGTCAAAACATGAAGAATGTGTTTCCAATTGATCAAGTTCAAGTAGGTCCTGGTGCCAATGATGGATATTCAAACTTGGGTAAAGGTGGATTTCAACAAGATCAATTGTTCGAATATAAGTTACCAAAGACTACCGATGAGCTTCGAATTGATACAAGGCCTAAAATTTCATATACTCAAGAACCAATTCCAGGAGCTTCTCAAATTACACAACCCGGTATTCAAGCAGAAGTGAACAAAAATAAACCAGATCGTTTTGTTCTCTATGGAATGGATCGAGTAAATACGGCAGTTGGTGTTCAAACAGCTCCTCGTAATTACCCAGAACAGCCAATGAAAGAAACGTCACGAGCAACTACAAGTACTGACTACAGTGGTGTTGCCGGCGGTGGTGGTGTTTTTACATCATACATTCGTGCTTTCACAGAGCCTTATCAGGAATTTATGAAGTTAACAACTGAAGGACGTCCTGGACCTGCTGGAGCTCAAGGTACTGGTTTCTCAATGGGTGCTGACAGTTACTCAATTCAAACTAAGAAAGATGAAACAGTTTTGTCAGACGCTACACGAATCAATCCTCCTATTCAGCGTATTAATGCTCATGGAGATAGTTTAGGATCTATTCGTTATAATGAACCTCTACAACAGGATATCATTGTTGATCGTAACCATCCTTCAATCTTAGATGCTCACCAAAAGAATCCGTATACACATAAGTTAAGCTCTTTTTAAATAATGGAAGCTATTCGTGAACAATTAGTTTATAAAGATGGAAAAGTACACATTTGTATGAAAGAATTGAAACCTGTAGAACAATACGAAATAATCCGTCTTTTGATCGCAACTCGCACAAAAGACGTTTTAATTTGTACACATGATTCGGTAAATGAATATATTTCAAAATTAATTGAAAAACTTCAACTAAACGTAGCGCCGTGTGGAACTCCGGTTACTACGAAGATGATTGCGTAATGTTTGTCGATATCCGCCTGTTTTTGTAATAACATTAAAGTTATTATCTTGATCTCTACATTTATCACCTACTTTTGCGTTTTTACAAATTTTAAGATTGGAATTACTATTATTTCCTTTTTCCTTGTTTTCTTTACTTTGTTTAGCTGAGTAAATTGCGTTTATCATTTTTTCTATATCAGGAAATGGAGTAACGTCTATAGTTGGATTGTCTGTTTTAAATTTGTTAGTATATTCAGCTAACTTGAGTGGGTCTTTGATAGCTCCAATCTCACTTAGTAATTTATCCCATATTGATTGATCTAAATTAAGAGGCTTTATAAGACCTTTATTTTTATTTTCCATTTCTTTTTTAATCTTGTCATATTCTGTAGCAAGATCGGCATTTTGTTGTTTTAATAATTTTTCCATATCCGTAACACTTTTAGCTTCTACAGCTTTCTTTAATTTTTCATCAAATATTTTTTTAGCAGCTGCTTTAATAGCATCATTCTTCATTAATTCATCATATTGCGTTTTTAATTTCTTTTCTGCCTCTTCTAAATCTTTTATTTTCTTATCTTTTTCAGTAACATCTTTAATTAATTTTTCCTTCTCTGCTTTTTCTGTTTTACTCATGAATTCTTTAGATTTCTTTTCGCGTTCTGTCTTTTCATAACCTTGAACCGTTTCACCAAATTTTTTAATAGCTTTACCTCTGTTCTCAATTGTACCTTCTATTTTTTGAAGTAGATCAACTCCTCTTATATATTCCGTAGGTTGAGTAGTAGATGTTCCTTCTGTTGTAGAATCAAAATCTGGCAAAACAACCGGACCTACAAAAAGAGTCGGAACTTTCATCATATCTTTTTCAATTTTAGGAAGTTGTAATTGCTTTATGAATTCCGTATATTGTTCTTTTGTTGGTTTAGGTAATGTTGCCACAGCCGGATCAATTAACCAACTTATTATTTTAGTGTTTCTATCTACATTTGTTGGATCAAGAGTTTCAATCGCATTAAAATCACTTACACGAATTAGTTTAGTTTTGATGAGTACTCTTTGTTTAATTAAAAAGTATAATGTGTCAACGAGTATATTAACTTTAGCAGGATTGGGTTTTATAAATGTTTCAATTTCTTTGTTTGTTATTCTGTTTGAGTTTTTTATTTCATTTAACCATTTCATAACTCTTGAAAGGTGAATAATAACTTTATCAATATCTCCTAATGTATAGTCATACATTAATCTTAAAAGATTTTTAAACTTAAAAAATGTATAGACTGTTCCATTAGATTGAAAGTACTTTATCAAATCTTTAATTTCTATTTTATCATCCAATTCATCAGTAAGTATTTTTATAGTATCGTCTAATACATATGACGGTAAAATCACACCTGTTGCTTTAGTAAATGTCTTTTTATTGATTTGTATAATTAGTTTTTTCTTATCATCATCATTCATATTCGATAAAATATCAATAAATTGTTTAAGTGATAATGAATCAGGTACAATATCAATTATATCTTTTTCAGTTATGTTTGTTTTACTTGGAACTTTTCGTAACCATGACGTAACTGTAAGTATCTTTGCCTTTCTTCTTTTATTTATGTTACCAATTTCTTCATTAAATTCACTCTGACTATCTGGAAATGTAATATTAGAATGAAATGCAATAATATATGGTTTCAATTTTTCTAAATTTTCAAAAGTAATTATACTGTTACCATCATTGCCAAATGGTCCATTTTCAATAATATCGTATATACTTTTTGAAGATCTTGTATTTTCAATCGCACGGACAATATCAAAGATTTGAAAATCATTCATACTACCACCGCGTTGTCCACCTGGTGTTGGTGGAGTTGGAACTGGAGCAAGAGAAAGAGCTGGAACTGGAGCTGGATTCAAACTAGGATCTTGTATAAATATTTCAATCGAATCAGGTGATAAATAAGGAACAGGTGGTATAGCAGGGTTTATATTTGATTGAACAATTAATACATAGTCATTCAAAAATTGCGATGGGCTTATATCTTTATTGCTATTCAAAAACTCATTAATATAATATTTTCCAATAGAATTATTTATTGCCTCATTTTTTTTCAATGTATTGATCCAATCATTAATTTTTTCTTTAACTGTACGGTTTTTTAATCTTTCAGCTTCTGCTTTTATCTTTGCCTGTGTCAATAACCTTTCAGCTTCTTCTGCTTCTTCTTTTATCTTTGCCTGTGTCAATAACCTTTCAGCTTCTGCTTTTTCATCTTCTGCTTCTCTCTCTGCCTGTTTCGATAATCTTTCAGCTTCTATCCTTGCTTCTGCCTCTTTTTTGTCAGATAGTTCTTTTGCCCTTTGAAAGTCTTCTAAGCCCCAGTTCTTTCGTATATTTATTCTTTCTTCTTTAGAAGCTTCTTGATATCTCTTATTTGCTTCTTCCTGTGCTAGTTTTTTAGCTTCAGCTTCTGCTTCTGCTTTTATCCTTGCCTCCTCCTCTATTTTTGCCTTTGCTTCTGCTTCTGCTTTTATCCTTGCCTCCTCCTCTATTTTTGCCTTTGCTTCATCTTCTTCTTTTGCTTTTAATTCTGCTTCTGCTATTTCTTTTGATTTTTCTTCCATTTTTCTTCTTAAATTTCGCTTTTCTTCCGTTTGTGCCTTTGCTTGAGCTTCAGCTTCAGCTTCAGCTTCTGCTTGTGCTTTTGCTTTATCTGATTCTGCTTTCCTCACAGCTATTTCATAATTAATTGGTCTTTTATACATTGGATTAGTAATAGGATCAACGCCACCATACATTCCTGCTTCCATAGGTACTTCTACGAGAGCTTCATCTTCAATTTTGTAAATATTGGATGCCATATAGGCGGAACCCATTGATGCGAGACTACCCACAACAAATGAGATCCCATAAACTGCGCCTAATGTTCCCATATGATTCCTCTTGTATGTAGCAAAGATGTTTCATTTGATTCAAGACAACGTAGAACGTGTTCAAAACAACCTTCTATCTGTAAAATCTTTTAGAGATTCTATGTTTTCTTGGTGGTTTAATGTTATTTTGTTAGTATTGGTCGTAGGATCATTTATATTCTTTTTATACAGTAGTCACGGAACCGCTCCTGAAGAACCTAAAAAGATACCTTTTAAAGCAAATCCGTGGCTAAATGCTGTAAGAAATGTTCCGACTAATGATTATGGACAATCTCCTCAAATTGAAACTGGACCTGGTGTACAGGGGTTTATCGATAGAACAAGCGCGTCAGCGTTTTGAATTACTTAAAGCAACGCCCCCTAAAGAAAGAGACGTTCCGGTTGTAACCAAACGTCGTAAACTTAGAATTCCTGTTACAGAAGATAAATGAAGTCATCTTCTGCGTATACAAACTTTATAAGAGTGAAAGCAGAAGCAACACTCTTAAAGGTAGAATTTCCAGGAAAAATAGCGGTCAATCAGTTACCATTACATTCGGCAACAGGTTGTCCATCGGTACTATTTGCGCCAATTACATACACATCTATTGCGAAATGTATAACCCCACGAATAGGTGGTAACCCTTGTAGAAATTAAAGCTCGCGTAATTTTTCAAACAAACTCATGTTCAAAATTTGTTCAATTTCAAGAGTAATTGAAAAATCACCTCCTCGTAAATTTAATTGATTTCCATAGGAATCTAATAGTTTAATATCCAATCGTGTAATATCAACTGGTTGTTGAAAGAAAATTTGTTTTGTAGTTGAATTAGAGCTTAACGTGTCAAAAAATAAAGTATTTTTAGGACTTGTCAACAAAATTTTAGCAAACGCATCAAATCGAGTAGAATTAAAATTTTGATGGTGAACTATATTCCAATCATTCACCGACAAATAAACGTAATTATTAGATACAATTGTTGGAACATATTCAGCTGTATAAGTTTGAGCACCCGTATAAACTGGATTACCGCTGTAATCTAAATTATTTGAAAAGCCAAGATGATACCCTATTCCATTAGCATAAGGATTTTGACTTGTAATAACCTGACCGGAACTGTTTGTTAAAGTTGTAACAAATCTCATAGTGAATGCCGAGCTACTGTTAGATATTGTAATTTTATTTGAAACAGGATTACATGCTACTGTAAAATTCGTTCCTCCAAAAGCTGTGTTCAAAGCTGTTTGTAAAGCTGCTGTAAATAATGCTACTGTTGTATAATTACCATCGGCAATTGTTATAGTATTTGTTGTTGAAGAAATAGTTACATTCATAGACGTATTTACATAGACATTGTTATCAAACTCATAAGATGTATTTGGAAACTCAATTGATGTTAATTTTACAGAATATACATTTCGAATAGGAGTGTGTAACATCATAAGATAATGACCTGATTGTGATATAGGATAAATATCTATTTCTTGATTTGGATTTGGATTAATAAAAGTTGGTGCCTGTTTTCCAGGAACAGAATATGAACGAAATCTACTATCTACACTAATAACTAATCGTTTAATATCCTTTTCATGTCTTACACTTAATTTACTTTTATCATCAAATGGCATAACTTTTGGAATAGTATCCGAATGTCCACGATTGCCTCCAAATTTTTTAAAGGCATCAGGATCATTAAGTTCGCGTGTATCATATTCGTGTTCTTCGTGTCCATCAACATCATTTTCTTCTTCCTCTTCTTCAAAATGTTCGATTACATTTTCCCGATAAGTATCTGCTAATATTTCTTGATAGTTCATTGTTCTTCTTCATGTAAAAATATGAAAGTCTTTATTTTGATATAAATTAAACATGTTGTCGACAAGTCAATATTTAGCACAAAAACAATTAGTGGCCTGTATCGGTCCAACTGGACCATCGGCAACTGGACCACCAGGAGCTACTGGAGCTTCGGGACCTACAGGGCCAACTGGACCTACAGGAGCTTCAGGAGCTTCAGGAATTACAGGAGCTACAGGAGTTACTGGTCCAACGGGAGCTTCAGGAGCTTCAGGACCAACGGGAGCTTCAGGAGTTACAGGACCAACGGGAGCTTCAGGAGTTACTGGTCCAACAGGAGCTACAGGAGTTACAGGACCAACAGGAGCTTCAGGAGTTACAGGACCAACAGGAGCTACAGGAGCAGCAGGAAGTCTGGCGCCACCTCCATCTTCAACTGTTTTAACAAGTATATATCAGGTAATACCACTAGTTATTCCTGATCCAGGAAGTACTGCCTGGACACTTGGTTGGACTGGTGGAGGAACCTTCATTAATATTACAGCTGGAAACTGGACAGGTGTTACAAGTATAAAAATTGCTCCGAGAACAACTGTAGCTCTTGCAGATGATCCAGGTGGAGGTGGAACTGTAGTTACTATACAGAATTCAAATACTTATTGGACCACATTATCCACGTCATCAGTTACAGTTGCAAATATTGAATCATATTCAGTTTTCTTTTTTTAAATATAAGTAGTATGTCATCTATAAGTGATTATATCCGTTTAAAACAATTAATTATTTGTCAAGGACCAACTGGACCTTATTTTATTTTTGATGGAAATACCGGAGCTACCGGACCTACAACTAGCGGAGTTATAGGTATTACAGGTCCCACTGGTGCTTCAGGGGCTACTGGGCATTTTCCTACTGGTTCAAGTGGACCAACAGGAATAAGTGGAGTTACAGGACCAACGGGAGCTTCAGGAGCTACTGGGCATTTTCCTACCGGCCCTAGTGGACCAGTAGGAGCTACTGGAGTTTCAGGAGCTATAGGAGCCACAGGAACTACAGGACCTAATGATATATTACCTGCTCCCCCATTAATTAGCGGCGGAATAACAAGTATCTATCAAATTATCCCATTAGTTATAGCAGAAGGTGGAGCTACTACTACAAATCCAATACTATCGTGGACAAATGGATCTCTAGTAGGGTTTCCAATGATTAATGGATGGGCAAATGTAAGTGCTATACGTATTGCGCCAAGAACACGTGTTAGTATTACAAATGGATTTCTTTATCAGAATAATAACGCATACTGGGTAACTGTTTCTACACCAAGTCTGGCATTTCCAAATGGAAGAATATCATATTCTGTTGAATTTGTTTAAAATTTAAGCTTTTCCAAATCAGATAACCATAATTGCTTAGGAGTAGTTGATTCCATTTCAGCAATTCGAGCCCTTAGTTCTGTAAGTTCCTTCTCGTGTTTAGTTGCGTTTGTAAGTGTTAATGAAGCAATAGGTAGATTCATCAAGTAATCATACGAATCCTTGATGAGAACAAACTTATCTTTCTTGAATAATACATCACATTCTTCACGTGTCTTTCTGCGAATATCTGGAACAGGTTTCTCTTGGCATTGCTGACGAATAAACCTTACAACATTTACATGATAGGGTAATTTTTCAGTCAATACTTTAAGAATGTTCTGACGACGCTTTTCATAAAGTTCAAGACGAACAAGAGCAAACTCACTCAAAATTTCATTTGGTGAATTGTACTTATGAATAACACATTTAGAATTGAACGCATGCATGTTGGTCAACTTGATCTTATCTGTCATCTGTTTCTCAAGTGCTGTAACGTCTGATCCAAGTTTAACTTTGATTAGAATATCCATATCCGTTGAAGTATCGGTAAAATCTTTAATAGTTCCTTCTGTGACCATTTTATCCAACATTTCATGAAAGTCAGATGTCCATGTTCCAACTGGAAGTTCTGTAATTGTCATTGTATCTTTTTCTGTCTTCCAAACACCTTTAACTACATAATCATTCTTACCATCTTTTATAATTGTACCTTTGAATCCTTTGAAGTAAGGCGAGAGCTCACGTTCAAGACCCTTACCTGTTTTAAGCCATTCAATAAGAGACTCTTTAAGTTCATTAGGATTGAAAGATGGGATATTTGTACTATATCCTGTACCAATACCACGAGATCCATTCACAAGTAGCATTGGTAAAATTGGAGCATACCATTCAGGCTCTACCAACGTTCCATCATCATCACGATAAACAAGACAATCCAAATCATCGGTAGGAACCAAGTTTTGAATGTAAGGTTGTAGGAATGTGTGAATGTAACGGGGTGAAGCAGAATCTTTACCTCCTTGAATACGTGTACCGAATTGTCCTTCAGGTACAAACCAAGGAATATTGTTTGAACCTACAAAATCCTGAGCCATAGCTACAATCGCTTCTGTTAGTGAAGCTTCACCATGATGGTATCCAGAATGCTCTGAAACATATCCGGCAAATTGTGCTACTCGAATTTCAGTTTTCAAATTTCTCTTAAAGGCAGAATAGAGAATCTTGCGTTGAGAAGTTTTCAATCCATCCATAACATTTGGAATAGAACGTTCCAAATTGTAGTTCGAGAAATGAATTAAATCTTTGTGTACAAAGTCCTCGTAGGGTACCCTTTGTCCTGGGTTGGCATTGATGATTTCACTGCGAGAATAAGTCTTGAGCCAATCCTTGCGATCGTCTGCCATACCCTTGTTGAAAGCAAGTTCAATTGATTCATCACTGACCTCATTTGTATAAGAATAAGGTACAATATTCATAGTTTTAAAATAATCTTTTGCTTCGTCGCGGGTCGATGTACCAAGTCCTTTGTAATATTTGACTTTCCAACCTCTTGAAGTGTCGCTTTTACGCCACTCCTCATAATCATACTGTGTATAGAATGATTTAACTTGAGCACCTTTTGTTGCCTTCACAATCGGTGTTGCCATATAAGTGATAAAGTCAGGGATTTGAATGAGTTCGTGCCACAACTCGTGAAACATATTGATAAGAAGTCCACGAATGTGAGAACCATCATAATCCTGATCTGTCATAATAAGAATTTTTCCATATCTGAGTGATTTTATATCTTTGTATTTCTTTCCTGATTCAAGACCAAGAATTTTCTTTAAATTAGCAACTTCTTCAGTTTGTTCAACTTTACGAACCGACGAATCTTTTACGTTAAGTAGTTTACCTCGCAGAGGAAATACTCCATAACACTTTCGTTGTTCTTGTGACAGACCACTTAGTGCCATAGCTTTAGCTGAATCTCCCTCTGTTAGAATCAGAGTACAGTCATGGCTTTTAGTTGTTCCAGCATAAACAGCGTCATCTAATTTTGGAATTCCAGTAATCTTTGTTTGCTTTTTACCATCTGTCTTTGAATTATCTTTTGTATCCTTAACATTTTGCTGTTCAAGTACCTTTTCAACTATGTTTAGTTTTGTAACAACTTTCTTGAGAAAGTCATCACTCAACTTACATGAAACCTTTGAAGTTAGAACTTCTTTGGTTTGACTACTAAATGAAGGGTTCTCCACAAAGCAATGAATAAATACGGCAATTGAATCGCGAACAAGTCCGGGCTTAACTTTGATTTTCTTCTTAGTCTCCAAATAATTCACAACATGAGAAACAACTTGGTTTGTAATTTCATCAACGTGCTTTCCAGATCGTGTCCAAATACCGTTAACAAAAGATACATTGAAGGACTTATCAAAGGGGCAGTCAGCAACTGCAATTTGCCAGCCGACTTGTGGTGTATCTGTAATGATAGAAGTATCCTTAGGCAAATACCAAGAAGCATAAGAGTTAAGATCTCGGAATTTAACTGCTGTGCTACACCATGTAACTTTAACATCTTTTCCAACCGTCATCGCAAGATCAAACACACGCCTTTGAAGGACCTTGAGTAGACCTTCTGGAATTTCGTTTGTTTTCCATCCAAATCGAGTAAAATCAGGAGTCCATTCAATTTGAACGTATGGCTTTACCTTTGCTGATTTAATAACCGGTTCTACAATCTTAGACATGTTGTTTTCAAATGTTTGAACGTATTTTAGTTCACGTTTACCATCTACAATTGTAAGTTTTAACTGTTTTGCGAAAATATTAACCAATTTTACTCCATAACCATTCTTACCTCCAACAAGCTTCTTTTCTTCCTTATCATAATTCGTAGAAGTCAATAATTCACCAAAGATCATTTGAGGAATGTAAACTCCATATTCCGGATGCTTTTCGATATCAATCGACTCACCATCATTACGAATTGTAATTACGTTGTTTTCAACTGAAATGTCAATAGCTTTTACCGGATTGTCTGACTTCTTTTGACGAAGACGAACAACATGATCGTGTGCGTTGACAAGTAGCTCATCAAAGAGCTTATAAAATCCAGGATTAAAGTTTGAAATGGTTTCAAGTTGAAAGCTATCATCTTTTACTACAAATAGTTCATCATTAGAATTCTCAATGCTACCGATGTATGTATCAGGAAGCGAAAGAATATGTTCTCGGTGAGTGTGTTTGCGATATTGCTTTGAAAGGTCAGTCATTCTGTGTGATTTCTATATGGGTTGACTTGGTTTAAATTCGTTTTGGATATTATAATGAGTAGACTACAAGAATTAAAAACTAAGCAAGGTATTCCTGTGTGGCACGATACACAAGGATCCGCAGATGAAATTGCAACAAAAGTTGATGGATTAACCGAGGACTCACGTTTTAACCGTACGGTTATTGTAATCGTAACAGAAGGGACCAATTATCTCCGAGTATTAGGAAACACAAATGGGAAAATCCGTCCTATACCAGTTGGATCTAGAATGATTAGATCTCACCCTAATCCTGCTCGTCCTCTTAATACAGATCCAATAAAAATAGATAAAAATGGTATGGATAAATATATAATTCCAAATAAGTATGGATTTGTAAAAGGTTCAATTGAAGATGGTGAAACAGAAGTAGCTGCAGCTAGACGTGAAATGATTGAAGAAACTGGTTTAGATTTACCAGAGGCTTCATTCGTCTTTAAAAAGTATTTTACACAGAAAAAAGATCCAAGAACGAATCCAGTATATAAAGTCAATGTAACGCCTGAACAACGAGCATTTATAACGCAAGAGTTAAATAGACGGAATACAGAAAATGTAGGTGAAATTTTTAATCACGATTGGATATCTCTTGATTCGTTTAATAATGGCGACTTAAATGAGAATTCAAAAATAGTTTTTGATAAACTAAAAGCTGATTCAACTATGAGAACTGGGGGTAAAACACGCCGTCGTAAGGCAAGAAAAACTAAGCGTCGTTATATCAAATAACGATTTGTCAAAAGAAACGCAGTATCAGATTCATCCCAAAGATTATGATGTTTCAAACGAACAACCTTCTCATCGGTTTTAGTTAGATAATTACAATGTACCATTTTTGCTTTTGAAGTTAACCCTTCGTTGAAGTATATTTGACCATTTGGATATTCTTCACTTGAAAGCTTGGTCACTACAATTCCGGCAACTTGAGGATAAACACGATTAAAAGCATGCTGATCGTTAACAGTTTTACTTGTAGTTTTAGCTAACCAATCGATTGATTTTTGTATAACTGATAATGAAAAGTAATTACTCCTGGCAAGAAAGAATCCTGTACATGCTCCCCAAAGGTCATCTTGCATTACAAAGTTTCCTTTTTTTGCTAAAATATCATTCAAACAGTTTTCAAAAAATACAATATCATTATCAACCCAGAAAACATCTCGATCCATACCCATATTCATTTTTATGATTTCAAGTTTTTTCAATGTAATTGAATTAAATTGTGTACTTCCATAGATAGCAGCTTCTTTTTGACTATCTAACACATAACAATGGAATAAATTCATAGGAATTCCAACTTTCATAGCAGAATTGAGCATGCTTTTCATCATTGGCATTTGAGCTTCATTCGTCATACAAACAATTCTCATTTGTTTAAAGATTGTAAGATTAATTAATTTAAAATGCCCGGACGTAAGCCGAAGGTTGTAAATAAAGACGTAGAAGTTGTTGAAGCACCTGTTATTTTTCGCTTAAAGGTGAGCGAAGAGCCACCTGAAGAAGTTATCCCAGTAGGAGAATCAGTTTCTTATTCAGATATATTAACAGCCGTTGAATCGTCTAAAGTTTCTGAGCGATTCAACACAGGAGTTTTAAAAAACATATTAGAAAATGTAATTTCAGATTCATATTCAGAACATACATCTTGCTTTTGGTGTTGTCATTCATTTAACTGGGTTTCAACAGTTCTTCCAATTTCATATGATGTTTACAATAACAAATATACATGCGAAGGTCACTTTTGTTCTCCTGAATGTGCTTTAGCTTTTTTGTACGCAGATAATTCGGTTTCTGATTCAGTTCGTTGGAATAGACATGCTCTGTTATATCATTTGTATCGTGAACTTTATGTATCTAAAGATTTATCACCGGCTCCTTCGAGAAATATTTTAAGAATGTTTGGAGGACCATTGGATATTCAACAGTTTCGTGAATATACAAGTGGCAGTAATGATATTGTATTATGTTCTCTTCCACCAATTCGAATGCTTTTTCCATCAATGAATGTTCAGGGACCATTGAGAGATATTAAGCAGTATGTATCTCTTTCAAGTGACGCAATTGAAAAGGCGTCTGAACATTTAAGACTCAAACGTTCAAAGACTGTTAACGTTAATATACCAACTTTAGATCGTTGTATTGTTAAGATGTAGGATCCTCTTTTCGTTCTGGTATAACTTCAAGAACAACATGATCGGCTTGAACTTCTGGTTTAGGTAAAATCATCTTACTACTTTTCATACGACTTACTACACCTGAAGTAGCAAGAGCCATTAAATCTTGTCTAATGATTTGACTTGTATCAAGCTTTGGTGGCGATGAACGACGACGATTTATTTCTTTGTCAAGTTCTTCTCGAACTTTAGGTTCCATCATTTTCTTAATTGTTTCAACACGCTTCTCTTCAATAACCTTCTTTGCTATTGCCTCGGCTTTTGCGTTAATTTCTGCCATGTTTTCAACAGCACTGTCATAAATCTTAGTCTTTTCAAGATTGTTACATACTTCAGGTTTTGAAATTATTACAGATTTAAATGTGCTTTCAAATGCAGCAATTACATCTTCAGGAATTGTAGGAGACGATTCAATCAAACGATCAAGTTCTGAACGACATACTAACAAGAAATCCATACAGTTTTCTCGCTGGTTTCTCGGAAGAGCTAATTCAACTGAAATTTTTCGTTGTAGCTTACCCCATGAGATACCGGCTGACCTATGAGCTTCCATTCCTTGAGCATATTGAAGAAAGTTGGCAATAGTTGTGATCATTCCAGTAATTAACGAAACACCGCCAACGCCTAATTGAGCAACAGGTTGTAAACCGGGTGGAAAAATAGAAGTCATACCAAAGTTAGCCGTTCCCGTTAGAGTCGAAAGAATAATAACTGGAATTGTGAGAGCTAAATTGTAACTTCTAAATTTCTTCTCAGTGCGATCATGTAACCAACGATAGCACGCTCCTTTGTCCGACCATTCAGCTAAAAGCATCTCCTCGCTGTCTCCCCAACCACCGTTTATAAGATGAACAACTGGTTTTTTTACCTCCTGAGCAGGTTGTTGTGCCATTATTTAGATACAAGAATCCTTAAATTACAATCGATGGATTTTTTCACGAGAAAGCAAGAAACTGTTGTGGAAGTAACACCTCAGAAAAAGGGGGTGATAACTTGTGATCACGTTCTTCAAAAAACAGCTACTCCAAATTCGCTGAGAATGGATGCGATCATTCACCACGTGACAACAATCCCTGCTATTAAAAGTTTACTATGTGTATCTCAACACGATTATCTTCCAAATGTATTTGAATCTGTACAAATTGAAAGTGACGTTTATTTTCAGTTAACGGATTTGAAGCACAAAGATGGTCAATTAGAATCTATCAAATTTGAACTCTTTTCATTTGAACACGAGGTTCAATTTTTACAGGCATTTATTGAAAGATGTAATATAGATTTTACGAGAAAGATGGCAAATAAGCTTGGAACATCGCTTTATTATTTCGATATGATCACACAGAATAAATCTAAGAAAACTATGCAAAACAGTTTACCAAGTACACATTTGCTTTATACGAAGCATTCCTTTCATACAACACGATCATTTGATAATGTATTTTTTGAGCAGCGAGATAAAGTAAAAAATCATGTTCAATTCTTCTTAACACGCAAAGATTGGTATGAAAAGAAAGGAATTCCTTATACTCTTGGATTTATGTTTCACGGAGAACCTGGATGTGGAAAGACATCTTCAATTAAGGCAATTGCCAATACAGCACATCGTCATATTCTGAACATTCATTTATCTGAAATTAAATCCAAATCACAGCTTCGCCATCTTTTCTTTAACGATGAAATACATGTCTATAATGGAACTGTTACTGAACGATTTATTATTCCAGTTCACGAACGTCTATATGTAATTGAAGACATTGATGCCATGGGAGATGCCGTTCTTAAACGTGAATGGAAAAAGCCAGCTCCTGTAGAAAAACCCAAAGAAAAGACCGGAGATCCTTGGCTTGACAACAAAGATAATGATGATGAAATCAAAGAACCGATTGATCTTTCATTTCTACTCAATTTATTGGATGGAACATTAGAATCATCTGGTCGTATTCTTGCTATTTCTTCGAACTTTCCAGAACGTATTGATAAAGCATTAATTCGACCAGGCCGTATTGATATGATTGTTCATTTCAAAAAATGTAATCGTCAAATTCTTCAAGAAATGGTTACAAGTTTTTATGATACTGAGCAAGATGATTGGACAACTGAAGATTTAGACTATAAATGGAGTCCAGCTGAAGTAAATCAAATTCTTTTTAGAAATTTTGGAAATCCACAGGAAGCTATAGAAGAACTAAAAACATTAGATCCCAAAGACTTATATGGATTTAATTCACAGTAATCGCATTAGCTAATTTATAAATGTTTTGAATATAACTCCAAACACTGTTCTTTGATGTTTCTGACATAGATTGAATATATTTCTTTAATTTACCAAATACATTCATATCGCCAACGTCTTTCTCAAATTCAGAAAATGAATATTGTAAAAAGAAATCCTCATCTTTGCTTAGAATTTTTTCAGAAAATGGGCTCGTACCATCATAAATATGTTTAACAACTAGTGATGGATTTGTAAGTTTCAAAAGTCGAACAGTATTATTAAAAAGTGGAAAATCAGGATCATCAGGATACATTAAAATAAGCTCATCTGTAAAAAGCTTAAGTTGTTCAAAAAGTGCCTTCATGAGTATGGATTTCGATGCCATCTGTTATATTACTTACGCTGGACTCCTGAAAATTCACTTTCACGCTCCTTTTCCATCTGTTTCATGCGAGCAGATACATCCTGATTTGTTCCAGCTTTTTCTTTTGAAATTGTATTTTGTGAAACTGGTTCTGGCGGTCCGCTTACGGAGCTACCTCCTAAAAATGTATATAAACTATTTCCATCACTTGAAAAACTTGTAGGTGTATCCCAAGAAGAATATGATTCAGTTAAACGTCCCATGCCTTCAAACCCCCATGCGTTCAAATCTCCAACCGGAGTTTGAGCAGATGCTGGACTTGTATCGGATTTAGCAGGAAGTTCCTTTCTTGCGTTAGTCGGTTTGGCGATATATCCATAAATATCCTTTCCAACAATAACATCCTTGGTTTCTGGGTTATACAATGTAGGAACCTTCGTTAGAAAGGCTGGAATTTGATTTCGTTGAAGAGTATCAACTAAGACAAACTTATAAAGACCAACCTTATTAAGAGCCTTCAACGTCTCAATAACTTGCTTTGAGTTTGGACACTTTTCACTATAGAATAAGAATGGCTGAGACATGTTCGTTATGACTTTTCAGGAAAAAAACGGATCAAACTATAACGAAATGACAGACTATCAAATGGCATCGATTGAAAATCTCAAAACCAGCAACCGAGGGTTTGAGCTATCTTGTGAGTTTGTTAACTTTCCAATTTCATTTGTTAATGGAATTCGTCGTATTCTTCTTGCGAATATTCCAACAGTAGCAATTCAGAATGTTGAAATTGTAACAAATACAACACAATTGCCTCATGAAATGCTAAAACATCGTATGGAAATGTTACCTGTTAATGTTTTACCGTCCGATACAGCTACAATTAAAGAAACAAAAGTTGAAGTTCGTATTCTACCATCGCAAGATGATAAGACTCGAACGATCACAACAGATGATTTTGCTGTTCAATCGACTCGTGGTGAAATTCTTATGAAGGATCGCGATATTAATGAACCTATGTTATTTATTCGTGTTCGAAAGGGTGAAGAAGTTCACGTAAAGGGAACACTTGGTGTTATAACAGATACAAAACATGTTGGTCAGCTTTGTAATGTAAGCTCTTTCTGGAAAGTAGATCCTGAAAAGGCAAAGGCAGCACGAAAAGCATTTGTAGACGCAGGTAATGATGTTCGTGAATTCGATAACTTTCTTGTTGACAAATATTTCTACACCAACGAAAAAGACGAACCTTATTGGATTTGTTTATCTATTGAAAGTATTGGTGTAATGAAAGCTAAAGATGCTCTAAAGATAGCAGTTGAAGTTTTACGTAAGAAGGTAAACGATTATTTAAAAGAATCTCTTGAAAACATTCGACGTGAACAAGATAAGACTTATACAATTGTAACTAAGACAGGGGGCCATACAATTGGTGGTCTATTTCAACAAGTTATTTATGGTGACATGAATACAACATTTGTATCTTACGATATTGTACATCCATTGAAGCCAGATTTGAAACTTCAATTCTGTAGTGATAAATCTCCAGAAATGGTTCTAAAGATGGCAAGAGATACCATTGAGGAATATTGTAGTCTTCTAGAAAAGGTTCTATAGAATAATAATGGCGGAGGTTATAACATTTGATCCGCAAAGTGAATTTGAATTATTAGATGAACCATTTGAATTTGATGAGCAAGTAGAAAGATCAGAGTCTGAACGTTTTTTTACATTAAGCGATCAGTTGAATGATTATTTTCAAAAGATGCTTCCAAAAGATAAGAATGTTTCTAAATTTGAAATTAAAAGATTGGCAAAAGAGGTTAGTCGAATGGAAGAAGTTTATACAAATACAGTAACGATTACTGACGCAGAATATAAAGTTGATCGAACACGTACATCATTAAAAGTTCCATGGATAAAAGGTATTTATGAAGATTTTGACTATAAACCATATTCATTTGAAAGAGATTGGTCACCTTTGTTTACAAAAGAAGCATTGTATGTTCCTCAGTATTACAATCGTATGATTACTGCCTTACCACATCCTTATAACACTACAGGTAAAGAAGGTGTTCTCATAAAAGATGATATGATTTTAGTTAATGAAAATGGAGAAAAAACCATTCGTGCTCTTGGTAATTATAACCGTTCAAAAACAGTTATACATGAAGATGGAACACTTGATATATCATTAATTCCAATTGGAAACACAAGTGATAACATTCGGTCTAAAGGATTTTTCTTAGAGAAACGAGAACTTGAAATTCCAAATCCTCTTACAGATCACCAATTTCTTGCTTCAAATCAAGCATCTAAAATTATTACAGATGAATCTTTACTTGATATTTTTCCAACAATTCAAACTATTTTATCTCACGCAGTTCCTACAACTACAGATCCATACAATGAAGGATTGAAGTATCTAAAAATATATGATGTAAAACTTTCTGAAATTCCTTGGGAATCATGGAAACAACGTTTTCCATCTGTTAATCCAATTACAGCTACGCCTTCAACAATTTCTGTAAAGTTTCCAGAAGATGAAACTGAAGCACAACCAGCAAAATCACTAAAAGATTCATACGCATTTCAATGGGGTGAAGGTATAGCTCCTCGTTTTTGGCTGATGAATCAAGAAGACGGAGGACTATTTGTTGCTAAGATGTTACTTTCCAGAGCAAATGAAGCTGGAAATGTAGCTGTAGTTCCGATAGAAGCTCAACCGCCTATAGCTATTACAAATTCAACACCTGAGGAATGTTTTACATTTGATACATTTGAATCATTAGTAGAATCAGGTATTTATAGACCTCCTGAATGGGATAAATTGAATAAAGCAATTGATAAGGGTAAAGAACTACCAAAAGGAACATGTGTAACAGTTGGACATATTCAAGAAGAACAGAAAAAGCTAATTTCACATGGTAGAACTGTTTGGAATGAAGAGTTTGGTCATAAAATTATAGAGGATCATATAAAGTTACTTAAAAAGTTTCAGAAAGGTCCTGTTAAACCGATTGAAGTAGAAAAGTTTGAAAAATTTGAAAGAAAGAATAGTTCCGAGTTAAGAAAACATTCTTTATCAATTTTGAATGATACCGAACGTACTGAATTAGATAAAGCTCTTGATTTGGAGAAATTAGTAATGACATCTAATTTGAAAGATAGAGTATACACTGATAAAGACAATCTATTTGTTCTGTGTCAACATACAATCTCTATTTTGAAGGGTGAATTGGAAGAAGATAGATTAAAATTTTATGATGAATGGACTGTTTCAATTGATGGATCAAGAAGTTGTAAATATTGCGGTGAAGAAGTTAATAAAGATGTTTTTATAGCTCAGGATGAGTTTGACAGTGATGGACATGTACAAATTAATTATGATACTTTAGTAACTAGTGAATTTCAAGGAGAATCGCAATTTTCATCATCTTTGCGAGGCATTCAAAAAATGTTTATACCAGGACGAACAAGTGAAGATGTTTTATATCTTCTTTTATCTTTGCTTCAAATTTTACCAGAAGATAAGCAGTTATTGCCTATTTTACAAACAGTTCGTGAAGTAGCAGAATCAGTTCGTAAATCTCCAAAGATTCCTCAAGCTGGTAAAGATCGTGTTGAAGGAATACTTGGAATTATTGGATGTATTTTCTTATTACAAATTCATAATCCATTCTTATATCCACGTAGATCAGTTTCAAAGCTAACTGGATATCCACGTGATTCCGATGATCCTAAACAATCAGACATTGTGTTTTCTATAATGGCTGTTCTAAAGGCACCTTATGAATCAAGTCCTAATTTATTCAAAGGTCCAGTAACTGAAATTTTTAAAGAAATTGTAAACAATCCGAAAAAGGTAAAAGATGAAGCTGTACGATTGATGACTCCATTTATCAATAAATTTAAAACACAATTAGAAGAAGCTAAGAAACGATATGAAGAAACAGTTCCTACTGAAATTAAAACAAAACAACTTATTGAGATGCCAATTATTCCTGTTAGTAAAACAGAATTTAAAACAACTGATATATCTTCAAAAGAAGAATTACCTTCGATATGTAAAACACCTGCTCCACATGTATTCTTTGAAGGAAACAAACCACTTTCAGTTATACAAGATAAAGTCAAATTGTGGGATAATATGACACCGTCTAATCAATCAAAGGAAGTAATTGGAGTTTCAACAGTACCAGAAAGTTTTAAATTTAAGGAAGCCGAAATTCGTAAAATGAAATCTGGAGGTATACCAAAAGTATTCTCTAAAATAGACAAACTTGTTACATTTCTCAATTCAAAAGAAGACGCAGTTGCCTTTTTAACTTTATTCAATCGCTTACTTGATATTCTTTCAAATAATAAATATGATATCAAAGAACTAATTGATTATAGAACAAAATCAGTCTATTTGAGTTCAGATAAAGTACTAACAAAAGATATTGCGATTGGATTGGTCTATGAACTTCTTGAAAAGATTAGCAAATCAAATGCTCTTGTAAAAGTTATTACAGAAGCTGTAAAACGTGATGTTGTTCTACAAATGATATTCTTGACATCAGAAGAAGCAGTAAGAGAAAATGAAGCTCTACGTACAGCTGAACGTGAAACACTCAAAAAGAAACTTCGTTCAATGAATGATACCTCTCGTGAAATAACAAAAATGTTATTGGATATCGGAATTGCTGATTTCTTGATCACAAATGCTGATCGTGAGTTCTTTGCTCGTCAGTACGCAAATACAAAGACACAACTCGAAGAATCAAAAGAAATAGATGGTGATATGCCAGAAGATGGTTATAATGACACTCGTGATTATGTAGAAAACGGCGATGTACCTTTAGGAGATGGTGGAGTTGAGCTACAGGTTGATTATGGTGACTATGGAGATCGTGCTGTTCGTGACTATGGTGATTATGAAAATACCGGAGTTGTTGATGATGGTGAAGGATTTGGAAATTAAGTAAAAATGGATTTAACTCACAATCGTAATAATTGAATTAAAAAATGACTTCAATTCCATTCACAGTGAACACAACAAATAAAGGTTTGTGGCGTACATTAGCCAACAACGAATATGAAGATAGTATGCAACCTATTACTGAAATTATTGATAACTCCCTCGCAGCAGAATCTACCGTTATAAAAATAACTGTAAATTTTGAGACAAATAGAGGTTCGATTGAAGATAACGGAAAAGGGTTTCCAGTAACACCGGAAGAATTATCAAGATGTTTTACATATTCACCAGACAAACGAGTTCAAACAAATTTGAATGAACACGGATGTGGATTAAAATCATCTCTTGCTATTCTTGACCCACATGACGAATCATGGAGGATTACATGGAAGAACACAAACATCTATCAAGTAACAGCACCATATTCTTCAATGACACATAGTGCTACTCAGATTAATGAATGGCCTGGAAGTATTGATGATAAAACTGGAAGTTTAATTGACTTCCCTATTCAAAAGAAGCAATTTGGTTCTATTTATTCAAAAAAGGGAACATCAATGACAAATGTTATTCCAAAACTAAAGGAAGAATTAAGTCAATATTGGATGCGTTATCCAAAGTTCGTAAATGGAATTATTAAAATGTATTTAAATGACGAACAAGTCGTACCATTTGTGATTCCACACGATGATACAAATTATGTTTCATCTGTAAAAAACTTTAGTTGTTTACTTTCATCTGGCGCAAAGCTCGAAGGAAGTCATTATGTAATCGCACAACATATTCCAAATTCATGGTTTCGAAAGACTATCACAGCAAATGGAATTTATCTATTTAAAAATGGAAGAATGATTCAAAAAGTTACATCAGGATCATTATACAAACAAATTACACAGTTAGATGTTAATACAACATTGAACGGTAATATCGCAGTTGTAAATGTATACGGAGATCAAAAGGATCTTCCAATTACAGTTCCAACTAAAAATAAATTTAAGCCAAGTCACAACCCACTGTTTGACGAGGTTATCAAGATTCTTCAGAAGGAAATCAAATTTGAAGCTACTCTTGAAAAGTATGTTTCAGAAGAATCACTTTTAGCAAAGTTCGAAAAGACAAGATCCGACGCGTTTGGATCTGAAGAAGATATCGATTATAAATTTATTCTAAAAGAACAGTTTAAGTTCAATGAAGACAACTTAAACTCGCCACAACTTGATGCTATTGAAATTATCAATAAAAAGGCGATTGTTTATGAGGCAAAGCGAGAAAATAAGGTTGCTCTACAACATATTAACCAACTCTATTGTAATTGGATTTTAAGTATTGACGCAATTCGTGAAAAGTATATAACTGTGGATAAAGTAGTCCCTATATTGATTATCAATTCGGATAAAGAAAGTCATGTACTTTCAGAAGGATTAAAGATTAAAATTAAAAAACTAAATGAAAACTCAAAAATTGGATTTCCGATTGAAATCCGAAATTATGAAAATGCCGAACTTTATAAATTTAAGTAAGTTCCATTTTCTCAACAACATAGTTTCGTTCTTTATACAATTGTAATCTTACTTGAAACTGTCTTCTAAAAGCTGGATCAACTATGTCAATAATCAAAGGATCTATTTTACGATGTGCTTTATCGACTCGTAAAATACGTCCAACAATTTGCTCTACATCTGGACGAGATGTGGCCATCATTAGTGTATTGAGAGTACTTAAGTCGAATCCTTCTTTAACCATCATATACGTTGCCAATAGAATACGTTTAGTTGAACACCATTCTGCTCTTTGTTCTGCTTTAACTTTACGTCCAAGAATACATGCCGTTTCTTGAATTTCTGGAGGAAGCATATCAAATAGAGTTTGAGCGTGATCAACTCGATCTGTTAGTACAAGAAGTTGACGTTCTTTTTCTTCAGAAACATCTAATAAAAGTTTAACAAGAAATTCATTACGAGGCTTATATTCAACTACTTTATTGATCATTAATGATGTAAACATTACACCAGATGGATTCAAAATTACAGAATTGTATTCATTATCACCCGGATCAAATTCATACACTTCGACTTTTACACCTTCATCAATTTTATCAGCTGTATTTGATTTATAAAGTAACGGTCCAAGAAACCAATGAATAACATGCATTAATCCATCCTTGCGATCAAGTGTAGCTGAAAGACCCAGAACATGTTTAGAAGTTAACTTTGTCATTGCGTTACTAAACGATTCAGTTGCGATATGATGACATTCGTCTACAATTACAAGACCAATAGGTTTGAATGTTTTAGAAGAATAATCTCTTTGTGAAACTGTTTGAAGCATAGCGACTATAAATTCTACATTTTCAGTTTGTGCTTCATCACCTTGAACAAATCCTATTCTTGCTTTTGGAAGAAATGCTTTAATTCTTTCAACCCATTGATCTCTCAGAAATGTATTATGAACCAGAACAATTGTTGGAACTTTTAATTGAGAAGCTATGTAAAGAGCACAAACTGTTTTACCACCACCTGTTTGAAGAGAAATAACACCATCATGAGGTTCCGGAAGCAAATATGAGTTTACTACTTCTTTCTGATTATCACGAATGCTTCCTACAAATTCCCAAAACTTAGGCTCAGTTTTTGATACTTCTCTTGTTGAAATTTTAAAAGGACCAAATGTTTCAAGTCCATAATGTTTAGGCAAATACAGAAACTCTTCAGATTCTTTATAGACCGGATAACGTTTAACAAATTGAGGTTTTACAAATACAGAAGGAATGTGAGGTTTCACAGTAAGTGTTCCTTTTGTATGATGTAAGTGTTCAATATCTTTCTTTGCGATTTGATATCCACCCAATGTGAGTGCCATTACTTTAATCTTATATTTTCATACTTCTATCCATTTTTACTTAATGGATACCGATGAAAAATTAGCTCTTGGAGTATTCTGTACTATCTTACTATGTACATTCGGTTGTTTAGCATTTAGTTGTCGCAGTAATTTATTACCTTTAAAGTCAAGTGAATCCGAGAATCAGAAGAAACAGGAAGTACAACATGAGCTATACGACCGTATTCTTTAAAGCTAACTGTAAATGTTTCAGCCTTTCCTGTTTTTACATAATCAGAAAGCTTTTTTGAAATTTCTTTGAGAGGAGGATACTCTCTATCAAATCCTAAATCATACAATTGTTTCATAACCGATAAAGATTCATTTAATCTACTCATTATTGTAATATTTTATTTATGTGAGGTGATAATCTACGCGCTTCTTGAAAAAAACGACCTGATTTAAATGTTGAAAAAATTTGAGAACAACTGGCAAGAGTGAAAAAGTCGGTTAACATATCAACATTCATTTCATACTTTGAAACACTAAGAGAGTCTTTTGTTAGATTATGATTTCCTTTTAATGAGCTTTGAGAAATAGATAGTTCACTTGCCACAATTGTATTTGGATAAAAACGTTTCCATACTGCCAAACATTCTTTATCATCTGAAACAGCTATCATCTTTACACCATTTAGCCCACCATGCATTGCGACATTTGAAGCAATTGCTTGAATCGATAAATCTCTATTTCTACTACTTGTTCGATCAGTTCCTCGAATATGAATTCCCCAAGCATTTGCTAATGGTAATTTTTGTTTACGTTCATTTAATTTAGATTTAACATTTGGATCAATTACACGAAATACATTGGCAAAAAAAGTTAAATCATTGTAAATTGTTCGATTATTTAAAGTTGAAACGATAACATCAGCAGGATATTCTTTAGTTAGTTGTCCAATATGCATTTCTTCTTTTATATGTTCATTAAAAAACTCATTAGATAACTGTTGGTTAAGTTTACCTTTCCAAAATGTTGGATAAACGGATGCGTCTTCTGGAATGTCGCTCAATGAATTAAGAACTGGAATATTTACAAGTTTAAAATATGTATAAAAATCTTCATCTCCATGTGTCCACATCGAATCTCTCCAATCAACATATATTTGTAAATTAAACTTTAAGGCAAAATCAACTGCCATTTGTAGACTTTCCATACGATCGCCAAACCCAAGCCATCCTTTTACAACTAAATATTTCATCCTTTATATAAATGTACACACCTGCTATTGTAGAATTTCTCGGCACATCGTTGCTTTTAGGAGCAGTTGCTTTTACAACAAATCCAATTTTTGTGATATCGGCTCTTGCTTTAGCTGTAGGTCTTGGTGGTAAGATATCTGGCGGACACTTTAATCCAGCTATTACTGCTATGACTCTTGCTTCTGGTAAGATAGGTCAAAATAAAGCACTAACCTATATGTTAGCACAATTTGGCGCTTCTGTTTTTGTGTGGTTGATTAGTTCTGTTGTTAAAGTTTAAAAACGAAATTATTTAACTCAAATACTTTGAAATTAAACAAAGATGTTGGATCTACTTGGTTCTTCCTCTAGCCTGTGTGAATACACGCAAGAAGATAGAGATCATCATTATAGTGTATTAGAAAATGGTATCAAATTTTATGTGGAGAATCGTCCAGTAACTGAAGACTTTCTGGAAGAATCTAAAGATTTGATTATAACTTATATTGCCAATTTACCACAATTATCAAAGGCAAGTCCGGCAATAAAAGATTACAGATTTCGTGAACTTATGATTGAAAGTGAAAGTATTTTAAATCACTTACGAACCGAAATGAAAGAAAAGGGTGTAATAAATACAAAAATATTTCATGACTTTTGTAAAAAACAAAAGCAATGTTTAGATATCATTAAGAAATTGGATTGTGGTGTAGATGAGTTGACTACTATGGTTGCTAATTTATCTGTAAAAACGAATAGAAGAAAATTAAGATTATAAAGAGTAAAAATGCAAACATTTACAGACGAAGAAAAAGAATATCACACAGACATTATTACTGATGCGATTGATTTTGTAGAAAACAGAAAACAATCATTTGAAATTCCAATTCAAGAACACATTGATCTATTACTTAGTTACAATGAAACTAAAGATATGTTAAAAGGAACTGAAATTATAATTAATAAAGAAGAATATGATAAACTTTACGAACAATCTAGCAATATAGTGAATTATTTAATTAGCACATATAGGAAAACATCGGAACTTAACTTAGAATATTATTATATATTTTGTAAAACAGTTGAAAGAATGATAAACATTACAGTTGAAGATATAAATGAAGAAGAAGATATTACTAATATGTTTCAAACGCTGAAAATGTAAAGATTTTTAACTTGTATTAGACAAAGATGAATCGAGCATTTGACCACAATGGTGTAACTGTGTCGGCATCAAAGCCACAAAAAGAGCTACGAACTGTTAAGAAAACAATTCTTATTGATTCAGCTGATCGTGATACAACTAAATATACAGCAGGTGGAGATTTTGTTGTGTATCTTCCACGTGTTTACAAGAATATCGTTTCAATCCGTCTGTCGGCAGCTGAGTTTCCTTCTATTGCCACAGCATTTACTCATTCATATGGTACTGCGGTTACATCAGGAACAATTGGGTTTGGAGCTTCAGCAGGTTCTGGACCTGACGCAGCAGCGTCTACAGCTACGTATTTCCTAATTGATATTGAAGGACTTAATAAGATGGATGAGACACGTGTTGGGGCAGATCGTTCATCATTTGTTGATGGTACATTTGCTAAGATTCCTGTTCCTACTACAAGTGGATATATTCAATATAATGATCACTCAGATCAAGATAATATTTCCTACTATACACCACCAATTGAAAATTTAGATCGTCTACATATTCGAACACGTCTTCATTCACAACAGGGTAATGTTGGATTTCTATACTGGTATTCGAGTGCTTATCAAACATTCTCAATGACTCTTGAAATTGAATACATTGACAATGTTTTTGATTCATTCTCATCTTTTGAAAGCAGAATCAACAACCGTGCTTAAATTACTTCATACGACGACCTAAATTCACAAAGGTATCGAGTGTATATAGGAAGAAAATTCCAGTAAAAATGTACAACATCATATCTTGAGATGAAGCCGCTTCATAACCGGTTCGATTCTGTTCTATCATACGTAGAATACGATCGAGTTTGATATCATGAGCAGCTGACTGAAAAGCAGGAGGGGCATAAGCAAAGTCTGTACCATCATCACGAGGATAATAAGGATTTGTTATTTTTCCCTTTGTTGATGAAAAATCAATCATGTTTTCTTTTGTTGGTTGGATACGAGCTGGACCATAATTTGATTCCATATCTTCATCAGAACCACCAATTGGAAGAGACTTTGTTAAGTCGTCAATTGTTTTTCGGTGTTTTTGTATAGCAGCTGTTGTTCTATGAATAGGGGTTGGATGTATACGTCCTTCTTTTTCAGGGTCACGTTTTTGGTGAGGACCGTCGTGCTTTGATGTCATATCAAAATGCTTTTTTGGAAAAGATGAACCCCATACTTCTTCAAGGCTTGCCATCTCACTTGTTGAAAGACTCATACAAAAATATTAACAAGCGTGTCAAACAAATGAAGCCATCTTCAATTGAATTAGCAGGTGTCGGGCTTTTAATTGTTTATATTGCGTTCTTTACCCACCCCCCTCCGTCTGTAGTAGCGTCAGTGTTATCTAATCCAATTGGAAATGGGGTTGTTCTTCTTGGAATTCTTTATTTAGCCATGTGTTCTAGCATGATAGTTGGAATCTTTTTAGGTATTGCTTACGTAATGAGTTCTACGAAAACATTAGAATATTTAGATCCTAAAGAACAGTCACCACAACCTAAGGCTGCCGGTATTCCTCCAGCAGCTATTACAGGTATGTTAGCAAAGATGACTGGAAGTAAAAAAGGTGATGTTCGTCTCCCACAATCACATGGTAAGGCATCAAATAAGAAGCCTTCAGAACCTGTACAGCCAAAACCAGCAGCACCTGTAAAGATTGAAAACTTTAGTGTCTTTTGAGTAAGGAGATGATTCAAGAACAAATTGCTACCTTTGCGTCGTCGCCATTCGTACTTGGTGCGATGATGTTGTTGCTTAATGTTGGAAGTCGTTATATAGTTCACGAATTTAGCGATAATGATGAAGAATATAGCAAGAATATCCTTCTTCGTCGTCTAACTATTTTTGCTGTATGTTTTGTTGGAACACGTGATCTTGTAAATTCAATTATTTTGACAGCTTGTTTTGTAATTTTAGCTTCTGGATTCTTGCGTGGTAAATCAACCTTTGCGACCGAAGGGATGTCTACAGATACAAATGATGATAAAATGCGTATTGCTGCTGGATTACATGGAAAAGTTGAAGCTCCCGCTTACGATACAAGTGTAAAACCTATGTTTTAAATAATGGGGGTATCGTCGTCTAAAGACATGGCAATATGTCTTATCATTTTCAACCCAGTGGGATCTAAGCGTATTATTATGAATTATTTATATACAGTAAACGAATTTCATCTAAAAAAATTACCAGTATTTACTTTGGAACTTGTATTTGAAAATAAAGAACCGGAAATACTATCTGCGTTTCATGTAAGATGTGATTCATATATGTTTCATAAGGAACGTATGTGTCGTATACTTGAAACTAAAATTCCATCTAAGTATAAAAAATTATTATTTATTGATGGAGATGTTCTATTTTTAAATGATAATTGGTATTCTGATGTTTCAAAATTGTTAAACACCCACGATGTTGTTCAACCATTTGAAACATGTGAATGGTTAGATTTAACATATACAAATGTTACATTAACACGTAAAAGCGTTTTATTTATGAAAGAACCTATTTGGAATTATAATTATCATCCAGGATTTGGATGGGCAGTTCGAAGAGATTGGTATCGCAAAGTTGGTTTCTTTGATTGGGCAATAAGTGGAAGTGGTGATACACTCTCATCTGCTGCCTGGATGAAAAAATCATTTCCTAAAATATTCAAATCACTACCTATAAGTCTAAAGCCGGTTTACAATGATTTTTTCTCTAAACCAGCTCCACGTATGACTTATTATTCAGGATCTAAAATTCAACATTTATATCATGGATCAAAAACTAATCGTCAATATGTTGAACGTCATAAAATAATTGATAATGAACCTGATATACGCAATTTAATTAAAATTAATAAAGATGGTATGTATGAATGGATTGATAAAGAAAAATGGAATCCGTTATTTTTAGATTATTTTCAATCTCGAATTGATGATGATGTAAGTGATTTACCTTATAAAGGACCTACAAGTTAAAGACGAATAGAAACACTGTTCTTACCTGTAGAACCACCTTTCTTTGTAGAAGTTGTATTTACCTTCTTAGTTTCAACACTGGCATTAACGCTTCTAAGAAGATCATCAATATTTACTTCAGGTCCTTTCATTTCTCGAACAGGAGTTGGTGGAGGAGCAGCACGAGCTATTTGTGGCGTAGGATTAGGACGTTGCTGAGGTAGCTTTACAGGTGACTTAATTGAAGCAGGAACTTGAGGACGTACATTTGTTTGTTGAGGAGGTGGTGGTACCATTCCGCTCATAAAGTTAGCTAGACCTGATAGAGGATTTGACGATGGAGGTGGCGCTCCACCGCTTTTCATAGTTTGCGTTTGTTGTTGCATAGCTGCGGTAGCTAATTGACGGGCAATATCAGGATTTGTTCTGAGAACTTCATCGATATTAGGAATAGGTGCTTTCAAAGTCATCTGATTTGTTAAATGAACCATATAGACCATCATACATGTACGAATAGGAATACGAACAAGTGGATGCATTTTAATCGATTCACCATACATATCGTATAATTCTTCAAAATCTTCTTCCATATCAACTACATTCATCTGAGCTGATTCGGAAAGACCATCAAGACGAAGACCAAATGCTTTAATTAGTGGAACATTTTTAGAACTCCATTCCATAGCAGACATTCCTGTGATAAACCAGTCGCAGAACTGTTTGATGGTCGCATCCATATCTTTCTCCTTCTTGATGAACTCAAGCTCCATTCGCATTTCTTCAAGAGGTGATTCAAGTGTAAAATTCTTACGCATTGGAAGACCAGCGGCTTGAAAACGTTTAAATTTACGAAGCATATCGTATTTTTCGCGAAGTAGATGTTCGTCTGACATCTTTCTCGAGTTATTCGAAGGGAAATATGACTCAGCATTCATATTTTCGAGACCATCATTTGTTCGAAGTGAACCAACATGTTCAATTGAGGGGACAAGTTTAGGTGAATCAAGATCTACCGTCGGAAGATCGAATACAACGGTTTCTTTTGGAAGATCAAAGTTAACACTGGACATAGCACCATTTGTTAAAAAATCTGCTCCTAGTACATCCATTTATTTCATCTAAACGAGTCGGTTCTGAAAACTATAACGCGCCTTCTCCAAACCTTTATTAAATAAAAGTTTCCACTGACAAGCACTTTTCTCATAAGTCCAATAATTCATTACACATTCATGCTGTTCTTTTGCTATTTGTTTGACCTTTTCGGGATTTTGTTTAAGATCATTTAAAATTTCAACTGCTTCTTCAGCGGTTGAAAACTTTGGACCTGGTATACAAGAAAAATTACCAACGTTAGTTCCAATAACTATAACACCAGATACTATAGCTTCAAAGGCAGGTAATGGTCCTGTTTCACACCATTCTTCTGGTCCAGATGTTACTAATAAAACATCAATCTTTTTATACCATTCTTTAACATCATCTCGACTTATCCATTGATTTCCATTAATCTCTAAAAGCGGTATTTGTGTATCCTCTGATATTTTGGAAGCCATTGAAAAACGTTTAGATGGAAATGAAGAACGCCCACACCAACCAATTGTATTAATTTCTCCAGATCTTTTTACATAATCAAATTTAGTATGATTTACTCCATTTTTTACAAGAAAAATAGAAGAATTCTTTGGGAAAAGATGAGTTATAACATAACTTGTCATTCCATACGTTAATCCATCAGGTAATGGTTGGGTAAATTCAGGATATCCATGAGCTACAAATACATATTTTTTGAAATGATCAAACGGAAACACATTTTTTAAATAAAAATAACCATCTAATCCTGTCATCACTAAATCGGCATTTTTTTCTTTATTATAAAACTCATCATCAGTAAAATGCCAATCATGATAGATAATGTTAAATTCATCTATCAAATATGGTTCTAAATCTGTATGTACATTTCGAACCGCTCCAATTCCTTGATCGAATATAAGAATTGTAGGCTTCATTATATTAAGTAGATTCAGCATTCTTCAAAGCAGAACGAAACATTTCTCTCCATTGTTCGGAAACAACTTTATAGTTCCACTTTTCTACAATACATTTATACTGTTCTTTTGCTAATTGTTTAACTCTTTCAGGGTTATATTTTAGATCACTCAAAATTGAAACTGCTTCTTCAATTGTAGAAAATTTTGGACCAGGCACTTCTTTAAAATTACCTACAGGAGTACCAATTACTAAAACACCGCTTGCTATAGCTTCAAAGGCAGGCAATGGGCCTGTTTCGGACTCCCCATTTGGAATCGAAGTAATTAAAAGAATATCTAAAGTTGAATAAAACTCTTTTGTTTCATCGTAAGTTAACGGTCTCCAATCAATTGGATCTTCAAAGGGAACCTTTGAACTAACTTGTAATTTAGTTCCAAACTGATTAGCTATTTCGCGAGCCCAGTCAAACTGTTTGAACCAAACACGAGGAGCTCCACACCATCCGATAACATTTGTTGATCCTGAATGTTCTTTATAATTAAAATCATCTAATTCGACACAATTAGGTGTGAAAAATGGTTTCAAATTAGAAGGAAATAAATGTTCTATTGAACGACTTACCATTCCATATGTGGCAAAAGGTGATGGTGTTGGTCCATTCATTTCTTCAAATCCATGAGCTACAAATATACACTTTTTCTTGTTAAATAGTGGATTATAGTTATCTAAATAAGGCTGTCCCATAAATAAGCTTAAAACTAAATCTACTGACTCAAATACTTCATTTAAATTTGATGTGTATGTGTTTGCCCAATCATAGTAAATAAATTCAAATTCATCGGATAAATATTTTTCTATATTTTTATGAATACGCCCAACAGCCCAAGCTGGTTCTCCATAAATCATAACTTTCTTCATTTATTATTTTCTAATACCCATAATCCTTGTAAAAAAGAATCTGCAAGATCGTCTCGTTTAGGATGTTTCATCATATATTCTTTCAATTCTTCAGTTGGTACAAGCTCTTTAGCATGAATAATTCCAGTACTTTTTCGACCTTTATATGTCTTAGTTGAATCTTGAACTGTTATCATGTTTGTTAATTTATGAACTGCTGATACACCTTTACATTTATAACCTTGACAGACGTACCACATATGTAACATAGCTTGAACACATAACATACGTTTATCAGGTTGCTGTTCGAAACAAATTAAATCAGCTCCCTCCCATAAATCACGACGAGATTCTAAACACTTGGCAATTGGATCGGCTAAATCAACTACCGATATCTGTTTTGCGGATTTAACACAACGTTTCCAAACATTCTCACAATAAAAGTTATACAATTTTTCAACTAATTCCTTTTTAGTAGTTCCAGTTAGTGAACGTTGTGTTCCTTCAACTTTTAGTTCTTCAAGTGTTTTCTTATTTAATGATGTTTTAGTCGGTGGCTTGCCTGCTCCTTTAGGTCTATGAAGTTTACAACAATACGCAGAACCATCGTGTTTCATCCAATTAGCTGGTTTTTTACACTTGAAACATTTTGCCCCATCGTGTCCTGCTGATTCTGCCATTACATCAATTAAATCCCAATGTACAATTGTTACATCTCTTCTGGTAGTACCTTCAAGTACGCAAAAAGCTAAATTGCGTAGTCCCACATCAAATGAAACTAACTTCATTACTTGTTAAAACGAATTGTATTTAAAGTATAAACTCTGCCTTCAAAAGTAAAATGTCAGAACCTATGTTTATTGAAACAGGTGATTTAAGTGAATATTTTATACGCGGATATGAATTCGCAGAAAGAGATTTAGAATATTTAGGAGATTATCTGTCTGATGAACGTATTATAGAAGGTTGTTTGAGACTCGCATATTTATTGTGGCCTGATGACAATGAAACATTTAAGCCACATATAAGAATGTTTCTTCAAATTTTCAGAGATGGATATAAAGCTCATAAAACTCTGAAAGTTTCAGAAAAGGTCTTAATTGAAGATTTGAAAAAGTTATCTGTAGAGACGGCAATAGCATTTAATTCGATAGAGGTTGATGAATAATTAAAAACGGATTTTATATTTTTTATGTTATTAAATCTCAAACAAAATGATTTGCAACGGTTGTTCAATTGATTACGATGTTATTATTTATCTTCAAGGTAAACTTGTAGATTTGCGATATTTAACAAAAGAACAAGTTGCGGGAATTCAACAAACTATAAATGAAATGCTTAAGGCAGCAGAATTTGATACAATCACATTTAGTCTTTCAATGGATATCAAGTCTAGATATGGAACACTTAAGGTTGATGCAGAAGATGATGACAATCTTTCAAGATTTGAAGATGTTTGGACATTTCCAAATTTAAAAACATTAAAATATTTTAGTGATTGGGCTGTAATTTTCAAACAAGTCGGTAGAATCGATTACGATGAAAACGGTAAAGAGTACTAATTTATAAAAACGGATAAATTTTTTTGTTATTCCATCCATAAGTTAAAAAATGTTTCTTACAAGAACTTACAGTTTTGAGGTTCTTATAAGCAATAGCTTAAAAAATGGAACACGCGCAATTGCGAATATAAATGCATACACTCAAGAAATTCTTGGAGAAGCTATTAAACGTGAAATATATGAAGAATTTGATGGAGATATTGTCAATGTTAATGTGGATATGGTAAAACATTGTATCACATTAATGATGTATAATAATCCTATACTCTATGATACATGGAGAGAGTATGGTTTTAGACCTAAAGGTATTTCAATAACAGATAATTTTCACATTCGATTAACTGATGTGATGTAAAGAGCAACTAAAAAGGTCATAGCAGCATCCGATGATGGATCATGAGCTTCACCTAATGGAAGAATCTCGCGTAGATGTCTTTTTTTACCAGTTTCATCAGGAATTTCGTTTACTATACATGTATAAGTACCTTCTAATTTAGCAGTTCCACATTTTTCATGACTCTTTTTATTCCAATATGCGATATCAAAAATATCAAGAGGTTCTTTATATGTAATATTATGATATCTACACGCGTTTTCAACTGCTTCTATATCACTTTTACCCTTGACAATAATTAACGAGTTAGAATATATTTCTAAAAATTTGTTATACCAACTTTTTGGTTTGTGATGCTTTTTGATATTTGGATCATTCAAATATGAATTAATTCCTTCTTCAAGAATAGCATGTTGTTCTTCAGGCAACGTGCGTTTATAAGCAGAACTCCAGGGCATAACTAAAGAAGCTTGAATTATATCCAATTCTTCTGCTGTTTTTTGATTAACCGTCGCAAATATAGAAGATATAAATGAAACATCTAAATCAGGAGGTGATAATGTTACAAAAAAATGTTTATGATACTCCCATGTTCCATCTGTACTTTTTGTTAGGTAAAAACCACCTATTTCTCGAGGCATAAAGAATTCATCTGTATTTGGAATTCCATGATATCCTTTATTACCATATATTCTCCAAAACTCACAATCAAAGCAAAGTATTGTTTTATGGCTACCTGCTAATGTATCCAAAAATTTATTTTGAATCCTCATTATTCTTAAGCGGTAGCTTTTAGTAGTTGAAGAAGAACTGATTTAGAATCTCGCTTTCCATATGGAATACCCTTCTTTGAAAGAATTTCCTGTAACTGTTTAACCGTCTTATCTTGTAGATCATCAATATCGACCTTTTCTGCCTCAGTCTTAGCTGGAGGAGGTCCTTCTACTACTTCAACATCATCTTCATCTACAGAAACACGGTCATCCTCTTCTTCAACTGGTTCTTGTTCAATTACAGGTTCGACTGGTTGAGGAGGGGTCAATGCGGTTGAAACTGCCATCGCAAGCCCTTGAACATGTTGAAGAAGACGGTTTTGTTGCCAGAATAAATATCCCATCATACCCGAGAGTACAAAAATCATAGACGCAAGAACAACAACTGCGGCGTTAATAAAGTCCATTTATGAATTGTAGTGAAGAAACCTTCTTTGTTTAAACGTAAAGAATGCCAACACCAGACGCGTCGGCATTTACAAGTCAGAATAAGATGCGTGCTGTATCAGCACAAGTAAGAACTAGCAATCAAAAAGTAATAACACATCTTTATCAGTATGTACCAACTAGTGCGGGATTAACTGATTTTCTACCATCATTTACTAATAAAACTGCAAGTCCACTAACTGGACCATTTGTTAGATATGAAATGGGAAATAGTGTTCGAAATAATAACTATCGTCCAAATTATATTCGTTAAAACTCTTCATCACATCGAATTTCCATATCATGTGAACTCATTCCTACACCTGGCTTAGAATACTCACTAACTTTCTTCTCAAAGAAATTCGTCTTTCCTTCAAGTGAAATCAAGTCCATAAAATCAAACGGATTGGATGCTTTATAAATCTTAGGACATCCAAGCTGTACAGCCAATCTATCAGCTACAAATTGAATATATTGTATCATATCTCTTGCGTTCATTCCAATTAGTGAACAAGGAAGTGCTTCTGTAATGAATTCAGTTTCAGCTTCAACCGCATCTTTGATAATAGTAACAATGTCTTCGGATGATAATTTATTTTGAAGTTTGTGATACATAGCTATCGCAAATTGGGTATGAAGACCTTCATCTCGAGAAATGAGTTCATTTGAAAACGTTAATCCTGGTAATAATCCGCGTTTCTTTAGCCAATAAATAGCACAGAATGAGCCGCTAAAGAAGATACCTTCTACACAGGCAAATCCAACTAATCTTGTAGCATAATCTGTAGGTGACTCAATCCATTTAATAGCCCACTGTGCCTTCTTTCGAATAGCTGGAATTTCGTCAATAGCTCTGAAATACTTCATTTGTTCATCTTTATCTTTGACATATTGATCAATCAGTAACGAATAGGTTTCAGAATGAATTCCTTCCATAGCATTCTGCATTCCATAAAACAATCTTGCTACTGGAGATTGAACTTCCTTTTGAAAACGAGTTGCTAAATTCTCCTGAACAACTCCGTCTGAACCAGCGAAGAATGCCAAAATATGTTTAATAAAATATCTTTCATTTTCTGTTAGCTTCTCCCAATCTTCCTTATCTTTGCTGAAATCAATTTCTTCTGCTGTCCAGAAAGAAGCTACTTGTTTTTTATACATTTTATACAAATCCTGATCATTAGCAGAAATAGGGAACAAAGTATAACGTTCACCTAAACTTACAGTAGAGGGGTCGAAGAGAGGCTCCATGATATAATAACGGGAAAAGGAATTAAACGGTTTCATATGTATATTAACAAATGAGCACTGGGCCTGGTAATGATCCATTTTCTGGGAGTGATATGCAAAATATACTCCAACATATGATTTCACCAAAAATTGTAAGTGATGGGGCAACAGGTTATGTTGTAAAAAGTGACTTAATAAATGTTGATAATCTATATTTAACCGGAAATGCCTATTCAAATGGTACTCAAATTACCACCCCATACATTTCTGTAAAATCGAACGCACAAGGTGGTGAAATAGCTATTGGTGACGGTGCTGGAAGCGGAGCTACGGTACAAGCTGATTATTCTGTAGCTATTGGTCGTAATGCTGGTAATACATCACAAGCTACTAGATCAGTAGCCGTTGGCCTTAGTGCTGGTCAAACAACTCAAAGTGCTGATTCGGTAGCCATTGGTAATACTGCTGGTCAAACATCACAAGGTACTGAATCAGTAGCAGTCGGTTACGCTGCTGGTACTACAACACAAGGTGCTAGATCAGTAGCTATTGGAGGCGGTTCTGGTAATTCATCACAAGCTACTTTGTCTGTAGCAGTCGGTTATGTTGCTGGTCAAACAACACAAGGTACTTATTGTATTGCTATTGGACCTGCTGCTGGTCAAACAACACAAGGTAATTATTCTATAGCCATTGGAGGTGGAGCCGGTTATACATCACAAGGTACTAATTCGGTAGCTGTTGGTGGTCAAGCTGGTGAAACATCACAAGCTACTCAATCGGTAGCTATCGGTGATCAAGCTGGTCAAACATCACAAGCTACTGGTGCTGTTGCTGTTGGTTACCAAGCTGGTGAAACATCACAAGCTACTCTATCTGTAGCTATTGGTAGTCTTGCTGGTCAAACATCACAAGCTACTAATTCGGTAGCAGTCGGTTATACTGCTGGTAATTCATCACAAGGTAGTGAAGCAGTAGCTATTGGTCGTGAAGCTGGTCAAACATCACAAGCTACTGGTGCTGTTGCTGTTGGTTACCAAGCTGGTGAAACATCACAGGGTATTGCTTGTGTTGCTATTGGTATTAATGCTGGCAAAACATCACAAGCAGATTATGCGGTAGCTATCGGTAATGGTACTGGAGCTTCATCACAAGGCAATAGATCAATAGCTATTGGATCAGGGAGTTGTCAAGTATCACAAGGTGCTGACGCAGTAGCCATTGGAAACACTGCTGCTATTAATTCACAAGGTGCTGACGCAATAGCAATTGGTAAATACGCAGGTACAAGTAATCTTGTTGCTGCTAGTAGTGCTGCTCAAGCTGCAAATTCTATTATTATTAATGCAACCGGTTCATATTTATCAAATGTAACTGCCAGTTCATGTGTTATTAAACCTATTCGTGGCGATACAACAAGTAATTTATCAGGTGCTGGATTCAAACAATTATATTATAATTCAACTACAGGTGAAATATGCGTAACAACTAGTTAAGTTTTTGAACAAGCTTGTGAATTGATAGACATGAAACTCCTGAAGCGTCTGATACAGGTTTTACGCCTGTTTTTGTTTTTAAACCCATAATATGAGCAACTACACCAGCGACAATTGTTTTTGGTGTATTTTCAAATTCATCTTCAGATCTGGTAGAAATTTCATAAAGTAGATCCATAATTCGTTCACGTTGTTCATCATTTAAGTGAAGATTACTACATAATCTTTCTGCTATACCAATTTGAGTATCTAATACAGTATTTTCAGTTTGAATAAAATGTGTAACTGCCTTACATAAACTTCGAATATTTACATTAAATAAATTTGCGATTTCTTCATGACTTCTTGGTGCCTGATGATTACGACATGATACAAATAAAGCTGCTCCCATAAGAGCACGTCTTGTTTCACCTCTTACTTTTTGTGCTTCTTCTAATCCTTTGTACAATGAACATGCGTCGAATATAATTGATTTAGGAAGTCCTACTTTATTTCCACAAAGCTGAATGTTATCAAAGATTCCCATCCATGAACGTTCACTATTCGAAGATAAAGACCACGAAGATAAACGTTGTACTGCTTTCATAGAAACATTGCTTGATGAAATTCCTTTAAATGAAACTATTGACCCATATGAAGATTCTGGTAAAAGTTCAGAGGTTGTAAAACCCGTTCGACACTGATCTTCGCCTTTTACATCTTCATAATTTCGCCATTCAGCACCTTCGTCAATTAATTGATCAAATACAGTTCCGCAATTTTGACATACATGTTGACCTTCATCAACAACTAATGAGTGATTACAATCCATGGTGTTTCTATTCTACAGTTTTAGTTTCATTCGTTTTACGCGGAGGAGTATAAGATAATGATAAATCTATAATAGAACCATGTTGTGGAAATATCTTTGTAAAATGATCTCCGAATGAAGTATCGAATATAAACTTTAATTTTTCAGTTAAATCATTCATAAAAACAAATACAGCAAAAACATAAAAAATTCCTGAAATATATCCATCAACCAATAAATCAAGCTCCTTTCTTACATGAAAAACAGGAGGAGCTAATTCAATCAGATGTGCGCTCCAAAAGGCAACAAGTGATAATATAGAAATTTCAAGTGAAACGTCAGCAAGTTGAAATCCAATTGAACGTTTTTTCCAATTGTCGTCATATTCGTCAAATATATAATACAGAATAAACGAAACAAAAACACCTAATAACGTATAAAATATAGCTAATAATGATGCGTTTATAGTAACGCGAGCCATTTCACTATAAGACATTCTCATTGACTTCATCCTTATCTTTCATCTGGGAGAAATACTATGGAAGATGGGTCGTACACTTGAGGACGGTAATTTGTAGTTAAAATTGGTTTTCCACCATCTCGAGTCTTTACAGCTTTCACCCAAGAAATAAACAAATATTTTGATTCTACAACCCATACCCAATAACCAGCTTTAGAGAATTCACCAACCAAATATTCAAGAGCTTCTTTTAAAGAAAAAAGAGGATAACCAAAAACGTAAGTAGGTACATCGTATAAAATGTACGGAGCGTTTGTGTTATGAATTGCCTGTTGTCTTATTTTTGCCTGAATTTGAGCAATCACGGGAGTCATAGCAGCCATTCTATTATCTCTCCGTTGCTGTTGTTCCTGTAGTACGTCTGTTGCTCTCAGCATTCTACTTTTACTTATATAAAAATGCAAAGGCATTTTACTCGGCTCGGTCTTAGCGGAGGTGGAATAAAGGGTATTCTACATGTCGGAGCTTTACAAGAATTATCAAAACATCAACCTCTTGATTTTCCGAAGGGTGTATATGGATCGTCAATCGGATCTATTATTGGAACATATATTGCGTTTGGTCTTCCTATTGAAAAACTTCCCGAATTAACTAAAAAACATTTGTCTACTAAAAATTTCATTCCATCTATCGGGCTCTTTGATATCGCATCATGTCTTTCAAAAAAAGGTTTATTTTCAATGAATTATTTAGAAAAAACTATATGTGAAGTATTTGATGAAGCAGGATTAGATATTCGAAATAAACTAATTGGTGACGCAAAGATGCCTTTATTTATTGTGGCATCAAATGTTACTAAGGGAAAACCTACTATTTTTTCGAAAAATGTTCCTTTATTGGAAGCTATTAAATGCTCATGTTGTGTACCAGGAGTATTTAAGCCTCAAGTTCTTTACAATCAAGTCTATGTAGACGGTGACTTTTTTAGTCCTAATATTTATGGAATTGTTCCTACTTCAGATGATACATTGATATTAACATTGCCTCGACCGCGAGCTATTAGAATTACAGCCGAAACAATTGATTCAATTTCACCATTTGATTTTGCTTATGATTTACTATCAATTGCTACTCGACAAGCAGATGGTCGTACTAAAAAATCACCGTGTACGTTACCATTAATTTATCCACTATTAACATCAACGTCTGATTTAGAAAATATGGATATTGCCGATATGTTCAAACATACATCTAATAGATTACACCGGTTTCTTTTGTCCAAGAACTTGTATTAAGAATTTATCAAGTCCATCAACCGATGGTTTTCCTTTAAAATTATATAATTTATTATCTGTTTCTAATTTGAAAGTTGGATATGCCTCTATCTTGTAAAGAGCACTTTTTCCTTTATCTGAATCGCAATTGATTTCTTCAAATACAACTGTATGACCTCCATATGTTGAAGGTGTATTCTTTAATGTTTCTTTTAATGATGCCCACGTGGGTTGAGCTGTTTTACAATAAGGACACCATGGTGTATAAAAGAACATAAACTTTGCCTGTCCTGGATCAATACCATTTGGCATAAGTGGAGGCATTTGATAGGTGGAAACACCAGGAGGATAGCCTCTTACTAACCAATAAATTCCAATAATAGATACTGCTATAACTAATGCGATTAATGCTTCAGTCCACATCCTTAAGAAATGACGGATATAAAACTTTCATTTCTTTTCGTCTTTCTTCGTAGTAGATTCTGTAGACTTCTTCCGGGCTTTTTTCTGGAGCTCTGGCAAGATGGTACGCAATTTTGAATGTTTGGGTAGTCGGCTCGTAGGGTTTTGGGTTGATTTTGTACCAGTTCCCGTTATACCGAAAAATTTGGACACTATTTTTGTCCATGTAGCTGGCGTTTCTACTGGTGTAGCCTTACTTTGCTTACACCATTCTGTGAAAGTGAATTGATTACTCATTGATAAATTACATCTTGAACAAATAGGAACTAAATTTGAAATATCAGTTTTACCTTTCTTTGACTCGGGAACATTATGACCACATTGAAAATCAAATACTGTCATAGTATTGTTACACCAATCTGTCAAACATTTACATTCAAATACTTTTCCAGCGTGGACAATCCAAACTTGTTCTCTCAACGCTTTTGGTATTTTCTTCTTTAGAATCATTTAGTTAATAACTATACTTTAGAGAAAATGGTTTATGGGAATCCAACCAAATGAGCACCGATTCCAAAACCTGAACCAGTTCGTGCTGATGCGCCTATACTTGGAGCATAAACGTCAAGAATGGCAAAGGTGGCTACTGCGACCAATGCGATCATTCCAATTTCAGAAAGCTTCATGACTTTTCCGGGTAGCATAAACGCGGCAATAGCAACAGCTAGACCTTCTAATACATATTTTACAACCCGAGTTAGAAGATCCCCCATATCAATACCCATATATCCTGCTGTTGGCTTTGCTGCTTCAGGCATTTTATAGAGTTTACAAGAGAAAATATTCCTCTAAAGTAGATATGCGTAAAACATTTCGCATCGTTATAGACGAAGATGTAAAGAAGAAATTTTTTATTAGAGATCCAGAGGCAATCTCGCTTGCCATTACAGCTTATTTAAATGATCCCGATGGATGGGCAAAGCATGGATATTTTTTTGAACCTGTGACTGAAAAAGAAGAGATTCTTATTCGTTTAGCATCTCCAAGAACAGTTACTAAACTATGTGATCTACCATCCAATTTATCTTGTGCTGAACTTGGTGGTCATAATATATATCTAAACGCAGACAGATGGTTTCGCGGTTCTATAAAAAGTGGTCAAGGAATTGAAAATTATCGTCAATATATGGTGTCTCACGAGGTCGGACATATACTTGGTCACGAACATCAAAAATGCCCTTGTTCAGGGTGTAAAGCTCCTATTATGATGCAACAAACACTTGGTATTGGAAAATGCGTTCCAAATATAAAACTTCAATATAATAACAAATGAGTATTCAACAGACAGTAATAACAACAGTTGCTCTTGTATGGGCGGTTGCTACGTATATGATGCAAATGTATGGAGCTTATACAGCTCAACAAGCAAACATTAACGATAGTACAGGAAGAGCTGGACGTGAAGTAGATGCTGGATTTGTTGTAGGAGGAACAATTATGAATATTTTGTTAACGCTTTATCTTCTTTATTATATTTACGCAATTCGTTATGATAAACATGGTGATGTGTTTAAGATAATTGGAACATTTGTTCTTATTTTAGGAATAGCTTTGGATATCTTTTTCTCTGTATTTGCTGTACAATTGACACCAGCCACCACAAAGGGTGAAGTATGGCAATCCTATGATTTTATGTATGCTGTTACTACTTTGAACTTTTTCGTTCGTCTATTTTTAATTGTTCAATTTCAATGTTCTGATGTTCTGGCACGTAGACTTAAAATAGCACCAGCTCCTGTTGTAGAAAACATAAGAAAACAGATATTACCTGGAAATACTGGTCCACGCCCTGAACGAGGCCCCAATCCATTTGTAAAGAGTGAAGAAGGAGGTCGTCGTCGCCGTCGTTAAAAAACTATTTTCATAGTTGATTGTCTAATATAAACAAATGCCAATCGAAACATTTCCTAAGACTGAAGACGATGGATCCTTAATTGATTATCTTGATGAGGACCCAGAGATTCCGACGCAAAGGTATTGTGTAATTTCATTCTTAAGCCCTGAGAAAATCATTAAGCAGAAAAATGAGTTTATTAACGAAAAGTTTGTTGAATGGATGGACTATGATTGGAAGGTAAAGGGTATGGAGCATCTTATGGCTTTTATCGCAAAGAAGTATTCATTGAAGATTGAGGATCTTTTCGCAGATATGGCTGAATTTACTAAGGTTCACAATGATGAGGTTAAGAAAACTGATGTTCACGAACAATATCAGGTTTTTTTGCTCAAGCAAGAGAAGGAACTCGAAACAGAATTTACTGAGAAAGTTAACTTTCGAACAAATGTTCGTGGTGTAAAGGTTCGTCGTACATTTGCTAACCTTGAAGAGTGTCAACAATATGCTAAGGTTCTACAACGTCGTTATCCAAAGGACAGCTTGTATGTTGGAAAGGTTGGTTGCTGGTTACCTTGGGATCCATCTGAACATTTGATGCCTGAAGTTGAATACGCTGAGAAGGAGCTCAATGAGATGATGAGAAAGTACAAGGAAAATGAAGTAAATCGTGAAATTTTCTTTGAGGAAGAGAAGACATTAAAAATTGAAAAGCAAAAGAAAGAGAATGAGGAACGTCGCAGAAAGGCTCTCGAAGATGCCAAGAAGGAAGCAGGTCTTGTAGAGGCAGATGAATTATCTGATGCTATTTCTCGTCCTGTTCACCCAACAGAAGGAGCTATTCGTGACCTATAAACACTTTTAAGTAGTCTTTTTAACATGAACCCATGGACCCTTATTCTTTTTCTGCATTGATTCAGCATTATAATCATCTGATGCTAACATAGTACTTGAGAATGGTTTGTTATCATGCCATAGTGAATCATCACACATTTTAAAAGGTGGATGATCAGAAGCTTTATACCAAAACACTTGATCTTCAAGGCGGTTCGACTGGACACCGTTGCAGATTACAAGTCCTTCAAAATTCTCAGTACATTGATCCATAAATTGACAAAACATGTCAAATGATGGAAACATTCCTGCGTAATTATCGTAAATACGTCTGCGATTGTTAACTATACTTTCACGAAGAATAAATACAAAATCAACGTTTGTACGCAAATTAGGTGTAATACCCAAAGGATATTGCATAGTAATAATTGTCATTAAATCAATATGACGACCGTTCATAAATACGTAACGAGTAGATTCTTCTTTAATCCAAGTAGAATCATATAAACAGTCATCTAAAATTAGAAAAGCACGAGGATCTATTGAAGAATTACCAGATCTTCCTTTATCTTGATTACGTGATGTCTTGACACTTAGTTGTCTTTTGATCATATTCATTACTATTTCTGGTTTATACTTGTCATGAATCAATTTGGAAGGAACCATGTGTTGAAAAAACTCATTGGCGACCTCAGTACCAGAAATAACAGTTCCAATTGGAAAGGCATCTTGGGTATGATAGAGAATATCACGAACTAAGAAAGACTTTCCAGTATCTTTTTTTCCAATAATGACAATCATTGGTGATTTTCTAGAATCGATTTCACACCGATCTTTTAACATTTCGATGTTAAATTTCTTAATGTTAAAGTTCATATTAATTATACTGCGTGAAGTTTTTGCTTTTGATTTGTACATGAAATAATAATATGCTTAAGCGGAAACAGACAGAACTAAAGTCGTCATCGATTCCTCTTTCTCTTCATAAGTGGTCTCTTTCAAATATTAGATCAAGTGCTGTTACACATTGGAATATAGAATCGATTCAACCTTTTTTTCCATCACTTGAGGTTCTTTTTAAGACAAATGATCTTGAATTGATAGGAGACTATGGTATAAGACTTGATGAAGAGGTAAGTAATATATTATCTCCTGAATTAATTTATACTTCAAAATTTGAAAAGAGAGATGTTCATTGTAAAACTACTATGATTCTAAGCCCATTCAAATGGATGCAGGGTGAATATGGAACTACAATCGGACTTCCTTCTTCAAGCGAACAGTCTACAGAAGTTTCATCAAAACTTCAATCTCATCATAATGCTGCCTATGTTGGAAGCTTAATAGCAAGTGTATTATCTCAATCAAAATGCCAACATTTTCCTAAAGTTTATGGAGTGTTTAGTGGACTTTCAAAAAATCATACTATTAATATTTCAGATGATTATGAAGACTTAGCTGATCATTCTTGGTTTGGATCAAATATAGGTAAAACATTTGAATTAAAATTATCAGACAATGTTAGAGACTCAATTGAATTTCAACATACTCGTACATCTCGTCCTCATCTAACTTTAGGAGAAGCTATTGAACTTGATGATATACAGGATATCGACGCAGAACATAATGATGAAACTAAATTGGCAGATATTCAACAGCTAATAGAAGATTCGAATGAAGACGAAACGATGAGCGATTCATCATCGGTTTCTACATCGTATATTTTTAATGTAGAATCTTGTGACTGTGATGAAGACGAGACTGGTTCTATTGAAGATGAAGAAGATGATGAACCATTTGCTTGGGCAACATTTTCAAACGTTCCAGTTCAAACAACTGTTATGGAAAAATGTGAAGGTACATTATTCAAATTAATTACTGAAAATCCACAAACTGAAAAACATTTGGCATGGATTTCTCAAGTTATGTTCGCACTTGCGTTTGCCCAGCGTAATTTTGGGTTGACACATAATGATCTTCATTCAAATAATGTTATGTATGTAGCAACACCACAAGAGTTCCTATATTATAATTGTAACGGTTCATACTATAAAGTTCCTACATTTGGTTACATGATTAAGATTATTGATTTCGAACGTGGTGTTACTTCAGTTCGCCTTTCAGGAATGAAAGAGTCAAAAATATTTATGAGTGATCATTTTTCTATTAATGAAGAAGCTGGTGGACAATATAACAGTGAACCATTTTATAACAATAAATTCCAAAGTGTAAAGCCAAATCCATCATTTGATTTGGTTCGTTTAGCTACATCATTGTTTTGGGATTTGTTTCCAGAAGGACCTAAACATGAAGAATACAAAATGAATACATTATTTAATTTCTTTATACGATGGCTTAAGATGGATGATGGAACTGAACTTATGTTTGGAAAAAATGAACCTCGTCATGATCGTTACCATGGATTTCATTTGTATAAAGCAATAGCAAGATACGCCAGAGAGAGTGCTGTACCACGTAGAGAGATTGAGTTTCTCAAACCTATTTACGGTGTAGAAAGTCTTGTTGGAATTACTGATATGTTAATTATTGATTAAAAAGTAGGAATTCCTACAAACATATCTTGAACGGCAGGAATGTCAACTTTTGTAACTGTTTCTACTACATCTGGAAGTTCACCAGTTGTTGCGAAAACAACACCCGATGATAAAAGTCCGCCAAAAACGGTAAGCTTTCCGGCATCAATCCAATTAATAGGTTGATCTTTAGATTTGCGCTCAAGAGCATACAGGATAAACACAACCAAAGCGACCGCTATCGAAGTTATAACAAGCATCATTTGTGTTGATTTGTAGTGAAAACTTACATATTTAGAACGAGCGAATCTCCAATTTTTGATTCAAGTTCATTAAGAACATTGACTTCTGGATCAACAGCTACTATCTTAGATTCTTCTTTGGGGGCGTCAAACTCCTTTATTTCAATTGACTCTGTTTGACTCGATAATACCATCTTAGGACGTTCCTCTTCTTCTTCCTCATCCGAAGATTCACCCTCATATAGGTCTTCGAACATAACAGACTTATTACCAGAAGGTGGAATAGACTGGTCCACAGGTGTTTCAATAAAGTAATTCTTTGCGATTTGCTCCCACGGTAGAAACGCACGTATTACCTGTTCTATACAATCACTAACAATCTTATCAATATCCTGACGATTTCTTGCTTGTTGTTCAGCACTTACTCCAACAGTCTTAAATAGATAAGCTACTTGCCAAATCTTACGAGCAGAATGCTTATAAAGTTCATGAATAAACTTTGTAAAGTTAGGACGTTCGAATTCAATTTTAATTTGAGATGAAGAACCACGGTAATGTAATGAGGCAAAAGATTTCATATATGAAATAAAAACACCCATCAGAAGATCATCGATATAGTTACACTTTGTAATCTTTATGATTCTTTCTACCTCAGTTGTTAACGTAGAATCTGACCATTCTGGAATACGAGTTAACATGTTTTGAAAAGTACGCAAAATTTGATCAATTTGTCCGTTGCTTTCACAAAGCTGTTTAGATGACGTATAAATGCTCCAAAACCCTTCAGAAACAGGGGGGATGAGAAGTCCCGATAAGTGCTCTCGAAGATGAGTTTTTACTGACTCTGTTTCGCTCATTTGTGTTTATCATTGTTTTCATTGTAAACTCATAAACGCGTTTGACTCTGCGAAACGAATTTTAAAAATTAATCATTCCAACAGTAAAAATATAACCTTCAAAATGTGCGATCATTGTAACGACAGTAAAACAACTACTCTGTGGCTTTATGCCTGGGGAGAGAGAATGGTGGACGGTGCGAGAATAAGTTTCTCGATATGGAGATGTAAACTTTGTGACTATGAATATGAGACATAATTAAAAACAAAAAGGGGCTTTGCTCCATTTTTTATTGCGGAATGAAACTACTTTAGACGAACGAGCCTTAGAATAAAAAATGCCAAAGTACATCGTCGAGGCCAAGACTGTTCAAACAGGAGCTGTTAGAACTTTGAAGGAGGCTCTTAAATCTATTCTAGTTGAAATGAGTCTTGTTTTTGATAAGGATGGTATTCGAATGATTGCTATGGATAACACTCGAACTGTTCTTGTCCATTTAAGATTGTATGCCAATAAGTTTGAGAAATACGCATATGAACATGAATCTCCAAAGTTTATAATTGGTGTGAATACAGATCATCTTTACCGTATTGTAAGAACTGCTACTAATGATGATACAATTACTTTTTATGTTGAACAAGATGATCCTAATACGTTAGGAATTCTTCTCGAAGATGGAGAACGTAAGCAAGTAACACGCTATAAGTTGAATCTTCTTGATAGAGATGAACCAGATATGCAATTACCAGATACTGAATTTTCAACTCATATTACCATGCCGTCACTTGATTTTCAAAAGATGTGTCGTGATATGACTCTACTTGGAGCAAAAACAGTTGAAATTAAGAATGTTGGTTCTTCTTTGACATTTGGCTGTAAAGGACATTTTGCGTCAAGAAGTACTGTAATGGGTGATGGAGAAAATGAATTTAGTATTCAAAAGAAAGAAGGAGATGAAATTGTAACAGGTAATTTTTCACTTCCTCATTTAGTTCTTTTTACCAAGTGTACCAATCTTTGTAATAATTTAGAAATTCATATGAAGAACGATTGGTTTTTGATGATTCGATATGTAGTTGCGAATTTAGGAGACATTAAACTATGTTTGATGCCTTGTTCAACCAGTTAAATGTTTTTGAAAATGTAAAGAAATTATAGAAACAAGCTCAAGTCCAAAACAAGCAACCCAAACTGTTTCTGCTACTAGTAAATATGTAACAAAATCAGTCATTTCTATATTAAAAAAATTATGTAATACACCTCCCATGATCTCATAATATGGAGAATGAGTTTGAGTCAAACCTATTTCAGCTACAACAACTACACAAACTTTTAAAAATACATGTTGTATCCATATTAAAAATAATGAAATAAATATTAGACATTGAAACCAAAATACTGGATAAATTGTATGAGAAACAAAAACACAAATAAAAATAAAAATAGTTGAAATAAAATGAATAGTTCCTAAAATATATCCTAATACTTCACCGTCCGTTGTTAACCATCTATATAAGAATGAAACTGTATTATTCAAAAATAATGCCATTTTTTGAATTATAGCTTCTCGGTTAATATCCAGAATTATCTGCATTATATTTACTTGGGACGAGCTTTGTGAGCGGTATACGTAACATCATCTCCGATTTTTATATATTTCATTTCTTTATTTAAGTAATCATTTGTAGATACAGTTGTTGTAGTATTCCAAATTTTTAGAATTGAGAATGGACCCTTTGGTGATACAGTGATTCCCACAAGAGTTTCCTTGCGATTCACCATAAGTTGATTTGTGACACAATGAACCATCATGTCTACAAAAGCATTATGAATGTCTGACGATTCAATCTTTTTAGACCAAGCACCTCCTGCTTCATTTTCAGGTGAATCCCAAAGTGGTTCGAAGCCATATCTCATAAAGAAGAACATACCCGATTCCCATGCTTCTTTAGAAATAGAATCGATTACTGTCCAAAACTGTTGCGAATTACTCATATCCGCAATTTTTACATAACTTTTAATTGAATAATCTTTATTGTCGGGATCATGATACCATAGAACCCAAGAATATTGGAAAGGTTGTTTCTCCATTTTTTGAATATAAAAAGTTATTATTAAAAATGGATTCGTTTTTCATATTATTAGAATAATAAAACCACAAATGACTTTGACCGTAGAAAATGTATACTCTGTTCGATTTGGTGCGAAGCTTCCTTTGCCCCAAATGGTACAAAGTAATATTGCGAAACTCCGAATTGTTCCGGTAGTTTACAAACCTATTAGACCTATTCATGTAAAAAATAACGGATTTAGAAATAATAAACCAGCAGTTGTAGAAAATTGGAGAGAGAAAGCTCTTGTAGAGGTAATAAGACGTGTAAAAGAACGTGAAGACCCAGAATATTCCGAAATATTTAGCATTTTAAACAAACTAACTTCTTCGAATATGGAAAAACTTTCAAATGATGCCATTGTGTACATTCAAAAACGTGACAATGAATTTCGATTACGTGTAACTATGCTTCTATTTGATAAAGCAATTACTCAAAATGCGTATGCTGCCGTAATGTCTGAATTTGCTAAGCGTCTGTCGAATGTCTTTCCAGATATTCCAGATGACTTAAGTAGTCAAATTGAAATGTTTCCAAAACTGTACAATATGACTGAAACAGCAGTGTTTCCGGGATCAGATGACCCACTATTTGACAGCAAAGTCATTGAATGGTCAACGCAAAAGAATAAAAGACGTGGTTATGCCAAGTTTATTATATATCTTTACAACCATGAATTGATTGCTGAAACAATTGTAGAAAAATCAATTCTTCTTGTTCTCAAAGATCTTGATGATATTGTTCGTTCTGTAAAAAGTCCACAAGTAGAGGAGAATGTAACACAATTTGTTGAGTTTCTTGCTGAAACCGCAAAGTTGATTCCTAAAACATCTCTATCATTGCGAACTATTCTTAAAAATGGTATTGATACTATACTCAAGAGCCCAAAAGAGGAACTAAAAAATTTAAACATGCGATCAAAATTTAAGTTGGAAGACACGGTCAAATGCGTTCAATAAGAATGAAGACGAAACCAGGATATAGAACAAATGGCTAATTTACCAGCAGCAACCGTTTTACTACGTGCGGCACAACTTTCAATGACAGAGGATAAACCTCTATATTTTGATTACTATCAAGACAGTCTTGAGAAGAAATGTTCTATTGGTGTCAAGGATAATACCAAATATCTTGTTAAATCAGACGACGAATACACATCGACTATTCAGTCGGTTTTTCGCTGCGAGAATTGTTTTATAGTAATGACTGAAAACAGTATTTACATTGTTTCTGCTGAAACTCCAATTTTGAGGATCGTATCACCATCTACGGATTAAAAAAGTAGAATAATAATGGAAGTACTTTTTCCACCTCCTCATTATTTATTTTTTGAACCTTTGAATGATATTGAAACTCAAAAATTATGGGTGGACTACAAAATAAAACATGATTCCACCTGTGAATTTTATGAAATAGACGCAACAGAAATGAATTCAGTAGATACATTTTCTTCATGGTTTGACAATTGGATTAATCAAATTCCAAAACGCCGTTCAACAAGGTTTCGTATTTTGCTTATATGGCATTCTGAATTTTTAACGTATGCTTGTCAACAAATGATTAGACGTTCATTAGAACAAAAGTCATTTAGATCACGAGTTTGGTTTCACGTTGAAGACCCAACTGTAATACAACCAGCTATCCAAAGTCGTTGTATTACAAAACGAATTTCATCACACTTTCATATACCAACCCTAAAACAAATATGACATCTATTCGTGTATTCACTGACGGTGCCTGTGAAGGAAATGGTAAGAAAGGAGCTCGTGCTTCATACGCATGCTGGTTTCCCGAAAATAAAGAACTTTCAATAGCAAAACGTGTACCTGATGAAGATGTTCAAACCAATCAAAGAGCAGAAATGATGGCTATTGCCGAATCAGTTCGAATTGTGTTTTCTAAATTTACACCAGGAGATGTTGATTTTAAAATTTATACCGATTCAATGTATTCAAAAGATTGCCTAACAAAATGGATTCAAGGATGGATCAAAAATGATTGGAAAACTTCGGGAGGTGAACCAGTAAAACATCGTGATTTAATTGAAGAAACATCACGTAACTTAGCGAAATTTAAATCATATATGATTATTCATGTAGCTGCTCACACTGGTGGATCAGACGAATTTAGTAAACATAATGAAATTGTAGATAAGATGGCAGTCCATGTACTTCATCCTGAAGAAGAAGTAAAAGTTATACAAAGCAATGTTGAAAGTCCAATTCCGTCATGTCCTCTTCAATTAATGGGTCCTCCTGTTTCGGAAAGAACCATTATCGAATGGTGTAAACTTAATTTAGATAAATTGGATTCTTCTGCTTTAAATTCAGCACTTATATCTGCGTTATCTAAAACTGTTAAGAAAAACGGATTTGAAGTCGTTAAACAGAAACTTCATAGAAACAATCAGTATCGTCTGGTTTCAGCAAATCATTTAATAACAGGATCTGCTATAATAACAAAAGACGAATGAAATCTGTAGCTTATCACTTTTGGGGAGCTGACTGCGCTCCGTGTATGAGACTAAAACCAAGTATGCTTGAAATGTCGCAAGAATTTCCAACCGTAGAATGGGTATCAGTAGATGTTCGAAATACTAAAACTGATCTAATTCAGAGATATGGTGTTGGACCAATTCCATGCCTTGTAGTAACTGTTAAAAATGATGTTGGTAAAGATATTTATTCAGAAAAATGTACAGATCGTACATCGATCACACCTTATTTTAAAATAATGCAAAATTCTTTAAATTTTATAAAAAACACTACTCAGCAATCGTAGAGGTGACTAATTCACCATTTTTATATGCTTCACAAACAAATTGACTATCATCATCTGTTCCCGATTTACCACTTGTAGAATCTCCTACTTTTGGTAAGATTGGAGATGTAAATTCTTCCATAGGAGCTTTGTTAAAAATAAAATAATTTGCGGTCCATCCAAGACCTCCTACAATACCACCAATCAGAAGTGAAAATACAAAAGGTACAATTAAAGTATTTTTCCAATAAAACTCAGGTGTTAAGCAATAATTTGATTTAATGTAAAATACTTGGATAATAACAGCTGTAATTGTCATCCATATTAATCCACTCAATGATTGACCTCTGTCATTAATACCAATTTCTAAAGCAAAAAATGTAAATAAACTAAAAATAATAACAAGCGATTGAGGTGCCAAAATACTTTCTAAATTTTCAAATCCAGGAACCGTACATCCTTCATATACTCGCTTATATAGGGTATTTAGTGTACCATCATTTGATATCGCCTCTTGTATTTTTTGCGTTGTTCCTCCTGTAAAATATATGACCAACATACTCATAAGTTTATTCACGGTTACAGCGGCGATAGCGGTAACACTAGCGGCAGAAGCGCTATATTTTTGAGAAATGATATCGACCAAAATTCCAACAAGTACATACGTTACTGGAAGATACATCGCGAAAATATTAGCATATTGAAATGCCGGATAACCACCAGAATCATCCTTTAAAGCATAAATCAACCCGGCACCGACAGCAATAGCTCCAACTATACCAAAACCAACTTCAAGCGCTGTTACTGCTACTGATTTAGATGCTATATTTCCACCTGTAGATACACCGCCGTAATACGCAGCTCCTATAATTACAACGGCAACTAATGGAAGAACGTAGTATTTCCAATCCATATTACTTATTTCTGAGATACAAAATACTGCTAAACTACAAATGAGTGTTTATGGCTCTTCAAATACATTCCCGGCATCATGTTCGGTTCCAAACCAAAGCCCAATTAATTTATCACAATCGAGTGCTAAGCCATGTGATTTATTATGCGAGCTTGTCATTGACGATGTCATGGTTCCACAAGCAAATGTAGTTGTTGGCGATGAAGGACTTATTGTTGATAACGAAGCAGGTCTTGGTTCATGTAAGTTTAATGGTGAAGGTTACACATGTACTAAGATTGTTGTAAATCATCCAAGTCATCATACAATTGAAAACATTCAAGCCGATGCTGAGGTAATTGCGATTTTTACAAATCCAACTGGAAAAATGTTATGTGTGAGTTCTCTCGTACGAGCTAATTCTGCTCAAACTCCTTCTTCTCATTTTTTCAATTCATTTGTTGGATTTGGTGATTCAACTAAGGAATATACAACTATAAATTTAGGTGAAAATTGGGGAATTAATATGATGATTCCTCTTGCTGGTTCTTACTATGTATACGATGGTACTACAGTGTTTCCAGATTGTAAACCAACAAAATGGGTTGTTTTTAAAACTATGATCAATATTGATCCAAATGATTTTGCTAATTTAGTTAGAACAAATGCTCCCGGTTCTCGTTCAATTCAACTATTAGGCGATCGTGAAGTATTTTTTAATGATATCGCATCACTTCCAGGTGGACCAATGCCTCATGACAATAAAACATATATGCGATGTAAGAGACTTGGTAAAAAACAAGATGTAAAACCTGTTTCTGCTCCAAACTTAAGAGGTGAAAAGTCTTCACAACCGTCTGGTATTACAAAATTTATATCAGATATGTATACTCAAAATGAGGCAATGCAAGTGATTGATGTAATACTTTTAATTGGAGCAGTAGTATTGGGAGGATATGCTGCTTGGCAAATAAAAAATGCGGATTTTTTAGTGATGCCTGCTATTTATGCTGAATTGGCTGGTATTACGGTTCGTAGTTATTTGTTCTATTTTGGAAAACTATATTATGATTTAGTAATGTATATTTATAACAAAATAACAAATCCTGTAGCTACTGAAACAGCATTTTTTACAAAAAATATTACTAAAGCTTTGATTTAAGTACGTTCGTCCCAATATGTTTCGTTCAATTTCTTATCTTGCCAAACACTGGAATCTTCATCCGGTGTAGGAGGGCGATTGGCGATTTCTTCCATATCTTTCTCCTTGTGGCGCCTATTTTTAGTATAACTAACAACAGTCCAAACACTATCGGTTGGAACTTGTACATCTTCTTCTGGTTCAATAAAGTCGTCTTCTTCAACGTAATTATTTACACAATTGAACGTAGGTAGCACAAAATTATTATATGAGGCACTTTTTGACTTTTCAAATTCAGCCATATACTTTTCTTTTTCAGCTTTTTCCTGATTATCTTGACTCCACTCTTTTGCGAGATCGCTAAACTTTTTATCTCCTCCCCATACACGCTTATTGGTAGGGGCAGGAGATAATGCTGGAAAGTTATCTTCAGTTTTTTCAACACCTTTTTTACTATCTTCTTCCATTTTCTGGGCTTTAAGTAACTTGGCTTGTTCATCACGTTTCCATTGAGGAATCCACTTATTCTTTTGAGAGTCCATTTTATTATTGTTTTAACTATTATAGTGATATCGTAATCCGTTTTTACAAAAGAAAAACGGAAGTGAGTAAATTTATCAAAAGATATTCTAAAATGGTATACGCTATTTCTATTTCGCAAGAAGGAGTTGTTGGCGAAATACAAATACCACCAAAAACAGCAGATGTATTAGAATGGATACGCAAAAAGTATAAGAATCCGAGTTATCAATTTCAAGGAAACATTATTCATCCATTGAAAGATAAGTTTCAATTGAATATATTTGCTTCGATTGCTGACGAAGAAGACACTGTTAATCAACATCTTTTACCATCACCATTTGATGAAGAATCTTATACAGGAAATATTGTTATTCTTATGTCGGAAGACGACGAAGAAAAATATAAAGAGAAAGCTTCCGAATATACAAATTTACGATCAGACGATTATACTTTGCTTTATGAGGAATGGAATTTTAGTACTGAAGAAGATGAAGAGATAGACGAAGATGCTGAAGATAACGAAGAAGATGAAGAAGAGATTGAAGAAGCAGTTGTTGATGAAGATAATACTGTAAAACAAGCTTATCCTGTGAGACTTATTCAAACAAAATCAAAGAATGTATTTATTGACTGTAGTATTCGTGATGTTGTAATTAAAAACTTTCAAGAATTGGTTGGTGATGAACATATTGTAAAGGAACTTGAAGATTCAATTCTACATGCTGTAAGTGATGATTCAATTAAAGAAGGAATTGAAATTGATTGGGGAAATCGTATTTTCTGGAACATGTATAGAAATAGAGCAATTTCTCTATTTGAGAACTTACGTGGTTCGGATAGCTATGTACAAAATAGAGAGAATTGGTTAGAGAAACTTAAAAACAATGAAATTAGTCCTCGTAGTTTGGTAACTTTAACAGCAATTGAATTATGCCCATCGCGATGGAATGATGTAGTTAATAAAGTTATTGAAAGTGAGAAGAATTTGTACTCAAAGAGTGAAAGCGCATCTATTATTATGTGGTGTTCTGGTTGTAAAAAGAAGACTAAGTGTGACTATTATCAGCTACAGACTCGCTCTGCGGATGAGCCAATGACGACGTTTGTAACTTGTCTGGAATGTGATCGTCAATGGAAATTTTAATAGGAGGAACAGATCTGATATTAAATCGAGGACTCATTTCTTCACGATATACATGAATAGGTTCTAATCCATTTGTAATTTCTGGTTTTGAAATATTAGGTGTTGATTTATAAAATTTTTCACGAAATTTTAAAATAACCGAATCAGGTATTTGTGGACATGTTTCCATTAGACGATCGGATTGTTCTCTAATAACTTTTAACATATCTTTTGCTGCTATTCTTTCAGAACGAGGAAGTGATAATTCAATCATAATAAAACGATGTATTTTTGAATAAGTCATAGCAGCAGATTTATGTGCTTCTGATCTTTTACCCCAACTAAAGTAACTTGAAACTGTATTCAGTACGCCAACTGTCAACGATACACAACCAATAATAAGACTTGCTGTATTAACTACTCCTGGAAACATCGAAGGTGATCCAATTGATGCCGATCCCGAAATAGTTGAAAGCAAAATAGTTGGCAGTGTTATATATGTATCCATGGTAGTATACTGCTTTTGTGAATTATTATGAAGCCATGAATAACATAACGCACGTTCACCTTCTTGAGAAAGAATCAATTCCAGCTGCGAATTCCAGGATACCGAATTGATTGTTTCGTCCATATTTTTAAACACATGAATTTTCATACAAATTGATGTAAATATACAATGGACGAAATTCGACAAACTATTAAAGACTGGATCACCGAAGATGAAGAAGAACGTAAGCTTAGACAACAACTTAAAGAAATACATAAGAAAAAAATTGAAAAATCAGCAGCAATTCTTGAATTCATGAAAGCAAATGAGGTTGACAACTTTGCTATTGAAGGTAATGGTGTTGGTAACATTAGCAGAAGTGTTCGTACATCACGTCCTCCATTAAAAAGATCTCAAATTCGTACACAACTTTTACTTCAGTTCGCCGATCAACCGCAACGTGTAGCTGAAGCTCTTCGTGCGATTGAAGGAATACCAGAAGGTGATGATATGTCTGTAGGAGGAACACAACGTGAATTACTTGTTAGACATGTACCTCGCGCTAAGAAGACTGTTACATTAGACAATTCGTAAAGCATCTTTTGCTGCTAATTGTTCTGCTTGTTTTTTAGTAGACGCAGTTCCTACACCAATATGGTTACCATTTTTATCTAAAACAGCCATTGTATATGAATTTGCGTTTGATGATACAATTCCATATGTAGGTGTATGATGAAATTTTGCTTGATAAAACTTTTGTAATTGTTCTTTAAAATTTCTATTATTTCTTAATATTTCTGGAATATCAATATATGTTTCTATTAAACTAACTACAAATGATGAAACAATTTGAAAATCATTTTTTGAATCTAACCAAAGTGCTCCAATAAATGCCTCTAAAATATCCGATAACTTTTTAGAATTTATTCTTCCACCACAATTCTCTTCATTGTGTCTTGATATAATGTAAAATTTATCAAGACCCAATTTTTGACTGAGTTCTCCAAGCTTTTCATTACATACAATTTCTTTCTTCAAATCTGTAAGAAATCCTTCATTTTCATCTGGATATCTACGAAATAAATAAGTTGAAACAGCTGCTCCTAAAATTGTATCACCCAAATGTTCCAAACGTTCATAAGATTCTTCAAACAAGTTTAAACAATTTTTTGGACAATCTGTAAGCTCAGTTTCTTCACCTGTAGGTGTTGTATATTTTGATTTCTTTACATAGGATGAATGAACCATAGCAGTCTGAAACAGACTGGTATTTTTCACGGTAAAATCTGTCTTATGGTTTAAAAGAATACCTTGAATGTCACGTTTTGAAAAGAGACGGTTGTTTGTATTATAAGGATTGTAGAACATCATTATTTAGAAGTTCTATGCTTTTTTCTCCTTAGAGTCCGTTTTTTACGACCACCAGAAACTGGGGCAAGTTGAGGTTCTACTTTCGCAACAATTTCACGCCATTTTTGAGAAACTTCAATATATCTTACAGGATATTTATCCTTAAGAGTTGCTAAACCACTGGTCATAGCTTCAATAATTTTATCTTTAGAATGTTCTACAGCTTCAGGAAAAAATTCTTCCGCCTTATCTATTATATTTTTAACATGATCTTTTACCTCTGGGGCAATTTCTTCCAATCTTTCTAAAATACCAAGCACAACTGCTGATGCTGCCATTATTATATAGAATGTTTTTACTCCGGAACAATTCGTGTAATCGCAAACTCATCAGAAAGTAAAGTTGACTTTTTATTAGCTATTATATAATTGTAACAGTCAGTTGATGATGTATTACCTGATGAACTAAAGTAACTATCTAACATAGCTTTTAGTTCCTTTTGTGAAATAGACCAAGGTTTTGACCATGTTCGAGGACGTTGAATTCTAATTGTTGATCCATCATCTTCAATCTTTAACTTATTAAAATCCTTAAATTGATCTTCCTTTAGAATATCAACCATTAGAAGTTCAACACCTTTACGGGCATCACGTGTTTCATAGACACGTGTATTTAACTGTCTTAGTTCATTATCATATGTACGATAGTCACGTGTTAGCTCGCGAAGTTTATCAATTTGACACTGCTGCATTTTTAATAAAATTTAAATTTCCCAGAACAAAATCCGTTTTTGATAATAAGGGATGTCATTCAATACAGATGAGATAGAAAATTTGAGAAATGTGTATAATAAAGAACATCCAACTGAAGAACCAATCGAAAAAGATCAACCAACAAAAGTATGGAGCGAATTAAAAAAACGCCTTCATTCACATTGTAATTCTGGAACGCCTGAATGTATTATAACGTCGATGATGACGAAACCAGTTGCTCCAAATTCATGGGTAACGAATCCGGAACAATGGTTATCTTCTGATGAAATTGAACAGTTGGAAAAACAATATATGAAAGTTTTTTCAAATTATTTATTTGTTGGCGCGTTTCCTATCGATTTTGATAAAAGAAGCAAAACAGGTGAGTGTTTAATTAGTTCATTATGTTCGATGAATATTCGTTCATTGTATAATCAAGGTAAGACTCAAATAGGAATTATTTTTAATACAGATGTAAGCACTGGACCCGGACAACATTGGATAGCTATATTTTGCGACATTAGACCCGAATTAGAATTTCCTCGTATTACATATTTTGACTCATATGCTGAGAAACCTGAAAAGGAGATAGAAGTACTAATGAAACGATGGAAACAACAATGGGATGAAACAAAAATACATTCAAAGCCAATGATTATGTCTTATAATAAAACGCGCCATCAATATCAAGATTCGGAATGTGGTATGTATTGTTTATATTTTCATTACTGTTGTTTACTTAATATTTCAATGGATCAACGAATTCCTGATGATGTTGTTAGAGGGTTACGAGGATTGTTATTTCGTGTTGGAACTAAATAATGGAGTCATCAGTTTTAGATAGCTTGAAATCATATATTCCGGAAGGATCTAACTTGATGTATATGATCGCATTTGTTGTTGGAGCTATAATTGTATTTGTTGTTTCAACTACTGTTTATCATGCTGTTACACCTTCAGGGACAAAGGCACAGATAACAGCAGCTTCAACTTTTACAGCTTATGAAAAGGTAACAAAATTGGCACCTCTCGGATGTCCAACAACACCTATTAACATGAGATTATGTGATTATTATATGGCTTCATCGTCATATTCTCTTTATCCAGGAGCTAAAGTTTATGATTATATTTCAGACTCTATTTTGCCTTTAGTGGTAAAAGCTGGACCAAGACTTGTTGAATTAGATATTTACGATGATGGAAATGGTAAACCAGTCGTAGGTCTTAAGAATCAAAAATTAGGAACTGATTATGCTTACAATACAGTTCCATTTGAAGCATGTTGTGTATCTATAGCTAATACTGCGTTTAATAGTGTAACGTGTCCAGTTGCGTCTGATCCGTTTATTCTAAGTTTGGTATTCCATACGAATAAGACAACTACAATTAACGCATGTGCTGAAATTTTAAAGACAACCTGTAGATCCTTTATGTTAGATAGTTCTTACAGTTATCAGCGTAAAAACTTAGCTGTTGAACCTATTTGTAATCTTCAAAGAAAGCTAATTATTGTAAGCGGTGGAAACATGAAAGGAAGTCTAATTGAAGAATTAGTTAATCTTTCATGGTCAACATCACATTTGAGAAGATTGACATATATGGAAGCATCACAAACTTATGATCATGATGAACTTATTAAACACAATCGTAATTCAATTACTATGGTTGTTCCAGATATTAGTTCTGATTTAACAAACTATAATCCTCAAATATTATTTACGTACGGTTGTCAATGGATTATGATGAACTATGGTTCTGTAGATAGTATGATGGAGCTTTATATTGGTGAATTTCAAGAAAATAGTTTAGTACTCAAACCAGAGGCACTTCGAGAGCTTGTTCCTAAAAAATATAAGACACCGGTTGAACCTGATCCTAAAGTATCGTTTCAACCTATGCAAAAAATTTCACCAATCTATAACGTGACTGTATAAAAACTCTCTCATACAATACAAAAATGGCAAATAAGTGGCTTTCTCACGTCAAGAAAACGATGAAGACGATGAAGTCAAAGGGTACCTACAAGAAGGGAGATGGACTCAAGAAAGTAATTATGGAGGCCAAGAAGTCCTACAAGAAGCATGGTGGTGAAGAATCTGAATCTGATGAAGAAACTCCAGTTGTTGAAGGCGGAAAGAAGAAGAATCGCAAAACGCGCCGTCGTCGCCAGCATTAAAAAATTCGGTATGCTTAACATATAAAGACAAATGGGTGGTGGTTTATTACAACTCGTTGCCTGTGGCGCTCAAGACGCATATTTAAGTGGAAATCCGCAAATTACGTTCTGGAAAGGTCTATTTAAGCGTCATACAAACTTCGCGATGGAGCCATTCCGTATCAATTTCTCAGGACAGCCTAACTGGGGTACCAAGCAAAGTGCTATTATTGGTCGACATGCTGATCTACTTTATTCAACATATGTCGAAGTAGTCCTTGCCGCAGGTAGTTACAATAGTGATAAAGGTCGTTTAGGTTACAATTTAATTAAGTATGCTGAGTTAGAAATTGGTGGTCAACAAATTGATCGCCTTTATGGTGAATGGATGTTTTTATGGGATTCATTGACATATGATTCTAATAAATCATCAACAGCTTATTATATGGTTGGACTTGGCGCTGGTATTGGGGCGGTTTCACTAAGCGATCCTACACAATGTAATGCAGGAAATGGAAGACCTTCTCTTCCTAATGTTGTGTATATTCCTCTAGAGTTTTTCTATACTCGCAACCCAGGAGCGGCATTGCCATTGATTGCACTTCAATACCATGAAGTAAAAATTAATATTTTGTGGAATGCTCCTAGTCTCATCTCTGGAACTGCGGCACCTTCTGTTCCAGCACCAGTTCAGGCAGCTATCTACATTGACTATATTTATCTAGACACCGAAGAGCGTCGCCGTATGGCACAGGAAAGTCACGAATACTTGATTGAACAAACTCAATTTAATGAAGATAAAGGTATCTCTTCATACAACAACCGTATTGATCTAACATTCAATCACCCTGTCAAAGAACTTGTATGGGTGGTACAGAAAGAAGGCTATACAAATTGTAAATTGAGCAATGGACGTCTAAAACCTTTCACATATGATCAACTTGCAGTCTACAAACAATCTTTACAGATTAACGGTCAGGATCGTGTAGATGCCCGTTATGGTGATTATTTTAATAAGGTTCAATCATATCAACATCATTCAGGTTATATAGCAGGACAACCAGATATATATCTATACTCATTCGCTCTTCGCCCTGAAGAGCACCAGCCTTCCGGTACATGTAACTTTTCACGCATTGACACGGCAACTCTTGTTATACAAATGAGTGGTGATGCAAATGTAGATGAAAGTACAGATAACACGTGGAATGTTCGTGTCTATGCGTTGAATTACAACATTCTTCGTATCATGAGTGGTATGGCCGGACTAGCATACAGCAACTAAAAAATATAAATTAAGTTTAGTTTTACCATTCCATAAGAACATCTTCCATCTTACATTGACCTGTATCATCTTCTTGGGTAACTGCGATATTAGCAGCTTTCAAATCTGAATCGAATACTGACATATCTTCTTCAGCTCCTTCAGGTAGCTTAGTTTCATCTACAAGAATATCTACAAATCCAGTACCACAAGGGGGTTTCTGACCGAACATAATGTTTGCAGACACACCCTTCATCTTATCAAAATCAGCAGAGATAGCCGCATCAAATAGAATTTGAGATGTTTCTTCAAATGAAGACTTAGCAAGAACACCATTATTGCTTTTCTTCATACCAAATCGATCAACGGTTACCATATAGCCCGGATATGTCATTGTATCAACTAATGTAATCATGTGATGGTAGTTAACATATTCAGTTGTAAAGACTTCCATAAATTCACGATAAAGTGCTAAACGAGCTGTTTCAATACCAAAGATATCTAAAATTTCATGAAGATCATTTGAGAAAGAACGTAGTGAATCAACACCATCAATTGTAGCAAGATCTAACAAATTAGTACCATCTACATCAAGAACAATTTGTTTCATTGGAACATAACCTCCAACCTTTTCGTCATAAATTAGTTCTTTATTGTTATCACGACGATATACACGATCAATTCCAGCTACACCTGTAAGAACTGTATCAAGTAGCTTTTCTTCTATGAAACGAAGAGATAGAGAATTCTTTACAGTATCAGGTAAGAACACAATACGCATGGCAAGTTTATCTGGTGAATTTGTATCGGTATAGACACATTCGAATACATGTAGAACTTTATTATTGCTAATTTTAGTGGCAATCATATTCATATCCATAACACCTCTTGCTGCCATTTGTGTTCTGTCAATTTCAAGACGAATAATCCAAGGCGAATTACAGCTTGACTGATTACTTACCGAGAAACGTTGATATGTCTCAAGCATTTGGCGATCTTCTTCAACTGAAGAATTCTTTGATGAAGGATCTGGATCATAATAGATACGAACAGATTTTGTAATATCTCTTAATGTCGTCTTCTGAATTTCTTTAGTTTTGTTAAATAGAGCATTCTCTGACATAGCAATATCCGGACGAAGATAAATTACGTTACTTGGGTTCTTTGGATTGTGTGAAACAGATAGAAGTTCAACAATTCTTGGAACACCTTGCGTGGCATTTGCCTTAGCGGTTCCTGCTGAATGGAAAGTATTCAATGTAAGCTGTGTAGTAGGTTCTCCAATCGATTGAGCAGCTAATGTTCCAACCATTTCTCCAGCATGTACCTTTGATTTCATGTACTTAAATCGAATATCCTTAAGTATTTCATCAAATATAGACTTTGTAAAACGCATAACAATAATTGATTTTTTAGGAGCAAGATAGTATCGAAGTAGAATATGGAATAAGTAATTTGGTTTAATCATTGGTTCTTCAGTTAGTCTTTTAAGCTCCGATACAACGTACGATGGAGTTAGATCAGTTTTTACAGCATATTGATTGGTATATTTTGAAAGAAGACGCTTCAAATGTACAGGAGCCGATACATCTGTATTTTTAACATATCTGAATACGTCACGAACAAGTATATCGCGATCTAAAATAATTTGTTCCATTAAATCATCAATTTCTGTACCTGGATCTGTATTCATAACTGCTTTGAAGTCATCGACAGATGCTGCGAATTCTTTATAAAGCTGTTCCATGCTTGAAATTGCTAGGTCAATGGGTTGTTTCTCAACTGAAATACTATCTACACCATCTCCACCATAAACAAACTGATAAATTGATCCATTAATGTTTCGAACAGTTCCATCATATTCGATATGAATATCTTCCATCATCTTGACCAATTTACGTTGAATATAACCTGAATCAGATGTCTTAACAGCTGTATCAATCAAACCTTCTCGTCCACCCATAGCATGAAAGAAGAATTCAGCTGGACGTAGACCTGAAATAAAGCTATTCTCTACAAATCCACGAGATTCAATACCATGATCGTATCGAGAAAAGTGTGGAAGTGTTCGATCTTGTAGAGTATATTTAATACGCTGTCCTGCTACCATTTGCTGACCAAGCAAAGCCATCATTTGGGTAATGTTCAAGTTAGATCCCTTAGCCTTTGATTTTACCATTTGAACCATTCGGTTATCTTTAGGAAGACTGTTTTCAACCTTCTCTTCAATCTTTGAGTTAATTTCTTTCAAGGCATTCATAATACGATTTTCAAGTTCAGCACCATTTGAACGACCGCTAATATTTACGAATGTACCTGCGTGAACACTTGAAATAATATCCGCAACCTTTTGACGACCTTCTAAAAGAGTTTTATTTACAAATTCATAGGTTTCTGTATTTGCGATTAGATCAGCAGCACCTACTGAAAATCCTGAATACAAATTATATTTAGTTACAATTCCTTGTACATCGTTAATAAATTCACCAGCACGTTGTGGGCTAAAATCATTATAGAGAACATGAATGATACCTTCAGATGCCTTTCCAAATGCGTCTTTTCCAAGCTCTCCCTTTATGAATGTACCATTTTCAACCTTAATACTGGAATTAAAGCTTACAATTGGAAATACATTTGTCATAATTTCGTGACCTGTAAGAGGACTATTCTTGCGTACATATGCGTTCAAAGGACGTCTCATACGAGCTAATAAGTTCATAGCTACATATTCTGGAACACGTACATTAGGCTGTGTAATACGATAAGATCCAGTTAGTGTATCCTGAAAGATTTGAATAATTGGAGAATTTGTACGAGGACTGATAATTTGACGAAGCACCGAGGCAAGATATTTGAGTTCCATAGCTGCTGGAATCGATTGAGGAACGTGCATATTCATTTCATCACCATCAAAATCAGCATTATAAGGACGAGTAGCTGAAACGTTTAATCGAAATGTTGAATAGGGTAGAACACGAATACGGTGACATTCCATCGAAGCCTTGTGTAGTGACGGTTGTCGATTAAAGAGAACAACATCTCCGTCAATTAAATGACGATGAACAACGTCTCCATTTTTCAAATCAATAAGTGATGTATTCATGTATTTCAAATGAACTGTTCTCTTTTCGTCTACGAAATAAACAGATTTTGCTCCAGGATAAAGTGAACAACCGTTACGAACATATGTCATCAGACGATCACGATTAAAATTTGTAACCATTTCTGGAAATGTTAAATTCATTGCGATTTCTTCAGGAACACCTAGTTCATCCAAATCAATATTGGCATCTGGAGTAATAACTGATCTGGCAGAGAAATCAACACGCTTACCCATCAAGTTTCCTCTAACACGACCATTCTTTGCTCCAAGTCTTGATTTAAGTGTCTTTAGAGGACGACCTGATCTCTGAGCAGCAGGTGGTAATCCTTTGATATCATTATCTACATAAGTGGCTACATCAAATTGAAGAAGTTCAGTATACTTGTCAATAATATCAGCAGAATCACCCTTATCTATTTTGTCTCGCAAACGTTGATTATTTCGAACGATATCAATTAATTTATGTGTTAAATCATCTTCCATTCGTTGATTATCTTCCATCACAACTGATGGTCTAACTGTCAAAGGTGGAACAAGAAGAACTGTACAAATCATCCATTCTGGTCTGCTAAATTTTGGATTAAATCCAATAAGTTCAATATGACGCTCAGTTATACGCTGAAAGCAACGTAGAACCATTTCACATTGTAAAACGATTGGTTCTGATTCTTTTTCATATGTATGAGCTTGAAGTTTAGCTACCTTTCCTTCCATTTTATCAACCTTCTTAATGGCAGGAGACTTACAAATAGAACAAATCGATGAATCTTTTAGTTTTGATTTGTATGAAGTTGTTTCTTCTCGAACACTATTGAATCGACTAATTCCTGTAGAAACTTCGGCAATTCTTTCAAGATCATCATCAGGTAAATATGGGTTTGAACAATTGATACAAACGATTCCTAAAATTTTCTGAATTTGTTCAATAAATTGGTAAAGGTAAACAGGACGAGCTAAACGAATATGACCAAAATGTCCAGGACATAGCAAGTTAGTTTGCTTACATGTTGGACAAATCTTACCATTTTCGATAACACCAAAACGTGAATCAAAGACACCTCCTGACACAGGTTGATTTACCGAGTATGTTTTATCTGTGATCACTTCAATCACACTTTTTGAAACAATTTCTTCGGGGTTGGCTATACCAAATTGAACGCCAATAATAGTATCACCCATTCTTGTTATTTATAAGCATTATCTCTATATTAGTCCGTTTTCAGCGAAGCAAAATATTAAAGTATACAATAAAATGAAAAAATTTGGAATACAACCACGAATTCCTATTAAAGTTCCAGATATTGCCCCCGATGCTGAGCCAGCAATCACTACAACCGAAACTGAGACTGTAGTGACTATACCAGAAGCTGAGACTGTAGTGACTATACCAGAAGCTGAGACTGTTGTCGCTACACATCAATGTCCAACATGTAGTCAATTATTTGCTATTCTTAAAACTTCTTCGAAACTTCCAATGTAAGTTTCCAAAATTCATCATCATTTATGATAGCTCTAACAAGTGCCTTTGGAAACTTTTCTTCTAAACCTTCAGTCCATAAGTCAAATTCGGGGCCGAGTCTTTGGCTGAATTTGTCTTTATTTTTTATTTTTAAAAGTTTGTTACGTGGAATCAGTTGCTGAAATATAGTCTCAACAAACTGTTGAGTCATATACGGATTTTCACTTTCATCTTTCAATTCGCGAACTTTTTTATTCCACTCTTCCATTACAAAGAATGAAGCTAAAAACTATTAGAAAATCCCACAAGAAGGAGAAGAAGTGGGATGCTGTATTTGAAAAAGATGGTAAGGAAAAGATTGTACCCTTCGGCCAACGTGGGTTTTCAGACTATACAAAACATAAGGATAAAACTCGTAAACAACGCTATTTGAAACGTCATTCAGGAATGGGTGAACATTGGCAAAAACCTGATACTCCTGGAGCATTAAGCAAATGGATTTTGTGGAACAAACCGTCATTTAAGGCTTCTGTTGCGGATTTCAAAAAACGATTTAATTTATAACTTTTGAACAATTACTTGAACAAAATCATTATTCTTTGATAAAATTTTGATCTTTGACGCATACTCATCCAAAAACATATCAATACCTTTCATTGTTTGCGACCATGTATAATAATAATCGTCAAATACAATATATCCACCTGATTTCACTTTATCAAACGCCATCTTTCCGTCTTGATATACATACTTTGTTTCGTGGTTTCCATCTACAAAAATCAAATCAAAAAAATCATTTTCAAAAGTAGGAACAATATCTTCCGATAATCCACGTTTAACTATAAATTTTTCAAAATTTCCAGACTTCTGAATATTTTTGTTAAATGTAAGCCAACCTTTTTGTTGTTGTCCTTTATATTCAGGATACTCGTCATAATCCATCCAAGGATCTACACAGTAAATTTTAGAATTAGGATCATTACAATATGAATTTGATATATGAATTGCATTTCCACCATCCGAAACTCCAATTTCTAAATAATTTATAGGACCATTGAAAAATGGAATAAATGGAGACCAATTTACTCCGGGATTTTTGTAATAATAACGCCCTTCAAAATTAGGTAATTCTAAAATTGGCGTTGGTCTTCTAAATGATAAAACATAACTCATTTATATATCTTCAATTACTAAAATATTATGAAATATTCACATGAGTTACACCTCTATCATTTAGCGGTAACACTATGGTGAAGAAATCTTTCCATTCTAATGTTTTATTACTTTCAAAATATAGCTTGGCAACACGATTAAATGACTGAATATATAAGAACATAACGGTTCCGATTACAATAGGATACCAGGTTTCCATTATGTCATAATGTGAATCAAAAAGGGGCTTTTATACGTAAAATTCCTAAAAACGGATTTGAGTATTTCTACATCAATAACAATCAAAAAAGTACAAAATGTCAAATATTACTAAGATGAGTTCAAAGCGAGTTGATATGTTGAAGACGTCCATGGATGCGAATGATCGTACCACGGACGAGACTTCCATGAAGCGCCACATAAAGAGTTTTAAGGATTTTGTTAACAATGTCGATGATTTCGACGATAAAAAGATTGAAGCGTACTGTAGAGAGTACTGTGGAAATGATGATAACTTCGAGGAGATCGAGGTTGTAGAGAAGCCTAAGAGGACGCTCAGTGATGAGCAGAAGGCAAAGATGAAGGCAGGTCGTGAAAAGGCCAAGGCTGAACGTGAAGCTGCAGTCGCAGCAGGAGAAGAAAAGAAGCCCAAGGCACGAGTTGCTAAGGCTTAAATAAAAACAAAATAAAAATTATTTTTTGATTCGCAAAACGGATCTAAAAAAATCAAATTTTTGTATAATGACCACTGGGACATTTTGTGATCTGGCTTTAAGCTTAAAAGATTATAATGGTGTTCACCGAAGACGAAAACGAACAAGAGATTTATTACACGATGATGGAGATAGCTGAACTTAACGAGCTTCAAAAAGACATTGAAGAGAGTTCAGAGTATTTCAATGACGATAATTCTGAAGAACTCTTCGGAGGCATCTATTGCCGTATGGAAGACTTATGCCTTCCACGTGATAAACACGTACCGAGACGTAGTAATGCGTTTGTCAGTATTGCTAAATGTCGCGAAGAGAGATCTATGTATGATCTTATTGACATTGCAACAAAGAAGAACATGTTGATAAATAGAATTGAACAACTAAGCCTAGTTTATTGGATTTGGGGAACGAAAGACAGAAAATACAAAAATAAAATAAATCGATACAGTTCTGGTTTTAAAAAGAGTATTCTTAAACAAGCTATTAATGTCTTAGGAAAGAAGAAGATTATTGATATTGAAGAAATTAAAGAAGATATAAAAATTTTAAAGGAAATTGAAGCTGAAGAATACGAAGAGTATCAGAGAGAAATTGAATACGAAGATTCACTACTAATTGATGAAGATAGTGCAGCATATTAAAAAACAAAATAAAAACTTATTAAACTAAAAAACAAAAGAAAAAAACAGTTACTGGTTACCTACAAAACCTTTTTTGATTTATCTTGAAAAACGGATTTGAGTATTTTTAACCTAACTGTTACCAAACAATCAAAATGGCAACTAACATTCAGCAGCTTATCACTAATCTCGAGGAGACTATTGCGTACTTAAAGACACAGCTTCCCAAGGAGGAAGTTGTTGTTAAGACAGACAAGAAGAAGACGGCAGCTAAAAAGGAACCCGTTGAAAAGAAGACGGATGGCAAGGCAAAGAATCTAAGTCGATTCACACCTGCCATGAAGACAGAACTTACAAAGGTTCTAAAAGCTCACAACGTTGAGCTAACAGAAGAGCTTCGCAAGAAGTTTATTGATCACATCAATGGACTTGAAGCTGAAGATTACACAAAGGTAAATCTTACAACACATATGGAACAATTCGCAAAAGAGAATAGTACCGAAGAAGAGGCTGAACCAGAGAAGGCAGCAGCAACAGTATCTCCATTTGTTGGACACGACAGTCCACCAAATTTAGAAGCCATGAGCAACGCAAATGGCTATAATTTATCTCAACTAATAACTTACATAAGTACTGATAAGTTGAATGAATTAAAGAAGACAGATACTCTCAAGTCGCTTAACAACGGAAATTACTGGCATGCCAAAACTGGTATGTGGATTTTGGAGAATGGTGATGAAGACATTGACGAAATTGAGTTTGAAGGAACTACATATGGTGTAAATAAAGTCAACAAGCGTGTTTACGAAAGTGTTGACGATAAGGATGTATTTGTAGGATTTATTGGAATTGGAAAGTTTAAGAAAATGAAGGTTTAAGTATATAAATTACGCCAAATTTCTTTCTCTTTTTTATCAATATCTGTCAGTAATATACTAGCAACTTTTTGCGTGATTGTAAGCGGAAATGCGAGTTTCATATAAAAACAATATTCTTTCATACTTTCATCATCTGCTACACGTAACATATTTAATCGCGTCATCATTGTTTCAACAGTTCTGATAAGATTACGAACACCTTTTTCATCAGTCGAATGATCTAAAATTAATAGAGTTATAGCAGTGTCGTCTAAAATAACTTCACCAGGTTTAAATTTTAAACGATTAACAATTTGTGGCCAAATATATTCTTTGAGAATTACACGTTTATCAGTTTCATTATATCCTCCACAATTAATTACATTCATACGATCTCGTAAAATAGGATGAACTTTATCAATATCATTAAATGAAAATACAAATAAGCATTGAGATACATCGAAATCAATTCCTGAAAAATAACGATCATGAAACTGTGTATTCTGTGAACGATCAGTTAAATGAATTAACATGCTTATAATTTCTTCTCCATGTGGAGTTGTTGAAACCTTATCAAGTTCATCAAAGTACAAAACAGGATTCATTGATCTGGCATGCATTAAACATTCTACAATACGTCCCCACATAGAACCTTCATAAGTATACGAGTGACCGATAAAATTAGAAATATCTGAAGCTCCTCCAAGTGAAAAGAATTCAAATGGACGTTGTAAAACTTCTGCGATAGCATTACGAGCAAATGATGTTTTACCAACACCCATAGGACCTTGTAAGGCAATTACGTTTCCAACTGAATCTGGGTTAACAATCCATTGTGAAATTGTTTGTAAAATTTGAGTCTTAGCAGGAACCATACCGTACACTGATTTATTCATGTTTTTGCGAGCAGTTGTGATAAATTCTGTACATTTGGAAACACCGTCTTCAAGTTTTACAGGCAGAGGAATTGTTTTACCGAATGGTACTTTAAGAAATCCATCTACCCATGTTTTTAGTTTATACGATTCACCACTATCTGCTGGCATTTCTGAAAGAGCCATGATTTTCTTGATTACGGTTGATTTAGTGTAGTCTGAGATAGGAAGATTTAGTATCTTAAATTTATACGGAATAATACCGTCATCAAGAACAAGTGTAGATATACGTTTCATGACATCTAATAAATCTTTTTTCTGAGTTTTTGGTAACAAATTATAATATGATTGTTCATTTGGGGTTAGCTTAAGTGGCATGCCTGGTTCTTTTTTTGATTTTTTTGCCTTTGATCGAGTTTCTGTAAAAATACCTGATGATCTATATCTACGTGGTTCTTCATCTTCAGTTAATTCAATTTCTTCATCTTCCTCTTCCGAGTCTTCGGGTTCGGCTGCTTCGTGGATATGAATGTTTAAATAAATAGGCGCTTGTTGTTCTACAGCCGGCAATTCATTTTGAAGCGTATCATCGTCCACCCACGTCGTATCGGAATCAGAATCAATTTTTTTATGTTTTTTGGGAAGTGGTTTTCCATCATCCGATAGATCAGCAGAACACTTACGATCACGAGCATTTTCTCGCGACTTTCGTTTGGCCATCCTTGCTTTTTAACAGAAAGAAATCCTCCATACTTTTTCATAGTAAATACTAATGGATAATTCAATTGAAAAGGCTGCTAGCATAGCACAAGATCAAATTGATAAAGAAAATGCAAGTGACCCTATTATAATTCGTGCGCTTGATATCGTTCGTAAATTTATTCAATCAAATCGCGTAATGTGTTACGGTGGGACGGCGATCAATAATCTTCTTCCAAAAGAAGAACAATTTTACGACCCTGAGAAGGATATTCCAGATTACGATTTCTTTTCAAGTACACCTCAAATACATGCTATGGAAATCGCAGATAAACTTACAGATGCTGGATTTAAAAGCGTTGAAGTGAAACCAGGTGTTCATTTAGGAACATTCAAAGTTTTTTCAGATTACATAGGAGTTGCCGATGTTTCTCACTTAGATAAACCAATTTTTAATACACTTTGGAAAAATAGTATTGAAAAAGATGGAATTCATTATGTTCCGCCAAATTTTTTGAGAATGTCTGTTTATTTAGAATTATCACGACCACGTGGTGATGTAACTCGTTGGAAGAAAGTGTATACAAGATTACAATTGCTAAATAAATATTATCCAATGACATGTCCTAAAGATCAAGGTGATATGAGTGAACTTTATATGTCAAGTGAAACGAAAGAATCTCTCGAAACAATTTTGATTAAACAGAGTGCTATTTTGCTTGGATTTAACGGAATGAGTCTACAGAAGAAAGGATCACCTACAAGATGGCAATTACCTTTAGATGTTCTTGTAACTCCTGAAATAATTGAAAAAACAAGTGAAATGTTTGAAGCTGTTTTGAACAAAAAAGGAAGTGTTGAAGTTAAAAAGTTTCCTCCTTATGGAGAGCTTCTTCCTTCTCACATAGATATTGAAGATAAGAAATCGGGCATTGTATTGATTCGATTATATGAAACAAGTGCTTGCCACAGTTATCATAAAACAGCAGGTGGATTATACGTTGCCAGTATTCCTACACTATTACAGTTCTTTTTATCTGTTATTTATGGTCCTGATCATTTTCTCGAAGATATTCCGGAACAGCGTTTCTTATGTGCTGCTCAAAATTTGGTTGAACTAGCAAATGAAAGGTCAAATTCAAGACGTTATCGTTTATTGACTCCAATTACCTGTATAGGAAAACAGAAATCATTAATTGATATGCGTGTTGAAAAATCAGAACTGTACGAAAAAGTTGGAAAAAATAGATCATCGCCAGAGTTTTTAGAATACTTTTTTACATATACACCTACATCAATGAATAAAACACGTCGTCAAAAATTCCGTAAAGAAACAACCAAGACGCTCAGGAGCCACCAAATGTAGCTCCAATAGGTATAGTGGCGTAGGCACCATTTTGACTGAAAGTACCACCGCTACAAGATCCACATTTTAGTTTACCATATAAATATGATAATCTAAATTGATTACCAAACAATAACCATTTATGTTCACTATGACCAGGTTGAATAACACTTGATGCTTTATTTTCTCTATAAATAGCTTGTTCACGTATTTGACGCGTAAGATCGGATGAATCGCGAAGTGGTACTGGTCCCAACTTTGTGCTACCAGATACATATCCGGCATATGTTGCAGTATTCAAAGATTGAGAACTCATTTGTTTATACAAAAGTAAGAATGTTGAAGCGAAAGACCTTTTTAGGAATTTTACTTCCAATTTTATTGCTATGGCTCGCTTACGTAGTTATGAATCGTATGGGTATTATTAGGGAACATTTAGCAAATGCGGCTCCTTCTAAAGTTGAAGAGGAACTTGCGAAAACAAACGCAAAGATAGATGCTCTTACTAAGAAGTTTGATGATGCCAATAAACAGATGTCGGCACAAGCCGATCAAGCTGCTGCCGCTCGTGCCAGTTTAGCTACTATTAAAAAATCATAAATCTTCATCTACCAATCCACCAGCTAATATCAAAATAAGGAGGCATGGGTCCTGTAGAATCCGATGGATCTGCTTTAGGAGGATTTGACATCAAGGCAGGGATATCAGATGGTTTTAAGAAATAATTGTAGTAGATTAAGTTTGCCAATTTGCCTTCGAACCCTCCGTTTATACCTGTATGTACCGTTCCACTGTTCTGACGAGGAACTTGAACAATTGAATGATGAGTGTGAAGAACACCGTTGATATAAACATCCACTGACTTTTGTTCAACTACAATTGCCACATGAATCCATTTTTTTGCCGGGATATTTGATATGGGTACTATTTCAGTTGCTCCATATGTATCTAATTTAACAAGCAGTGTATTCGTATTTCCATCAATCAAAAGAGAAGGGCAAGAAGATGACAAATCAGCTGGTCCTTTTGTAAAGATAACCTTTTGTACTCCTGGTCGGTATGCGAAATTATCAATTCTTACCCAACATGAATATGAAAATGTTATACCTTGATCTTGATTAAGCGAAACGGGCAACGCTACATTGCTATCAAAAGTAGACTTGCCATCTAAAATTGTACTTTGAATTACTGTCTGACCTGGTGAGGCAAATGTAAATGTCTCTCGCAAAGAAGAGAAGACAATAAATACAACAATACCCAATAATCCAAATAGAATGTACTTATTCATTATAATCTAAAAACGAATTTTTGTTCTACAAACTTGAAACCGATAAAGATGAATATATTTGTTTTGTCGTTAGATCCTTATGAAGCTGCTCAATTACACTGTGATAAACATGTTGTTAAAATGATCATTGAATCTGCTCAAATGCTTTACTCTGCTCACTGGGTTTTGGAGAGTCCACTTCCACCCAATGCGTACAAAAAGACTCATGTGAATCATCCATGTTCAAAATGGATAAGAGAAAGTATTGAAAATTATTTATGGTTATGTACTCTTGCTAAGGAATTATGCCAAGAGTACAAATTTAGGTATGGAGAACATAAAACTCATAAAACTGAAGCACATATTGATTGGTTAACTGAAAATCATCCAATCAATATACCTATTCGAGAGTTCACAATTCCTCCACAGGCTATGCCAGATGAATATAAACATGAAGATGTAGTTACAGCTTATAAACAATTTTATAGAGATTCGAAAATGAAAGAACGAAATATAGTTACTTATAAAAAACGATCATTTCCAGACTTTCTTTTAAGTATTTAAAACGTATATTCTTGAATCTTTTTACCTACTGTATCATAGACTCCAAACTTTACAGAATATCCAGTTGCGTTACTGGCAGCTGTGGGTCCTGTAGAACTCTTACAACTTGTTCCAGCAGCATAAAAGCTTGACGCATCTGAAGGAGTTAACATACGAGAATAATGTGTGAAACCACAAAGTGATCCTGAAAATCCACCATTTCCTGCTAGAGTAATATCACCAGAAGCAGGTTTTGGAACACCAGGTAGGAAACAAGATTTAACAAGTTTTCCATCAATATAGATATCTAAATTACGCTCAAAAACTGTCATTGAAATTGAGAACCAATCTTGTAGAGGAAGATTTGGAACTTCGCAAATAAAGACATCATCTGTTGATCCAGAATGGCCAGCAGGTGCCGGTTGTGTCTTTGATGAACTACCTGAATCATCAGGGAATATAGAAACTGATACACGAAGAGTATTATCTGTAGGATGGAGAGAAACACTAGGATTTAAAATTTGACTATTTGTAGGATCTTCTCGAATAAGAACTTGTTTGTCTTTTCCATAACCGTAGTTCCAATCTTTAATAAACATCCACCACTGCATACCATATGCGCCACTACTTCCACTAGATAATGGAGCACTTGTAGATTTTACAACTGAAGAAACTGTGGCATCGAGCATACTTGAAACCAATGTACCTGTACTACCACTTCCGCCAAATAGAGAACTATACCAACTTGATGACACAGGTGCTGTAGCTTTTTGAGTACTAGGAGGTACAGTTGAAGGTCCGCTAGCTGTACCTGGATTTGAAGAAGGTGAAATTGTAACTGTGGCACTATCATCTGTTATGGAATATGTATAATTTGTGTCTGAATTCGAAAATTGATAATTTAAAATGATTGGATTAGGAAGTGCTGTTCCTGAAACTGGTCCTTCTGCTGCTAAAGTCTTTGATACAGATGGCGGAACTGTCAGAGTATCGCCTTTAATATTTGAAGAAACTAAAGTAGTTAGATCCTTTCCACTTTGTGTAGCAGAATGTAGCAAAAGGTTGGAAGGAGCTGGTGGTGCGATATTTGAAATTCCAAAAAATGTAGTAACAACACCTAGTTTGAACAAAACGTAATAAATAAGAAATCCAATACCAGTTAATACCACCAGTGAACCAAGACTCCATATACCAGTTGTTAGCAATGAAACTTCAGAACCTAATTGTCCAAGCTGTTCAGATGCCTGTTTTGCTGTTGCCTGAGCTGCTTGAGTTGCCTGATCGAGTGCCGACTGAACATATTCGGCACTAAATTGAGCCTTTGAATAATCGGGGGCAAATACAGGACTTTCTATTTCTGGTTTAGAAGTTGTTCCTCCCATTTGTATCAATCCAGTAGTAAAAAACGGATGAATTCTTCAATGGCGCATGAGTAAGCAATGTATTGTAACAACTGTGGTGAAAAGGGACACGTCTTTAAAGGATGTAAAGAGCCGATTATATCATGTGGATTGATTCTTTTGCGTGGTATTTATGAACCATTGGTGTTTCCAGAAAACCCAAAAAATGTAAGTGCTTTGATGGTAAGGCGAAAAGATAGCATGTGCTATACAGAATTTCTAAGAGGCAAATATAATTTAGCAGATATTTCATATGTTAAAAAACTCCTTTCGAATATGACCATAGCAGAACAGAAACGAATAAAGGAAGACGAGTTTGATACTCTTTGGACATCATTGTGGGGGCCAGGCAAAGATATTCATTCAATGGAATATGAACTTTCAAAAGAAAAGTTTAACAATCTAAATCGTGTTGAATTAATTACATCGTCTCCTTCTGTTTATACTGAACCTGAATGGGGATTTCCTAAAGGTCGTAGGGCAAGAGGAGAAGCTGATTTAGATTGCGCTATTCGAGAGTTTAGTGAAGAAACTAATATACCGTCAAATTCATATTCTATATCTCCTAATTTACAATTCACTGAAACCTTTTCGGGAACGAATAATGTAAAATATAAGCATATCTATTTCGTTGCCAAGTTGGTCAAATCAGAAGATATTAACTTGAAGCAAGGATTCACATCTATGCAAGAGAAGGAAATTTCTGCCATTGCCTGGAAAACGCTTGCCGAATCAAGGGCAATTACACGACCTCACTATATCGAACGTAAAAATTTAATTAATACGATTGAAAAGACAATTCAAACTCTTGTAGAAAAGTAATGGACTGGACAAACTTAGGGTTATCTGCACTAGCTGTTTTCGGATTTTTATATGTTATAGGATTCGCTATTTCCATACTGTCTAGTGTTATGCAGTGTGGAAAAACAAGTATGATCGAAAGCTCGGTTGAAGCACTTCAATGGGCTGCTGCTCCATCAATTGTTTACATCATTGCGTCTTACTTTCCAATCATTAGGAATTCATTTAAGATGTATAATTCAAACATAATTGCCATTGGATTTTTGATGATGTTAACAACATGGCCTATGACGGTAATTATTGTAAATAATACAGAACGAGCAGTATGTGTACCAAGTACATCAGAAATGACTGCTTTCAAAACAAAACTATTAGCTGAACTCAAACAGAAACAAGAAGCAGAGGAAAAGAATAAAAATGTATCTGTTCTTAAAAAGTAATGGGACGTACACGGCGTCAGTTAAAAAAAGGTACGATACGTCGTATTGGTCGCGGAAGAATGGAAGTTTTGTTTCCTAAAAAGTCAGGTGTTGATTATTCAAAATTAAAAATGACTCCTGAAGGAGAATATAGTATCACAAAACGCAAAGATGGTGATCTATTGTTTGCTCATATGAAAAGTATGATTAAGGGAATAAAGAATAAAACAATTACAGATTTGACAGGAAATGTTGGTGGTGATACAATTTTATTTGGAATTCATTTCAAAACCGTAAAATCAATTGAAATGAATCCTGAAAATTTTGATGCTTTAAAAAATAACGTTGAAGTTTTTGGATTGAAAAATGTTGAACTTTATCTAGGTGACTCTACAAAAATATATAATTGGAAGACAGATGTTCTCTATTTAGATCCTCCTTGGGGTGGACCAGAGTATAAAATAAATAAAGTGTTAGATCTTTACTTAGGCGATGAACGAGTCGAGCTATTACTACACCGTGTGTTACAAGAACAATGGAAACCTGATTATATTTTTATGAAGCTTCCTTCTAATTATAATTTTGATCGTTTAAAAGATTTGCCTGTAACTAAAATGAAAAAGTTTAAAATTAGAGGATTTGTTATTATTGGAATGTCTGTTGTATAATATAATGGATACGATACTGTATAGAAGATCGAAATTACTTGTAAAAACAATCCCTAAAGACACACTATTGTTTAGAATTGTTAGTCAACCTGAAGATGATCTTAGAGGAGTATCAATTGGTGATGGAAAACGTTGTTTAACTCCTAATTATAACGTATTTTTTCACCCTAACCCATTTATGGGATCATTAGCATTAAAAGGTCATATACAAAATAAACAAAAATTAATTCATGTTTATAAAATTAAAGATGATATTAAAGTTTTATGGTTAATAAATCCATCAAATTATTCAAGAAGAACAAAAAATAGTAAATCAATGTTTATAAAACGATGTTCTACTGTTAAAAAAGGATGCTTACCTAAAGAAGGAAGAGAATACGATCCATGTGTAAGTAAGACAATAATAGATAAATATCCAGATGTAGTTGGTATGATTGCAATATCGGTAGGTGATACAAGACAACTAAAAAAAGGTCTTAATAAAACACAGAGATTACAACGATATTTTAAATTTGCTAAAGATTCAAGAGGAATAAGTGGTGTACCAGAACTTATATTACATCCGCTTAAAAAAAGACCTTCAGAAGATTTATTAATTAAAAATTCTGATGAGCTTGAAAATAACTATGAAGAAATAGCTAAATTTGATAGATTTAACTACAACCAGTTAGAAGAATTTATGAATAAACATGCTCGATATAATCCAGAAACGTATTTCTTTAATTATAAATTATAATCCAAAATATAGACTACACTCATGTAAGAAACCACAGCAAATATGAACATCCACCACCAGATAGGAAAGACAGTTGCTTCTTTATCTTTGGTTCCGAAGGGTCGGACTCGACCTTCAGTACCGAATGCGATTGCCGGTTTGATGTATAAGAATCCAGCTACAAGAAAGAGATAAATAACAAGCATCCACAGTTTAGGCGATTTACGGATAGTTCCCTCCATTATCAATTCCTCCCCAAAAATAAGTAGAGGATGTATGTGCTCCCGAATCGAAAAGCGTTCTCAGATTCAATTACTCGAATTTTCTTGAAGTATCGGAAAGCTAATTTAGATCCTTTGGATACAGCCAACTCCGAGGAGGATATGTGTAAGCGCCAGGGTGACATGTCTAAAAACAGTTCTGAGCTGTTTGAATATCAGAAGATAGTGAGAGACTATCTCTTGCTTGAGTCACCCTATCGTGGACTATTATTGTACCATGGTCTTGGTTCTGGTAAAACATGTTCTTCAATAGCAGTGGCTGAATCTCTTTTGAATACCAAAAAGGTTTTTGTTTTGTTACCTGCGTCACTACAAGATAACTATCGTGGAGAAATTCGCAAGTGTGGTGATCCAATTTATAAACATGAACAATTTTGGGAAATGCGTGGATTGAATGATGATACACGTAAACAAGCTATTGGTATGGGTATTTCAGAACAATTTTTAGATACACATGGTAAATTTTTTGTAAACGTCAGTGGACGTCCTTCAAATTATAATACACTCACACAACCGGATACAAAACTAATTGATAAACAAATTGATGACATACTAAATCAACGTTTTACATTTATTAACTATAACGGTATCGATAAATCAAATTTTGATAAAATATTTCCACCAGATCAGCCACATATGTTTGATAATACAGTTGTAATTATTGATGAAGCTCATAACTTTGTTGGATACGCATCTAAAGAGCTTGAGCTTAAAACGAAGGTTTACAATATGATTTATAAAGCAAAAGACTGTAAGGTTGTATGTCTGTCTGGAACACCTGTTGTAAATCGACCTAATGAAATTTCATACTTAATGAATTTATTGCGTGGTCCTATTGAACGTGTTACCATTCCAACAGAATCTGCTATTTCATGGGATGAATCTTTAATGACAGCTTATTTCCGTCGTATGAAAGATGTTGATACGATTGAATACAATTCGGTCAAACGAACGATCATGTTAACACGTAATCCACCTCATTTTGAAAGTGTTTATAATGAAAAGAATGAACGTATTGCTGTAAAATACAATAAAGATTTTGATCAAGAGCCTAACATTAAAAAATGGGTAACTGATTGGAAAACAAAATTTGAATCAGAATTCGCAGGAATTGAATTAGCAAAAGAAGATAAATATTTTACAGAAGAACTTGAATGTCTTCCTACCAAATTTGAAGACTTTATGAATACATTTGTAGATGGTTTGAGTATTAAAAATGCTCTTATGTTTCAAAAGCGTATACAAGGCCTTGTTTCATACTTTAAAGGTGCTGATGAAAGACTTCTTCCGAAACGTATTGATGAAGAAAATACATTGGTAAAAGTTCCTATGTCTGATCAACAATTTTTGCGATATTTGGAAACACGTTGGATTGAAATTCAAAGTGAGGCAAAGAAATCTCGTGGAGCTGATATGAATGAAAACTATGGATCATATCGTATGACATCACGTATTGTTTGTAACTACGCAGTGCCATCTGAACTAAGACCAACTAAAGAAGAAATAAAAGATGAAGAAGGTAAAGATTTTAAACCTGAAATATTGGAAAAATTAAAAGCCGAACCTAAACGATTTCTTTCAGATGAAGGTCTCGCTATTTTTTCACCTAAAATGTTACGTATGTTACAAGATTTGAGGAAAAATATTGGAGAAAAAGGTAACTATCGTAATCAATTTGTTTATTCACAGTATCGTGTATTAGAAGGTCTTGGTATATTTAGTGCTATTTTAGAAGCAAATGGATTTCAAGAATACAAATTAATTAAAAAGCAAGGATTATGGGAGGAAGATCCAGATATGAAGAAAGGTGTTCCTGCTTATGCTTTATTCGTAGGAGGTAGTGGAGAAAAGGATGAGGAATTACGTGAACTATATCGTCAAATTTTTAATGAAGAAACTAACAATTTACCACAATCTTTGAAAGATTCAATTAAAGAAAAACGATTATGTGTTTTGTTAGTATCTTCTGCTGGTGCTGAAGGTATTACTTTGCGAAATGTACGTAATGTTCTTATTATGGAATCTTATTGGAATCCTGCTCGTATTGAACAAGTTATTGGTCGAGCTATTCGTATATGTTCACATGCTTCATTGGAAGTTCCGGAACGAACTGTTGATGTAAAGATGTATCTAACTGTCTTTACTGAAGATCAAACGGTAACAGGAGAAGGACCAAACGTTGTTCTCATTAGACGCAATGATATGATTCTTAAACGCTATGAAGGAGGTGAACCACGTACTTCTTTTATGAGCAGTGATGAATTTTTGTATGAAGTTGCCTATCAAAAAGGACGAATTATTAAGAACATATCTTTGCTATTGAAGCAAGCTGCCATTGACTGTGAAATTCACCGTAAGCTCCACGCAAGAGAAACACCAGTCATTCAGTGTATGAGATTTGATACTACAGCAACAACAGATGATTTAGCATTTAATCCATCCTATAAATCTGATGAAAAAGATACACTTTATTTGAGAAATATTGTTCGCAAAAAGAGGCGTCTACAACGTGTTCTGTTGAAAAATACATTAATTATTTTAGATCCTGATACAAATGAAATATTTGACGCTCCTGCTTTTGAAGACACAGGTCGTCTTATAAGACTTGGTATATTTATTCCACCCAACCAGATACAATTTTTTACTGCCGGAAGTTTTGTACCGAAATAGATAATGTTGTTTCCAATATTAGCTGCTTTGGTTGCTATAACTCTCTTTTATGGAGAACGTTCTAGTGTTCCACAAAAGTTTGAACAAGACTTGCCACAATTACTGGTTCCACAATCAACCGGAAAAGAACGACAGATTGTTTCGATGACCAGAGACGCCTCGATGTTTACAGAGAGATCAAGACGGACTGCTATTATGGCCGTTCATAGTTGTAATGGTTCAACTAGCAAACCAATTCGAGAATCAAATAAGACAGCTGGATTCACAAATGGAGTTGTTGAAGCTTATATGTTAAGCTCTATCTGTAATATTGCCGCTTTAGAACAACCTGTAGTTCCACCTATTTGTATTACAACTATATACGATGGTGGATTTCCATATGATGATTTCCAGGATATATTAGATGGCGATGATCCTGGAATAGATGATCCTATATATGATATTTATTATGATGGTGGTGGACCAACATCAAATTTTGTAACTGTTTTTGATGGTCTTGATCCTCTTTCAGATGTAATGGATATTTTATATAGTCGTCTCAGCAATATACCAACCTTAGATGGTGGAAACCCAAATACAAATTTATGCTGAGTTTACAAATGAGTACAACGGAGGTAAAATTTCAACTCCGGAGAGGTACATCTTCTCAATGGACATCTGTTAATCCGGTATTGAGACAAGGTGAACCTGGAATTGAAACAGACACAAATAGATTAAAATTTGGTGATGGAACTACAGCGTGGTCATCATTGCCTTATGTTTTTATGAATGGTCCAAGTGGAGCTACCGGTCCATCAGGTCCTACAGGTCCTACAGGAGTTAGTGGAGCAACAGGAGCTAGTGGTGTAACAGGTCCTACTGGTGCTTCAGGAGTTACAGGACCAACAGGAGCTTCGGGAGTAGCTGGACCAACAGGGGCTAGTGGTGTAACAGGTCCTACAGGAGCTAGTGGTGTAACAGGACCTACCGGAGCTTCAGGTCCTACAGGAGCTTCAGGAGTTACAGGTCCTACAGGAGCTTCAGGAGTTACAGGTCCTACTGGAGCTAGTGGTGTAACAGGTCCAACGGGAGCTTCAGGAGTTACAGGTCCTACAGGCGCAAGTGGTGTAATGGGACCTACAGGAGCTTCGGGTCCTACAGGAGCTTCAGGAGTTACAGGTCCTACAGGCGCAAGTGGTGTAATGGGACCTACAGGAGCTTCGGGTCCTACAGGAGCTTCAGGAGTTACAGGACCTACAGGAGCTAGTGGTGTAACAGGACCAACAGGAGCTTCAGGAGTTACTGGTCCTACTGGAGCTAGTGGTGTAACAGGACCTACAGGGGCTAGTGGTGTAATGGGACCTACAGGATCTTCAGGAGTTACTGGTCCTACAGGGGCTAGTGGTGTAACAGGTCCTACTGGTGCTTCAGGAGTTACAGGACCAACAGGAGCTTCAGGAGTTACTGGTCCAACGGGAGCTTCAGGAGTTACTGGTCCAACGGGAGCTAGTGGTGTAACAGGTCCTACTGGAGCTTCAGGAGTTACAGGACCTACAGGAGCTTCAGGAGTTACAGGACCTACTGGAGCTTCAGGAGTTACAGGACCTACAGGGGCTAGTGGTGTAACAGGTCCTACAGGAGCTTCAGGAGTTACAGGACCTACTGGAGCTTCAGGAGTTACTGGTCCAACGGGAGCTAGTGGTGTAACAGGACCTACCGGAGCTTCAGGAGTTACAGGACCTACTGGCGCTTCAGGAGTAGCAGGACCTACTGGAGCTTCAGGAGTTACAGGACCAACAGGAGCTTCAGGAGTTACAGGACCAACAGGCGCTTCAGGACCAACTGGAGCTTCAGGAGTTACAGGACCTACAGGCGCAAGTGGTGTAACAGGACCTACAGGAGCTTCAGGAGTTACTGGTCCTACTGGAGCTAGTGGTGTAACAGGTCCAACAGGAGCTTCAGGAGTTACAGGACCAACAGGAGCTTCAGGACCTACTGGAGCTTCAGGAGTTACTGGTCCTACTGGAGCTAGTGGTGTAACAGGTCCAACAGGAGCTTCAGGAGTTACAGGACCTACAGGCGCAAGTGGTGTAACGGGACCAACGGGTGCTAGTGGTGTAACAGGACCTACTGGTTCTTCGGGTCCTACAGGCGCAAGTGGTGTAACAGGACCTACAGGAGCTTCAGGAGTTAATGGACCAACGGGAGCTAGTGGTGTAACAGGACCTACCGGAGCTTCAGGAGTTACAGGACCTACTGGCGCTTCAGGAGTAGCAGGACCTACTGGAGCTTCAGGAGTTACAGGACCAACAGGAGCTTCAGGAG